>Ga0181520_10005240_pt1 | contig 20836 bp, 12 predicted proteins | sample PEATcosm2014_Bin_29_FD_132451 | JGI IMG/M metagenome (GOLD analysis project Ga0181520, IMG submission 132451) | Peatland microbial communities from MTU Mesocosm Facility, Houghton, MI, USA - PEATcosm2014_Bin02_30_metaG | ecosystem: Environmental > Terrestrial > Soil > Wetlands > Peat | place... | reverse complement strand
GCCTGCGACAAGAGCTTGAACGCCTCCTCCGGCATCAGGCCCTTGGTCTTGAGGTTGATCGGCGGGAAGTTGACGACCTGGTCGATTGGAGCGGGCCGGGTGGTCGGCTGCGTGGCCGGCTGGGTGGTGGCGGCGCGGGTCGCGGCCGGGGGGAGGAGCAGGAACAGCAGCAATTGTGCGACGCAGAGGGAATGGCGGAAGGATCGCATGGGAAGACCTCCCTTGTCTGGTGACGGGCGAAAATGGTCGGATATCCATCATACCCGGATCGCGGGTTGGTGTTGCAGGAATTCTTGTGGGTGAGGCGATCAGTGCGTCTGCTCCTTCCCCTCTCCCGGTACTCTGGGAGAGGGTTAGGGTGAGGGCGGCGTTCCGATCTATCGGTGCCCCTTGCGCGGCGGAGGCGAAAAGACCCCCACTCTGTGCAGAACAGTGGAGCAGTGGAAATGGTAACCCTCACCCCAACCCTCTCCCAGAGTACAGGGAGAGGGGGAAAGCTGAGTACAGGGCGAGGGGGAAGGAGGGGTACAGGGAGAGGGGGAAAGCTGAATACAAGGCGAGGGGGAAGGAGCGGTACAGGGCGAGGGGGAAAGGAGGGTACAGGAGAAGGGGAAAGACAGGTTTGCGGGGCATTCGGTCGCGCGGGTTCATGGCGAAACCTTCCGGCAGTGAATACGATATACGGCCGGTGAACACGATGAGGCGGATCATTGCACTCTTTGGCGTGGTTTTGATCGGGGCGATGGCGTCGGCGTGGGGGGATTACAATCCGGACACCATTCCGGGGAGATGGATCGCGCCGCTGCTGCCGGAGAAGGCGCCGGAGCCGGTTTATCCGGTGTATGACAATACCGATCTGGCCAAGGCGGCGGATCAGGCGTTTGTGGGGGAATACCGCCGGGCGCTGGCGACGCTTTCCACCGTGCATCCGACGACGGGGCCGGCGCAGGTGAAGTTCGCCGTGCTGAAGGCGGATTGTCTGCATGTCACGGGGCATGACCAGGAGGCGATGGCGGCGTTGGCGGATGCGGCCGTGGCGGGTGAGGCGAATGTCAATATCGAGCGCGGGCAGATTCTGCTGGATATGGACCGGGCGGGCGATGCGCTGGCGGAGTTCAAGAAGGTGGTGGCGGAGCGGCCGGATTCGATCGCCGGGCATTACTGGCTGGCGGTGGCGACGGAGAAATGCGGGGACCGGGACGGGGCGCTGGCGGCGTATAACTGGTTTGTCGAGCCGCCGCGGGATTATCTGGTGAAATGGAGTTCGAGTCCGCAGCAGTTTGACGATGCGGCCGAGGCCACGCTCATGGGCCGGGCGTTTGATCGGTGGGCATCGCTGACGGGTGCGTTTGAGAAGGACAAGGGGCTGCACCAGGCGATATTGAACGTGTTCGTGCGGACGTACGATGTGATCGACAAGGACTACTGGCCGGCCCACGTCGCGACGGCGGAATATCTGATGTCGCACGACGACAACAAGCAGGCGGCGGATGAATTGCGGTCGGCTTTGGGGGCCAATCCGAGTTGCATTCCGGCCCTGCGTCTGGCGGGACTGATCGCGACGGAGGAACGTGATTTTGACCGGGCGGATTCGGTGGTGGCGGCGATCCGGCACGTCAATCCGGATTCGATAGACGCCGACATCATCGAGGCCAAGAACCTGCTCAAACAGCTTGTGCCGCGGCAGGCGGATAAGCCGATCCAGGCCGCATTGGCCAAGCAGCCGCATAACGTCGAGGCGCTGGGCTTGCAGGCCGTCGAGGAGTCGATGCATCTGGACGACCAGCGTGCGGCGGAAATCTTGAAGGTCGCGGATCAATATCATCCGAACGATCCGACGGCCTATCTGGAAATGGCCGATGAACTGGGGTTTCAGCGACAATATCCGCGTGCGACGGCCAATTACATGGAGGCCCTGAAGCGTGCGCCGCTGAACATGCGGGCGCGCAACGGGCTGGGTTTGCTGTACGCGCAGAGCGGTGACGAGGACAACGCCCGCACGGTTCTGGAGGCGGCGCACACGCTCGATCCGTTCAATGTCGAGGCCAACAATTACCTGCGGCTGCTGGACATGATGAAAAAGATGTCCAGCAAGGAATCGGCGCATTTCATCGTCAGTTACGATGCGGCGGCCGATCCGCTGGTGCCGGAATATTTCAATGATTATCTGGAGACGATGTACGCTTCGGTGACGGCGGATTTCAAGCACGAGCCGGCCGTGAAGACGATGATCGAGGTGTTTCCGGCCCACGACGAATTTTCGGTTCGGACGGCGGGGACGCCTTCGGTGGGGACGGTCGGGGCGACGATGGGGCGGGTGATCGCGCTGGAGGCGCCGCGCAAATCGGGCCAGACGATGGGCACGTTCAACTGGACGCAGGTGTTGCGGCATGAATTCACGCACGTGGTGAATCTGTCGATGACGGAAAACCGCATTCCGATCTGGCTGACCGAGGGCCTTGCGGTCCAGGAGGAGCACGCGCCGCTGCAATGGGTGTGGGTGCCGCTGCTGTACACGGCCGTACACGATCATCAGCTTTTCAACATCAACGACCTGACGTGGGGATTCTGGCGGCCGAGAAAGCCGACGGATCGCAACCTGGCCTACGCGGAGAGTTTCTGGATCTGCCAGTATCTCGAAGAGACGTACGGGCACGATGCGATACTCAAGCTGATCGAGCAGTTCCACCAGGGCCACGACGCCGGCGAGGCGTTCACGGCCGTGTTGAATAAATCGTCCGATGCGTTCTTCGCGGAATTCAGCGCCTGGGCCGGGAAGCAGGTGGCCGGGTGGGGTTATGACGCGGAGACGATGAAGAAATTCGAGCTTGCCAAGGCGCAGGCGCAGGCGTTGCAGGATGCCAACGAATATGTCAAGGCGGCGGCGGCGTGGGAGCAGGCGGCGGCGCTGCATCCGATGGACGAGTTGCCGCATCAACGGCTGGCGGGATTGTATTTGTCGAAGGTGCCCAATCCGCAGAAGGCCGCCGAGCAGCTTGAGATTCTGGCGAAGGTGGATGTGTACAGCAATTCGGTGGCGAAGGTTGCGGCCGCACGTTTTGACCAACTGAACGAGTTGCCGCTGGCGATCGAATACGCGCGGAAGGCGATGTATACGGATTTGTACGATGCGGCGGCGCACGAGGAACTGGCCGGTTTGTACAAGAAGTCGGGCGATCAGGCCGATGCGGATAAGGAAACGCGGATCGAGAAGCTTGTGAACGATTTCAACGACCGTCAGAGGCGTGAGCAGGCGGCGACGCAGCCATCGTAGCAGGCGGCGATAAACCGGGTATATTCGCGGCATGAATCCAGCCGAATTGACGTTTACCGGGTTTCAGAAGCACATCGCCGAGCGCTATGAAAAGGTTGACCGCGCCCGCGGTACGCCCAAGACGTTTTTGTGGTTCATGGAGGAGATCGGCGAACTGGCGACGGCCCTGAACGGGACGGATCGCGAGAACCTTGAGGAGGAATTCGCCGACGTGATCGCGTGGCTGTGTACGCTGGCGAACATCAACGATGTGGATCTGGCCAGCGCGATCAAGAAGAAGTATCTGGGCGATCAGCCGCCGGTGGGGACGAAGTAGGGGGATTCGTTGACGCTGGCCGCGCCCAGACGTACATTGAATTCCATGAGGGCGGTATTGGCGGGGTTATTCCTGCTGCTTCTGCAATCCGTGTCGTTGGCCCAGGCGTCCGGCGAGATTGAGCAGATCGGTTTCGGCGGTCTGTACCGGCCGGAGTGCTGGGTGCCGATGCTCATCCGCATCCGCTCGGAAACCGCCGCTCCGCAATCGCTGCAAATCCAGATCCGCCAGGACGACCTGGACCGCGATCACATCATCTACACCCAGCCGATCGACATCGGCGGCAACGCCGAAGGCTCGCAGACCATCGAGCATTACTGGGTCTATTTTCGGCCGACGCCCAACGATGGCGGGCTGCCGGCCGGCAGTGTCGCGGAACTGGCCAAGGTGCTGAACGTCAACCTGTGCAATTCCGACGGCAAGGTGGTCGCGCCGATCAAGGTGACGTCGACCGTAGGCCCGGTCGATTCGCCAAGGGGCGGCGGCCTGGGCCGTGGGCCCCGCAGCACGCGACTGGTGCTGTGCGTCAGCGATACGGGCGATTCGCCGCTGTATTCCGAATATGAGCAGGCCTTCGGCATTCTCACCGACGTGACCATGGTCCCCGTGAAGCCGGACGAATTGCCCGACGACGTGCTGGGCTATCAGGCGGTCGATGCGATCGTCTGGTTCGATGCCGATGCCGCCAAGCTGACCGAGGGCACCAAAACGCCGGTGCTGCGGGCGATTGAATCGTACGTCCACCAGGGCGGCCAGCTTGTCGTGTGCCAGCCGCCGGGTCTGGCATCGCATATTGAACCCTTCGCGCCGATGCTGCCGATCATCACGACCGATGCGGCCGGGCGTTTTTCGATTCCGGTGGACGATCGGGGCGGTTGCGATGCGTTGCGATCGCTGGCGACAGCGGCGCCGGAGCCGCCGCCATCGACGCAGCCGCTGGGCGTGCCGTTCCGCACCGCCCGCGCGGTGCCACTGAGCACGGCGCTGGTGGATTGCTGGATGGATTGGCCGCCCGACGGCAAAGGCCCGACGCGCACGCCGTATCTGGCCCGCATTGGCGTCGGCGATGGCATGGTGACGTGGGTGGCGCAGGACCTGGGCGATCGCATCGTCAAGCGGCAGATTCCGTTTGGCTGGCCGTTCATCTGGAATCGCGTACTCGATTGGCACGACGACAACATGAAACTCGTGAACACGACCAACAAGGACAGCCTGGAGCGGGACTGGTACTCGAACTCGGGCGTGGACCTTGGCGGCGGCCTGCAAAGCGATCTGGACCTGGGCTCGAAGACCGCGTACCTGGTTGGCGTCGCGGTTCTCTTCTTTCTGGCCTATTGGGCCATCGCCGGGCCGGGGGTCTATCTGTTTCTCCTGTCGCGCCGGCAGGCGGAACAAAGCTGGTTCGCCTTCGCGGCACTGGGGCTGGGCGCGACGGCGTTCACGGTGCTGGTGGTATGGGCGGTGCTGCGCGGGCCGCCGGAATTGCGACACAGCACGCTGGCGCGCACGGGTCCGGCCGAGCCGGAGCGGATTTACACGCGATTCGGGCTGTACATCCCGCGCGACAACTACCAGACGGTCGAGCTGCGCAATGCTTCGGATCGCGCCGCCAGTTTCATCACGCCGCTGGGGGTGCTTCCCGGCGAATCGACCAACCAGCAACTCGGCTTCACCATCCCCAAGGACGACACCGTCCCCGTCCACAAGCTCGACGCCAAGGATCCGCTGTCAATCTCGGTCTTCTATCGCAGCACGCTCAAGAAACTCGAAGCCAACTGGATCGGCTTCCCCGACGATCCCGAAAAGACCGTCGCCGGTAAAGCCCGGCTCGTGGACAACCGGCCGGAGCTGATCGGGACTCTCACCAACAACACCGGCTACGACCTGCACGACGTGTTTTTCTGCTATCGTGAAAACTACATTAGCGCCACCGATCTCGCGCCCACGCAGCCGAAGGACATGGTGATACACGTGCCCCACTGGGACAAGGACGCCCCGCTGGACCTGACGGCCATCCAGCCGCGGACGCCCGCACCCGCCAAAAAAGGGCCCGGTGACGCCGATATACTGGTCCAGGATACCCCGCAACTCCCCACCGACCGTCCGGTGTACGGCCCGGAGGCCGGTTGGTCCTACTGGGCGGAACACGGGATCGCCGGCAACGGCGGTGAAGGGTTTGTCGCCAGCGACGGGCACGCATTTCTTCTGCTGAGCCTTTATCAGCGATTGATCCCCGTCCTGTTACCGGGCGATCTCAACAATTCAAGCCAGCGCAACGAGCTTCTCCGCCACGACGGCCGCCATTTTGACGTGTCCAACGCCGTCGCCGCGGGACGGCTGGTTATCCTCGCCACCGTGCCCGATACGGCCGAGCCCGCGCCCATGCTGGTCGATGGCGAAGCGCCCGCCGGCACGGGCACCCTTTACGCCCAGTTCATTCTCCCGCTGGACCGTTCCGGCCTCGCCAGCGGCATTGCGGCGCCCACAACGCAACAAAACCTCAACCAGATCAATACTGATATTGGCAAGATGATCAACAATGGGGACAAGTAACCACCTGTCCCGCGGCCTTAGCGGCCGATACCGGCGATTGCACCTATGGCGGCGGTCATCAAAACAGTCTCTCTCACCAAACGCTACGGCACGCTCGTGGCCCTGGCGAATCTCAACCTGGAAATCAACGAGGGCGATTGCTTCGGCTTCATCGGCCCCAACGGAGCCGGCAAGACCACCACCATCAAGGTTCTGGCCACGCTGCTCCAGCCCACCTGGGGCGAGGCGCGCGTGTGCGATTTCGTCGTCGGCTACCAATCCCGCTCGATTCGCCCGCTCATCGGCTATGTCCCCGACTATTTCGGCGCCTACGAGGATATGGTCGTTCAGGAATATCTCGAATTCTTCGCCGCCGCCTACAACATCAACGGCCCGCAGCGAACCCGTATCGTCAACGACGTGCTCGAACTGACCGACCTGGGCTACAAGCGCACCGCGGCCGTTGACGGCCTGTCACGCGGCATGAAGCAGCGACTCTCCATCGCCCGCGTGCTGGTTCACGATCCAAAGGTGCTTCTGCTGGACGAGCCGGCCGGAAATCTCGACCCCCGCGCCCGCATTGAAATGCGCGAGTTGCTCAAGGAACTCCGCCGCATGGGCAAGACCATCGTGATTTCATCGCACATCCTTCCCGAGCTGGCCGACCTGTGCAACACCGTCGGCATCATCGAGCAGGGCGAACTTCTCTACAGCGGACCGGTGGCCGATATCGTCCGCCGCGCCAAGGGCGGCACCATCGTCCACGTCGGCGTCACCACCGGCCTGGAACAGGCGGCCGCTCTCCTGGCCCAGGAAGCCACCGTCGAAAACGTCTCGGTCGCACCGGGCAACGGCCATCTGCTGGTCTCACTGCGACCCGGCGTCAATGATTACACCTTCATCCCCCAGCGCCTCGTCGGCGGCGGATTCGCCATGACCCTCATGAAGGAGGAAGAGGTCAATCTCGAAACCGCCTTCATGCGACTCACCAAGGGACTGGTTCAATAACCCAACCCCCATGCTCGGAATTGCCGACTATTTCTGGCGACTGCTCCCGGCCAATCCCATCCTCCTGCGCGTCGTCCAGACCGGCGGCAAACGCAAGCGCGATATGTTCATCCGCTGCATCTACCTCGGCCTGCTCATCGCCGTCGTCCTGCTCACTCTCGCCGGCGGCATCGGAAGTTCACTGGCCGATCTGGCCAAGAACTCGGCCGATATTTTCCAGAAGATGAGCTATCTCCAGCTCGGCCTGGTCACGCTGCTGGCCCCCGTCTTTACCGCCGGCGCCATCACCCAGGAACGCGACAGCCAGACCTACGACATCCTTCTGGCCACGCCTCTGACCAACGGCCAGATCGTTCTGGGTTCGCTTCTGTCCCGGCTTTTTTTCGTCATGGCCCTTTTGGTCAGCGGAATTCCGGTCTTTTCGATCACGCAGATATTCGGCGGCGTCGCCATCGGCAGCATCGTGCAGAGCTTCCTGCTGGCCATCTCCACCGCCTTCGTGACCGGCGCCATGGCCATGGCCATCGCCACGCTCAAAGTCGGCACCCGACGCACCGTCTTCACCTTCGCGATGGCCCTGATGGTCTATCTCGGCGGCACGTTCATGCTCGATCCCGTCCAGCTTTTCCATCTCCCGTGCAGCGACGGAGCGGGCGGGACCGTGCTCTCGCAAACGTCCTGGCTGACCGGCCTCAACCCCTTCCTGGCCCTCCGCGCCATCTTCGGCTCCAGCGATTACCAGCCGCCACAGCCCGGGCATCTTCCCGCATGGATCGCCGGTTCCTCGACCCTCACCTGGTACTGGACCAGCCCGTATACGTTTTATATCGCGACGATGATCGCGATTTCGTTCGTGCTGGTGCTGCCGTCGATCATCCTTCTGCGCCGCCTGGCCCAATCCACGCTGACTCCGCAACGGGCTCTGCTCACCTGGCTGCACCTGGCCCGCCACGCCGATCGCAAGCCGCGAAATGTCTGGAACAACCCCATCGCCTGGCGCGAAGCCCGCACCAAGGGCTCCGCCGCACGCGCCGTCTTCCTGCGCTGGGCGTTCATCGCCGCCGGGCTCGCCGGCGCCATCCTGCTGCTGGTCCTTCATTCGACGGGCATCCAGCCGAAACAGTGGATCGATCGCGATTATCGCGCCGATCAGCACGTTCTTTACGTTCACGATTCCACAAAAGAACTCCCAGATGCGCTGACAATCGATGGGGATACCGTCATCAAGCTCAACAACGCGGAAGTGTCCCGCGACCGCTATCTCAATGGCACGTACGACGTGCAGAAAGTCACGGTAAACACCCAGGATACGACCAGGGCCACGGAGATCGACCTGGTCGACTGGCCGCGACGGCTCATCGCCACCGAAACCCGCCAATGGCTTGCCAGCTCCGCCATGCTCGAATTCGCCATCATTCTGCTCATCCTTACCAACGCCGCCGCCAGCACCGTCACCCGCGAAAAAGAGGATGGCACGCTCGACCTGCTGCTCTCCACTCCCATCACCAGCCGCTATTACATCTGGGGCAAACTTCGCGGCCTGGTCAGTTTCGTCCTTCCCCTGATCGCCATTCCCGTCATCAGCATCCTGCTGTTCGTCATTCACGACCTCTGCCGCTGGTGGCTCAAGGGCGATTCCGATTTCGACTGGATCGTCACGCCCGAATCACTGATTCTCCTGCCGGCCGTGCTGGTTTTCATCACCGCCATCGCCGCCATTCTGGGCATGCAGATGTCGCTGCGGATGCGGACGACGGTGCGTGCCGTCATGGCCAGCCTGGGCATCATCGCCTTTGTCGCGATGAGCCTGGGCGGTTGCGGCATGTCGCTGATCCGCTCGGCGTCCTCCAACTCCAGTGGCAACGGCATCATCACGCTGGCCATCGGCGCGTTCAGCCCGTTCACTCTCATTACGCTGCTGATCGATCCGCAATCGCTGGACCCCAACGACTACGCCGCCATCGGCAACCCCATCGGCGCCCGCATCACCGTCGCCTTCGGCGCCATCTTCGCCCTGATCGCCTGCGGCGCCCTGATCGGCTGGATGTACAAGTCGATGGTACACAATTTCGATATGACCATCCGGAAGCAATCGCGGTAAGATATTTCTTCCCACTTCCCGCCACGCGCACGGCCTTCTCGTCACTCTGCCAGCGCGTTTCGCCCCCGTGGAAAAGCGATCAATTGCGCCAGCACCGCCACGGCCGGCACCACTATGCCCGGATGCAGGGTTCCCGACAGCATCACCAGCACGATCCCAAACAGCGACGGCGCCTCGCAGCCGGCCATAAAAATGATCAGGCCCGTCAGGTATTTCCCACCATCGACCGATCCATCCTGCCCCCGCCGGGCTAGCGTTCTCCACACCATGTATCCAATCCCCGCCCCGGCCGCGAACAGCACCGCGTCCAGCACATGCAGCGTCATGACCAAATCCGCGGCCATGGGCGGTTTGATGTTCCCCTTGATCGCCACGGCGATCACCGCAAACAAAACCTGCCCCATCACCATCGCCCCCCAAATCACCCGCGCCCGCATCAACTGTGCCTGTGTCATGCCCCGATTGTCCCGCGGCGCCAAAAGTAGTCAACCTCCGCCTGTCACCCTGTCACCCTGTCACCCTGTCACCCTGTCACCCTGTCACCTCTTCTCCCCCACTCCCCCTACGCACCCGGCCGCACCACGAAAATGCGAACGGTATGCGACGATCCGTTGTAAAACAGCCCTACGCTCTGGGACACAACCAGCAATCGCGATCGAACGGCCGGCGGCAGGCTGTCCCAATCGCGACTTGTCGTAATCGCCCATCGCGGCGAGGCGCGATCGGCCATCGACACAAGGTCGCGATCGTCGGCCTCGTAGGCATGGCCGTGCAGGTTGAAGGCGAGGCTCGGCTCTTTGTAGTCGATCATGGCCACGTCGCCCTGCGATGGGTCATAGCCGTGCGCATACAGCGAATCGGCCACCAAGCCCGATACTTGCAGATACGGCGCGGCCGGGATGAACAGCGCGTAGATCGTTACAAACCCGCACAGCATGCCCAAGCCCAAAATCATCGCGACGCCGGCCACGCGACGGGAAGCGGCCAGCCGCACGAGGCAAGCGGGTATGGCGAAAAATATCGTCGATGACGCCACCAGCGGAACCACCGGAATCTGATGAAAATACTCCGCCAGAATCCACGGTGCCACGGCGAAAGCGATAATGAATAGCGACAGGATGAACGTGCCCATCAGCAGGAGCCTGGGACGGTTGATCAGATTTTTCGCATCGCCGTCGATGGCTCGCTGAAGGGCGTTGGCCGTGAGGAATGCCAGCGGAGCAAACGCCGGCAGCACGTAATGCGGCAATCGCGTGCCCAGCGATTCCATGACAATCCATGGGCCGATGAATCCCGCGATCGCCAGGCGAATCTCCGGGCGATGGCGGTTTTGAAAGGCGGACACGGCCGCGGCGGGAACCAGCAATATCCACGGGAAAAACGTCCCTGCCAACAGCAGCGTGTGATATCCCGGAAACCCGCCGTGGCTTTCGGCGGCTTCGATTGAATGGCCGCGTGCCTCGCCGGCCAGCGCGGTCAGAAACCCCGGCGAGCGGATATGAACCAGCACCACCCACGGCGCGACGACGGCGGCGGCGATGGGGATTCCGATCACCGGCCGCGTCCGCCGCCACCACCGGATCGCATCGAGCCACGCCGCACGCTCTTTCCAGCGCGGCCCGACTTCGAGGATCGCCAGCGCCAGCATCGCGGCGATCAGCACCAGCGGGATCATCCCCTTGGTGAGCAGACCAAGTCCGAGGCTGATCCAGAAAATAACCGCCGTGGCGATGGGCGTCGGCGTCTTTCTCATGTCGTCGTTGCGCATGCGGCAGAGGCAAATCTGGCAGATGACGATCCAGAGAAGCTGAATGCCGTCGGTAATGCTCATCTTGGCGGCCATGATGACCAGGGCGCTGGTGCAGAATATGAGAACTGTCCAGGCCGCCCGCGCCGCTCCGGCGGTGCGCCATAATCCGACGGCAATGAGCATGGCCGTCAATTCGATCGCGACGGCCGATGGGAACCGGGCCGCAGCGCCGCTGTCGCCAAAGATGGCCATGGAAGCGGCCTGGCACCAATAGACCAGGGGCGGTTTCTTGGCCCGCCAGGCATTCAGATACCACGGCGTGACCCAGTCGCCGCTGTGGAGCATCTGGCGGGAGGCCTGGGCGTAGCGCGGCTCGTCGCGGTCCCACAGGCCGACACGGGCGTTACCCAGAAGATAGGCCGCCAGCGATGCCGAAAGAGTCAGGATGATCAGGCCGCGTGCCTGGGCTGGGGACATGAGGTTACAGATTAGAGGCGGGAGCGGGAAAGGTGAAGGGGTGCAGGTTGATCGTTTCAGGACCGGCCATGGCGCGGCAAAGCCAGAGGTGTAAGATTAAGATGGGGAGCAACAGCAGGAATCCAGAGTAGAATGCAGCGCGTGTTCAAAGATCAGATTCGAGGCAAAGACCTGCTGGCGACCCTGCCGGCGGGCGACGGCAAACCGCCGTTCCTGGCGACGCGCCGGGGCCGATGGATCGGGCGGGCGGGAATCGTTCTGGCCACGGTAATCGCGTACAGCCCGCTCTGGCACGGCGATTTCATCTGGGATGATCCGGATTACATCATCAACAACTGGACCCTGCGATCGCTGCGCGGGCTGTGGTCGATGTGGATGCACCCGTATTCGATCCCGCAGTATTACCCGCTGGTTCACACGACCTTCTGGATCGAATACCACCTGTGGGATTTGTTCGGCAAAGGGGGATTGTGGCCGGTGGGGTATCACATCGACAACGTGCTTCTGCACGCCCTGAGTGCGCTGGTGCTGTGGGAGATTCTCGATGCGCTGGCGATACCGGGAGCGGTCCTGGCGGCGGCTTTGTTTGCCCTGCATCCGGTGCATGTGGAATCGGTGGCGTGGGTGACGGAGCGAAAAAACGTGCTCTCGGGGCTGTTGTATCTGCTCTCCTTACGATGTTTTCTGCGCCAGGGCGTGAACGAGTTTCGTTTCGATTGGCGCTGGTACACGGCCGCCATGCTGCTGTTTATCGGGGCGCTGCTGAGTAAATCGGTGACATGCACACTTCCGGCCGTGATTCTCATCCTCGCCTGGTGGAAGACCGGACGGATCGACTGGCGGCGGCTGGCGGCGCTGTCGCCGATGCTGCTGATCGGCGGCGTGATGGCGATGGTGACGGCCCATCTGGAGACGGTTCACGTGATGGCGGTGGGCCGCGAATGGTGGTTCTCCACGGGCGATCGGCTGGCGATCGCGGGGCGGGCGGCGTGGTTTTATCCGTGGAAGCTGCTGTGGCCGACGAATCTCGCGTTCATCTACCCGAAATGGACGCTTACTTATCGATCCTTGAAACCGCTCGTGGCGCCGGCGCTGGCGGTGGTTTTGACGGCCGGGCTGTGGCTGTTGCGGGATCGCATCGATCGCCGGGTTCTGGCGGCGTGGATGGTGTTGCTGGTCGCGGCCGCCGCGTTTTTCTATCCCCGGTGGATGGTCGATCATGTCGCCGTGCGGCAACTCCTGCCGCCGGCCATGGTGCTGGCGACGGCGGGCGCGCTGTGGCTGCTGCGCGGTCGCATCGGGCGGGGGGCGCTGGCGGCATCGTCCATATATCTGGTGACGATCCTTCCGGCCCTGGGGTTTGCCAATATCTACCCGATGCGCTACACGTTCGTCGCGGATCATTACGTCTATCTGGCCAGCCTGGGGATTCTGGTTCCGGCGGCGGCACTGGTCTGGAAGATGTCCCGGCCGGCGGTGATCATCACGTCGGCGGCGCTGGTGATTTCACTGATGGCGCTGACAATGTCGCGGGCGTATTTCTTCCAGAGTTCGTTCCTGCTGTGGACGGACGCGATCGACAAGAACTTCTACTCGTGGATGGTACATGACAACATGGGCCACACATGGAATAGCATGTGGCAGTCGGAACCGGCCTCTTCACCATTGAAAGGCGTCTACGAACGGCAGGCCGAGGTGGAATACAAGATCGCGGCCCGACTGGCCGACCCGGCGGTCACCGACGTGCATTGGGGCCTGGCCGGCTTCTACCTGAAGCAGAACCGGCTGGACGAGGCCGACGCCGAGTGTGATCGGGTGCTGATGGTCACGCCGGGGGACGCTCTGGTGTGGTGCGCCAAGGGATCGATTCTGCACCAGCGCGGGATGATGGACGAGGCGATCGCGACCTTTCGCAAGGCCGCGAAGATGAGCCCGGGCCTGGCGGACCCGCACTATTGGCTGGCATCCGTGTACGATACGGACCGTCACGACGACGCCAGAGCGGAGCCGGAATACCGCGCCGCCATCGCCTGCAATCCCAACCATGTGGCATCGCATTACAATCTCGGCAATCTTTTGCTTCGACGGCAGGATTATGCTGGCGCGATCAACCAGTTTCAGACGGTTCTGTCGATCGAGCCGAATCATCCCGAGGCGATGTACAACATGGCGACGGCGTACCTGCGCCTGGGCGACCGGGACAATGCGGCGTCATGCGCGGCCGCGGCGTTGCGGCTCGATTCCGGGTTCGCGCCCGCCAGGGATTTGCTGCTGCGATTGGGCGTGGCGCCGCCGTAAGTTCGGTTCGCTTGCGCCCAAAGCTCACATCGCGGCGAAATTGGCCAGTATCCGCAATCCCACGCCCTGGCTCTTTTCCGGGTGAAACTGCGTGGCGACGAGATTATCCCGCCGGATGCTGCTGACGAACGGACGCCCGTAATCCGTCGTCGCCGCGATCACCTCCGGATCGCGCGGCACCACGTGATAGCCGTGTACGAAATAGACCCCGCACCCGGCCGGCAATCCCGCCAGCAGCGGCGACGGCCGTTGAATCTCGATCTGGTTCCATCCCATGTGCGGCACCTTGAGCCCCAGCGTGCGATCGACATCGAACCGCACGCACTCACCGGCCAGGATGCCCAGGCCCTTGTGCTCGCCGTCCTCGTAGCCGACATCAAAGAGCATTTGCAACCCCAGGCAAATCCCCAGCATCGGCCGGCCGCGCTGGACGTGGCGCTTGATCGGTTCGTCGAGATGCCGATCGCGCAGCGTCGCCACCGCATCCATGAATGCTCCAACTCCCGGCAGAACGAGCTTATCGGCCGATTCGATCTCTTCCGGCCGCGAGATAATGTCCGCCGCCACCCCCACCTGCGCAAACGCCTTCTGCACGGAACGCAGATTGGCCATGTCGTAATCGAGAATGGCGATCTTCATAGCGTGGTGAAGCATACCGGGGAAAAGGCCGGCGCACGAGAGCGGCGGGCGGTATGCGAATCGGGGGGCGCGATAGACCTTCGGTTCCTCCTATTCCTGCCTGAGCGCCGCCGGGCTCAGGCGACGCATCGCCAGTTGCGCGGCGGCGGCTAATACCAGCAGGCCTAGTGCGAGAATGATCCCGATCGCTCCCGCCACCGGGGCGATGTGGACCTGGCGGATTTGCCCGGCCATCGCCAGCAAGGCCGTGGCCACGCCCAGGGCCAAACCCAACAGCAGCAGCAGGCCGTGCTCGATGACCAGCATCAGCGTCACCCGGCCGCGAGTGAATCCCAAAGCCGCCAGCAGGGCCAGTTCGGAGCGGCGCTGGATCACGTTGCGCGCCAGCACCACCACCAATCCCAGCGCCCCCACCGCCAACGCCAATGCGCCCAGGAATTGAAACGCCGCGATATAGCTGTCGGCCACCGCGTGATACGCCGCCAGGCGGCCGGTCGTCGTTTCCACTGTCACGCCAAAATCGTCCAGGCTGCGGCGCAGAATATCCCGCAACGCGGGCACCGACGGCGGCGGACAGTCGACCAGAATCAGCGAACACCGCGTCACGGCCGGAAACGCCTGGCGAAAATCCGCTTCCGGGATCAGCGCATAGCTCTGAAAAATCGAATCCGCCAGCAGGCTGTCGACGACGATCGGCCGGGTTGTCGCCGATTCCGGCAACCGGTCGCCTATGCCCGTATGCAGAATGTACTGGGCCGTCTGCTCATCCACCGCCGCGGGAATCCCATCGGCCGCCAAAGTGCGCGGCCCATGCGCGGTAACCGCCAGTCGTTGCAGAACATCGGGTGGGACGCCTACAAGAGTTGCCGATGTGGGCCGCGTCATGTTCAGACAGGAGATGTCATCGCCCGCCTTGACGCGCAGGGAGGTGAAGCACGTCGCGGCGAACAGCGGATCCTCCGGCACGCCCAGTAATTTCCGCCCGGCCGGCGTTTGCAAATCGGCCGGCAGGGGAATCTGCGTCGTGATCATGAGCTGATATCCGCCGGTGGACGACGGCGGTTTGGTCGGTTCGGTGGGCTCGGATTCAAAGGCGGTCACGCTGGTCAGGAGAAATGTCGCCGCAGCCATCAAAGCCACGCACAGGACCGATCGCGTGCGTTGGCGCAGGATGCCCGCCGCCGCCACGGCCACCAGCGTCTGACGCACCCGGCGCGACGCGGCCGGAAGTTTCGCCAGAACGGCGATCGAAAACGCCAGCATCAGAAAACCGGAGAGCATGAACGCGGTCGGCGCAGCCAGGTATCCCGCCCAGGAAAGAACAACGGGCGAAAGCGCCATGAACAGGCCGGCGAATGCCAGGCTCGTGGACCGGAATTTGATATTTGAGATTTGAGATTTTGGCGGTGGTGAAGCAATCGTCCCTTGAAGCTGCGCGATCGGAGTCAATCTCGCCAATCGCCACGCCGTCACCGCCAGGGCCAATATCGCCGCCAGCAGACTTGCCGCTGAGCCTATCGCCAGCGTCTGGCTGTGTATATGCAATGTAATCGCCTGCGTGCCGGTGGCGCCGATCCACCATGTCCCCAATCCGTCCACGAGCCAGCGCGTGTACAAAACCGCGGCAGGAAGGCCCACGATGGCGCCCAGCACCGCAACCAATGCTCCCTCGGCCAGAATGATTCGCCCGACTCGCCCCGGCGTGAACCCCAGCGCACCGAGTAATCCCAGTTGCCGGCTCCGCTGCTCGACGGCCAGCCGAAACAGCAACACCACCAGCAACAGCGCCGCGATGAGCAGAAATCCCGACAAACCCAGAAACAAGCTTGCAAAATCCGTATTATCCGGCTGATCCGGCGCCAGCGGCCGGGTCGCGAATCCCGCTGACTGCGGCGTGAGTATCCTGAGCAGCTTTCGCTCGAACTCATCGGCCTGTGCGGCCGGCAGACGCACAGAGGTCAGTTCGCCGCCCAAACGTCCCGCGGATGCCGCCGGCGCCTGCGGCATAAGCCGCTGGGCCGTGCCCAGGTTGAAAAAGATTTTCGGTGCGGCTTTGTACACGTTCCAATACGTCTCATCGGCCGGCGTTACACGAGAACGGTCGAACGGAAACCCGGCCGGCGGATTCCATTGGGCGATGGTGTCGGCGTCGGTCAGGCCGTGAAATGTCGGCGCCAGCGTCGAATCGGCGCCCAGCCCTTCCATCGGCACGATGCGTGCGACTTTGACCGTCTGCTGTTGGGCCACGGCCACCGTCCCGTCGCTGCTCGCGCGGTACGGCGTCACGTGCAGCGTGTCGCCGAGCTTCACGTGCAGTTGATCCGCCATCCACTGATTGACCGCCGCCTGGTCATCGCCCAGCCCCATGTCATCATGCCCGGAAATGCCGGCGGCCATGACATAATTGAGCGGCGGAATTTGTGCATCATCCGTCGCAACCTGATCCAGCAGCAGTGTGTAAACTTCCAGCCCGGCTGTCGCCAGCGGGTGCAAGGCCGTGGCGAGTTGCGGGGAAATGTAGATGCCGCCGGACTGGAGGATCGCCCGATCGTTCGAACGCATAAAGCCCAGGCCGTAGTCTTCGAGCGTCATCGCCTGCGGCGGCGGAACAGGGGACGAATCCAGCGCGGCCGCGAAAGATTTGGCGACCGGCCCGGCCAGCAGAATGTTAGCGGGGGATTGTGGGATGCGACTGGCCGGCGGGACATCCGCCTGGAGCGCATCCTGCAGATCCGCGATGTTGAGCCAGAGACTTGCCGGGGGTCGCTGTGAGGGATGCAAATCAAACCACGCGAGAAACGCCTCGGGCTGCTGCATCGCCCGATCATCGAGGATGCGCGCGACCGCGACCCGCAGCGATGCCACCGCGCCGCTGCGATCGCGGCGGGCCAAGACAGCGTCGGAAGAACCGGCCTCGCTGGGCAGCGTGATCAGCAGCGCATCGCCGCTTGTCACATCCAGCGATTCGGCCAGCGCACGCGTGATCCACGCGCTGTGCATCGGAACCGCCGCCGCACTGGAGATCGCCAGCAATTGCGCCCCGGCCGAAAGCGTTGTCCGCTCGCTGCGGGCCCGGCCGGGCATCGTCAGACCCGCATCGCAAGCCCGGCCGGATAGCGCACTGGTACGCTGCGCCAGTGACTGGCTGAAGAACGCCGGCGCGGTAACGATCAGTTCATATCCGCCGTGTCGCCGCCGGGTCAGGTCCGCCAGCGAATCGCGCACGGAGTCGCCCAGGATCAAGGCTCCGGTCAGCACCGCCGTCACCAGGATCATCCCCGCCAGCAGTGCCGCATGTGCCGCGCGGAAATAGGCCAATGAGCGGAGGATCAACCTGCAAGCCGTCATGCGCCGCCCCCAACATCCGCCGGCACGAGTTTGCCCTGGATCAACTGCATCCGCCGCGGGCACGTTGCCGCCAGGACCGCCGAGTGCGTTGCCAGAATGAGCAACGCATCTTCCTGTCGCGCCGATTCGTGGAGCAACTCCCCGATCGACGCGGCCGTCTGCGCATCCAGATCGCCGGTCGGCTCGTCGCAGATCAGCAGTGCCGGCCGGTTCATCAGCGTCCGCGCGATCGCCACGCGCTGCCGTTGGCCGCCGGACAATTCCGACGGCAGATGGCTTTGCCGATCCGCCAATCCCACGGCCGTCAAAAGGGATTCACCACGCTGCCGATCGGCATCGCGCACCGGCCCCAGCGCCAGCCGCGCCAGCAGGACGTTCTCAATGGCGGTCAATTGCGGCAGTAAGTGATGGTCCTGAAAGACAAACCCGATGCGCCCGGCCCGATACTGGGCCAGTTGCGCCGGCGAGAGGCCCAATGGATCAACGCCGTCCAGCGACAATGTCCCGGCCGAGGGAAGATCCAGACTCCCCAAGATATGTAGAAGCGTGGACTTCCCTGATCCCGACGGGCCCAGAATCGCCAGCGCCCCATCCTTGCCGGCCATATCGAGCGACACGCCATCGAGAACCACCAGCGACCCGGCGGCCGTCGCATAAACCTTCGTCAATCCCGCGGCGTGCAGTTCATGCGGCAAATTACGCTCCCTAAAATCAGGTTATCCACCTATAGTAAATAACATACGGCAAGTGATAAAGGTATACAGTGCAGGGTGATGTACTGCGCATCATGAGATGGTTACCACAAATCATCCCGACGATTTTGGTCTTGGCGGCCGGCACGGCGGCCGTGCTTTGGTGGCGAACCGGGGTCGCATCCGTGACGGCGCGAATCCCAGGTGCCGATCATCCGCCCGGCCTGGCCAATATGCGAACCATCGACATGGCCGGGCAGGTCATCACCGGAACGGGCAAACCGGGCGAAGGAACGGGCGAGTGGGCCCAGTTCCGCGGGACAGGAACCGGCCGCTCGACGGAAACCGGCCTGCTGAAAGACCCCGCCCAGGCGAAAATCCTCTGGACCGTGGACTTGGGTGAGGGCTATGCCGGACCCGTCGTCCGTAAAGGCTGCGTCTATATCCTGGACTATTCCGACAGCGCTGATGTGCTGCGCTGCCTCAGCACCGAAACCGGCCAGGAAATCTGGCGGCACGCTTATAAGGTTGATACCAAGCGCAACCACGGCATGTCGCGCACCATCCCGGCCGTTGACGATTCGGTCGCCGTCACGCTCGGCCCGCAATGTCAGGTCGTCGCCGTCAACTGCGACGATGGGCGGTTTCTGTGGGGCAAGGACTTGGTCAGGGACTATGGGAGCAAGGTTCCGCCGTGGTACGCAGGTCAATGCCCGCTTTTGCGTGATGGCCGTGTCTACATCGCACCGGCCGGGGACAAGGTCTTGCTGACCGCATTGGACGCCAAGACGGGCGCCGTTCTCTGGGAAGTGCCTAATGATCTTCAGTGGAAGATGACCCACTCGTCGATTGTCGAGGTTGCGCTGGAAGACCGGCCGACGCTGGTTTATTGCGGCAGCGGCGGCGCGATCGGCGTTGAGGAATCCTCCGGCAAGATCCTCTGGCAGAGCACCGACTGGAAAATCTCCATCGCCACCGTCCCCTCGCCGGTGGACCTGGGCGGCGGCCGCATCCTTTTCACCGGGGGCTATGGCTCAGGCGCGATGATCGGACGCGTCGAGAAAAGCGGCGATACCTATGCCCTCCGCGTCGAGAAGCGCATGGACCCGGCCGTTCTGGGCTCTGAACAGCAAACCCCCGTTCTCCTGGCCGATGGCAGCGGCGTGATGGCTGTCATTCCCAGCGGCGAAATGGTGTTTATGAACATGGACGGCAGCATCCGCTGGCACAGTGGCGGAGGCAACCGGTACGGGTCGGGGGCGTATCTGGTCGCCGACGGCGCGGCTTATGTGATCAATGACACCGGCACGCTCAGCGCGGTCGCCGCGGGGCCGGGCGGGTTTCAACTGTTCGGCAGCGCTACAATCATCCGCGGCGGAAGCGAATGCTGGGGCCCGATGGCCCTTGCGGACGGCCGGCTTTATCTGCGAGATTTTACGCATCTGGTCTGCCTTGACTTGCGGGCGAAGTGAGGCATCACATGGCACCAAAGAACAACAGGACTCTGAAGGCAGCCGCCGGCGTGGTCGTGGCCGGATTGGTCGCCGGCGCCGGTTATGGCGGTTATCAACTGCATCGCTGGTCGGCCAATTGGGACCGCGCCGCGGAAAAGGGCGCTGTCTATGGCGATCCCGGTTCTGGCGTTACGATCGCGCCGGAGCTTCTCACCTGGCACCAGGTGGGGCGCATTGGGACCGGACTAGCCAGCGTCAAATCGTTTGCCTTTCTGAAGGACGGCTCGCTGGTCGTGGCCGGCGAGCGCAAACTGCGCCTCATGTCCACCGCCGGTCAGGTCTTGCGCGATATTCCGCTGCAAGGCGTGCCGCAGGCGGTGGCCGTCATGGACACGCCCGATGGCACGCTTTTGTTCGCCGGCATGGTGGATCACGTGGAGGTGTTCGATACCGTCGGCGCGCCGCACGGCAAGTGGCCGACTTTCGGCGATGATGCCTTCCTGACCTGCCTTTCCCCCGGCGCGGCGGGCAAGACTCTCTGGGTCGCCGATGCCGGGCGGCGCGTCGTTGATGAACTCGATCTGACCGGCAAAGTCCTGCGCGAAGTGGGCCGCGCCGATGATGCCACACACGCTCCGGGCCTGGTTGTTCCCAGCGCTCATCTGGATGTTGCCGTCGCCGGGAAGGATGGATTGGTCTGGGTCAACAATCCCGGCCGGCATGAAATGGAAGCCTACGATCCGCAGGGCGTGATGGTCCGCCAATGGGGCCAGGCCGGTCCGGGCGTCGGGCTTTTCAGCGGCTGCTGCAATCCGACGGATTTTTTCATGCTCGGCGACGACCGGATCGTGACGGCCGAAAAAGGCACGCCGCGCGTCGCGGTCTATACCATCACCGGCGACCTGCAGAGCGTCATCACCGCCGATTTCTTGCCCGACACCGCCGGC
>Ga0181520_10005239_pt1 | contig 20837 bp, 23 predicted proteins | sample PEATcosm2014_Bin_29_FD_132451 | JGI IMG/M metagenome (GOLD analysis project Ga0181520, IMG submission 132451) | Peatland microbial communities from MTU Mesocosm Facility, Houghton, MI, USA - PEATcosm2014_Bin02_30_metaG | ecosystem: Environmental > Terrestrial > Soil > Wetlands > Peat | place... | reverse complement strand
GAGCGCGTGGGGGATGCGACCACGTTGCAAGACCCGATCGCGCAGGCGCTGGCCCCCGATGAGCGGCAGCGCTATTGCTATCCGCAGGTACGGGTCATTCATCCCGGCGGGCCGTATTTCAAATGGCCGTGGGAAAAGGTCTACAAGGTTTCCGTCGCCACGCAGACTCTGAACATGGCGCTCGATCCGGAAAGCCCGGCGGCCAACAACCAGGGTACCGTTCTGGAAGCCGTCACCAAGGACCAGCTCAATACCGGGCTCAAAGGGCAGATTCGCTATCGCGTGGCGGAGAAGAACCTGTACGCCTATCTGTTCGGCGTGGGCGCGCCCATCGTTCATGTCATGGGGTATTTCGTTTCCGTGCTGCGCGAACGCATCGCCAATTTCGAGGCGCCGCCGGTCAAACCGACGGCCGATGCGCCGGTCAAGACCGAACTTTCGACAGCCGCGATGGGAATCTCGATCAACGACCTGCGCAAGAACCTCAGCGACATCAACGATCACATGGCCCGCGAATGTGCCTCCAGCGAGGCGCGCTACGGCATCGCGCTCGACGCCTCGCTCATCACCGGCATCGATCCGCCGCCCGATGTGGAATCCGCACTGGCCGCCATCAACACCGCGTACAACCAGGTCTCCAGCGACATCAGCCTGGCGCAGGCGTCGGCCGATCAGAAGATCGTGCAGTCGCGCAGGGCGGTGGAGATTGAAACGCTCAAGGCACAGGCGGAAGTCGAGCCGCTGATGGCGATGGCGGGACAACTGGGGGAACTGAAAAAGAGCGGGCCGCAGGTTCTGACGGCCTATCTGCGCAATGTGCGGCTGAAACTGTTCAGCGAATGCCGTCGCGTCATACAGGAGGCCAGCCATGAATAATTTCGCCATCGCTGCCGTTGCGGCGTTCTTCGGGTCATTCATCATCGTGCCGATCATCTTCGGCGTGGCGCAGGCGTTCGGGCTGTACACCATCGTGCAGGAACGCCAGTGCAAGGTGTACGTGCTGTTCGGCAAGGTGATCGGCCAACTGGACGATCCCGGCCTGCATATGCTGCTGCCCAAGCTCGGACTGCGTGCGCTGTTCGTCAATTTCCTGGGCCGCTGCTACACGCTGGATATGTCATTGGATCAGGCCTATCTGCGCAGCCAGCCGGTTAACTCGGAGGAAGGCGCCCCGATGGGGATCGGCATCTGGTACGAGATGTTCATCAGCAATCCGGTGTCGTATCTTTTCAAGAACGCCGACCCCAAAGGCTCGCTGGCCGCCAATGTCGGCAACGCGACAGTCCGCTGCCTGAGCAACATGAAGCTGGCCGACATGCTCGAAGACCGCCACACCATGAGCCTGACAGTCCGCACCGAGGTTTCGCCGCAATCCGAGGAATGGGGCTACAAGCTCGGCTCGGTCTACATCCGCAAGGTCCATTTCCGCGACGCGGGAATGATCCAGCAGATCGAGGAAAAAGTCGTCAACCGCCTGCGCCAGGTGACCAGCGCCATCAAGCAGGACGGCGCCAATCAGGTGAGCATCATCACCAGCACGGCCGAGCGCCAGGCCGCGATCGAATTCGCCAAGGCCGCCGCCATGCGTCCGGAGATTGTCGGCGCGGCGCTGCAGAAGATCTCGCAGGATCCGGAAATCGCCGATTCGATGTTCGAGATTCTGGAAACCCAGAACATCATCGACGGCAAGGCCGAAATCACGCTCGTTCCGCGCCATCAAAGACTGATCGGCGAACTGCTGGCGGCGCAGGACACCATCGCAGAGGTGGCCCCGGCGGTGAAAGGGAAATAATCCGGCGACTATTCCGCGCTGGGCGGCGGCTCCGCCGGCGAATCGTCGTGCGGCGGCGGGGTTTCCCGGTCTGAGCCGTCCGCGTGGAACTCGTCGGCGCCATCCGTGCCCGACGGGCGATCGCGGGAGACAAAGGAACTCTCGCGGTCGCCGCGGTAATTGTCGCGCCCGCCGCGCATCGGCGGGCCATCGCCCTTGTCCAGACCCTTGATCAGCGCGCTGAGATTCCGCGAGAGGTTTTCCAGATCGTCGCGAAGCTGGTTGACGGTTTCTTCCTTGACCAACTCCCGCCGCCGCGCCAGCTCCAGCAACGGAACGCATTCCTGCACGAAGCCGCGGGCCAGCCCGAAATAATGGCGGCGCGAGGACTTGTCGCGCCGGCCGTTGCCTTCGGCCAGATTGGTGGCGATCGAGATGGCCGCCTTGTCCAACAGGTCCGCAAGCGAGCCGTAGCGATCGGGAAATTGCTCGGTAAGGACGCCGGCCTGATCGGCAAAGTCCAGAGCACGCTGGTAAACGTGGAGATTTTCAAAAGCAAATGCCATGATGCACCGGCGGGAAGTATACCGAACAATTCGCCGACGCAAAGGGGTTGAACCGCAATCGCAATTGTTTCCCAGCGCAACCCAGCCGCCATCACTCGGCCGCATCGAGAAGATTCAGCTCCTTCATCCACTCCACGAATCGCCCAAGCCCCTGTTCGACCGTGACCTTCGGTTCATATCCGAATAACTTGCGCGCCTTGCCGATGTCGGCCCAGGTGACCAGCGGTTCGGACGCGGGAACCGGAATGTCCACGATCGTCGCCTTGCGGTTCAGCAGCCGCTCCAGGATATGAACGAACTCGATATTCTCCACCGGCCGCGAGCAGCCGAGGTTGATGATCTCATAGCCCAGCGGCTTGTCGAGCGCGGCGACGAAACCGGCGACAATGTCGTCGATGTAGGTCCAGTCGCGCAGCAGTTTGCCGCCGTTGTACAGCGTCAGCGGCTTACCGCGGTGGATGAGCTGCGACCATTTCCAGGGCATCATGTCCGGCCGGCCGTGCGGGCCGTAGACGTTGAAGAAGCGCAGACAGGTGATGGGGAACTTCCAGAGATGGTGGTAGCTGTGTGCCATGAGTTCCATGGCGCGTTTGCTGGCCGGATAAGGCGCCAGCGGCCGGCCGGCGGTGGCGGTTTCAACGAACGGAGTGGGTGTGTCAGCGCCGTAACTGGAGCCGGTGCTGGCCAGCACCATCGGCACTCCGCCGATCTGGCGGGCGGCGTCCAGCAGATTCATCGAGCCCTGCACGTTGACCTGGCCGTAGATCAGCGGATGCTCGACGCTGTAGCGTACGGCCGCCATCGCCGCCAGATGCGCCACCGCGCCGGGTTGGTGTTCCTTGAACAATGCCGCCATCGCATCGGCATCACGGAGATCGGCCTTGAGGAAGGTGAAGCCAGCCAGCGGCAACAGGTCCGCCAGATGCCGCTCCTTATGGACCAGCGGATAATAATCGTTGAGATTGTCGATCCCGACGACGCGATCGCCGCGAGCGCACAGAGTCTTGCACAGGCGACTGCCGACAAACCCCGCCGCTCCGGTGACCAGCACTTTCATCCAATACTCCTTTGATCGCCGCGTTTGTCGCGGGTTATTTTGTTTCCTGAACCAGCTTGGCGTGGGCGGCTTCCATCATGAGAAAGAACGCCTGGCCTTCGGGCGAGACGCCGGGCTTGTCGAACGTCGGGGCGGTCGCGACGCCCTGCACGAAACCGGCGTCATCCACTTTGCCACGGGCGGCGGCGCGCATCTTGTCGGCCGCGGTAAGATAACTCTTATCCAGCCATCCGCCACGGACGGATTCGTAGATCGAATAGGCCAGCATCTGGGCCGTATCGGTTTCGACGAAACTCTTAGGATCATTGACGGTGTCGTTGAACAGCCCGTCGGGGCGCTGGTGGGCGATGCAGCCGTCCAGAAGATCCTTCAGGTGGGCGATGAGCTTATCGCGATCCGCCTGATGATCGGCCGGAAGATAGCGGATGACGCGAGTGATTCCCGCCGCGGCCCAGCCGTTGCCGCCGCCCCAGGGGGTTTTACTGGAAAAGCGATTGGCGGCTTCATTCCACTGGTGAGCGATGAGTTTGGCCTGCGGATCCCAGAGGCGTTTCCAGTGTCCCTCGATCTGCTGAACGGCCTGATCGTATTTGCCCGCATAGGCGAGGAACGGCGGCGAGGTGTTGAACGAATCGGACCAGATCGTCTGGCCGGTGTGGAAGATCGTTCCATCGGCGGCGCGCGGGGCTTTGTTAAGGGTGAAATCGAGCATGGTGTCGGCGGCCTTGCGGAGCGCGGGGTCTTTGGTGACATCGGCCGCATGCCAAAGCGATTCGCCAAACATGAGCGGATCGACGGTGGCCCCGCCCACGCCGGCGATCAGGCCGTCTTTCGTGGGGTAGATGAGGCTGGCGCGGGCGAGCGCGATGACGGTTTCGTCGTCGCCGGCTTCGAGGAACGCCGTGCCGACGATGCCCTGCTCCCAGCTCTTTCGCTGAAAGGCGAGCGCAGCGGCTTTGGCTTTGCGATACAGGGGATCCTGGAGAAGCGTTTGGAACAGCGGCGTAGCGGGCACGGCTTGCGCGACGGCGCGCGAAGCGACCGCGAGAAGCGTGGCGGCGACGGTCGCGACAATGAAAGTGTATCGGATCATAGCGAACTCCCAAAAAGCACCGGACTTGCCCGGCCATTATCGGCCTGACGTGAGTGGATGCAATGGATCAAAGGTACTTCGAGATTCGCATCCGCCCCCCATCCCCATTTTGCTTTCGCCGGCCGTCATTCGTACCATTATGGGCTATGCAGATTCGCCGTCCAACGCGAAAGATCACCTTCGGCGATGCCCGGCACGGGTTCGTGTCGATCGGCGGGGATGCGCCCGTCAGTGTGCAGACCATGACGGCCGGGTACACCTGGGATATCGATGCCTGCGTGCGTGAGATTCACAAGCTGGCGGCGGCGGGTGCGGATTTTGTGCGGGTGGCGGTGCCGGAGAAGAAGGATACGCAGGCATTGGCGGAGATTCTGCCGCGGGTGCAGGTGCCGATCGTGGCGGATGTGCATTTCCACTTTCAACGGGCGCTGGAGGCCGTCGAGGCGGGCGTACACAAGATTCGGCTCAATCCCGGCAACATCAGCGACCGGCATCAGGTCGTCGATGTCATTCAGGCGTGTAAGGCGCGAAAGATTCCCATCCGCGTCGGCGTCAACGAGGGCTCGATCGTCGAACGCAAGGACAAGCAGAAGCGGCTCAAGGAACTCGGCGGCGTCTTTTCCGATCGCAAGCATGGGCACCTTCTGGCCATCATGATCGCCAAGCTCGAGGAATATCTGGACATCTTCCACGAGCAGGATTTCCACGACATCTGCATCAGCGCCAAGAGCATCGACCCGCTGCTGGTCATCGATGCCTATACCGAAATCTCCAAGCGGTTCGATTATCCGCTGCATCTGGGCGTGACGCACGCCGGGCCGCGCGAGACCGGCACCATACGCTCGATCGTCCCGCTGGCGCATCTGCTGTGCAGCGGCATCGGCGACACGCTCCGCATCAGCTACGCTTCTGATCCCGTCTATGAGGTCGAGGATGGGCTGGAGATGCTCTACGTCCTGGGCTTGCGGCCGCGAAAGGGCGCGGAGCTGATCGCCTGCCCGACCTGCGGCCGTATCCAGGTTGATCTCTTTAAGCTGGTGCAGGATGTCCGCCGTGAACTGGCCGCGCACATTCGATTGCCGATCAAGGTGGCGGTGATGGGTTGCGTGGTGAATGGCCCGGGCGAGTGCGAGGGAGCGGACATCGCCATATTCGCCGGGGATCGCCGCGGAATCATTTACGTGCAGGGCGAGAAAGTGGCCAACGTGCCGGAAGAGGAAATCCTGACGCGGCTTCTCGATGAGTGCCGCTCGTTCCAGGCATTGGTCGAATCGGGCAAGGCCCGGCTGGGCGAGAAGAAGGTCGATATCCTTCCCCCCGATCCGATCGGCGACCTGGGCAGCGGATGGGACAAAATCCGCACCGGCGGCGTCGCCTTACCTGTTGTCAGAAATTGAACCGGAGGAAACAGTCATGATCAAGTTCGTCTTCCATACTGTCATTCACATCGTGGTGCTGGCCATTGGAATATTCATCGGCATCAAGATCAGCGCCCAAAATCCCCAGGCTGCCAACACGATCAACGTGGTCGGGACCCGCGATATGCTTCAGGCTGAGGCTCAAATCCGCCAGGCCACGCTGGATAAGCTCAACCAGTATTGCAACAACAACAGCGGCGCCACGGCCCAGGAATTGGCCAAGATTCGCGATGAGCAGCAGGACGCGCTAAACCAGGTCCAAGCCAAGCTCAAGTCCGCCGGCAATTAGTTCGAGCCGGCGCGTCGAGATTCCCGATCACCCAATAACATCAATCCCCGGTACTCCGGGAATTGATCGACCACCATGAGCATTCGTATCGGCATCGTCGGTGTCAGCGGCTACGGCGGCGGCGAGGTTCTTCGCCTCTGCGCGGCCCATCCCGAATTCCGCGTCGTCTATGTGGCCGGCGAGGGCTCGGCCGGTCAGAAACTCTCGACCCGCTTCCCCGGCATCGGCGATATTGGCTCGCTGACCATCGAGAAGTTCCACCCCGACGCCGTGGCTGCGGGGAATATCGATCTTCTGTTCGCGTCGCTCCCCACCGGCCAATCGGCCGAGCCGCTGGCGAAGATCCCGCAGCGGGTCAAGATCATCGACATCGGCGGCGATCACCGGTTTGTCGAAGGGTGGACGTACGGCCTGGCCGATGCATGGCCGGAGAAGATTCGCCAATCCACGCGCATCGCCAATCCCGGCTGTTATTCCGTCGCCGCGATTAGCGCGCTGGCGCCATTGGTTGCGGCCGGTCTGATCGCCCCCGCCCCGATCATCATCGACGCCAAGAGCGGCGTGAGCGGCGCCGGCCGCGGCGGCGGCTCGACATTCGGTTTCGCCGAGGTCAACGAAGATGTCTGCGCGTACGGCCTGTTCAAACACGCCCAGCAGCCGGAAATCACCAAGGCTCTGGCCAGATTTTCCACCGCCGGCTCCGCCGCACCGTCGGTCCTCTTCACTCCGCACCTGATCCCCATGACGCGCGGCATTCTGGCGACCTGTTACGCGACCGGTTCGGCCACCGCCGATGCCTGCGCCACCGCGGCCAGAGATTTCTACGCCGGCCGGAGTTTCGTCAGAATCGTAGACGATCCCCCGCACACGAAATGGGCATTGGGCACGAACCTTGTCTTCATCAGTTACGCCGCCGACCCCGCACGTAACTCGATCATCGCTGTCAGCGCCATCGACAACCTCGGCAAAGGCGCCGCCGGCCAGGCCGTACAAAATGCCAATTTGATGTGCGGCTTGCCGGAATCGACAGGTTTGCTCGCCGCGCCGCTTTGGCCGTGATACAATTAAAGGTATGAGCCTGACTATTCCCTTTACGCCAGAAGTAGAAGCGAGATTACGCGAACGAGCCGCGGCCTCCGGAAAGGACGTAGGTACGTTCGTTCGGGAAGTTGTAGAGGAGAAGCTCGAGCTGGCCGGCGCCGCCGAGAGATCGAACGGCCAGTGGGCGGCCGAGTTCGATGCCTGGATGAAAGAAGTCGCTTCGCGAGCGTCGGCCTATCCGACGGACTTTGCGGTCGATGACAGCCGCGAGAGCATCTACGAAGGCCGCGGTGAATAACCGTTCTGCTCGAAAGAGACACGACCGTGGCGAAGTTGATATCATGAGTTTATGCAGTCGATAGATGTCCATGATCTTCCGGACCCGGTTGCCGAGGCAATCGCGGCGATGGTCGAAACCCTGCGAACGGGCGGCAGGGACCGCGAAGCACGACGTGACCAGCCCGACCGTCGGGCAGATTCTCGCTCCGATCTTCGATGCGGCGGCGAAGCTTCGGCGTGAACCCGGCGCGCCACATCATGGGCAAGAGGCCGAAATCGCCCAGGCGGTCATCGACAAGTTCGCGCGCCAAGGGTTGACGCTGTGATTCTTTGCGATCCCTCACCCAGCCTGCAACATCCCCGCCAGATCGTTCTTCATATCCAGCACCGCCCGTTCGACGCATTTGCGCCAATCACTGGCGATCGATTGATATTTCGCGTCCTTATATGCGTACAAAATGCTCCGGCTGGCCGAGACGATCGCGCCCTGGCCATTGACGAACGCGGCGCGGGTCATGTCGGCCGTGGCGCCTTGCGTGCCGTAGCCGGGTAACAGGAAGATCGACTTGGGCAATCGCTTTCGCAGGCTGGCCATGGTGTGCGGCTGTGTCGCGCCGACCACCGCGCCAATGCTGCTGTAGCCGCTGGGGCCGACCAAGCCCTCCTGATCCGCGATCGGGGCCAGGTGATCGGCCAGCATTTCCGACCATGTGCGGCCGTCGGCTAAGAGCGCGTCCTGAAGCTCGGCCGATCCGGGATTGCTCGTCCGCACCAATACGAAGACGCCCTTGCCCAGTCGCTTGGCCGCATCGACGAACGGCGAGATCGTGTCCAGGCCGAGCATCGGGTTCACCGTCACTGCGTCGGGGAAAGCCCATTCATCCTCACCGGCCAGCGGATGGACGAATCCGGCCAGATGCGCATCAACATACGCCTGCGAAGTCGATCCGATATCGCCGCGTTTGACATCGCCGATGACCATAAGCCCCAGCTCGCGGGCTTCCTGGATGAGGTTGAAATACGCCTCGACTCCATCCCACAGGAACCGCTCGAAATAGGCCGACTGAAATTTCACGCACGGGACATGCGGCGCCACGATCCCCATGACGGCGGTGACGAAATCGAAGATCGAATCCAGATCCGCCTGCGATTGCCCGCCGCCGCCCAGGCGCGAGCTGGAACGTTTGCGGACTTCGTCGGGGATCAAGTCCACAATTGGATCGATGCCGACGCAGATCGGCGATTGCTTCGTCTTTATCGCGGCCAGAAGATTCTCGCCGAACCAGTCGGTCATGTGTGCTACCTTGGGTGAAAGCCCGGCCGTCCCGGAGCCCGGGCCTGGTCCGGGAAACTACTGTTCCGGCGATTCGCCCCACTGGACGAGCGTGCGCACCAGGTCATCGTTATCCGCACCGCACGCCGAGAGGGCCTGACGCACCAGGCCGCCGTCGTCTTCCAGAATCGCCAGCAGCAGAAACCGGGTCGAAACGGCGGTCTGCCCGGCCGCCTGCGCCTTGACCATCGCCGTGTTGACCAACGCCTGGAGCTTGGGAGACGGCGGTAATCGCCCGGTAACGACCGGCGGCTTTTTCACCTTCGGCAGGGCGTTGAGAATCCAGCGGCACAACTCGTCGGCCGCAACCGCCATCGTCATTGCCCTGGCCGCCTCGCTGTCCTGCACGGCCAGGAACGCCAGGACGACGTGCTCGGTGCCGACAAATTCCTGGTTGAGTTGGCGCGCCTCACGGTGGGCCTGGTCGAGCGTCTGTCGGAACGTTGCAGTCAACGCGTTATGCACACACGCCTCCAGTTCCGGAACGCCGCACGAGTTTCGCCGCCGGCGGGCCACTTATCGCTTGATCCGCGCCGAGCCGCCTTTGAAGACGTGCGTCAATTCCTCCAGGTCGATCTGACTGCTGTCGCCGCGGGTGGTCTGCAGCAACGCGCCGTGCGCCGCGCCCAGGTCCACGCATTCCTGCGGCGTTTTGCCGTTGAGAAATCCGTAGGCAAATCCCGAGCTGAATCCGTCGCCGCCGCCCACGCGATCTTCGATCTCCAGATTATCATACCGCCGGCTCTCGTAGAACGTCCCTTCCGCCCACAAAATTGCCGACCAGTTGTTGACCAGGCCGCTCTTCACTTCGCGCAGAGTGGTGCCGACCACCTTGATATTCGGGTACGCCTTGACAACCTTCTCGACCATCCCCTTGTACGCCCGCGTGTCCAGCGCCGACAGGTTCTCATCGACCCCTTCCACCGCAAAGCCCAGCACCTTCTGAAAATCCTCCTCGTTGCCTATGAGGCAGTCGATCATCGGAACAAGATCCTTAGTCACCTGCTGCGCCTTGGCCGCCGTCCAGAGTTTGCTGCGGAAATTCAGATCGTAACTGACGATGGTTCCGGCCGCCCGCGCGGCGGCGATGGCCTCCTTGCACACGGCCGCCGTGCCGTCGCTCAGGGCGGTAAAGATGCCGCCGGTGTGCATCCAGCGGACTCGCTTTTGGGCAAAGAGCTTGCCGAAGTCGATCATCCCCGGCTTCATGTTGGACGCGGCCGAGTGGCCCCGGTCGTACATGGTGACGCTGGCGCGCACGCCGGTGCCCACCTCGGTGAAATTCAACCCGACCCGGTCGGCCCGACCCACGCCGTCGTACTTGGTCATCACGACCTGCGACATATCCACGCCGACGGCCCGGCCGTGGTTGAGGATGATCCGCCCCACCGGATTGTCCACCATCCGGCTGACGAACCCGGTTCGCATGCCCAGGCGTGACAGGGCGTAGGCGACGTTGTATTCCCCGCCGCCCACCCAGACTTCCAGTGTCGGGCTGAATTCAATTCTGCCATGCCCCGGCGGCGAGAGGCGCACCATAGCTTCGCCAAGGCTGACCAGGTCGAGTTGTCCATCCGCGCGATCGATGATTTTCATGGCGATTCGATTGGTTAAGCGTCCAGAAATTTGTTGCGGCTGTTTTATCGGCTGGATGGGATAAGTTCAAGGCACGCACCCGATTTGACCAAACGCGCAGAGTGCCCGATTTCCCGGGCACGTGTAAAAAAGGTATAGTGTATGGTCGCAAGGCTGCCCATGGAGCACCGGTCTTCCCAAGAATCTGCCCCCGCCATTAACGCGTTGCTTGTCGGCGAGGTCGAGCGGCATTTGCGGCGGCGCGAGGCGGCGAAACAACTCGCGGTCTTGGCGCTTCTGGCAGTCGGCCTGCCGACCCTGATTGTCGGGCCTTTGGTCATCAGTTCGATCTTTTGGATGGTCGGGATCTTGTGGGGTGTCCATCTGCCCTGGACATGGGTCTTCGCGGGGTCGTTTGTTGTGCTGGTTCCGCTGCTATTCCGCACGGAACGCCGCACCGGCGGCAATTATTACTCCGACGCGGTTCTCGCCAACCGCAACACCTCCGCCGCCATCCCCATGTTTCTGCTGGCGTTCACAAATATCGGCTCGCTTGTCATGCTGGGCCAGCGGCCGCGCGATCCGGCCGTTGCTCTGGTGGAACTCTTTCTCTGGGGACCGCGGCAGATACTCGACGCCGTGCGCACGCTGCGCGGCGTGCGCATGGTGGCCGCGGCAAACCGCAGCCGGGTCATGAACATTTTCCTGGCTCTGCGCACGTGCGATCACGCCGACGTTCCCGCCCTCATCCCGGCCGGCGATGCCGAGGGCGGCCTGGCATTGGCCTATCTGCTCTGGTACGGCTGGATCGGCGTTTCCAAGGATGCTCAACGTGTCTGGCTCGAATTTGAATCGCGAAAGGTCGGGGAGATGCCGCCGCACAACTATTAGGAGACACCATGAAGCGCAGAGTTACCCGAGTCCCCCGAAAGACCGGCTCTCCGCCGCAAATCCCGCTATCCCGGATGATGAAGTCAGCTAATGCAACCAATTCGGCTGAACCATATCATGTTCGCGCTGCCGCACCAATCCCGTTCGCAACGCGCGCAATCGGCCCGCCTACCGGCGGCGGGCGCGGCAACCGAGCCAAATAGGTAGGCAAAGTGCATGTCCGGTTTGCCAATGCAGTCGCGGCAGCTTGGCGTACAATGCGGACATCTATGGAATTTGAAGAATTCACGGGCTCCGGTTCCGGCGAAGATCGGCTGGTCAGGCCGGGGCGCGGGATAACGATCTACCCCGGCGGCAATCCGCTTCAATTTGCCGAAGCGTTTCTGGGTGCCTTCTTCGCATTCCCTCTGGGGCTCGTCGTCGTCGTGTTTGGGGGAGATCTATCTTGGATCGCCTATTCGGAAAACCACTTGCTATGGGTCGGACAGGTGTGGTTTGTCGCCGCGGTTCTTGAGATCATTCTTCTCTATTGGCTGAAAATATCGCTCGAGCTACTGCTGGCAAGACGCTTGCCCTATCCCTTCGCGCCGGCATTTGCGATGCGCCAATGGAACTGGCCACGCATCCTCCGCCCGCTGGTGATGGCCTGGTGGCTGGCGCATTTTCTGATCGGCGTCGCCGCCGCCGTGATCCTCAACAATCTCATTATTCTGGACGGCCCGCACGATCATTCCCGCACGGTCCGCATCGTCGCCTTCCTCGTCACCGGATTCACCATCACCTATTCCGCCAATATGTATCTCCTGCTGGCCCTGCGCGCCATCGGGTTTAGTGAGCGCATTGTCCGCCTCGCCTGGAAGTGGCGGCTGCTCATCGACATCGGCGTGATCGTCCTGGCGGGGCTCTTTCCGTTTTAGGGCCACTGACCTGCACGACAATCCAAAATCCGGTATATTGCTTTCCCGGTTTTATAACGCGCATAGGACCGGCGGATGATTACAATGGGGCTTACATGGATTTCCTGAAATCCGCGGGCGGAAAGATTTTGAGCGGGCTGGTGGCGCTGGCGGTGCTGGCGGCCGCCATCTCGTGGTGGCGGTCATCGCCGGCCGAGCGCGATGCGGCCATCGCCGGGACCGAACGCATGGCCGCCTGGTGCGGAATCGTGCTGGTTGTGCCCTGGGCGAGTTTTTTCCTTATCGCCTGGGTGGCCCGGTTCCAGCGCAACGACGCCGGGGCGGTGCTGGTTCTGGCCATCACTGCCGCGGAAATGACCCTGTTGGCGGGGTTGTTTCAGTGGTCGATTCATGGGACATTGGCCTGGTCGGGGTTTGTACTCGGCGGGCTGGTCGCCGGCGTGTATAATCTGTTGACGTGCGATTGGCTGGCGGAAAAGCTCGAGTGAGCCGCCGCCGGCCGTGGGAGTGTCCTGCAATGCCACAGATCAATCAGCGAATCAGCGAATACGTGCTGGACGGCCCGATCGCCAGCGGCACGTTCGGGCAGGTGTGGCGTGCCCATCACCACGTGTGGGTCGATCAGCTTGTCGCCATCAAGATTCCGTCCGATCCGCAATATCTCCGCAACCTCCAGCGCGAGGGCCAAGCCATTCACGGCCTTGTACATGCCAATATCGTCCGCGCCATCGGCTTCGATCCCTACGCCGATCCGCCGTACCTGGTCATGGAATACGTCCCCGGAACAAGTCTGCGGCCGCTCATCAAGCAAAAGTCGCTGGATATCGCCGATAGCGTTTCAGTGATGAGGCAGGTTCTCCGCGGGCTGTCGTTCGCGCACAAGAAGGGCATGGTCCATCGCGACGTGAAGCCGGAGAATATCCTTGTCCACGAGCGCGCCGCTCGCGAAGGCTACGCGGCCGATGGAGTTGTCAAGCTGGCCGATTTCGGCCTGGGCCGGCCCAGTAGCGCCGCCAACGCGGCCGGAGCGGGCATGGGCGCGTCGATCGCCTATTCCGCGTCGATCTCATCGCCGGGCGATCGCGAAATTGTCGGCACCCTCGATTACATGGCCCCCGAACAGCGCGCGGGCGCCGCCCCCGAACCGCGGGCCGATCTCTATTCGTGCGGCATCGTGCTGTATGAATTGCTCACCGGCGAAAAGCCGGCGGGCACGGAATTGCCCAGCGAACTCAATTCGAAAGTGCCCCGTTCGCTGGACGAGGCATTTCGGCGTTCGTATTCGCGGCTGGACAAGCGATTCTCGACGGCCGACGAATTCCTGGCCGCCCTCAGCGGCTCGCCGCTGCCTTATCCGCAAGGCGTCCCGCCGCTGATCCGGACGGTGATGCCGCCGATCGGGCCGCCGCCGCTGACATCACCAGTCGGGCCGCCCCCGCTGAGACCATCTCCGGCCGCGGGCGCCACGATGTCCGGCCGATTCCTCTGCCCGCGCTGCCACAACGCTCACGAGGCGGGCGATCAATTCTGCATGCACTGCGGCGCGCAGCTTGTCGCGATGGTTCGCCGCTGCAACCGCTGCGGCGCCTATCCGGATATTTCCGACCATTATTGCATCTTCTGCGGCGAGACACTTTCCTCCAATCCGACCCCCGTCACCGCTTAAGCCGTGGGAAGCGCCATATCCATCTTCGCGATCCTCGTGGTGATAACGGTTGTCGCCGGCGTTGCCTTCGCCATGTGGACGCTCGGATTCGTGATTCACATCTTCGTGAGCATGGTCCGCGGCGTTTTCGGGTTGCCCCGCGCCCCCCGCCCAGCGCTCGGGCCGGGTTTCGTACTCTGCCGCAATCTGCGCTGCGCCCAGCCCAACCCGCGCGGCGCGACGTACTGCCGGAGATGCGGCCAACCGCTGGGCCCGACGGCCGGCGGCGGATCCGGCCGGACAACGCCCTTCGGCGCCGTCAATACGGCCGGCCCGTGGTTTTCGCGTTGCTCGATGGATCCGGCGCATCCGGCGCGGCAGTGGCGCGTGGCCCTTCGCGAGCGGCTTCGTCAGGCCAAATTCCGTCGGCGCCAGGCCCGCATCCTGCGCCGCCAGGCCCGGCTCCAGCGACGCCAGGCCCGCGCGATGTTCCGCAACTCCCTCTTTTCCATCGGCGTGCCACCCTATCGCAATCCCGAAAGTGACGCCCGGCTATGACCGCTTTCAGTCCCACCAACACCACGCTCGACCCGCCCGGACAAACCGACGAACTGGCCGGCGCCGTACTCGCCGGGCTTTCACGTCCGATCGACCGCGCCAAGCCCTGGGGATTGGTCGCGACGGTTGTTCTGTCCGTCCTCACATTCGGCCTGTTGCCGCTGCTGAGATGGCCCGCACGCTTGCGCAACGCCTGCCGCCGCGAACAACAACAACTCTGGCACCTGGCGGAATGGCTGCGCCTCAACAGCGGCCGGCCCGACGCGCTGGCGCTGCAGAACTCGACCCGCCGTCTGGCCTTTCGGCCGGGTCTGAATTTGGTCGCACTGGTCGTTCTTTTTCTTGCCATTCTCACACCCGCGGGAATGATGCCGGTGCATCCGCACTGGACGTGGGGGATCATCTATCAGTCCATGTATTTCAAAACGGCGATGGTACGACGGCAATTCACGATCGGCACCGGCGCCACCGATCCATTTCTGGTGAACTTCTCCATGACCTGGTCGGTCGCCGTCACCGTCGCCCTGTTGCTCCACTGGATACAAATTCAACTGCACGTCGGCGATATGCGCATGTTCCTGACGCGGTTCAACGCCATCACCGCGGCGCACGGACTTAAACCCGTTCGCATGCCGCACACCGGCATTGGCTTACGGCCGATCTGGCTGCTGGCGGGCGTTGTCCTCATGGGAATGGGCGTGCGATGGGCATTGCCGCTGATGATCGTCGGCGCGGTGCAGAATCGCTACCTGAGCCGGACCAGTTACATCGTTCGTCACGAAATGGCCCAGCGGATGAACCTGCTGGTGAGCCTGCAAAACCCGGCCGCCGCCGTCGTCAGGCCCATGCGGCTCTGGTCGTGCTGCACCAATCCCCAATGCGGGGCGATGGTTCCCCCGGCCGCAAAGTTCTGCCCGCGCTGCGGCGTGGCGGTCTCCGGTCGTGTATGATCGGATGGTACTGTGTGGGTCATCTACGCCATCTTCTGCATCGTCGGTTGGATATGGACCGCCTTGGCGATAGGATTTGTCGCGATGGCGACTCCACCCATCGCCCGCCAGCGACGGGGCTTTGATGTGATGATGCCGGGCAACCCTCCGGGCGGTCCGCAACAACCCGGCCCGGCCGGAAAAACATGAGCGACGATTTTGATTCATCCCGACACCGCCAACTGGAGGAAGAATTCGTCCTCCACGTCGAGCGATTGCTGACCGACCCGCGCGTGCGACTGGACACCACGCGCGGCCGATGGCCCATCGTGCGCTTTCACCGCATCGTCAACAAATCCGACCATTCGATCGACCTGCGCCGGCTGATGAGCGAACTGGGCAAGCCCGACCGCGACCTGGAAAGCCGCATGCCCCAGGGCAAGGTTGTCGATGTCACGCTCGCCGAACGCCGTTGGTTCTTCTTCCGCTCGCCGGTCGGGCGCCTGCGAGCCGTGTGCGCATCGCCAACGCGGCTGCTGCTGTCGGGTATGCCGTCGCGGCCGCTGGATGGGGGCGATGTGGCCCGCATTCTCGCCGAGCAGCCCCCGCCTCTGGCCAATATCCCATCGACGATGGTTCTCCTCTCGACCAGCGGATTCACCATCGAAGCCCGCGAGGCCGCCGAACGACGCACCGATCGCACCGTCCTGCTCGTGGAACCTAACGGGGCCGGCGGCTGGGCGGTGCATGGTCCCCCCGCGACGGCCGCGCTCAGCGATCTGTTCGATCCGGAACCCGATCAGGCCAAGCGCGAGCGCATCCGCCAGCAGATCGAGGCCGTCAAGATCGATCTCGAGGGCAGCGGCGCCGCCGCCGACAGAATCGCCGACAAGACCCAGCTCCCCCTTTCACTGGTCGAATCTGAACTCAAGTCGTTCGCCAAAGCCAACGCGGGCCTGGTTGCCAAGCGGCTGGACGGACGCATGGTGCTGTTTCGCCAGAGCGCCGAGCCGGCGCCGGCGGCCGGAGGCTCGAAAATGGCGTTCATCGATAATGTAAGGGCACTCTTTGGGCGCAAAGGCGAAACGGAAAAGAAGATCGCCTTGCTCTCCGAGCGGCGTGCGGCCCTCAGCCAGCAGCGCGACCGCGGCTATGAAGAGATGGGCGCGCTGGAAAAACGCGAAGCCGATCTCCGCGCCGAATTCAATTCCGCCACCGGCGACCTCTCGCGCCGCCGCGTCACCAGCCAGCTTTTGCAGCTTCGCAAGGACATCGAACGCCGCCAGCAGCTTCTGTCGGTCCTTAATCAGCAGATCAACGTCGTCGGCACCCATCTCCACAACCTGCAACTCGTCCAGCAAGGCTCGCACGCCAGCCTGCCCGATTCCGATGAACTGGCCTCCGACGCAGCCGCCGCCGAAGATGTCCTGGCCACGCTTGAAGCCGACAATGAACTGGCCGATTCCGTCGCCAGCGGCGTCCACGGCGGTCTCAGCGCCGAGGAGCAGGCCCTCTACGAAGAACTCATGCAGGACAAGGCCAAACACACCGAGGGCGCCGAACCCGCCAAGACCGACGCATCCCCGGCCGCCGCCAATGCCCCGCAACGCACGACCGCGACGCCGCCGCCCATCCCCGGGCGCGCCTCGACCCAGGCCGCGCCCAAGCGCTCTGAACCGGAGGCCGGCTGATGGCATTGATCGACCGCATCTTCGGCGCCAAGAAGACGCTCAGCGAGCTGTCGCGCCAGGAGCTTCGCAAGGAGGAAATCCTGCTGGAGCGCCAACGCGATCGCCTGTTCAAGAAAATCCAGACCATCGCGGATGATAAGCAGAAGATATTCAACCAGGGCGCCAAGCAGAAATCCCCCGAACTCCGCAAGGCTCTCGCCCAGCAATTCGAACTCAAGAGCCAGGAGCAGGTCATGAGCGCCCGCGAACTCACCCTGCGAAGCAAGGAACTGCTCACCGTCAGCCGCCTGCGGATGATCCGGGAAAACAACGAGTCCGGCCGCATGACCGGCCGGCTCAATCTCACTGACAAGGACGTCGCCCGCATCAGCGGCTGGATCGAGGATGATTCGGTCTCGCAGGACGGGTATCAGGACCGCCTTGACGCCCTGCTGGAACTGGGGAGGGATTCGGACAAGGAAGCTCTCTCCCACGGCGGCCTGACGCAGGCGGGGCAGGAACTGATGAACATCTGGAACGATCTGGACAAGGGCGCCGTCAAGCCCGAAGAGGCCCTTGACGCCGCCAACGAAGCCGTCCAGCGCAAAACCCGAGCCAGCGAACCACCCAGCGAGTGACCTCCGGTAAACACATGGGACTTTTCAAAAGCAAAGACGAGCGACGGATCGAAAGGGAGATGAAAATCCGCGCCGGCCTGCGGTCGATCGAGAAGTCGATCCGTCAGCAGGAAAAGTTCGCCGAGGATTTCATCAAGAACGCCCAGCACGCCCGCCAGATCGGCGATGAGGGCCAGTACCAATTCATCCGCAGCGCCCTGAAGCGAACCGCGGCCGTCAAGAAAATGCTCCAGCGCCAGCTTCTGGCCATCAAGAACGCGATGCTGATCCAGCAGCAGGCGCAGGCCAACCAGGAATTCGCCCAGTCGATGTCCCTCATGGCGGCCGAGATCAGCCGCGTCTTCGGCGAAATGGACCTGACCAAAACCCAGGCCAACTGGGAAAAAGCGGTCGCTCAATCCGGCAGCATGGAAGAGCGCATGGAGGTCTTCCTGGATTCGATGGAACAATCGGCCGGCAGCGCCACATCAACGACAAGCGCCAAAGACGACGCCGTCAGCGACGAAGAAATCGACCGCATGATCCAAGCCGATGTACTGGCCTCGGAGAAAAACGATTTGGGCAAGCTCGATCAGCTCGAAAGCGAAATCGCCAAGGAACTGGGGACGACCAAGCAGAAGGATTAGGGCGGGGGCAGATTCGTTCCTCACCGCAGAGACGCTGAGGACGCGGAGATTTGCCAGCTTTCTCATCGCCGCCTGCGTCAAGTCCTTCGCGTCTTGGCGTCATTGCGGTTTATTCGTATTCCCCCGCATTGGACAATTCGCCTCCCAGCGTGTAATCTCCCCTGCCCTTTAAGAGGAAGTCTATGGCGTATAAGTTCAAGCCGAACAAGAGCGTGGCCAAGCGGCTGCGCCTGACCAAAACCGGCAAGCTCAAGCGAAACCATTCGCTGACCAGCCACCTGCGCAGCGGGCGATCGCCAGCGCTGGAACGCCGGCTGCGGCGACCGGCCATCCTGGTCGAGAGCCATGCCCGTAATATGCGCAAGCTCATGGGCGTCTCCGGCCGGCATCCGGGAAAGGTCAAACACCAGCGCGATCTGGCCGCCGCGGCCGCCGCAAAGGCCCAGGCTGCCCAAACGCCGGCTGCCACGCCGGCCGATGCTCCGGCCGGTACGCCGTGACGTGTCATCCATAACAAAGCCATCGGCCCGTCAACCGGCCGATGCAGCCATGCCCTCCGATTTCATTCGGGCAAGTGTGCCTCTGGCTTACAGAAAGGACGGTTGCTCTTGCCTCGTTCAACAGGTGGGCCATCCCACAGCCGTAAACGTAAACGCCTTCTCAAAGCCGCCAGCGGAATGGTCGGCATGTCCGGGCACAATTATCGCCCGGCGATCGAATTTGTCCGCAAGGCCGGCCAATACGCCTGGCGCGACCGCCGCCAGAAAAAGCGCCATTTCCGCACCCTCTGGATCACGCGCCTCAATGCCGCCCTCAAGGAACTGGGCGTGCATTACAACCGCTTCATCCCCGCCGCCGCCGCCGCAGCTGTCGAATTGAATCGCAAGATGCTCAGCGAACTGGCCATCAGCGATCACCCCACCTTTGTGGCCGTCGTCGAATTGGTCAAGCCGTTCATCAAGATTCCGGCGCCCCTCCCGGCCGACAAACAGGTGGTCTCCCGCCCGCGAAAGAAGCTCGCGGCGAGGTAGGCGGACATCCACGGGAAAACGGATTACAGCTCCGGCACGACCGGCCGTGGGCTCGTGCGCCCGCCGGCGGCGGTGTGTCATTTCAGGCAAGACCCGGATTCCGAGCCGCAACCATCATCCAACGCAATTCATCCCCAGCCATTTTACCGCACCGCATCCTGGCAGCCCCTGGCCAGAAGCCCCGCGAGCCGATTTTGCGGCATTGCACCTTTGGCTCTTCGCAGCCAATACAGGGCGTATTTTCCGCTTGCCGATTCCATTTTGCTCTCCTATAATCGCCGTCGACTAACCACGGAGATTCTTATGAAGCTCACCGCTCTTCTGGCGCCCCTTTTCGTTCTGGTCGGCTTGATGACGCTCACCGCTGCCGCACCCGACACCACCGCCACCGTCACGCTTTCCAATGTCCACCTCTGCTGCCCCAAGTGCGTCACCGGCGTTAACACGGCCATAGCACCGGTCACCGGCGCCAAAGCGGTCTGCGATACCTCGGCCAAGACCGTCGTCCTCACAGCCCCCGACAAAGACTCCCTGCAAAAAGCCGTCAGCGCCATCGTCACCGCCGGCTATTACTGCAAGACCTCCGACAGCACGATCACCGTGGACTCCGCCACCGGCGCCCCCGATGGCAAAGTCGCCACCCTCAACGTGACCGGCATCCACAACTGCTGCGGCTCCTGCGCCACCGCCATCAACGCGGCCATCGCCAAAGTCCCCGGCGTCACCTCCGCCCCCATCAAAGCCAACACGACCAGCTTCACCGTCACCGGCGACTTCAGCGCCAAATCTCTCTTCGATGAACTCCAGACCGCCGGCTTCGCCGCCAAAGTCGCCGCCGCCCCCAAATAAGACCCAACAGCAATAAAGCCTCGACACCGACGCCCTAGCATCCCCGTGCCCCAAGCACGTCACGGCCAATCGGGCCGAAAGCGCGTTGAACAACCAACGGCAACTGCGTTTCGGGAGAGAATTTGATTGAACCGCCATGACGCCAAGAGCGCCAAGGCGGCATGCCATGCGGGCGATTGCCAGCGAGTGCTACGGTGCAGCGAGGCCGGTTAGTTACAGCCCAGATCCTTCACCAACCAGCTTTCGGGCTTGATTCGCCGTAGCGAAACGCCCAATGCCGTCGCGATGCAGACTTGAACACGATGCCAGCTACTCCTGGGTATCGGCAGCCCCTTCTGCGACAGATAGCGGCATACAAACTCGTGAACCTGTCCTGCCTGAATGTCAAAAGACGACTTGCCGCGAGAAAGGAGTGGCTCGCGAAGTCGAAAACTGACGCGCCTGCCTCGAAGCTCGGGCCGGCGATGGAACACCTCGTCCAGATACGACTCCGGGAATTTGACCCCGAAGGACTTTTCCAGCCGAAAGGTCATGTCCAGCAGGTCCAGGCCCATAGCACTGCAGCCGCGATGCGTTTATCGGTGAAATCCGTGGTCATCTCTTCCAGTAGATCATCGTCCGACGTAGACGGGCGGAGGATGGCGCCGACCGAGACCGGCCG
>Ga0181520_10005238_pt1 | contig 20839 bp, 18 predicted proteins | sample PEATcosm2014_Bin_29_FD_132451 | JGI IMG/M metagenome (GOLD analysis project Ga0181520, IMG submission 132451) | Peatland microbial communities from MTU Mesocosm Facility, Houghton, MI, USA - PEATcosm2014_Bin02_30_metaG | ecosystem: Environmental > Terrestrial > Soil > Wetlands > Peat | place... | reverse complement strand
GTGATGGGCATCGTGAACGTGACCCCCGACTCTTTTTCCGACGGCGGAAAATTCTTCGCTACCGATGCCGCGGTGGCCCGCGCGCTCGAACTGGTTGCGCAAGGCGCGGAGATTCTCGACATCGGCGGCGAATCCACGCGGCCCGGCGCCCGGCCCGTTTCCGAAACGGAAGAGCTGCGCCGCGTCCTGCCCGTCATCGAACAACTGGCGGCCAAAACCCGGGTGGCGCTTTCCATTGACACCATGAAGCCCGCCGTCGCCCACGCCGCGCTCGCTGCCGGCGCGAGCATTGTCAATGATGTCGCGGCCCTTCGCGGCGACCGCGAAATGTGGCAGGTGGTCTCCCAATTTCAAGCCGGCTACGTGGTCATGCACGCCCCGGCGGCGCCGGCCACCCAGCCCGAAAGCACCGCCTGTGCCGACGTGGTCCGCGAAGTCGGCGAGTTTTTTTCGGAACGGCTCATCACCCTGCTGAACGAATCCGGCATCGCGGCCGAGCAGGTGGTCCTGGACCCCGGCATCGGCTTCGGCAAGACGCTCGCGCATAATTTGCAGTTGCTCGCGGGCCTGCGAAGTTTTACAAAGTGGCGTCGGCCATTGCTGCTGGGCGTTTCCCGCAAATCGTTCATCGAAAAAGTGACGGGCGCAAAACTCAATGAACGCCTGCCCGCGTCGCTCGCCTGCGCGACTCTGGCCGTCAAAGCCGGCGTCAACATCCTCCGCGCGCACGATGTGGCCGAAACCCTCCAGGCCGTGCGGATGGCCGAGGCAATTTTGTAAAATCAAATGAAAAGTCCAATGTGGACTGAATTCGAAAAAGGCTGGCAGCCCGTGGTGGAGATTTTGATCCTCGCGGTGCTGATCTATTTCGTTTTCAAGTTCGTGCGCGGCACGCGCGGCTGGCCCGTCGTCATCGGGTTCGTCCTGGTGCTGCTGGCGCTGGCGCTCGTGACCACGATCCTGGATTTGAAAGTCCTGCGCTGGATGCTCGGCAGCGCGTCCGTGTTCATTGCGATCGGCGTCCTCGTGATTTTCCAGCCGGAACTCCGCCGCATGCTCGCCGAACTGGGCAACCTGCCCCTCTTCGCCACCACCAGCGAACAGCGCGAGGCCATCGAGATCATCATCCAGACCTGCGAACGGCTCGCGGATGTGAAAATCGGCGCGCTCATCGCCATCGAGCAGTCCATCCAGTTGCAGGAAGCCGTCGAGTCCGGCATCAAGGTGGATTGCGACGCCACCCCGGAGATGCTCGAAACCATTTTCTTTCCGAACAACGCCGTCCATGACGGCGGCGTCATTTTGAAGGGCGACCGCATCGCCTATGCCGCCTGTATTTTCCCCCTCACCCAGCGAACCGACTTGAACAAGTCGCTGGGCACGCGCCATCGCGCGGCCATTGGCCTGAGCGAGGAGACCGATGCCGCCATTGTCGTCGTTTCCGAGGAGACCGGCACCATTTCCTATGCCTACAAAGGCCAGCTCACGCGCGGCGTGACGCTGGAGGAACTGCGCGCCTTCCTGACCACCGTGGTATTGCGCCCGGCCAAAACGCACGGCGTGGCCAGGTGGCTGCGTTCGCAGTTCGGTGAACGCCACCGCTCCGCCGGCCCGCCGGTCATCACCAAACACGAGCCGCGCCCCGTCGTGAAAGGCGCGGGCAAATAATGCCACTTATGCCCCCAAACCGGCATTTTCAAAATAAGGCGCGTCGCTCCACGCGCACGGCGCATACACCCGGAGCGCGGGCGGCCCGCCCGCGAGTTTCTGTTTGCAGTCCCGTCGCGTCCTGCCCCAGGCGGCGCCCCCTGCCACCCAACCATTTTGTGCCATGATGCGCGACCTTTTATTCAAGGACTTCTGGTGGAAATTATTTTCGCTGCTGCTCGCTGCGTTCATCTGGTACACGGTGCATAAAATCATTGAAGAACCCAAGGCGGCGGCCATTTCGCCCAACTATAATCAGGAAACCTATGGAGAAATCCCCGTCTCCCTTGTCTCCACGGCGGCTGATCTGCGCTGGTTTGGTGTCAATTCCAACACCGTTTCCGTCACCGTCAGCGGCCCGCCCGAAGTCATGAACGTCCTGCAGGCAAACCAGATTCATGCGCTCGTGAACCTTTCGGGCTTGGATGCCAAAACAAAAGATTTAAACCGGCGCGTGGAGGTCTCGGTGCCCTGGGGCGTCATGGTGGTCAACGTCGAGCCGCCAAAGCTGAAAGTCATTCCGCCAAAACCCTGAATTTTTTATATTGCCGGTAATTTCTGTTTTATTTACTCATGAGTATGCTCCCAAAAATCTTCGGTACCGACGGCGTTCGTGGCACCGCCAACCTCGAACCCATCACCGCGGAAACCGCCTTGAAGCTGGGCCGCGCCGCCGCGCATGTTTTTAAAAACCTTGAATTGCAGGCCCGCGGGCGCGGCAAATACAAAATCGTTATTGGCAAGGACACCCGGCTCTCCGGCTACATGCTGGAAAACGCCATCTCCTCCGGCATCTTGTCCATGGGCGTGGACGTCCTGTTCATCGGGCCCCTGCCCACCCCGGGCGTCGCCTACGTCACCCGCAGTTTGCGCGCCGACGCCGGCATTGTCATCACCGCCTCCCATAATCCCTATACCGACAACGGCATCAAATTCTTCCGCGCCGACGGCTACAAGCTCGATGAAAAAATCGAAGCCCGCATCGAGGAACTGGTTTTCTCCGGCGAGGTGGAAAAAATCCGTCCCAGCGCCGAGTTCATCGGCAAGGCCGTGCGCATTGACGATGCCCTCGGCCGCTACATCGAGTTTGCCAAATCCTCGTTTCCCAAGGGCCTCACTCTTGAAGGCGTCAAAATTGTTTTGGACTGCGGCCACGGCGCGGCTTACAAGGCCTCGCCCTGCGTCCTGCGCGAACTCGGCGCCGAAGTCATCGTCTATGGCAATTTGCCCGACGGCAAAAACATCAACCAGGACTGCGGCTCCATGCACCCCGAAGCCATGTGCAAAAAAGTCGTCGAACACGGCGCCGCCATTGGCATTGCGCACGATGGCGACGCCGACCGCGTTTTGCTCTGCGATGAAAAGGGCAATTTGATTGACGGCGACGACATCATGGCCATCGCCGCGCTGGACATGCTCGCCGAAAAAACCCTCGCCAAAAAGACGCTCGTTGCCACCGTCATGAGCAATGCCGGCCTCGAAGCCGCCATCAAAACCGCCGGCGGCAAAATGCTGCGCACGCCCGTGGGCGACAAAAACGTCATTGATGCAATGCTCCGCAGCGGTTTCAACTTTGGCGGCGAGCAGAGCGGCCACTTGATCTTCCGCGACCACGGCACCACCGGCGATGGCCTCGTCGCGGCGCTGCAAATTCTCCGCATCATCAAATCGCGGGGCCGGCCGCTCTCCCAGTTGGCCCAATGCTGGACGCGCTTTCCGCAGCGGGTGACCAACGTCAAAGTCCGCGAGAAAAAACCCTTTGATCAGTTGGATGGCCTGAACCATCTGGTGGCCGCGGCGGAAAAGGAATTGTCCGCCCAGGGCGGACGCCTGCTGCTGCGCTATTCCGGCACCGAACCCAAAGTGCGTCTGCTCGTGGAAGGCCGCAACGCCAAAGCCCTGGAAAACTGGTCCAAAAAAATCTGCGGGGTGATTCAGCAGCAAATTGGAATTTAGCCGGCGCTGAGAAAATGAGGGTTGAGAATGGCCAGTGCCGGTATAAGAATGCCGGTGTAAAGGCGCTGCCGGTTTCACCCCGCGCTTTACTTGACGGCGGCCCTCGTCCATTTTTTCCGAAATGGTTTTGACTCCCAGAAATTTGGACTGGTGGTGTGAACGTGGCATTTTGATGCTAGTTCTGGCCACGCTGATATTTGCCCCGCTGGCATTTGGCGCAGTTTATGTCTGGACGTTTCTGGTGGTGCAGGCGCTCGTGCTCGGCGTGGCGGCGCTCTGGCTGGTGCGGCTCTGGGGCGGCCATAAACCCAAAGTCCTCTGGCCGCCGCTGGCCTGGGCGGTGGCGGCGTTTGTGCTCTATGCAATGGTCCGTTATTTCACGGCGGACATTGAATATGTGGCGCGGGAGGAATTGATCCGGATTCTGCTGTACGCCTTTTTGTTCCTGGCTGTGGTCAGCAATTTGTACAGCCAGGATACGACGGAGACGATCACCTACACATTGACCGCCGTCGCGGCGCTCGCCTCCTCCTGCGCGGTGACACAATTCCTCCACCACTCGAACCACGTTTGGAATCTGATCTCGCCATATGAGGGCCGCGCCTCCGGAACCTATATCAACCCGGACCATTTCGCCGGCTTTTTGGAATTGGTGCTGCCCCTGCCGCTGGCCTTTTTGCTGGCGGGGCGGATCGGGGTGATCACGCGCGTTGTCCTGGCTTACGCCACGCTCACCATCCTGGCCGGACTGGCGGTGACGCTTTCGCGCGGCGGGTGGGTGGCGGCGGCGGCGGGTGTGCTCATGCTGCTGGGTTTTCTGCTGTGCCATCGCAATCACAGTCTCCGCGCGTTCCTGGTGCTGGTGCTCCTGCTGGGGGTGGGTGGATTTTTCACCGCGCACTTCCTGTCCCACAGCGTTGGCTTCATGCGGCGGGTGGCAAAACCGGACGATAACGGCCCAAAAGTTCTCGACGCGTCGTCCCGCCTGCAAATGTGGGGAGCCACCGTGCATATGTGGCAGGACCATCCGTGGTGGGGCGTGGGGCCGGGGCACTTTGATCATCGTTTCCGTGAATATCGTCCGGAAGGATTTCAGGAAGACCCCGAACACGCGCACGACGACTATCTCGAATTATTCGCGGATTGGGGTTTGGCCGGCGGGATCATTGTCCTCGGCGGCATCGGCATTTTCATCTTTGGCCTCGTCAAGACCTGGCCGCATGTCCGGCGCGAAGAAAATGATTTCGGTTCCGGGATGAGCAGCCGGTATGCGTTTTTTCTGGGCGCAGTAAGCGGATTGTTCGCCCTGGCCGTGCATTCGCTGGTGGATTTCAACCTGCATGTGCCGGCCAATGCGCTGGCGGGCGTTACCCTGCTGGGGTTGGTGGCAAGCAACCTGCGGTTTGCCACCAAGCGGTACTGGGTGCGGACACGGCTCCCGGCACAATGGGCGTTGACCGCGGTGCTGGGCGGCCTGATGATTTATCTGGCCGCACAGGGCTGGCGACGCGGCGGCGAGGAGTTGTGGACCAAGCGGGCAGAACTGGTGAAAATGGGACCCAATTATTCAATGGACCAGGCAGCCATGCTCCAAAAGGCCCTGGCCTGTGAACCGGACAATTATCTCACCGCCTACAACATCGGCGAATGTTTTCGCCTCCAAAGCCTCGACGGCGGCGAGAATTATGCCGATTTGGCGCAAACAGCGCTCGATTTTTATACCCTCGGCATTCGGTTAAATCCTGACGACGCCTATTGCCAGTTGCGTTCAGGCATGTGCCTCGACTGGCTTGGCCGCCATGCCGAGGCGGAAAAGTGCTATGCGGCCGCCGAAATGCGCGATCCCAACGGCAATTTCATGGTGGCCAACATCGGCTGGCATTATGTGCAAATTGGTGATTATGCCGCTGCCCGCCAATGGTTTATCCGGGCCAACAAACTGGCCCTTTGGAAGAATGACATGGCCAAAAGTTACCTGTTGGAGATTTGTCAGCCCAAATTGGTGGACAAGGCCTCCGGACGGCTGCCCTTGCGCCTGTTTTATAACACAAAAGACAATTGACAACTTGATTGACAGAGGGATATTATTGAGCCAGTTTAAATCCGTTGATAGAAACTATATGAAAAAACTTCAAACTCTTTTGGCTGTTGCCGTAGGCGGTGTGCTTTTGAACTTTGGGCTGCCGGTTTCCGCCCAGCCCGCCAAGCCCGGGTATGCCACCGTGATCCGCGTCAAGGGCGAAGCCAGTTATTCGCTGGATGATGGCGCTCACCGCTATCCGCTTGTCGCCGGAAAATTCCTGGAAGCCGGGGCGAGCATTTACACCGGCCAGGACGGCGTGGTGGATGTCGTACTGGGAAAATCCGTTGACCTGCCACAGGCCAAATGGGTGCCGGAACGTGTTTCATTGTCGGTGGATTCCCCGGTTCGCGGGCTGACTGACTATCGGCCTTCTTCCGAACAAAACGTTGTGCGCGTGATGTCCAGCAGCACCTTGGTCATTGATAAGCTGACCACCACTTCATCCGGTGCTGACACGGTCAGCGACACCGAACTCAATGTGAAAAAGGGCAGCATCTTTGCCAGCGTCAAAAAACTCTCGCCGGCTGCCCAGTATCTGGTGAAGACGCCAACCGGCATCGCCGGCGTGCGTGGCACGCAATTTTCCATCACGCTTAACGACGACGGCAGCATTCAAAGTGTCGCGGTTTACAAGACCCTTAATGACGAAGGTCTGGTTCTGGCGGTTACTTCCCCCGTCGGTACAACCCAGACTTACCTCATCAAAGACGGTGAAGTTTGGCAGTCTGGCCTGGCCAACCCCATTCCCATTACCCACGAGCTTAGAACCGTGCTTCAGGCTGTTTTTGCCGCTTTGCGGACCCCTTACTATCAGTTGGTCAGCTACGATTATGACCGGACCCAGTGTCAGGAATCCACGGATTTTGGTTTCTAAACCGCGCTTTTCCACCGGATGCGGTGGAGAAAACATCTAATTCAAACCAGAGCAGCCTTGAGTTGCTCTGGTTTTTTGTTTAATTCGACAGGGTGAAATTCATCCGCCCCAAACGCGCGCCGGTGTTGCTGGCCGTTATCATCCTCGCGTTGGTTTGCGGCGTCCGTTTGTTCAATCCTGATTTCCTCGAACGGATTGAGCGCATGACCTATGACCTGCGCGTTCGCACTGCCCAGAAATTTTCCACTCCGGCGGCCACAGATCTTGCCTTCGTCTCGATGGAGGATTCGAGCATCGCCGCCGTCAACACCAACGCCTTCGGCTACCGGTTCGGGCTTTACTGGCCGCGCCAGGTTTATGGCCGGGTCGTCGAGGAATTGTCCGCGCAAGGCGCCAAAGCCGTGGCCTTCGACGTGCTTTTTGGCGAATTGCGTCCGGATCATCCGCTGGTGCAACTGGCCAGCGGTGGGGTGATGGAATCCGACGACTTCTTCGCGCTGCAAATGCGCCGCGCCGGCAATGTCTTCATCGCCATCACCCCCGACGTAACCCCGCCAAAACTTTTTGCCACCAACGCCCTCGCCCTCGGCGATATTTCGACCGAAAAGGACACGGATGGCATTCTCCGCCGCGTCAAGGCCTTTCGCGATCTTCGGCAATGGCATCCCTTGATTCAACAATTTGCCGCGCTCCCGGAAATCAGCGCGGATTTGGACCATGCAACATTCGGGCCCGGTAAAATCTTTCTGCCCCAGAACGGCGCCACCAACCTCATTGCCATTGCCGTGGATGCCCAAAACAATTTTGCACTGGCCGATTTTGTTGGCGACAAGCTGCCGGCGGGACTTCCGACCCGGGCAAAAGCCTTCACCACCCGGCGCATCTGGCACATGGGCATCGTCCTCGCCGCCCGGGAGCTGAATTTGGATCTGGCGCAAGCCAGGGTGGATTTACCGGCTGGAAAAATCATTCTGCGGGGAGACCACGGTGTTGAGCGGACCATTCCGGTGGATGACCACGGCTATTTCTGGGTGAATTGGGGCCTGCGGCTGCACCGGGTGCCAATTGAAAATGTGCTGTTACAGGATATGTTGCGGTTAAGGGGGGAAACCAACGGCCTGCGGGACGATTTTCGGGGCAAACTTGTGGTTGTCGGCTCTGCGGCGCAGGGGAACGACTTGACCGATCGGGGGGCAACCCCGCTGGAAAATGACACTTTGCTCGTCAGCAAACACTGGAACGTCGCCAACTCCATCATTACGGGCCAGTTTATCCGCCGCGCCGCCCTCCCGCTGGAACTGGCGCTGATCATTTTGCTCGGTACCCTGACTGCCCTGCTCACCTGGCAATTGCGGGCAGTTGCATCCAGCGTGGCGGTTTCACTCTTGCTGGCCGGATATGCCGCGGCCGCTTTTATTGTGTTTGTCAGGTTTCGCTGGTGGCTGCCGCTGGTTTATCCGCTGGCCGGCGCGGTCTTCCTGCAACATTTCGTGCTGGTGATCCACCAGGTCGTATTCGAGGAACGCGAAAAACGCCGCGTCCGGTCCGTCTTTTCCAAGGTTGTTTCCCCAAACGTGGTCAATGAACTGCTGGCGGCCGACCGGCTCGCGCTCGGCGGCGCCCGGCGCGAAGTCACCGTGTTCTTTGCCGACGTGCGCGGCTTCACCACCCTCACCGACCAGACCCAGGAGCAAATCGCCGAATTCATCCGCCACAGCGACGTGGACCTGCTCACCGCCGAAAAATACTTTGAAGCCTCCGCGCGCGAAATGTTGGAGACCGTAAACCTGTATCTGGCGGCGGTGGCCGATGTCATCAAGCACCACGGCGGCACGCTCGACAAATACATCGGCGATTGCGTGATGGCGTTCTGGAATGCCCCCACCCCCAATGAAAAACACGCGCTGGCGTGTGTCCAGGCCGCAATTGACGCGCAACGGGCCATTCAGACCTTGAACGAAGAACGGCAGGCGCAAAACCCCGCGCGTGAAATTGAAAACCGCTCCCGCACCGCCGCCGGCCTGCCGCCCCGGCCGCTCCACATTTCCCTGCAGCTTGGCACCGGCATCAATACCGGCCTGGTCACCGTCGGCTTGATGGGCTCGGATCAGCACATTTTAAACTATACGGTCTTTGGCCGCGAAGTGAATCTGGCCAGCCGCCTCGAAGGCGAATCCGGCAGCGGCCGGATTATCATCAGCGACACCACCTACAACCATTTGCTGCGCGCCAGCCCGGCCCTGGCGTCAACCTGTGTGGAACTGTTCCCCGTCAAGCCCAAGGGATTCATGCATCCCGTGAGGATCTACGAGGTGCCGTGGAAACAGATTTAAATAGTTTCAATTTTGAGCTTTTAATTTTATTTTAATCAGGTTGAACGCGCCCGCGCGTTTCAACGATTGACGTGAACTCCAGACCATAACTCCCACCATGCGCATCGCCATTTATCCCGGCAGTTTTGATCCCCTGACCAACGGCCATCTGGACGTGGTGCAGCGCGCGGCCAAGCTCTTTGACCGCGTGATTGTGGCCGTGGCCAAAAATGAATCCAAATACCCCCTGTTCACGCTGGGCGAGCGCGAGACGCTCGTGAAAAAGGCGGTCGCGCATCTGCCCAATGTCCGCACGGATTCGTTTGACGGCCTGCTGGTGGAATACGTCGCGGCCCGCAAGGCGGGGGCCATCGTGCGCGGATTGCGGGCCGTTTCGGATTTTGAATTCGAGTTCCAGTTGGCCCTGATGAACCGCAAGCTGGATGAAAACATTGAAACCATTTTTATGATGCCCAAGGACACCTACACCTTTTTAAGTTCGCGCATCGTCAAGGAAATTGCCCGCCTGGGCGGCGACGTCAGCCCGTTCGTCCCGGCCCACGTCCAGGCGGCTTTGCGCAGAAAACTCAAGCAGCCGTAGGATTTTAAATTTTGCCCTTTTGAAAATTTGAATTGAACAGCACCCTTGCGCCGGGTGTCTGTTAAAACGTAACGCCCGAACCTGAGTTTATGATTAAAGTCAACCTGCGCCATCTGGAGGATCAGGGAATTCGCCTGCAGGGCGAAATGCCCGTGGCCGCGCTCGATTTGGGCGTCAACGACGATCTCATCCGGACCGAAAAGCCGTTGCGCTATGATTTGGCGGTGGAACTCCTGAACGACGCCGTTCTGGTCACCGGTTCGCTCACGCTCCCGCTGGCTTGCGAGTGCTCCCGCTGCCTCAAAAAGTTCACCACCGACCTGAAACTGGCCGGCTGGGCCTTGCATTTGCCCCTCGAAGGCGACGACAAGGTGCCCGTTGAGAATGATTGTGTGGACTTGACTCCTTTCGTCCGGGAAGATATTCTACTCGACTTTCCGCAACATCCGTTGTGCAAACCGGATTGCGCGGGATTGAAAAGCAAAACCGCCCGCCCGCCCAAAGCCGTTGAAAAACCGGCCGTGGACGTGTGGGCCAAACTCGATAAACTGAAACTGAAATAGAATTTATGGGCGTTCCAAAACGTAAACCGTCAACCAGCCGGCAGCACCAGCGCCGCGCTTACAACAGTGTGCTCAAGCTCCCGCAGTTGAGCAAGTGCCCCCAATGCGACGCGCCGTTTGTGCCGCACCGCGTCTGTCCCGCGTGTGGCTTTTACAAGGGCCGCCAGGTGCTGACCGTCACCGCCGGCGCCTGACCGGGGTTTGAGTTTCAGTTTTGATTTTCGAGCTGGGCGGGCTGGCGGCAGTTTTCAGCTCGAACCTAATAATTAAAAACTAAAAACTTCCCGCCATGCGAATCGCAGTGGATGTCATGGGCGGCGACCACGGCTGCGGTGTCATCATCGCCGGCGTGAAGCGCGCCCTGGAGGATAATAAAAACCTCTCGGTTATCTATCTCGTTGGCAACAAGGACGAAATCCATGCCGCCCTCCCGCCCCGCGGTTTCCGCGACCACCGCGTCCGCGTCATCCATACCACGGAAGTCATCGAGATGTCGGACAAACCGGTCGTGGCGTTGCGCAAAAAGCCGGACTCTTCCATCGCCCGCGCCGCCGAACTCGTCAGCGAGGGCAAGGCCGATGCGCTGATTTCCCTGGGCAACACCGGCGGCATCTTTGCGGCGGGCACTTTCAAGGTCGGCCGGATTCCCGGCGTCGAGCGCGGCTGCATCGCCACCGTGATTCCGCGCCAGGAAACCGAATTCGTGCTGCTGGACGCCGGCGCCAATATCGAGTGCAAGCCCTCTCACCTCGCGCAGTTTGCCGTCATGGGCAATGTCTATTCCCGGGAAGTTTTAAAACGCAAAAATCCGCGCGTGGGCATCCTGAGCATTGGCACCGAGGATTCCAAGGGCAATGAACTCACGCTCGCGGCGTTTAAACTCTGCAAAAAACTTAATTTGAATTTCATCGGCAACGTCGAAGGCCATGATTTGTTCAAGGACCACGTGGACGTCGTCGTGTGCGACGGCTTCGTCGGCAACATCGTTTTAAAGTCCGTGGAAAGCCTCGCCGTGGCGATGTTTTCCATGCTAAAGCGCGAGTTGATGAACAGCACCCAGCGCAAGCTCGGCGCCTATCTCGCCAAGGGGGCGTTTCAGTCCATCCGCCGCCGCATGGACCCCGAAGTCTATGGGGGCGCCCCCCTGCTCGGTTTCAACGGCCTGGTTTTCAAAGCCCACGCCTCCGCCCGCGAGCGCGCCGTTGCCAGTGCCATCCGCGTCACGGCCAACGCCGTGCAAAACCAGATCAACCAGACCATCGCCCGCGACATCGCCGCGGCCAATAAAATTCTTGACCTGGAAGACGGCAGTCCTCCAAATGCATGAAAAATCCCCGCGCCAAACACAATTTTGTCGGCCGCTCCTGCTCCATTACCGGCGTCGGCTCCTATGTCCCGGAAAAAATCCTGACCAATGCCGACCTCGAAAAAATGGTCGAAACGTCGGATGAATGGATCACCACGCGCACCGGCATCAAGGAGCGCCGCATTGCCGCCGCGGACGAATTCACCTCCGACCTGGCCTCCAAGGCCGCCCTGCGCGCCATGGAAATGGCCGGCGTCACCGCCGCGCAGGTGGACCTGATCATTGTCGCCAGCATCACGCCCGACATGCCCTTTCCCAACACCGCCTGTCTCGTCCAGCAAAAAATCGGCGCGCGGCGCGTGCCCTCCTTTGACATCGAGGCCGCCTGCTCCGGCTTTCTGTACGCCCTGGAGGTCGGCCAGAATTTCATCACCGCGCGCACCTTTGAAACCGTGCTCGTCATCGGCGCGGAAAAACTTTCCTCCATCACCAACTGGAAGGACCGCAACACCTGCGTCCTGTTTGGCGACGGCGCGGGTGCCGCGATCCTGCAGAATCGTCCGCTTTCCCACGGCCTCCTGACCACCGCGCTCGGCGCCGATGGCGCCAAGGCGGAACTGCTTTCCATGCCCGCCGGCGGCAGCCGTTGTCCGGCCACGGCCCAGTCCGTGCATGACGGCCTGCATTTCCTGCGCATGGACGGCAAGGAAACATTTAAAAGCGCCGTGCAGGCCATGTGCAGCGCCGCCAACGAGGTGTTGAGCCGCTGCGAAATTGACATCTCCAAAATCAAATGCGTCATCCCGCATCAGGCCAACCGCCGCATCATTGACGCCGTCGGCGAACGGCTCGGCGCCACCCCGGAGCAGCTTTTCATCAACCTCCACAAATACGGCAACACCTCCGCCGCGTCCGTGGCCATCGCGCTGGACGAAGCCGTGCGTTCCGGGCGGGTCATCCGCGGCGATCTGATCTTGATCGTCGCCTTCGGCGCGGGACTGACCTGGGGCGCGGCCATTATTGAGTGGTAAACTAATCAGATTAATTCCAATCACTAATTTGACGTATTCCGCAGGCGTGCTACTTTTAACCTACCTATGAGCGCAAAACGATTGAGCGGCTCAAGTTCCTTGCAACCTTCCGTCAGCGTGGCTTCACGCGATGCGAAGCTGGAACTTTCCGCCGACACAGTTTCCATCCATAAAAACGGCATTGAATTTCGCAGCCCCAAACCGTTCAACGAATGGAGCGAGATGACCGTCGGCCTGTTGTCGCCGAAGGATGGCAGCCGGATTTCCTGCCACGGCGTCATTGTTGCCTGCGCGGGCAACAAACACACGGGCTATCATATTTCCATGGTCTTCACCGGCCTCAGTTCCGAAACGGAAAAGCAGCTCGGCACCATGGCCCGTTCCGAATTTGGCGCCGGTTAATTGCCACCATTTCAAGCTAAAATGCAACCCCGGATAAATATTCGGGGCTGCTTGTTTTGTGACTAACCTCGTGTTCACGAGTTGAAAGCCCTCAATCGGGGGCTTGTGTGTCTTGTTGCGTCCATCTCGCATCACCGGACTTGAATTAGCCACTATCGCATTTCAATTAATTCTGTAGCCACCACGGTTCAAAACCGCTGCCCGGGGAGCGTTACTGCCCGGGGAGCGCACCCGCCCCGGGTGCAGTTTTTCGCGCCCTCGCGGAAAACACGGGCGCAAGCGGCGCGTCCAAGCCTTCCCACCGCTTGGCTCGCACTCAGCGCCCCCTTGTCGGTGTCTGCACTAAAACTTAAAACGATCAACAGCAGCGGCTTAAAACTCCGCGCTTCTCCGCGTTCTCTGCATCTCTGCGTTTTGCCCCAAAAAAATTCTGTTAGCGGCTACGTTGCCAATCTCGAATTCCATGTCAAAATGACGCTTGCGATGAATGCACCATGCAAAATGAAACGGAGGCAGACGGGCGGCCACAGCCTGCGACTCCCAAGACCGGCAGACCTGCCAGTCGGCCGGAATTTTAAGGGAATCCGGCTCAATCAAACCCAATCAAACCTATAAAAATCGTACCCCCCCCCCACCCCCCACAGGGTCTGGGTCATGGTTAAAACCCGATTTATCCTACTAAATCCCACTAAATCCCACTAAAAATCTACGAACCACATCATTTGCCCCACCCAAACCGGGCACATCTGAATAAGGGCTGGAAGCCAGGCCGTCTGTTGGCCGGGGGCGCAGCTCGGCACCCGCACCGTTGTAGCGTCAGGCATCCCTGCCTGACGTAAAGGGCGTGCTTCCCAGCCGCCCGGAAAGAAACAACTCTTTTCCAAGCAACACGTGATGATGGCAATGGACGCCTGTTTCCGCCGGACTGGAAGCACCGGCTCTACGGCAGCCAGGGATGGCCGCCGCCACGGTGCGGGTGCCGGGCTGCGCCCGTTGGCCGGAACGGGCCTTTATTGTTTTTGACGGGCCGCCGCCGCCTTTCTAAGCTGACCACCCGCCATTTTAAAAATGTAAAAACCATGAATTACGGCTTGAACCTCAAACCCGCTGGCGCGCTCGATTTTCTCTCGCTCGGCGCGCTCGTCCATCGGCTTGATCCCGGCATCATCCCCTTCCGCAAGGCGGCCCATTGCGACATCCACGTCAGCGGCGGCGAATTCAACGTTGCCGCCAATCTCTCGGACTGCTTCCGCCTCCACACCGGCATCGCCAGCGCCATGGTGGACTACCCGATTGGCGACCTGATTGCCGGGCGCGTCCGCGCGATGGGCGTGCAGCCGTTCTACAAAAGATTCCAGCACGACGGGGTGCGGGGCCCGAACATGGCCACGGTTTATTCCGACCGCGGCCAGGGCGTGCGCGCCCCGGTCGTTTTCTACAATCGCAGCAACGAAGCCGCCGGCCAGCTCAAGCCCGGCGACTTCAACTGGGACGAAATCTTCGGCGCAGGCGTCCGCTGGTTCCACAGCGGCGGCATTTTCTCGGCGTTGTCCGAGACCACCGGCGAACTCATCATCGAAGCGATGAAAGCCGCCAAGGCCCATGGCGCAGTCACGTCCTTCGATTTGAATTACCGCCCCCAGCTTTGGGAAATCTGGGGCGGCCACACCCGGGTGCTCGACGTTTTAAACCGCATTGTCCAGCACGTGGATGTTTTGCTCGGCAACGGGAAAGATTTGCAAAAAGGTCTCGGCATCGAAAGCCGGGACGTGGCCAACAAATCCAAACTCGATCCGGCGGCATTTGGCGCGGTTATTGACCAGCTCGTAAAAAAGTTTCCCAATATCAAAATCGTCGCCACCACCCTGCGCGAAGTGCATTCCACCAACCGCCACACCTGGGGCGCGGTCGCGTGGCTCAACGGCCAGACCTGCCAGTCGCCCCTGTGCGAACTCGACGTGTTCGACCGCGTCGGCGGCGGCGACGGTTTCGCGGCAGGCCTTTTCTACGGCCTGTTGTCCGGCGCGTCCGGGCAGGAAGCCGTCAATCTCGGCTGGGCGCATGGCGCGCTGCTGACCACCTATCCCGGCGACACCACCATGGCCACGCTCGAACAGGTCAGGGCATTCGCCCATGGCAATTCAGCCCACATCTGACCCTGATCCGATGAAACGCTGATTTTATGCTCTATTTCGCCCGCGGTTCCGTCAGCGACCAACTGTCCGATGCCGATTTGCGCGCCGGGCTTTTTGCCGCGCTGGAAAAGCTCGGCCCGCGCCAGCGCGTGCTGGCCGTGCCGCCGGACTTTACCCGCTTCCATTCGCAGGCCGGGCGGCTGACCAGGCTCGCCTTCGATTTTTATGGCGGCAGACTCACCGACGTTTTGCCTGCGCTCGGCACCCACACGCCGATGACCAGCGGGCAGATTCAGGAAATGTATGCGGGCGTGCCCGAACCGCTTTTCCGCATCCACAACTGGCGCACGGGCATCACGACCCTGGGCGAAGTGCCGGCAAAATTCGTCCGCGAAGTCTCCGCCGGCGCGGTGGATTTTCCCTGGCTCGCGCAGACCGCCAATCTCATCGCTGCCGGCAAACACGATCTGATTCTGTCCATCGGCCAGGTCGTGCCGCATGAGGTCGTCGGCATGGCCAGCTACAACAAAAACATTTTTGTGGGCGCTGGCGGGCCGGAAAGCATCAACAAAAGCCATTTCATCGGCGCGGCCTTCGGCATGGAACGCATGATGGGCCGCGCCAACACGCCCGTCCGCCGCATTTTAAACTACGCCTCGGAACATTTCGCCAAACACCTGCCGATCGTCTATGTCCACACCGTGGTCGGTCGCGGCGCAGACGGCCATCTGGTCGTGCGCGGTCTGTTTGTGAGCGATGACGCGTCAGGGTTTGAGCTGGCGGCGGCGCTGTCGCTGGAAGTGAATTTTGAAATGCTCGCCGAACCGTTGAAAAAAGTCGTCGTCTATCTGGACCCGGCGGAATTCAAGAGCACCTGGCTGGGCAACAAGGCCATTTATCGCACCCGCATGGCCCTGGCCGACGGCGGCGAACTCATCATCCTCGCGCCCGGCCTCAAGGAATTTGGCGAGGACCACGAAATTGACCGGCTCATTCGCAAATACGGTTATCGCGGCACGTCCGTGACCCTCGCTGCCACCAAAGCCAATCCCGAATTGCAGCTGAACTTGAGCGCGGCCGCCCACCTGATTCATGGTTCCAGCGAAGGCCGGTTCAGCATTACCTGTTGCCCCGGCCATTTGACGCGGGAGGAAATTGAAAGCGTAAATTTCCAATATGCGGATTTGAAAGCGATGATCCGGCGTTACGATCCTGAAAAATTGAAGGATGGCTGGAACACCCTGCCCGGTGGCGAAACGATTTTTTACATCTCCAATCCCGCCCTCGGTCTTTGGGCTTGCCGCCGCCGGTTTTCAAACTAGCTTTGGCGCACCGGGAATCCGGAAAGACTTTCGGCAGCACGGGTGTCGGAGCGCGGACGGCTCGTCCGCGAGTTGTAATTCACTGCAACACACAGCCGCGTTGCCGTGCGCCATTAAATTTATGAAAACACCAGCAGAACTGTTCTCGCTCAACGGCAAAGTGGCGGTGGTCATCGGCGGCACGGGCGTGCTGTGCGGCGCGATGGCCGAAGGCCTCGCCAGCGCGGGCGCAACCGTGGCCGTCGTCGGACGTGATGTGCCCCGGGCCCGGACGCGGCTCGATAAAATCGCCAAAGACGGCGGCACGGCGGAATTTTTCTCCTGTGACACCACTTCCAAAACGGCCCTGCAACAACTGCTCGCCCGCGTGCTCGAAAAATTTGGCCGCGTGGACATTCTGGTCAACGGCGCGGGCGTCAATTCGCCAACGCCGCTTTTCGAGCTTTCAGAGGAGGAATTCGACCGCATCATCGCGGTAAACCTCAAAGGCCTCCTGCTGGCCTGCCAGATTTTCGGCAAACACATGGTCGAACAAAAGTCCGGCAGCATCATCAACCTCGGTTCCGCGTCGGGGTTGACACCCTTGTCGCGCGTGTTCACCTACTCGGCGTCCAAGGCGGCGGTCCACAATCTCTCAAAAAATCTCGCGCGCGAATGGGCCCTGGCCGGTGTGCGCGTAAACATTTTGGTCCCCGGTTTTTTCCCGGCGGAACAGAACCGCAAGGTGCTCAATCCCGAACGCGTCGCAAAAATCATGGCCCGGACGCCCATGCAGCGTTTTGGGGAACCGCATGAACTCATCGGCGCGACCTTGTTGCTGGCATCCGATGCGGGCAGCTTCATCACCGGCGCGGAACTTGTCGTGGACGGCGGTTTTGACGCGATGAGCATCTGACCCTGGCCGGCTTGCGCACGACCGGCTCATGAAGGGGAGGTAGGGCTGACCTGCCGGTCAGCCAGAGCGCCCGCTTCAAACGACGCTGGAAAAACCCGCGCCGTTGGGCACACGGGGAAGGCAAGCCAGCAGGTTTGCCCCACCCGCCAAGCAATCGGCCCGCCGCGAAAACGCTCCTGAGCCAGCCGTGGGGCTTGCGCACAAATCTTACAGGTCGGTGATGGGTTTGTGCTGCGGCACGAGCAGCTTCATAATGGTCCACGCGATCAAATAGCTCAGCGCGCAAATGATGAACATGATCAGGTAGGCGGTTTGCGGCGTGTCTTTGAAAGCGTCATTGAGCCGGCCTGAAAGCATTTGCAAAATCACCCCGCCGCCGATGCCGCCCGCCATCGTGCCAATGCCGGTGACGCTGCCGACGGTTTTTTTGGGGAACATGTCCGAGACGGTCGTAAACAGATTCGCCGACCACGCCTGATGTGCCGTGGCGCCGATGCAGATCATCGTCACCGCGAGAATGACCGCTGCCGTTTTTCCAAAATGATCCACGTTGCCAAAGTATTGCGTCAGCAAAACGGCCAGCGGAAACAGCGCGATGATAAACATCGCCGTCATCCGCGCCTGGTAAACCGGCCAGCCGCGTTTGATCAGCAGCATCGGCACGCTTCCGCCAAAGATGCTGCCGGCGATGGACACGCCATAAACCAGGAAGGTGGGCAGCATGATTTGCTGTTTTGTCATGCCAAATTGTTTGTGTAAATAATCGGGCAGCCAGAAAAGGTAAAACCACCAGACGCCGTCCGTCATGAATTTGCCGGCAAAAAAAGCCCACAACTGCCGATAGCCAAAAAGTTTCAGCCAGGGGACTTTCCGGGTTTTGTCCCCGGTTTGCTGGTCAGCCGCCGTTTCATCGTCCACATGGATATGCTCGTATTCGGCCTGGGAAAGTCGTTTTTGCCGGTTCGGCGCGTCGTAAAGCCGGAACCAGAAAATCAGCCAGATAAATCCCGCCGCGCCGGTAAGAATGAAGGCCATTTTCCAGCCGCGTTCGTCGCCAAAATAAATCATGCACCATGGCACAAACAGCGCGGCGACCATCGCCCCGGCATTGGCGCCGCTGTTGAAAATCGCCGTGGCCAGTGCGCGTTCCCGCTTGGGAAACCACTCCGCGACGGTTTTGATCGAGGCAGGAAAATTTCCGGCTTCGCCCACGGCAAACAGGCTGCGAATGGCCACATGGCGCACAACCAGATTCCCGACAAACGCATTGCAGACCCCAAAAATGGACCAAAGCGTCAGTGAAAGCGCCAGGCCGGCCTTGGTTCCGATCTTATCAATGACCCAGCCGGCGGCGACCGTGAAGATCGCATAGACGCCGGTGAAGAACGCGGTCAAATAGGCAAAGTCCGTGTTCGTCCAGCCGAAGCCGCCCAGTTCCGCCGGCCGGCAGAAATAATCCTTCAAGTAGCTGATGACCTGCCGGTCCAAATAATTGAACGTCGTCGAAAAAAACAGGAGCGCGCAGATGACCCAGCGAAAGCTGCTCGCCGTCGGACGGGACTCTTTCGGGAGGCTCATGCCCGCGAGGATTGCCGAAACCATCCCGTCGTTCAAGCGCCGAAATCCAACTTTACAAGCGGGGGCTTTTTCTGCGATTATGACGTGCTTATGTTGAAGAAATTTCTGCCTCTTTTGTCCGTTTTAATGCTTGCAGGTTGCACGACTCCGATGTTTACGCGCCTGACACCGGCCCAACAACCCCGCAACCCCGACAATCTTTATCCCGTCGAAGCCGCGTTTGACTCCCAGCAACAGGCCCTCCGCTGGGACAGCATTCAGGCCTATGTCCTGGTCAACGGCCAGTCGCTGCCCATGCGCCCGGTGCCCTTGGTAAAAAACCGTTGGGAAGGCCTGGTGCCGCTGCCGGCCGGGGCAAACGCCATCACCTACCGTTTTAAATTTGATTACCTCTACAACAATTTCGGTTCCGCGCCCAAGCCCAACAGCGTGATGTCGAAGTTGTACACCCTGAAAGTGGTGGACCAGTAGGAAATAAAATGCCGAAATCCGAAAGTCGAAATCCGAAGACCGGATGAATTTTAAAGAGTTGCGGCAAAACCCGCTTCGGGATTCGGCAATCGGATTTCGGATTTCTTCCGGCCTTCGGACTTCGGATTTTATTTCAATGCTTTTTGGGACGCAGCATCAGCGCTTTTTTCTCCGTGCCGTCCACTTCCACGCTTTGCGTTTCCACGTCCGGATCGTCGCGCAAGGCGTGATGCACAATGCGGCGGTCGTAGGCGCCCATCGGCTCCAGTTCCACGGCATCGCCCCAGCGCCGGACTTTTTCCGCGGCTTCCTTGGCCTTCTTGACCAGCGCCTCGCGCGCCTGTGAGCGGTAGCCGCCCACGTCCAGCATCACCTTGGGCGAGTGCTGGTCCTGCTGGAACAAAATGCGGTTTACCAGATATTGCAGATCGGCGAGCGTCTGGCCCTGGCGGCCAATGAGCCGGCCGGCTTCTTCCGTCTTTACGTCCAGCGTGAGATCGCCGTCCAGATCATGTTCTTCCACGGTCGCGGTGAACCCCAGGGAGCCGAGGATTTTTTCGAGTATTGCTTTCGGTTGCGCGGGCATAAATCTATTTTTTCGATTTTGACACCGGCGTCAATGCCGGATTTACCGTCGGGGCCGCCGGGGCCGCCGGGTCTTTCAGATTCCTGGTCAGCTTCGTCTGTACGCCGCTCAGCAGCGTGCTGACGGTCATGTAAAGGGCCATGCCCGATGAGTAATTATACAGGAAGAGCAGCATGATCAGCGGCATATAGCGCATCATCTTTTGCTGCGTCGCGTCCATGCTGGGCGACGGGGGCGTTAAATGCGCCTGCCAGACCATGGTGCCCACCATCAGCAACGGCAGCAGATTGAACGGAAAATTCAGCCCGGGAATCATGAACAGCGTGTCCGCCTTCGTCAGGTCCGCCACCCATAGAAAATGCGCGCCCCGCAATTCAATCGCACAGCGGATCATCGCCAGAAAACCGAAGAACACCGGCATTTGTATCATCATCGGCAGACAGCCGCTCATCGGATTGACCTTGTTCTTTTTCCACAGCTCCATCTGCTTCTGCGTGAATTTTGTCTGGTCGTCCTTGTATTTTTCCTTCAGGGCGGCGATTTCCGGCGCCAGCGCCTGCATCCGTTTCATCGAACGCACGCTCTTCGCCGTCAACGGCCAGAAAATCGCGCGCAGCAGGACCGTGATGACCACAATCGTCCACCCATACCCCATTCCGGTCACATCATGCAGCCAGTTCATTCCCGACAGCAAAAGCTTGGCGAAAAATGTCCCCACGCCCCAGAAGCTCATGTAGCCCGTCCCAAAATTCATCGCCAGATCGGCGCGATTGTGAAACTCCTCCCCGATTTGCGCCAGCAACCGGTATTCCTTTGGCCCCGCAAAAATAACAATCTGCCGTTCCACCGAGGAATTCGCCGTCAACGTCTGCGCCGGATAAACCAAGGCCGTTTGGATTACCCTCGGCGTGTTTGGCAGCTGGCTGCTCGCAATCAACGACGGCAAAATCACCGGGCGCGCGACAATTCCCTGCGCCGGTTCCGCCGGCATCGCCAGCAGCGCGAAAAACTGGTTGT
>Ga0181520_10005237_pt1 | contig 20840 bp, 37 predicted proteins | sample PEATcosm2014_Bin_29_FD_132451 | JGI IMG/M metagenome (GOLD analysis project Ga0181520, IMG submission 132451) | Peatland microbial communities from MTU Mesocosm Facility, Houghton, MI, USA - PEATcosm2014_Bin02_30_metaG | ecosystem: Environmental > Terrestrial > Soil > Wetlands > Peat | place... | reverse complement strand
GCGATTTCAATCTGAATTTTGTCGGTGACCGAAATGTCGCCGGCCTTCAGCCGAACCGCCGCGATCTCGGCCTCTTTGCGCAAGGTCGCAGCCGACGCTTTCAGAATCCGCACGTTCTCCTCGGCCTGCACCGCCGCAACGTAACCGTTGGCGACGTTCAGATTGAGCAGCCGTTTGGCGTCGAGAAAGCGCGCGCGGGCGCTTTGCAGCCCCGCCGCCGCAGAATCCTGCCGGTGGCCGCGCTTGCCCAATTCGAAAAACTCGCTCACCCCGGCGGTAGTGTCGTAATTGCGCTCGAAAAAGCCGTTCCCCATCGTGGTCCGGCTCGTTCGATCGACATTAATCAGGGTTTCCGAGAGATTCAGCGTCGGATTCGGAAACTCGCGGGAGGTTTCGTCGACGCCCTTCGCCGCGTCCACATCGCCGCCGGCGGTGAGCAAATCCCAGTTGTTCTGCACGGCGAGGCGCTGCGCCTCGGCCAGCGACAGCGTCGCCGGCGCAGCGGTCGAGTCTGCAGCGCCGGTGACAGCCGGAACCGCGACGCCCCACAACGCCGCAATTAATCCGGACAACGCCCAAGCAAAGGTTGGCCCAAGCCAAAGCTTCTGCATCGAAGGCTCCTTTACGCAACCCGATCGGCGGCAACTTACGCCGCGCACAAGCCGTTCGTTTATGATTTCGCTCGCCGCGAACATTCGCGGGCCGCTTTGTCAGTCTTGTCGGGACTGCAATCTGGACGCCGCGCCGCGACAGGATCGTTGGCGAATGTTGACGACGGCGACGGTAAGGAGGCTAGGCAGACGTCGGTGGGGAGTTCTTCGGGGCCAGAGCCAAGGTCAGTTTGTGATCGAATGGTGCAGATGCAGGTTGCGGCGAATTCACCGTCAAGAGGACGGCAACCAGGGCCGCGATTGCCGCCGCCAGCACCCACATGCGGGTTTGATTCAAAAATGTCGCGTATATCTCGCAGGTCTCGCGGTCGACTGCTCGGAGGCCGCGCGACCCATCAGGAATCGGCGCCGCGCCTGGTCGCGGGTGTTCCCACTCGCCCGTGGCGCCGTTGTAGAAATGCGGAATGAGGGCCATGTGCAGCAACGCGAGCAACGGCCCGGCAATCAGGAGGAATACGATAATTTTCGCGATACGTTGCTTCATTGCCTCAATTCCAACGCTTAATTTCAACCTACACCTGCGCGGCTCCGATGTCAAAACCGATTTTTTGTCCGGCGCATGGCGACGCGGCGAACCCGCGCAGCGCCGCTGCCTGCTGCGTCCCGCTCGTCGCCCCGCCGCGCTTTCAACGGCCCTCGGCGTCGCCGAATCGCCGCCGCAATTGGCGGTGGCGGTTGGCAAACACCTTGCCGATGAACCACTTCACGACCGGGCCGAACCCGGACAGGCGCGGCCGGAAACGCACGCGGTCGCTCAGCCGGCAACCGCCGGCGAGCGTCGGTTCGAGCGAGCGCTCGTGCCGCCAATAAGCTTGGGACCATGACGTCGATTCTTCGAGAAAACCGCGGCCCGGGTCGATGCGCGTCAACTGCAAGCTGTGGCGATCGATGGGCAGCCACCGCAGAAGCAGCACCCAACTGCGAAACAAGACGACGCCCGTTTCCGCGTCGGCCACGCTTTTGTCGTCTGCCTCGGCCGGGCAGGTCATCCGCATCAGCGGCGACAGTTCGTCATTCACGCCGCGCCACGTCGTGATGACGCGCCACACGTCGGCCGGCGCCGCCGTGAGCGTCGAATCGAACGCCAACGACCATTCCTTATTCATCGAAATTACCCAGCCGATCGCGCGGTCAAAGCCGGTGCGTCAGAAGACATACGTAAAAGCGAGACCGCCGGTGGCCTGGACGCGATTCTGCGGCACGGACACGTTGGCGAGGCTCGTCGGTTGGCTTACCGTCAAGGGCAGAACCGCGCCGACGTTGAGCCGCGTGGAAAAACCCTTCGTGATCACGAAACGCACGGTCGGACCAATATCCAGCTTGGCGCCGCCGTCGGCTTCGTCCGTTTCCCAGAAGCCTTCCATGTCGTCGAGTTCCGCCTCGCCGCCCAGCCGCACCCAATCGGTGAGGGCGTAGGACGCGGCGACGGTCATAATCCAATCGACATCGTCGTAGCGCAACGCCGGCTGCCCGTTCGGCGTGGCCCTGCTCACGCTCACCGGTATTTGGGCCAACGCCGTGAACGCCGCGTTGAAGCCGCCCCACGAACGGTCGAGGGTCACGTGCACGCGCGGGATCGAGGTCTGATTGTAATCTTGCAAATACCCCAGGCCCAAAGAGAGATTCACGGCCTGGCCGTCCTGATTCAGCAGGCGCGCATACACGTCGCCCGCGAAGGAGTAATTTTGCTTGATGGAGCTTTCGGCGGCGTTCTTGTTCGACGTGGGAATCGCCGCGGCGCCCCAGAGATCGACCGAAAGCCAACTGGTCCCGGCGACGCGAAACGCCAGGGCCTGTTCCATCGCATTATTGCCGAGCAATCTCGTATCGCGCGTGCCGTAGTCGGTTTCGGTTTCGAAATTGAGATCGCCGCGCACGGCGAACCAGTTGCCGGTCTGGAAAAGATAGTAGGCGTCGTCGGCGGCGCCGGCCAACAGGGGAAAACAAAGGCAAAGTCCGGCCCATAGCAGGCCGCGGAAATATCTCATGTTTCGCGCTCCTTGTCGGTGTCGAGCCTGGTCGCCGCCAAACCGGCTCGGCGTGTCGATGATGACAGAAGCCGGGCGAAAGTCAACGATGCCGCCTTTATTAGCGCAAAACTCACGCGGTGGCTGATCAAAACTGACGCGCGGAAATGCGTCGTGTTTCGCGCTCGGCCAAGAGAAGGCTGCGGGAGCGGCGGCGGCGTCTTACGCGTCCGGCGAGGCGTCGTCATCCGTCGGCGACGCGTCGTCGTCGGTCGGCGAAACGTCGTCGTCGTCATCCGTCGGCTGGCATGCCTTGGCTTGCGCGCGCTGCGCGTAGGGATAGAAATTGTAGCTCGGCCACAGGGCCGCAATGCGATTGTACTGAGCCTCGGGAATCGGCTCGACGCCTTCCGGCGGACACGGTCCCTGGTGATCGTTCACATCCATGGTAATCGTCTCGACCTGACCGGGATCGATTTCCTGAGGGTCGGCGCTGGCAATGGGCACGCAATTCACAGGGTTGCACGTCGGATCGGCCCACGCCGCGACCATGAGGACGTAATCGGAACCGGCGTCCACCGTCTTCTTGGCGCTGGTCGCGCCGAGCGCGATTTCGCCAAACTGCGTGCCCAGGTAATACGATTGGCAGATCGTCCACGGCGGCGAGAAGTCGAAAGCCGTGCTGTTGAAGTCGTTGAAGATTGCGGCGGTCGCTTTGTCGCTGCTGATCGAGCTGTTCCCGCAGGCGAAAAAGAGAAACGCCAATGGCGTCATCAACGCCAACGCCGCAATTCCGGTCGCCCAGTGCTTCATTTCGGAAACTCCCTTCGACCATGCGTGGTAACACGATTGCAAAACGCATAACACGGATGACTCGCTGACGCAAGCGGAAAACAACGGGCCATGGCGAATTCGTCAGCCAAACGATGGGTGGATGGGGCAAATAATAGGACGCGCCATCCGCCGCTGCGAGATCATCCGGGAATCGTCAGGCGTGCGACCGTCGAAGGACTGCTTGCGCCTGGCGGGTGGCGTGGCCAAAATGAGCGCGCCGAACGCTGAGATGCAGATACGTTGTTTTGACCGTGGTAAGAAAGGCCGCGCCCGATGATGAAACGCGTTGAGCCGAAATGAGAGCCGACCAGGCAAGCCGCACCGCCGAGTACGCCGCCGCTTTTCGGGCGCTGGAAAACGCTCGGCGTCCGGCAGGGGCGCGATTGTTCGAAGACCCTTTTGCCGTGCAATTTCTCGGGCCGTCATTGCAGCGCATCGCCCGCTGGGCGGCCCTGCCGTTCGCCGGCGCGCTGGTGCGCGGGTACGTGGACCGTCGCTGGCCGGGCGCGATGACTTCGGGCATCGCGCGCACCCGCCTGATCGACGAGCTCCTGCTCGCGGGCGTCCGCGATGGCATCCGGCAGGTGGTCATCCTGGGCGCGGGCTTCGACTGCCGGGCTTACCGTCTGCCGGAACTCGCCGGCTGCCGGGTCGTCGAGGTGGATCATCCGGCCACGCAGGCGCGAAAACGGGAACGGTTGGCGACGCTTCTGGACACGACGCCCGATCATGTTTCCTTCGTCGCCGCCGATCTGACGCGGCAGGACCTGCGTAGCGTCCTGCATATGGCTCGCCTCGAACGCGACGAGCGCGCGTTCGTCCTGTGGGAGGGCGTGACCCACTACCTGGGCGAGACCGCCGTAGACGCCACCCTGCTCGCCCTGGCCGCCGCCACGGCGCCCGGCAGCCGCCTGGTCTTCACGTATCTCCACGGCGGGCTGTTGGACGGCACGGTGGACTTCGACGGCTCGCGCGCTTCAAAAGAGCAGGTCGCCGGCGATGGCGAGCCGTGGATCTGGGGGATGGACCCGGGGCAGATGCCGGCGTTTCTGGCCGCGCGCGGGCATCGCCTGCTGGAAGACACCGGCGCCAACGAGTTTCGCGCGCGCTATTGGGGCGCGCGCGGCCGGCGGATGCGCGGCTTCGCTTTCTACCGGGTCGCCCTGGCGGAGAACATCGCCGGCGGGCCGGTCGCGCAGAGCACTTCGCCGCCGGCGTAGGCGTTGCGTTCTATTCCGCCAGCAACTGATCGACCATCGCGAAAAAGTGGCGGTCGTTGTAGTCGCGCGGGCCGACGAACCATTTGCGCACGACGCCTTTTTTGTCGATCAGGAAGGTCGTGGGGAAGCCGCTGATGTTGTACGCGGTTGCGACTTTGCGGTCGCGGTCGTGGAAGACGGGGAACGCCAGCGGCGTAGCGGCTGTTTTCCGGTTGTAGTCGGCGAGAAAATCGCGCACCGATTTGTCGTCGGATTCGTCCACCGACACCGCCATGACTTTGAAGTCGGGGTTGCCCTCGTACTTCCGATACAGTCCCTGGATCGAGGGCAATTCGTCAAGGCACGGGCGGCACCACGTGGCCCAGAAATTCAGGAAGACGACCTTGCCCTTGAGGTCGGCGGTCGCGATGACGGCGCCGTCGAGGCCGGTCATCTGCACCGCGGGGGCCGGCATGTTGAGCGTGGAAAGGCCCGCACCGCCGCAGCCGGCGCCGTTGCCGAGCACCGCGCGGAGCATGAACATGGCGAGCACGAGGAACATCAGGAAGAAGAGGCGGAAGTCCCCGTACCACGGTTTGATTTTCTTCTCGGCGCTTTCGCCAGCGATTTGATCCATCGAACGATCCCTCAAAAAACGAACGAGGCAGGAAGTCGTTTCTTCCTGCCCCGCCATTCTACTCGATTTGCCGCGGCGCGATAAGAGCGCAGCGCGCGGCGAGCTACGGTTGTTTCGGCTCCTCGGGCGTCGGCTCCTCGGCGGCCGGCGGCGTTTCGACCGGCACGGTCTCGTCCGGCGCCGCGGGGGCTGGTTCCTCGGCCGGGGCCGGCGCCGCTTTTTCGGCTTCGGCCTTGACCTTGGGCTTGCCGCGTCGTTTGGCGGCCGATTTCTTGCTCTTTTCGGCCACTTCTTCGTCGGCGGCGAGGAATTCGATAAAGCTGACGCGGGCGCCGTCGCCGATGCGGTCGCCGACTTTGATGATCCGCGTGTAGCCGCCGGAGCGATCGGCGAAACGGGCCGCGAGTTCGTCGAACAATTTGGTCACGGCGTCTTTGTCGCGCACGAAGGCCAACGCCTGGCGCCGCAGATGCAGCTTGCGCGCGGCGATGGAGGTGTCGGCGGCGTTCTCGCCGAGGGCGCGGGCGCGTTTGGCGATCGTCACCATTTTTTCGACGTAGTGACGGAGTTCTTTCGCCTTTTCGTTCGTCGTCTTGATCCGCTCGTGGACGATCAGACTGGTGGTCATGTTCCGCCACATGGCGTAGCGGTGCGTCGAGTTGCGGTTGAATTTTCTTCCGGTTTTCAGATGGCGCATCGTTCTTCCCTTCTAACTCCCGACTTCGTTCTCCCGGCTGCCTACTCCACGGTCTCGTCGATCTCGTCGGGGGGATTCCAAACCGGAACCCGCATGCCGAGCGAGAGGCCCATTTCGGCCAGGATTTCCTTGATCTCGTTGAGCGACTTGCGGCCGAAGTTCTTGGTCTTCAGCATTTCGGCTTCGGTCTTCTGCACCAATTCGCCGATGTAGCGGATGTTCGCGTTCTTCAGGCAATTGGCGCTGCGCACCGACAATTCGAGTTCTTCGACCGAGCGGTTGAGGTTCTCGTTGAGGAGTTCGTCTTCTTCCTCGATCACCTCTTCGTAGACTTCTTCCTCTTCGTCGAAGTTGATGAACACCGTGAACTGCTCTTTGAGCACCTTGGCCGCCAGCGCGATCGCGTCCTCGGGGGTGGTCGAGCCGTCGGTCCAGAGTTCGAGGATCAACCGGTCGTAGTCCGTGCGGCGGCCGACGCGGGCGTTGGTCACTTGGTAATTGCACTTGACCACGGGGCTGAAATTCGCGTCGAGCATGATCGTGCCGATCGGCACTTCTTCCTCGACCAGGTATTCGGTCGGGACGTAGCCGCGACCGCTGCGGATTTCCAATTCCATCGAGACCGACGCTTCCTTCGACATCGTGGCGATCACCAGGTCGGGGTTGAGCACCGTGACGTTGGGATCGGTGTCGATCATGCCGGCCTTGATCGTGCCGCTGCCTTTGGCCTTCAGCCGCAATTTGCGGGTTTCGGGGGTCGCCATTTTCAGGCGGACCTGTTTGAGGTTCAGGCAGATATCGGTGAGGTCTTCTTTGACGCCCGGCAGCGTCGTAAATTCGTGGGCCGCGTTTTCGACGCGCACGGCGGTGATCGCCGAACCTTGCAGCGTCGAAAGCAGGACGCGACGCATCGCATTGCCGAGCGTCGTGCCGAAGCCCCGTTCGAGGGGTTCGGCGATGAAACGTCCGTAGTTGCCGGTGACATTTTCGCCCACGATGCGCTTGGGACGGATTAAATCGCGCCACACATGGTACATCGTTCAACTCCCTTTCCGGTCGGCTCGTTCGGTCGCCGTGTTACTTCGAATACAACTCGACGATCAACTTCTCGTTGATCGTGCCGCCAATCTCTTCGCGGGTCGGATTGGATTTCACCTCGCCTTCGAGCTTGTCGGGGCGGATTTCCAACCAGGGCGGCGTCTGGCGGCGGCCCATGGCCTCGACCGCCTCGACAATCAACGGAACTTTCCGGCTCTGCTCGCGCACCGCGACGGTCTGGCCGGGTTTGACGATGGCGCTGGGCACGTTGGTCTTGCGGCCATTGATGGCGAAATGGCCGTGTCGCACCATCTGCCGCGCCTGCCGCCGGCTCGCGGCGAAACCCATGCGGAAGACGACGTTGTCCAGGCGGCGTTCGAGCAACGACAGCAGGTTGTCGCCCGTGACGCCCTGCATGCGCTCGGCCTTGGCGAAGTAGCCGCGGAATTGCCGCTCCAGAATGCCGTAGTAGCGCTTCGCTTTTTGTTTCGCGCGAAGCTGGGCGCCGTAATCGCTCGACTTGCCGCGCCGCTGCCAATGCTGGCCTGGGATTTGTTCCTTGCGGCGTTCAAAGGCGCACTTGTCGGTGAAACAGCGATCGCCCTTCAAAAACAGTTTCTCGCCTTCGCGGCGGCAATATCTGCAAACAGGTCCGGTATACTTTGCCAATGTCCGTCCTCCTTAGACGCGCCGCCGCTTCGGCGGCCGGCAACCATTGTGCGGAATCGGGGTCTCGTCGCGGATCATCGTGATCTTGAAGCCGCAGGCCAGCAGGCTGCGCAGCGCGGCTTCGCGGCCCGGCCCGGGCCCCTTCACGAGGATCGACAACTGCTGGACGCCATGTTCGCCGGCTTTGCGCGCGGCGTCTTCGGCGGCGAGCTGGGCGGCGAACGGCGTGCCTTTGCGGCTGCCCTTGAAGCCCTGCGTGCCGCTGCTGGACCAGCACAGGGTGTTGCCGGACGCATCGCTGATCGTCACGATCGTGTTGTTGAACGTGCTCTTAATATGGGCCACGGCCTGCGGCACGTTCTTCTTGATCTTCTTTTTAGCACCGCGCTTGGGGGATGCCATCGATTACCCTCCCGTTCCTTACTTTTTCCGGCCCATCGTCCGGCGCGGCCCTTTGCGCGTCCGAGCGTTGGTGTGGGTGCGCTGGCCGCGCACGGGCAGACCGCGGCGATGGCGCAGCCCACGATAGGCGCCCAGGTCCATCAGCCGTTTGATGTTCATCTGCGTTTCTTTGCGCAGATCGCCTTCGACCTTGACCTTCGCGTCGATGATCTGGCGGATGCGCGCGACCTGGCCGTCCGTCAACTTGGCGGCGCGGACCGACTGGTCGATCCCCGCTTCCTCCAGAATCTTCTGGCTCGTCGTGCGGCCGATTCCGTAGATGTAGGTGAGCGCGATCACGATCCGTTTGTCGTTCGGAATGTCGACGCCTGCTATACGTGGCACTGGCTGCCTCCTTCTATCCTTGGCGCTGCTTGTGCTTGGGGTTTTCGCAAATGATCCGCACCACGCCCTTGCGCCGGATCACCTTGCACTTGTTGCAACGCTTTTTCACCGATGCTTGCACTTTCATACTCGCTCCTTAACCCAACGAATCAGATATCAAACGTCACTTCGCCCGATAGGTAATCCGGCCGCGCGTCAAATCGTACGGGGAAAGCTCCACCGTCACCTTGTCGCCCGGCAGGATCTTGATGTAATGCATGCGCATCTTGCCGGAGATGTGCGCCAGCACTTGGTGGCCGCTGTCCAACTGCACGCGAAACATCGCGTTGGGCAACGGTTCGATCACCCGGCCTTCCACCTCGATCGCCCCTTCTTTCGCCATTTGCTTCCTTCTCAGCCCACTTGGGACAAAATTTCGGGCCCGTCTTCGGCGATGAAGATCGAATGCTCAAAGTGGGCCGCGAGACTGCCGTCCGCCGTCACCGCCGTCCACCCGTCATCCAGAATGTCGATCGCCCAATTCCCGGCGGCGACCATCGGCTCCAGCGCCAGCGCCATGCCCGCCCGCAGCCGCACGCCCTGCCCCGGATTGCCGAAGTTGGGCACCTGCGGCCCCTCGTGCGGCGCGGCTCCGACGCCGTGCCCCACCAGGTCGCGGATCACCGAAAAACCCGCCGCCTCCGCGTGCCGTTGCACCGCCGCCGAAATATCGCCGATCCGGTTGCCCGGCCGCGCCTGCGCGATCGCCAAATACAGCGATTCCTCGGTCGTGCGCATCAGCCGTTCCGCGAGTTCGCTCATCGGGCCGATCCCGAAGCTCAACGCGGCGTCGCCGTACATGCCCTCGTACACGACCCCGAAATCGATGCTCACGAGGTCGCCTTCGCGCAAGAGACGCCGCGCCGAAGGGATGCCGTGCACCACTTCCTCGTTCAGGGAGATGCACAGGCTTTTCGGAAAGCCGTACAACCCCAGGAACGCCGGCCGCACCTTGCGCTGCTTGCACAGGTCCTGCGCCATGCGGTCCAGGTCCAGCGTGGACATGCCGACCGCGGCGACCTCGCGCAACGTCGCGAGAATCTCGGCGACGTGGCGATTGGCCCGGCGGAGGCGCTCGACTTGCTCGGGCGTCTTCAGATTGATGACACTGCTATTCAAAGACCGCTGCTACGCGCTGGCCGATGTCGGCCGGCGCGCCCACGCCGTCGATGCGGCGAAGCAGTTTTTTACCGTCGTAATACGCGATCAGCGGCGAGGTCTGGCCGTGATAATTGGCCAGGCGCTTCCGGATCGTTTCTTCCTTGTCGTCGTCGCGGACGATCAACGCGTTGCCGCAACGGTCGCAGACGCCCGCTTGCTTCGGGGGCATCGTCTTGACGTGGAACATCGCGCTGCAATTCGGGCAGGTCAAACGGCCCGTGAGGCGGCCGACGATGTTCGCGTCCGGCACGTCGATGCAGACGACGTGATCGAGCTTTTCGCCGCGTTCGGCCAGCATAGCGTCGAGCGCCTGGGCCTGGGCGACCGTCCGCGGGAAACCGTCGAAGAGGTAGCCCTTGCCGCAATCGCTGCACGCGAGCCGTTCGCGGATGATCCCGATGATGACGTCGTCCGGCACGAGCTGGCCGGCGTCCATGAACGCCTTGGCCTTCCGGCCGAGATCGGCGCCGGCCTTGATCGAGGCGCGGAGAATGTCGCCGGTCGAGACCTGCGGAATGTCGAACCGCTGAATCAGATTCTGCGCTTGCGTGCCTTTGCCGCTGCCGGGCGGGCCGAGCATAATCAGACGCATTGGTTACCTCCGTCCTTTGAATTTGCCTTTGGCGCCCAGGAACCCTTCGTAATGCCGGGTCAGCATGTGCGCTTCGACTTGCTGGATCGTGTCGAGCGCGACGCCGACGACGATCAACAACGAGGTGCCGCCGAAGTAGAACGGCACCTGGAACTGCGCGATCAGGATCGTCGGCAGCACGCAGATCATCGAAACGTAGATCGCGCCGCCCAAGGTGATCCGGGTGAGAATCCGGTCGATGTAGTCGGCCGTCGGCTTGCCCGGACGGCGGCCCGGGATATACGCGCCGGATTTCTTCAGGTTCTCCGCGACGTCGACCGGGTTGAACGTGACCGCGGTGTAGAAGTAGCAGAAGAACACGATCAGGCCGACGTACAGCACGTTGTACAGCACGGCGGTCGGCTGCAGCCACTCGTTGAACTTCACCAGAATCGGGTTGTCGAAGAACTGCGTGATCGTCGAGGGGAACATCAGCACGGAGCTGGCGAAAATCGGCGGAATAACGCCGGAGGTGTTGATGCGCAACGGCAGATACGTGCTCGCGCCGCCGTAAATCTTCCGGCCGACGACGCGCTTCGCGTGCTGGATCGGAATCTTCCGCTGGGCGCGCTCGACCAGGATGATGAACCAGATCACCACGACCATCGCGACCAGGACCGGCAGCATCTTGAAGATGCCGCGCGTTTCCTGCCACGCGGTGTAGCCGAGTTTGACGATCGCCGCCGGCATGCGGGCAATGATGCCGCTGAAGATGATCAGGCTGATCCCGTTGCCGATGCCGCGCTCGCCGATCTGTTCGCCGAGCCACATGATGAACGCGGTGCCCGACGTCAGCGTCGCCATCGTCATCAGGCGGAACTTCAGGCCGGGAACCATCACGGCGTTGCCGCCCAGCAGGCCGTTTTCCAGCGCGTAGGCGATCATGTAGCTCTGGAACGCCGAGAGGATCACCGTGCCGTACCGGGTGTATTGGGTGATCTTGCGGCGGCCGACCTCGCCCTCTTTGCTCAAGCGCTCGAGGTAGGGGATCACGACCGTCAACAGTTGCAAAATGATCGACGACGACACATACGGCATGATGCCCAGCGAAAAGATCGAGCCGTGCTCCATCGCGCCGCCGGAAAACATCGAGAACATGCCGAGGATCGTGCCTTGCTTCGAGGCGAACCAATCCGCGATCATCTTCCCGTTGACGCCCGGCGTCGGCACGACGCAGCCGACGCGATAAATCGCCAGCATAATGAAGCTGAACAGCACCCGCCGTTTCAGCTCGGGAATCTTGAAAATATTGCCAAAAGCGCCGATCACCGCTTTGCCCTCGCCGGCTTTTGAATTTGTTCGAACGCGCCGCCCGCGGCGACGATCTTCTCCACCGCCTGCTTCGAGGCCTTGTGGGCCTTCACCTTCAGCGGCTGGGTCAATTCGCCGTCGGCCAGGATTTTCAAGCCGTCTTTCGCGAGCTTCCGCACGAGTTTCTTGGCGATCACGGTCTCCGGATCGACCACGTCGCCGGCCTGAAAGTGCGTCGCGATTTCGGTCAGATTGAGGATCGAGAATTCCTTGCGGAACAGATTGCGGAACCCGCGTTTCGGCAGGCGCCGCTGCAGCGGCATCTGGCCGCCCTCGAACCCGGGGCCTTTCGTGCCGCCCGCGCGCGCCCGCTGGCCTTTGTTGCCGTGGCCCGCCGTCCGGCCCAGGCCCGACGCTTCGCCGCGGCCGCGGCGCTTGGTGTTTTTCCGCTCCCGCTTGGCCGGCGGTTTGAGATTGCCGAGGTGAATCATGAGGCGACCTCCTCCACCTTCACGAGGTGGATGACCTTCTTCACCATGCCGCGGACGCAGGGGTTGTCGGGCAATTCGACCGTGCGGTGCAATTTGCCCAGACCCAGCGTGCGCAGGATGACGCTGTACTTCTTCGGCCGGCCGATGCCGCTGCCGGTTTGCGTGATGCGCAGTTTGCCGTTCATCGCTGCTCTCCCGCTTCTCGCCTGGCGCTACTCGGCGACGACGCCGTCGGTCGGCGTCAAAGCGCGTTGATATTCATGGGGCCAGCGCAGCCGCTTCAGGCCGTCCACCGCCGCCTTGACCACGTTGTGGGCGTTGCGCGAGCCCAGGCACTTGGTCAGGATGTTGGAGACGCCCGCGGCCTCGAGCACGGCCCGGACCGCGCCGCCGGCGATCACGCCGGTGCCTTCGCCGGCCGGCTTGAGCATGACCGACGCCGCGCCGAAGCGCCCGGTGATCATGTACGGAATCGTGCCGCCGTCGGCGATCGGGACGCGAAACATGTTCTTTTTCGCGCGTTCGACGCCTTTGCGGATCGCCTCGGGCACTTCCGCCGCCTTGCCCAGCGCGACGCCCACTTTGCCCTTGCCGTCGCCGACGACGACCAGCGCGGAGAAGTGGAAACGCCGGCCGCCCTTGACGACCTTCGCGACGCGCGCGATGTGCACGACTTTGTCGATGAACTCCGGTTCGTCTTCGCGAAACGGGCGATTGTGCTCGCGATGTTGCTCGGCCATTCGTTAACTCCCTAAAAATCCAGCCCGGCTTCGCGGGCCGCGTCGGCCACTGCTTTGATCCGACCGTGGTACAGGAAACCGTTGCGGTCGAAGACGACCTGTTTCTGATTCATCGCCAGCAGACGCGTCGCGATCAGCTTGCCGACGGCCTTGGCCTTGGCGATTTTCCCTTTGTCCGCGGGCTTCGGGAACTCTTTATCCAGCGTGCTCGCCGCCGCGATGGCGGACCCGTGCTCGTCGTCGATCACCTGGACGTAGATGTGTTTGGCGCTGCGGAAGACGCACAGCCGCGGGCGCTCGGGCGTGCCGCGCACCTTGCGCCGCACGCGCCGCTGACGCCGTTCCCTCGCCGACAGGTTCTCTTTCTTGTACGACACGTCGCGACCCTTTCCTTAAGCGGAAGTCTTGCCTTCCTTCCGGCGAACCTTCTCCTCGGTGTACTTGATGCCCTTGCCCTTATAGGGTTCCGGCGGACGCAGGCGGCGCACATTCGCCGCGAACTGCCCGACCAAGCGCTTGTCGATGCCGGTGACGACCAAATGGGTGTTCTTGTCCACCCGCACCTCGATGCCCGGCGGCACCGCGATCTCGGCCGGCTGCGTGAAGCCGACGGTGACGAAAAGCGTCGGACCCTTCACCTCAGCGCGGAAGCCGACGCCGATGATGTCCAGTTCGCGGACGTAGCCCTTGGTCACGCCGACGACCATGTTGTTGATCAGCGTGCGCGCCAGACCTTGCTGCGCCGAGGCGCCGGCCTGCGCGTCGTCGCGCGACACCAGCAGGCGGCCCGGCTCCTGGGCGACGGCCACCTGGGCGTTGTGCTCGTAGGCGAGCTTGCCCTTAGGGCCTTCGACCTGGACCCGGCGGCCCTGGATCTGCACCTTCACCCCCGCGGGGATCGGAATCGGCAATTTGCCTATGCGGCTCATCGTTCTCGCTCCTGCGAAGTAATCGCTACCAAATTTCGGCCAGCAACTCGCCGCCGAGGCGTTGTTCCACGGCGCGTTTGCCGGTCATCAATCCCTTGCTGGTGGTCAGGATGGCGACGCCCATCCCGCCCAGCACTTTCGGGATTTCGTCCCAGCCCACGTACCGGCGCAAACCCGGCCGGCTCAGCCGGCGGATGCCGGTGATCGTCGGTTCGCCGCCATCGCGGTAGCGCAGGTAAATCTTCAAGACGCCCTGCTTCTCGTCTTCGACGACGCGGTAAGCTTTGATGAACCCTTCTTCGCGCAGGATCTTGGCGACCTCGGCCTTGATCTTCGACGAGGGCATCTCGACTTTGTCGTGTTTGGCGTGACTGCCGTTGCGAATCCGCGTCAGCATATCGGCCAGGGGATCAGTCATGACCATGCTCGAACTCCTTGCTCACCAGCTCGACTTAACGACGCCGGGCAATTCGCCCGACAGCGCCAGTTTCCGCACGCACAGGCGGCACATGTCGAATTTGCGGTGGTAGCCGCGCGACCGGCCGCACAGGGGGCACCGGTTGTAGCGGCGCACCTTGAATTTCGGCGTTTGCCGCGCCCGGATGCGAATCGATTTCTTTGCCACGGCTTGCTCCTGTCAGCGAGTCCGGAAAGGCACGCCCATTTGCTTGAGCAGCGCGTACCCTTCCTCGTCGGTTTTCGCCGTCGTAACGATCGTCACGTTCAACCCCCGGATCTTGTCGATCTTGTCGTAGTTGATCTCGGGGAAAATGATCTGCTCGCGCACGCCCATGGTGTAGTTCCCGCGGCCGTCGAAGGCCTTGTCGGAGACGCCGCGAAAGTCGCGCACGCGCGGCAGGGCGATGCTCACGAGGCGATCGAAGAACTCGTACATGCGCGTCCCGCGCAGCGTGACGCGCGCGCCGATGTTCATGCCTTCGCGCAGCTTGAACGCGGCGATGCTCTTGCGGGCCTTGGTGATCACGGCCTTCTGGCCGGTGACCGCGGTCAACTCGTCGACCGCAAAGTCGAGCACCTTGACGTTCTGGATCGCTTCGCCCAGGCCCATGTTCAGGATGATCTTGTCGAGATGGGGCACCTGGTTCGGGTTCTTGTACCCGAACTGCTTAATCAGTTCCGGGACCACCGTCTCGTCATAGAATTGCTTCATTCTCGGCGCCATCGTACGTCCTCCGCCCTTTATTCGATCACATCGTTGCAGCGTTTGCAGACGCGGACTTTGGCGCCGTCGGCGGTCCGCTCCAACTTGATGCGCGTCGGCTGGTTGCAGCGCCCGCACACGAGCATCACGTTCGAGACGTGAATCGGCGCTTCCTTCTCGACAATGCCGCCCTGCTGATTGGTCTTGCTGGGGCGCGTGTGCCGTTTGATCATGTTCATGCGCTCGACGACCACGCGGCTCGATTCGAGCAGCACCTTGAGCACCTTGCCGCGCTTGGCGGCGTTGTCGAGGCGGCCGCGCTCTTTGCCGGCGATCACCGCCACGATGTCGCCCTTCTTAATGTTCATGCGCACGGCGACCTTCGGTTTGCCCTGGGGTTTCTTTTTGGCCATCGTCGTCTCCTACAATACTTCCGGCGCGAGGCTGATGATGCGGTTGAAGCCCTTGGTCCGCAGTTCGCGGGCGACCGGCCCGAAAATACGGTTGCCGATCGGCTCCTTCTGCTTGTTGATCAGCACGGCGCTGTTTTCGTCGAACCGCAGGTAGGTGCCGTCGGGGCGCGGAATGCGATCTTTGGTCCGCACGATGACCGCTTGCGCGACTTCGCCCTTTTTCACCTTGGCGGCCGGCGCCGCTTCTTTCACGGACACGACCACAATGTCGCCGACCTTGGCGTACCGGCGTTTCGAGCCGCCGAGCACTTTGATCGTCATCAACTTGCGCGCGCCCGAGTTGTCGGCGACGTTGAGGATGGTTTGCATCTGGATCATGGCGTCCTCCGGCTCACTCGGCCCGTTTCACGATCTTCACCAGCCGCCAGCGCTTGCGCGCCGACAACGGGCGGCTTTCGACGATCTGCACGGTGTCGCCCACATGGGCCTCGTCCTTCTCGTCGTGGGCCATGTATTTCTTGCTGCTGCGAATGTACTTTTTGTAGGTCGCGTGTTGGTAGAAACGCTCGACCGCCACGGTGACGGTTTTCGTCGCCTTATCCGACACCACCACGCCCTGCAACATCCGCCGCGAGCCGCGTTCTTTCTCGTCAGTCATTTTTCTTCCCCAGCAGCGCTTGTTCGCGGATCACGGTCTTGACACGGGCGATGTCCCGCTTGACTTCGTGCAGGCGCGAGGTGTTTTCCAGTTGCCCGGTGAACATCTGAAAGCGCAGGTTGAACAATTCCTGGATCAGATCGTGCTCCTTGACCGCCAATTCGTCGGCGTGCAATTCGCGCAGTTCGCTACTCTTCATGGTGCCCCTCCCGCATCACGAACCGGGTCTTGATCGACAGCTTGTGCGAGGCCAGACGGAAGGCTTCCTTGGCGATTTCCTCGGTGACGCCCTCCATTTCGTACAGCATCCGGCCCGGCACGATGACCGCGACGTAATACTCCGGCGCGCCTTTGCCCTTGCCCTGGCGCGTTTCGGCCGGCTTCTTGGTCATCGGTTTGTCCGGGAACACCCGGATCCAAATGCGGCCGCCGCGTTTGATGTGGCGGGTCATGGCAATACGGGCCGCCTCGATCTGCCGCGACGTCAGCCGGCCGCGGCCGATCGCCTGCAGGCCGTACTCGCCGAAATTCAACGTGTTGCCCCGATACGATTCGCCCTTGAGCTGGCGCTTCATCTGCTTGCGAAACTTGCTCCGCGCGGGCATTAGCATGACGAACTCTCCTCAATTCACGACGTGACGACGTCGCCGTGATAGATCCAAACCTTGACCCCGATGATGCCGTACGTCGTCTTCGCCTCCGCGAACCCGTAGTCGATGTCCGCGCGCAACGTGTGCAACGGCACCCGGCCCTCGCGGTACCACTCGTAGCGGCTCATTTCCGCGCCGCCCAGGCGGCCCGAGGTCGCGATGCGGATGCCTTTGACGCCCATCTTCATCGCGTTGCCGACCGATTTTTTCATCGCGCGGCGGAAGGCGATGCGGCGCACCAATTGGTTGGCGACGTTCTCGGCGACGAGCTGCGCGTCGATGTCCGCCCGCCGGATCTCCTGGATCTTGATGTAGATCTCGCGGTTGAACATCGTTTGCAGTTCTTTGCGCAGCACTTCCACCTCGGCGCCCTTTTTGCCGATGATGATGCCCGGGCGCGCGGTGTGGATCGTCAGGTCCAACTTGCTCGCGCGGCGCTCGATTTCGATCTTGCTGATCGCCGCGTGGCCGATCTTCTCTTTGATGAATTTGCGCAGGCGCAGGTCCTCGTGCAGGAAATCCTTGTACGCCCGACCCTCGGCGAACCACCGGCTGTTCCAGTCTTTCGTGATCCCGAGGCGGAAACCGATTGGATGTGTTTTCTGTCCCACGTGGCGCCCCTTTACCGCTGATCCAGGATGACGGTGATATGGCTCATCCGTTTGAAATACCGATCGACGCGACCGCGCGCGCGGAAGCGAATCCGCTTCATGGTCGGGCCGCCGTCGACGATGACGTTCTTCACGTACAACGCGTCCACGTCGATCCCGCCGCGCTGGTTCGCGTTGGCCAGCGCCGACGACATCACTTTGTAAATGACCGGCGCGCTGCCCTTCTTCCCGGAGAACTTCAGAATCTGCAACGCTTCGGCCACCGGCTTGCCCTTGACCTGCTTCGCCACGACGCGGCCTTTGAACGCGGACAGATGCAGGAAGCGTCCCTTGGCGCGAATTTCCGTGCTTTCGTCGTCCATTTCCCTTGCTCCGTTCTACTTGGCTTTGCGATCGCCGGAGTGCCCGTGAAACGTGCGCGTCGGCGAGAACTCGCCCAGCTTGTGGCCGACCATGTTCTCCGTGACGTAGACCGGAATGAACTTCTTGCCGTTGTGCACGGCGAAGGTCATGCCGACCATGTCCGGGATGATGGTCGAGCGTCGCGACCAGGTCTTGATCACTTGCTTCGAGCCGGCGTCCCGCGACCGCTCCACTTTCGCCAGCAGATGACCGTCAATAAACGGTCCCTTCTTTACGCTGCGGGCCATGCACGAGCCTCCTTACTTCTTTCCACGCCGTTTGACGATGTACTTGCTCGTCGATTTTTTCTTGTTGCGGGTCTTGTAACCCTTCGTCGGTATGCCCCACGGCGTCACCGGGTGGTTGCCCTTCGAACGCCCTTCGCCGCCGCCGTGCGGATGGTCGATCGGGTTCATCGCCGTGCCGCGGACGTTGGGCTTGATGCCCAGCCAGCGGCTGCGCCCGGCCTTGCCGATGTGCAGGTTGGCGTTGTCGATGTTGCCGAGCTGGCCGATGGTCGCGTAGCAGCGGTGGAAAATTTTGCGCATTTCGCCGCTGGGCATTTTCAGCAGCACGTAGTCGCCCTCTTTCGAGAGGATCTGCGCGTAATTGCCGGCCGTGCGGACCAATTGCGCGCCGCGGCCGATTTTCAACTCGACGTTGTGCACCCAGGCGCCGTCGGGAATGTTGGCCAACGGCATCGCGTTGCCCGCTTTGATGTCGGCGTGCTCGCCGGCGATGATTTTGTCGCCGACTTTCAGGCCCAGCGGGTGCAGGATGTAGCGCTTTTCGCCGTCCGGATACTGTAGCAGGCAGATGCGGGCCGAGCGGTTCGGGTCGTACTCGATGGTGATGACCTTCGCCGCGATGTCGCGCTTGTCGCGCTTCCAGTCGATGAGGCGATAGCGCCGCTTGTGGCCGCCGCCGCGATGAAAGCTGGTGATCCGCCCGGTGTTGCCGCGGCCGCCGGATTTCTTGAGCGGCTTGAGCAGACTGCGTTCCGGCTTGTCCGTCGTGATTTCCTCGAACGTGGACACCGTCATGTAGCGGCGGCCCGCGCTGGTCGGTTTGAAGCCTTTGATGCCCATCGGTCTCTCCTTACATGCCTTCGAAGAAGTCGATCGAATCGCCTTCGCGCAACGTCACGACCGCCTTCTTCCACCGCGGGGTGTAGCCGGTGTGGCGGCCGGCGCGCTTGCGTTTGCCGGGCGACACCTGCGTGCGAACCTTCTCGACGTGGACGCTGAACAACTCTTCGATGGCCTTGGCGATCTCGATCTTGTTCGCATACGGCGCCACCTCGAAGACGAGCTGGTTGTCGCTGTCTTTCTGCAGGTTCGCCTTTTCCGTGATCACCGGTCGCTTGACGATTTTGTATGCTTCTTTCATTGGCCCAGCGCTCCTTCGATCTTCGCCAGCGCGGCCTTGGTCACGACCAGGTGCTCGAAGTGCAGCAGGTCGTAGACGTTGAGGCCTTCCACGCGCAGGACCTTGGCCAGCGGAATGTTGCGCGCGCTCTTCTCCACGACCTCGTCCTTCGCCTCGATGACGAACAGCCCGCTGCGGACGCCCAACTGGTCCATCAATTCGGCGAACCGTTTGGTCTTGATTTCCGGCAGCGACAGCGCGTCGAGGATCAGCAGCTTGCCCTCGGCCAGCTTCATCGAGATCGCGCCGGCCACCGCCGCCCGCCGGACTTTCTTCGGCACGCGGTACGAGTAATCGCGCGGGCGCGGCCCGAAGATCGTGCCGCCGCCGACGCGGGTCGGGCTGCGCTTGCCGCCGGTGCGCGCGCGGCCGGTACCCTTCTGGCGGTACAGTTTGATGCCGCTGTACGCAACTTCGCCGCGGGTCTTGGTGCAGGCCGTGCCCGACCGCCGGTCGGCCATCTGCTGGCGAACGACCTCCCAGAAGAGGTGTTCTTTCACTTCGCCGGCGAACAGGCCCTCGGGCAGATCGACTTGATCGACCTTCTGATTCTGCATATTGAGGACGTCGAATTTTGCCATAGGTTCCGCCCCTTCTACGCCTTGACGCTCGGTTGAACCGTGACCAAACCGCGGGTTGCGCCAGGGACGGAGCCCACGATGAAGATCAGATTCTTTTCCGCATCGATCAGGTGCACGCGCAGCTTTTGCGTCGTGACGCGATCGTCGCCCAGATGGCCGGGCATGCGTTTGCCCTTCATGACGCGGCCGGGATATTCGTTGTGGCCGATCGAGCCCGGTTCGCGCGTATTTTTCGAACCGTGGGTCACGTCGCCGCGCTGGAAATGATGCCGCTTGATCGTGCCGGCGAAGCCTTTGCCTTTGCTCCGGCCGATCACGTCGACGATGTCGCCGACGGCGAACTGCTCGACGGTGATCTTCTGCCCGACCGTAAAGGCGGCGGCGTCGGTCACGCGAAACTCGCGCAGCACGGCGAAGCCGACCTTGGTTTTTTCGCCGAGGATCTTCTTGAACAAACCCGCTTCGGGTTTGTTGAACTTGCGGAGATCCTTTTCGCCGAAGCCTACGCAAATGGCGTTGTAGCCGTCGTCGCCCTTGGTTTTGACGCGCAGCACGACGCAGGGGCCGGCTTCGATCACGGTCAAGGGCACGCGCACGCCGGCCTCGGTGTAGGCTTGGGTCATGCCTCGTTTGATCCCCAGGATTCCGGTAGCCATCGGTTCTCTCCCGTCAGATCAACTTGATGTCGACGTCCACTCCGGCGGACAGCTCGACCTTGTTCATCGCATCCATCGTCTGCTGATTGGTGTCGAAGATCTCGATCAGCCGTTTGTGGGTGCGGATTTCGAATTGTTCGCGGCTCTTCTTGTCGACGTGCGGAGAGCGCAGGACGCAGAACTTCTCGATGCGCGTCGGCAAGGGAATCGGCCCGCTGACCTTGGCGCCGGTGTTCTTCGCCGCCACCGCGATCTCTTTCGCCGATTTGTCGAGCAGCTTGTGATCGTAAGCCTTCAAGCGAATGCGAATTCTTTGCCCTTCCACGACTGGCTCCCTTTCGCGCGATTACGCCAGAATTTTGGTGACGACGCCGGCGCCGACGGTGCGGCCGCCTTCGCGGATCGCGAAGCGCAGGCCGTCTTCCATCGCGATGGGCGTGATCAACTCGACGTCCATCTGCACGTTTTCGCCCGGCATGATCATCTCCACGCCTTCCGGCAACTTGACGTTCCCGGTCACGTCCGTCGTTCGGAAATAG
>Ga0181520_10005236_pt1 | contig 20850 bp, 19 predicted proteins | sample PEATcosm2014_Bin_29_FD_132451 | JGI IMG/M metagenome (GOLD analysis project Ga0181520, IMG submission 132451) | Peatland microbial communities from MTU Mesocosm Facility, Houghton, MI, USA - PEATcosm2014_Bin02_30_metaG | ecosystem: Environmental > Terrestrial > Soil > Wetlands > Peat | place... | reverse complement strand
GGCTACGGCTACTGCACGGAATACGGCGTCGAGCAGCTTTGCCGCGACGCGAAGATCGCCTCGATCTACGAAGGCGCGAACGGCATCCAGGCGCTCGATCTGGTCGGCCGCAAGCTGGGTCAGGCCGGCGGCATGTTCTTCATGAATTTCATGAACCGCATGACCGACATGGTCAATGCGAATAAGGCCCATCCGGCGCTCGGCGACCTGATCGCGGACTTCGACAAGGCCAAGAACAAGCTCGGCGAAGTGACGATGAACTTCGCGATGAAGGGCCGCGCGAACCCGCTGTATCCGGTCAGCTACGCCACGCCGTTCCTGGCGATGATGGGCGACGTAACGATCGGGTATCTGCTGCTCGACATGGCGCTGGTCGCGTCCAAAAAACTCGACGCGATTTACGCCGAAAAGGCCGCGGCCGACGAAGCGGCGAAGAAGGCGCTGCGTCAATCGCACGCGGAGGCGGCGTTCTACCACGGCAAGATGCAGACGGCCCGCTTCTTCGTGAAGCAGATGCTGCCCGACGTTTTCGCGAAGGCGATGTCGGCGGCCAGCGAAGACATGAGCCTGCTGGACATCGAACTGTAGCCAACGGTGCGGGACAGCCGGCGGCGGCTGTCCCGCATTTTTTGTCCGCGAAGGCTGAGAGGCTCGAAGGCCTTGTCTCTGCGGGCCGTGCGTTTGACAAGCCCGGCAGCCGGCGCCTACTATTCGTCGCCGTGGTTATTGTTGATTTGGCCGAGTCAAAGCGGGAGTTCGTGCGTGGCCGCGAAAGATAACGGAAAACGACTCGCGTCGATTGTTGTTGAGGGCTTTAAGTCGCTCAAAAACGAGACAAAACTCGAATTGCGCCCGCTCACGCTTCTAGCCGGCGCGAACGGGTCCGGCAAATCGTCGATCATGCAGCCCCTGCTGTTGCTCAAACAGACGTTGGAGGCGAGCTACGATCCGGGGCCGCTATTGCTGAATGGGCCGAACGTCAGGTTTACGGCGTTTGATCAGCTTCTTTGGAGACCGGCAAATGAAGGCAAAATCGCGAGACATTTCGAGTTTCAGGTAAAGGGCGATGACGAAGACATCTGTTCGTGGTTCTCAAAAGGGCGTCGCGGGATCGAAATAAAAAAACAGAGATCCTCTTTTCGCCTGGTGCCCAGCATGGTGGATCCAAAAGGGTCGGTTCTCAAGTTGGAACTGCGGCCGAATACTTCGAGAGACGATCTCGCGAAACAAGGCTTCGGTGTTGACGAGGCGTTTTTCCACGGGAGCGCCCCGGGATCGGGCATCCAACGAAACCGGTGTTTCCTCCACATGGGTTCCCTGGTCGGAGAACGACGCGTTTTTTTTGGTCTTCCCGTCCTGCAATCTATTCCGGAGGGAATTCAGAATGTTATCCATCTGCCGGGTCTGCGCGGGAACCCGGCTCGTTCCTACAATGTCGCAAGCGCAGGTCCTGGATTTCCTGGGATTTTCACCGAGTATGTCGCAGGTATTGTTGCCTTTTGGAAAAATGAAAAAGACACGCGACTCGACGACCTTGGCAACAATCTCCAACGTCTGGGCCTGAGCTGGAAGGTGGACGTTTCGCCCATTGACGAAACCCAAGTTGAACTGAAAGTCGGCCGCCTCGTCTCGCCTTATAAAAACCACGGCACCGACATGGTCAACATCGCCGACGCGGGGTTCGGCTTGTCGCAGACCCTTCCCGTTGTGGTCGCGCTGTTGCAGGCGCGCAAAGGGCAGATTGTTTATCTGGAGCAGCCCGAAATTCATTTGCACCCGCGCGCGCAGTTGGCGATGGCGGAGTTGATCGCCGACGCGGCGAAGCGCGGCGTCATCGTTGTGGCCGAGACGCACAGCCAATTTCTGCTCTGGGGCATTCAGCGCTTGATCGCGCAGGATAAGCTCGATCCGAATCTCGTCAATTTGAATTGGTTCGAACGCGGCCCCGACGGCGTGACGAAGGTGACCGCGAAAGACCTCGACTCCACGGGCGACCTCGGCGATTGGCCGGAAGATTTCGGCCAGATTTCGCTCGAAGTTCAAGACGATTTTCTCAAGGCATTCTCGAAGAAAGCGCAATCCAGCCGATGAACCCGCACGCATTGGTGATCGATGCGGACGTGATGCATTGCGCTTGCGAAAAAACCGCGAATTCGCGGGCGTGCCTGCAATGCCTCGACGCGATTTACGACGGGGCAATGGATGTCGTGATTACAGACGCCATTCGCGCCGAGTGGCTTCGCCATCGTTCGGATTTCAGCAAAAAGTGGCTGAACCGAATGTACGGAAGAAAGCGTGTGTTGCGCGTCGACGGCGGCCAGGTCGAAGCCTTACGCACCGCGATCGACGACGCGCTGGAAAACTCCGCCAAGACGACGGCGACCAAAGACGAGCACCTCGTCGATGCGGCGTTGGATGCCGACAAACGGATTTTGTCGATGGATGACAAGGCCGGCCGCATCTTCAGCCGCCTCGCCCGCAATTGCAGCGTTATTTGTGACGTACATTGGACGAACCCGCGTTTCGACGGTTGTGGCGATTGGCTGGCGGACGGCGCGCCGGACCGAAAAGCCTGGCAATTGAGCAGCCACGCGGTATTGGGTCCGAAACAACGACAGAAGCGCGCCAAATCTCGCTGACCTGACATTTTATTCCCTTCGCCGCCCTTGACGTCGCCCCTTGATGATTCGACGTAGAACGCGCGCTGCCTGCTGTGCCCGCCAGGGCCGCGCGCCGCGCGGCCGAACATCACAATGTCGCGCCGTCCCCGACCTCCCGACAAGCTTGGGGCAGGCGCCGGGGAGAAGCTGTCTTGGGCGGCGTCCGCCGCCCAATGTCGGGGGCGCGGCAAGCGGCGCCCCTACGATAATGAATTGCGGAGCGGGATAAATTATCTGTGTAATCTGTGGATAAACAAAACACTCATCAATTACGCGAACGGCTCCGTCAGCACGATCGTTTCTTCGCGGCCGGGGCCGACGGATATCAACCGGATCGGCAGGTTCAAATACATCTCGATGTAATCGAGATATTCGCGGGCCTCGCGCGGCAGGTCTTCCAGACGGCGGGCGCCGGCGACGGAGCCGGACCAGCCGGGCATTTCGCGATAGACCGGCGCGTATTTTTCGTAAACCGCGGCGTTGGCCGGAATGCAATCGATCGCTCGGCCGTCGAGTTCGTAGCCGACGCCGACGCTAATGTTGGGCAGGCCGTCGAGCACGTCGAGTTTGGTGATCGCGATTTCTGTGAGGCCGCAAATCTCGGCGGCGTACTTGACCGCCGCGAGATCGAGCCAGCCGCAGCGGCGCGGCCGGCCGGTGGTTGTGCCGTACTCGTGGCCGCGGTCGCGCAGGCGCTGGCCCGTGGCGTCATTGAGTTCGGTGGGGAACGGCCCGGCGCCGACGCGCGTGCAGTAGGCCTTCATCACGCCGATCACCGCGCCGACCTTGCTCGGCCCGACGCCCGCGCCGGCGCACACCGCGCCGGTCACCGTGTTCGAGCTGGTCACGAACGGGTAGGTGCCGTGGTCGATGTCGAGCATGACGCCCTGCGCCCCTTCGAACAGGACTTTCTTGTTGCCGGCCAGTGCGTCGTTGACGGCGCGGTAGGTGCAGCCGACGTACGGTCGCAAGCGCGCGGCGTAGCCCTCGTATTCGGCGACGGCGGCCTCGAGATCGACCGGCGCCGCGCCGTAAAATTTCTCGAGCAGAAAATTCGCTTCGGGCAAAACCTGTTCGAAATACGGCCGCAGCGCGCCGGGCTCGACGAAATCGCCGAAGCGCAGCCCCGTACGGCCGACCTTGTCGCGGTAGACCGGCCCGATGCCGCGGCCGGTCGTGCCGATTTTGCCGCCGCCCTTGCGCGCCTCGGCGGCCTTGTCGAGCGCGATGTGGTGCGGCGAGGTGACGTGCGCGCGGTCGCTGACGACCAATTGCGAATCGTCGGCGAGCAGGTCCCGCGCTTTCAGGCGGCCGATCTCGTCGAGCAGCACGGCCGGGTCGAGCACCACGCCGTTGCCGATGACGCAGCGCGCGCCGGGATGCAGCACGCCCGAGGGCACGTGGTGCAGCACCGTTTTTTCGCCGGCGACGACGACGGTGTGACCGGCGTTGTTGCCGCCCTGGTAACGAACGACCATGTCGGCGCGGCGGGCAAAGAGGTCGATGACCATGCCTTTGCCTTCATCGCCCCATTGGGCGCCGACGATCACGACTGACGGCATTCGGGAACCTCCGCGGGCCGCTAATCCAGCACGGCGAGCTTGGCCGACATGACGTGCGGCAGCTTGTTGAGCGCGGCGAGCGTGTCGGCATCGACCGGGTTGTCGACGGCGACAACCATCAGCGCGTCGGCGTCGCCCTTGTTGCGGCCGAGGCGCATCTGGCCGATGTTGATGCCGCGCTGGCCGAGCAATGCGCCGACTTCGCCGACGACGCCGGGCACGTCTTTGTTGGCCATGACGATCATCCGGCCTTCCGGTTCGAGGCTGCATGGGAATTTGCCGATCTGCACGATGCGCTCTTCGCCGCGCGCCGGGATCGACGCGTGCACGCCGAATTCGCTGTCTTCGAAAACGGCGGTGAGCGAGACGACGTTGGCGTAGTCGGTGAGCGCTTCGCGCTTGCTGACGGCGATCTCGATGCCGCGCTCTTTGGCGAGGATCGGCGCGTTGACCGCGTTGAGGATTTCTGCGTCGCCGAAGTGGTGCAGCAGGCCCAGCAGCGCCGCGATCTGCACCGGCGCCTCGGGGAACGCCGCGAATTCGCCGCCCAGGAATAGCTTCAGGGTGTGCGGCGCGCGATCGAGCAATTGGCCGAGCAGGCTGGCCATTTTCGTGGTCAGTCTCAACAGCGGCTCCATGCGCAACTGCAATTCCGGCGCGACCTTCGGCGTGTTGACCGCGTTGACGATCACGCCTTTTTGCAAATAGTCGATGATCTGGTGCGAGATGGCGATCGCCACGTTGTCCTGCGCCTCGCTGGTCGACGCGCCCAGGTGCGGCGTGACCACGATGTTTTCGAGCGCAAACAGCGGCGAATCCGTGACCGGCTCTTTGACGAAGACGTCGAGCGCGGCGCCGGCGACGCGGCCGCTTTTCAGCGCTTCGAGCAGGTCGGTCTCGTTGACGATGCCGCCGCGCGCGCAGTTGATGATGCGCACGCCTTTTTTCATTTTGGCGATGACGGCCGCGTTGATCAGGTTCATCGTCTTGTCGCTTTTCGGCACATGCACCGTGATGTAATCCGACTGCGCGACGAGCTCGTCGAAGGTCGCCGGCGTCGCGTGCGCCTCGCGGATTTTCTCATCGGTGACGAACGGGTCGTGCACCAGCACGCGCATGCCCAGGCCCACGCCGCGGTCCGCGACGACGCGCCCGATGTTGCCGTAGCCGACGACGCCGAGCGTCTTGTCGGTGACTTCGACGCCCATGAATTTCGACTTTTCCCAGCGGCCGGCCTTCAGCGCGGCGTCGGCCTGCGGAATGCGGCGCGAGAGGGCCATCATCATCGCGATCGCGTGCTCGGCCGCGGCGACGTTGTTGCCGCCGGGCGTGTTCATCACGACGATCCCGCGCTTGTTCGCCGCGTTCATGTCGATCGTGTCGACGCCCGCGCCGGCCCGGCCGACCGCGCGGAGTTTCGGCGCCTTCGCGATCAAGTCCGCGGTGACCTGCGTGCTGCTGCGCACGATCAGCGCATCCGCCGTCGCAATCGCGTCGACCAGTTGGTCGAGCGGCAGGCCCGTGCGGTAATCGACCTCGAGGCCCGGCGTGGCGCGGAGGATTTCCAGACCCTTGTCGGAGAATTTGTCGCTGACTAAAACGCGCATTTTTCACTCCTCCTCGTGTTTTCAGGCGGCACATCGGAGCGATGAAATTCTAATTGAGAGCTGCTTTCGACCATAAACAAGACGACGCGGCGTGTCAAGTTGAGGAATGCGGAATGCCGAGTGCGGAATGCGGAATGCTGAATGCGGAATGCGGAGTGCGGAGTGCGGAGTGCGGAGTGAATCGGCGCGGAACCTTTGCGCTTGTCTGGCGCCCCACGTGAGCGACGCCGGCGATCGGATAGGTCTTGTGGGTCCTCTAGGTCCTATGGGTCCTATAGTGCCCATTATACCAGGGCGAAATCGCCCTCGGAAACGTCGGCCTATCATCTGCGTAATCTGTGGACAAATATGACATTCGCTCGCGCGACGCGCGGCCGCCTCAGCCCTTCGGCAGCGCCACCACGAACCGCGCGCCTTCGCCGGGTTGGCCGGCGACGCGGTCCTCGACGCGGATCGTTCCGCCCATGACCTCGACCAGCGCCTTGACGATGTTCATGCCCAGGCCGAGGCCGGAGGTCTTCGAGAAGCGGCCGAAGCGCTGAAAGATCTTCTCTTTTAGCGCATCGTCGATGCCGTCGCCGGTGTCCTCGACGGCGATCTCCCACGTTCGGCCGTCCGGCCCGTCGGCGACGGAAATCTTCAGCGATTTGTCTTTTTTCGAATTGTGGCGCACGGCGTTGGACATCAGGTTGATGAAAATCTGGCCGGCCAGTTGGTGGCCGAGGATGTGCTGATTCGGCTGCGCCGCGATCCGCGCCGTGAAGTTGACGTCGCGGAACTGCTCGCGCACGACGTCGAGCGCGTCGTGCAGCATCGGCGCGAGCGGCAGCGGCGTGAACGACTCCGGGTTGAGGTGGCGAATCATCATCAGGTCGCGGACGCGGTCGATCAGCGTCGCGCACCGCCGCGCGTTGGCGATCGCCTTCTGCCGGTGCTGCTCGCGCATCGCGGGCAGGCGGGCCATGGCGGCGTCGCCGAGCAGATCGAGATTGCCGAGGATGGTGTGCAGCAGGTTGCTGACGTCGTGGGTCAGCACGTCGTTGTACAACTCGGCGGTTTCTTTTTCGATGACAATCTCGCTTTGCAAGCGCAGGCGCTCGGAGAGGTCGCGCACGAACGACAGGCTCGCCGGCTCGCCGTCGTATTCGATCGTCACGGCGTTGAACTCGACGGGCAATTCGCGCCCGGAACGCATGCGCAGCCGGGCCTGATAGATTTCGCGCGGAACCCTGCCCGTCACCCGCTGGCGATAATGGCCGAGCAGATCGGGCGCGTCGTCGGGAAACATCGTGCGCGTGATCGGGCCGCCGACCAGGTCCGACACGGTGAAGCCGAGCATGTCAGCGAGTTTCTTGTTGACGAATTTGAAGACGCCGCCCTGGCTGATCATGATGCCGTCGTTGGCGCCCTCGACCAGCGAGCCATATTTGCGCTGGCTCTCGCGCAACTCCTGCAGCAATTGGTTCTTCTCGATCGCCAGCGCCATCTGGCCGGCGATCGCGTCGAGCAGCGCATGCGCCTGGGCCGACAGCGGTTGCACCGGCGTGTAGAAGAGCACGCCCAGGACTTGCCCCTTGCTGAGCAGCAGCGCCGCCTCGGAGCCTTCCATCTGGCGCCGCACGGCGATTTCCTTGGTCTCGGGCGGGAAACTCGGCCACTCGACGAGCGGCGGCGTGCGATGCTCGCGCACGCAGCTTTGCAGCCAGGCCGGGTCGTACGGGAGTTGCCCGGCGAGGGCGAGGATTTCCTTCGGCGTCCCGCGATGCGCGGCCAGCTTGCCCGTCGCGCTGCGGCGGTCGAAGGAGATGGCGAACGCGGCGCGAAATTCGAGCGTCTGCATGACGATCGCCAGCAGCCGCTCCATCAGCGCCGCAAAGTCGCCGCCTTCCGCGACCAGCGCGCTGATCCGGCCGAGCGTCGCCAACTGCTCGTTGCGCCGGGCGAGCGCTTCCTGCATCTCCATTTCTTCGGTGAGGTCGCGCATCGCGAGGATCAGCCGCCGCGGCCCCTTGCCGCCGCGGCCGGCCGGCGCGCCGATGAAGCCGGCGGCGAACGTCTCTCCGTTCTTGCGCCGGATCGTCGTGCGGGTCTCGAGCCGCGCCGCGCCCTTGCGCTCGGCTTCCTGAATGTCGATGGCCTCGCCGTCGGCCAGCAGCGACGCAAAGGGCTGGCCGACCAGTTCGGCGGCCGCGCAGCCGAGCAGCGCCGGCGTCGCGCCGCCCGCGAACTCGATGCGGCCGTCGCGGTCGAGCACGAACAACACTTCCCGCAGCCGCGGCAACGCCTCGCCGAACAGCCAGCCGGCGTCGAACGGACCTGCCGGCGGCAGGTTTTTTTTCGCTGGCGGCATTACAAGTTCGCTTTCAGCCAATCGCCGACATAGGCGACAAACGCCGGGTCGACTTTCGCACTCGGGTCGGCGTACTCGCCGATCGTCCCCTTCGACGGTTTGAAGAAATGGTTGAGGCTGTCGAACACCTTGAAGGTGTAGCGTTTCTCGGCGCCGAGCGCCTTGCGGAAGCCGTCGGCGAAGTGCGGGAAGACCTGCAAATCCTTGGCCGGCTGCACATGCAGGATATTCGCCGTGCTTTTCTGCAGGTCGTCGACCGGATGCATCGCGAACCACTCGCGGTAATAGTCGAGGTGAATGAGCCGCCCGGCGACGAGGAAAGTTTTCTGGTCCGGTTTGTCGCGGGCCATGCGCATCAGGTTCGCCACCGCCGAGGTCGTCCAGTCGTTCGGATCGCCGCCGTCGAGCGTCAGTCGATGCTTCGTCTGTTCCTCGGCCAATCGCGAAAACGGCGCATCGCACGGCGCGAGCAGCACCAGCGCCTTGATGTCGTGGCGCGCGGCGGCCGTCATGATCGCGACGTTGGCGCCTTCGCCTTGGCCGGCGATCGCGATCCGGTTCGCGTCGATGTCCGGCCGCGTTTTGAGATAGTCGAGCAAGGCCTCGGCGTCTTTTTCACGCACCGACAGCGTCGTTTGCGTAATGTCGCCTTCGCTGCCGCGCACGCCGCGCGCGTCGACCCGCAGCACGGCGAAACCGCTGTGGCTGATCGGGTCGAGCATCTCGGCCGTGCCGATGTTGACGTTGAGAGCGAGGGACATGCCGTCGCGGTCGATCTTGCCCCCGTCGCCGAGGAAGATCACGGCCGGCAGCCGGCCAGGCAGGCCGCGGGGCTTGGTGAGCACGCCGGCCAGTTTTGGATCGGCGGCGATTTCGACCTGTTCGTAGATCAAGTCGCTGTTGACGGTGGAGACGGGGTTGATTTCGGAGGCGCGTTCGCCGTCGTATTTCATGCGCACGACGGAATAGCCCTGCATCGGCGAATCGATTTTGATGATCTGGCCCTTCGTGTCCGCCCAGATAATCATGCCGATGTCGTGGCGATTCAGGAAATACTTGTGCGCCATGAACCAGCCGTTTTCCAGGGCGACCGGTTCGCGGCCGATATGCCGCAGCGTCACATCGTCGACCAGGCGCAATTCGGACGGAATGACGATCGTAAAGCTCTGTTCTCCACCGATGCGGTGCGAATAACGGTGAATCAGCAGATGCAGATGATGCCAAACGCCGACGTCGACCACCACGGTCGAGGGCGAAATGTTGAGGTAGGTGTCCTTCTTTTGCGGCCCCTGGTGGTTTTCGATGTGCAAAACGCCGTTTTCATTGGTTGCGCCCAGCGCCCGGGGCAAGCGGTCGAGCACCGCTTCGCGTTGGTAGGTGTGGATCGGTCCGCTGAGCGTGCGCAGGATCAGGCGCGTAAAGTCCCGCGTTTCGGCGTTCCCCTGCTTCAGTGCGCCTTGCGATTCCGACGTGACCTGGCCGTCGTTCTCGAAATTGATGCTGAATTTCTCCGCGCCGGCGACCTTGCCGTCGGCATAGATCTGGAAGGTGCCGCTGATTTCTTCGCCGTGCGCGACGGCCGCCGCCAACAGCAGCGCCGCCAGCAGGCCCAGCGCCGCCAATTTTTTGCTCATGTTTTGCTCCTCGGTCCCCGACCGGAGTGGGGTTGTAGCAAAATTACGGCCGTTTGGCCACCGAGAAACTCGGCGGCGCCGGCAGCCTGGGCTAGCAGGCGAGCCCGAACCAGCGAAAGCGATGCGACAGGTCCTATAGAGACTGCTGGCGATTTTCTCGGATGGATCGATTCTTGCCGATGCATCCCCGCACAATGGCGAATGGCGAATGGCGAATGCAGAATTGCCGCCGCCGCGCGAAATTCGCCGTTCGCCATTCTCCATTCAACATTCCGGTTTGCGCCGCCAATAACTTTATGTTCGCGGCTAGCGGTGGTCGGCGGGCGGCGGCGTAATTCATCGATAGTCTCGGCAGGCCCCAGCCCGCTCTGGCCGCAGGCGAGCGCTTCATGCGCTGCCGCAGCGTGCAGGTCAAATTTTTGATTAACTGCTATTGGCGGTCATTTTATCTCGTCTTCGTTCCCAGAAGTCTTCGTGGGGCCCGCTCAGGAGACAGCAACGCAAAGCGATGATGGCATTCCCGTTCGTCCCGGGCGATTTCGGCGCCCAGCGCCTCGGCGGTGCGCTCAACCTGCTTTGCGTCGAAGCGCAGGCCGGCCAAGTCGCCCAGCAGGGCGCTGCTTTCCAGGAAACTGGCCACCGCCGCCGTTCGGCCGATCATCCGCGTGACGGCCGGGGACAGCGAACCGCCGGCCAGTCCCACGTGGTCGCGGGGGAAAAAGCCGGCGCCGCAGGCGGGGCAGTGACAATAGGCCCGGCGCAACGTCACGTCCCCGAGGGCCGTCAAAAAGGTTTTCGCCAACCGCCCCGCAAACCGCGCCGGGGCGTGTCAGGTCGGGCAGGCGAACACCGGCCCTGGCTCGTCGCTCCGGTCGGCGTTGTCTCAAGATCCTGACCTGCACGCTCTTCTGACTACTCGCCTAAAACCCCATCCACATGTACATCAGCTTGGGCTGCGTCATTTCCATCAGCATGTCGTAGCTGAGCGGAAAGGTCTCGACGTTGATCTGCGGCGCGTCGGCGCGAGTGGCGCTGTAAATATTCTGTTCGGCGCGCCGGCTGGTCGAGTACAGGATCACGCCGGCGTCGCGGACCTTGGCCAGCCGTTTGGCTTCTTCGATCGCGTCGTCGAGGTCGCCGAGTTGATCGACCAAGCCGGCCTGCTTCGCATCCACCGCGGACAGCACGCGGCCGTCGGCGAGCTTCAGGATTTCGTCGCGCTTCAGCTTGGGCCGACCTTCGGCGACGACGTCGACGAACCGCTGGTAGGCCTCGTCGACGATCTTTTGGAAAATCGCCCGCTGCTCGTCGGTCATCGGGGCGAACGGGTTGCCCGCGTCCTTCATCTGGCCGGCTTTGATCACGCGGCTTTCCATGCCGATTTTCTGAAAGAGTCCGTTGAAGCCGAACTCGTGCATGATGACGCCGATGCTGCCGGTGATCGTCGTCGGGTGGGCGACGATCGAATCGGCCGCGCACGAGACGTAGTATCCGCCCGACGCGGCGACGCCCATGAACGCGGCGACGACCGGGATCTTGGTCTTTTCTTTGAAGCGTTTGATCTCGCGGTAGACGATGTCCGAGCCGGTCACGGTGCCGCCTGGCGAATTCACGCGCAGCAGCAGCGCCTTGATGCGATGGTCCTGCTCGGCCTTTTCGAGCTTGCGGCGCACTTCAGTCGTGGTCGCGTCTTTCTTGAAGAACAGCCGCTGGCTTTCCCACTCGACGATCGGGCCTTCGATGTCGAGCAGAAGAATGCGGGCGTCTGTCTTCTCGTCCGCCGGTGCGCGGACCAGCCGCGTCGACAGCCGCTCGTCGTCTTCGGGGAACAAACTCAGGTTGTTGTGAGAAAAACAGCCCAACAATAACAGGCCCATTGCCGCGACGGCAATCAACAGCCGAGTGCTGCGCATGAACCGCGCCTCCTTGGTTCTGACCGTGCGGCGGAAATCTTCGGCGCGCGGGGCAAAGAAATCAAGCCGGCGGCGGTTCGACTGCCGGGCGGCGCGCCGTTTTCGACCGTTCGCGGCGAATGCCGATTTCGTTTGCCGCCGTCCGACGCGGCCAAAAATTGAGTGTTATTGTTTACCGTGATCTGTGAATGTTGAGAAAAAAAAGGGGGAACCGCATGTATTTTCTCGCACAGCACGCCCCGCACACCGTCCCGCACGCGTATCCGCACGCCGCTCCCTACGCGGCGCCGTCGGTCAGCACCGGCGGCATGATCGCCAGCATGCTTGGCAGTTGCGTCTTCAGCTTGATCGTGCTGGCGATCACCGTCGTGGCTCTCGTCGGTCTTTGGAAAGTTTTCGTCAAAGCGGGGCAACCCGGTTGGGCGGCGATCATCCCGATTTACAACATTGTGATCCTGCTGCAAATCATCGGTCGACCAATTTGGTGGCTGATTCCGTTTTTCCTTCCGATCATCACTTCCATTCTGGCGGTCATCGGCCTGCCGCCATCGGTGTTGCTGCCCATCAATGTGCTTCTCTGCGTTCCGTCGTTTGTCTTTTGGATCATGGTGTGCCTTCGCCTCGCGCGGGTCTTTGACCAATCCAGCGGCTTTGGCATCGGGTTGCTCTTCCTGCCGTTCATCTTTCTGCCGCTGCTCGGCTTCGGCGACGCCGAGTACTTGGGGGCCGACGTCGCGTAACTGCGGCAAACCGCTTCGCTTTTCGCAGCCCGCCGCCCATCAAAGGCGCGGCGGGCTTTTTTGCGGGCGAGCCGCGGCGCCTGCTTGCGTGCCGCCCAAGCGGGACGGTACGATAGGGCCCGGAGAGAGGGGCGGGTTATGTTCGACAGACAGTTGGCGAAATGGCATCTCGAACAGCAGGGATGCCTCGCCGCGATCGATGTGCACCTCGGCGACCTCGGGTCGATCGACGTCCTGGGCGTCAAGATCGGCAAGGCCGGCGGCGAGACCGCGACCTTCGGCGTCGTGCGCGGCTGGTGGCACGCCGGGGCGGCGCTGACGCCCAGCCTGCTGCGCAGCCACTTGCAAACCGACCGCAAGCTGCTCGACCGCGCCTTCGCCCCCGAGCGCCTGGTCCGGGCCGCCGCGCAATTCGGCCTCGCGATCCAGCCCGAGAAAGTGCTGTTCTACTCGAAACGCAGCCGCTCCGCCGCCGAGGCCGCCGAACGCGAACTCGCGGCGTCGGGCATTCGCGTGGTTTATCTCGAGGACATCCTCGCCGACGCGCTGGTCCAGGTGAAGTACAACGAGAAAATCCAGGGCACGGTGCTGCAGGCCCTGGCGATGGTGAAGACGTCGAGCATCTTCAAGGAAATGGCGCGCCGGGCGCGTTGCGCCGGCCGCGAAGGCGCCGGCAAGACGCCGAAAAAGGCCGCCCCGGCCGACCGTCAACTCGATCTGCTGCTCTCGTTCGGCGCGGACGAGGACGAATGAGATGGCGCTGATGCCCCGCAACGTTCCCCTGGCCGTCGCCTGGCGCCTGCTGCTGCTGGCCGCCGCCGTGTCGGCGATTCTGGCGATCGGCATCCACGAATACGGCTGGCAGCCCGTGGGCGCGAAGAAGATGCCGGTCAACCAAAAAGACCCGGTCGAATTGCTTATTCGTCAGGAAATGCACGACGACTCGCCGTGGGCCGAACCGGCCGAACCGCCCGAACCCGTCGCCGCGTCGCCGGCCGCCGCGCCGACGCCGCCCCCCGCCGCCACGCCGACCCCGGCGCCGAAGCCGGCGGACAGCAAAGCGACGGTCAAGGCCAAGCCCGCGATGGACGAGAATTCCTTGGAAGATTTCCTGAAAACGCAGGAAACAGCGCCAAAGAAGAAGAAAAAATAACGGCTGACGACGAACGCGGGGCGGGCCCGATGCGGGATGCGGAATGCGGCAGGGGACCGGGGCGCGACGCCATAAGCGCTAACGTGAGCGTTACGAACCTTCAACGTGGGCGAATATTTATCTTTTTCCTTGACGCGCAGACCTCTCCCTCGGCCACGCTCAGCGTGGCCGCGCCCCTCCCGGACGCAGGGAGGGGCAGGTCGATCACGCAACCGCGCGAACGACCGGGGAGAGGTCTGTGCGAAAAAACCATTCAGGGCGAATCATTTCGAAGCTTCGCGCCGCATAAGTTGGCGCGCATGGGGCGCGGCGCCGAGCTACGCCAGGCCGGCGCATTGTCCGGCGCGAGGCGGCGCCCATGACGATGGCTTTGCGCCCCGCGACGCCGGCCGACGCGCCCGCCTGTGCGGAGTTGGATCAACTCTGTTTTCCGCCGAACATCGCGTACGATCGCGAGACCTTCGCCGAGATTTTCGCGCAGGCGAAGGTGATTCTGATCGCCGAGGACGACGGCCGCATGATTGGTTTCGTGGCCGCCGAAATCGGCGCCGACGAACCGACAGCGCTGATCATCACCCTCGACGTCGATCCGGCGCGGCGGCGGCAGGGCGTCGGCTCGCAACTGCTCGCCGCAGCGCACGCGCGTTTGGTCGAACTGGGCGCGCAGACGGCGTATCTGCACGTCGCGGTGCGCAGCGTCGACGCGCAACGGTTGTATCGCCGGCACGGGTACTCGACGGTCGGCCGTTTGCGTGATTACTATGGGCCGCGCGACGACGCGTTCGTCATGGCCCGCGCGCTCGTCGAGAGGGACGATTGATGCGCATTGTTATTTTTGGCGATGTCCACGCGAATTTCGACGCGCTCGAAGCGATTTTGCGCGATGTCGCGCCGCTGAAGGTCGACCGCTTCGTCTGCCTCGGCGACGTGGTCGGTTATCACGCGCAACCGCAGGAATGCGCCGACAAGATTCGCGAGCTCGACTGCTTGTGCGTGCAAGGCAACCACGACGCGGCCGCCAGCGGCGCGGAGGAGCCCGGCGACTTCAACGACGTGGCCGCGCAAGCGATCTACTGGACCCGCGAGCGGTTGCGGCCCGAGACGCGCGACTGGCTGGCGAATCTGCCGCGGCAGGCGACGATCACCAAAGAAATTTGGGCGGTGCACGGGTCGTTGCGCGACCGCGACGAGTACCTGCTGAGCCAGCCGGCGATCCGCGCCAATTTCCATTTCATGACGCGGCTGCAGGCGCCGCAGACCGTGTTGTTCGGACACACGCACCGGCGCGCGATCTACGTCGCCGACCAGGGCCGCGTCTATTCGCTCGACGAACCCAGCCTCGTGCTCGAGAAGAATCAGTTGGTGATGTTCAATCCCGGCGGCGCCGGCCAGCCGCGCGACCGCGTGCCCGGGGCGCCCTACGCGATTCTCGAAGACGGAGTGGTTCACTTTCGCCGCGCGGCGTACGATGTGGAAGCCGCGGCGACGAAGACGCTGGCGCTGCCTTTCGGCGAACTGCTGGCCGAACGCCTGCGGCGCGGCACGTAACGTGTGACAAAAGCTTCATGAACCGAAAGCGGAATTGCGAGTGACCCGCGAATGATCGGCGCGAGCGAACGGTTCCGGCGCGTTTTCGAGATCGCCTTTTTTTGCCTGCTGTTCGCCGTCGTCTTTTATTTCCGCCTGCCGAGTTTTTCCGACGCGATGTGCGACCCCGATCAGGGCGAGGTCGGCTACGCCGCCAAGCTGCTGCTGGCGGGCCATTGCCCGTACGGCGAGGCGATCCTCACCAAGCCGCCGAGCAGCCTGGTGATCTACGCGGCGCTGTTCGCCCTGTTCGGGCCGCACATGCTCGCCGTGCATCTGTTCGCGGCGCTCTGGGCCTTCGTCACGTGCGTGATGCTGTACGTCCTCGGCAAGCGGCATCTCAACACCTTCACCGGCGTCACGGCCGCGGGGCTGTACGCGTTTTATCAGGCGGAAATCCTCTCCGGCGGCCTGTGCGCGAACTACGAATACTGGTCGGTGTTGCCGGCGCTCGTCAGTCTGCACCTCGCGCGCAACGACAATGTCGAAGGGCGCGAATGGCGCATGTTCGGCGTCGGCGTCGCCGCCGGGCTGAGCGCAATGGCCAAGCAAACGGCCGTGGTGTTTTTCGCGGCGGCGTTGGCGTTCATTGTCGTCATCTGGTGGCGCTCCAACCGCCTGCGCGGGTTCTCGACGCTCGTCTCGTCGCTGGCGCTGGCCGTCGTCGGCTTTGTTTCGGCGATCGCCGTGTTTTTCCCGATTTTCGTGGCGGTCAATTGCGTCGAGGCGACGGCGCACGAGCTCAATCCGCTGGTGCTCAAGAACTATCTCGGCGCAATCACGCGGCAGCAGCAGTGGGGGTTCTTCACCATCCAGATGTCGCGGTTGTGGCGGTCCGTCGCCTGCCTGGCGTGCCTGGTGTTCGTCAGCCTGGGCGCGGTGCTCGCGACGTACAAAACCCGCAAGAACCTGAGCCTGTTCGGCGGCGCGTTGCTCTATGCCCTAGCCGGGGCCGCGTCCATTTTTTCCGGCGGCCGTTTCTACGGGCACTACTTTACCGTGATCTTTCCGTTCCTGTGCCTCGTGGTCGCGGTCGGGTTCGGCTCCGTGACGCGCAAGTGGCCGCGGAAATGGCGCTGGGCGCTGCTGGCGCCGTTGCTGCTGTGCGGCGCGGCCGATTCCTATGGCGAACTGCGGTTGGCGCACCTGTCGGCCGATTCCCTGCGACGCACGGGATCGGTCATGTCGCAGGAGATCTTTTCCGACAACCGCCACGGCGGCATCGAGTATTACACCGCCAACCAAATGATCAATCAGTTGGAGTGGGACGCCAGCTACCGGCAGATCGGCGAGATGGTCAAGGCGCAGTTGCAGCCCGGCGAGGCGATCTGGTGCTATGACTACACGCCCGAAATCTACTATCACGCCGACGCCTGGGCGCCGACGAAGCACAACGAGAACTTCGACGTCGTGACGTCGTGCAGCGACCCGTGGTTCGGGTCGTGGCACGGGACGCTTGACCAGACGGTTCTTAACCATCGCGAACGGCTGATGCGCGAACTCAGCGCCCGGCCGCCGACGTTCATTTTCCGCTACAAAATGCCCTGCCCCGGCGGCGTCTACGATTTCCGCCGACCGCAGAAAATCTGGCCGCTCAACGCCAACGGCCAACCCATGGCCTTTTGCCCCTGCAAAATGGAGACGTTTCCCGAACTCCAATATTTCCTCGACGTACTCTATGACATCTTGCCGCCCGAGACGAACGGCGCCATCGAGATTTATCGGCTGCGCGAGGGCGGCGCGGACAACCCGTTCTTCGAGGAATCCCGGTCGGCGACCAGGAAATAACGGGGCCGGCGGCGACCGGCGCGGCCGTTTCTTTCCGGTTCCCGGTCCCATTTTCTTGACGCTCGCGCTTTCGTGCCTACGTTAAAATCCTTGACAATTTCACGAGGCGGCGAACGCGCGGGGGCCGCCCGGGTTCGTTTTCACGGGCGATTCAGAAGGAGCATCATGATGAAAGTAGGAATTCTCGGCACCGGCGACGTGGGGCACGCGCTGGGCAAGGCGTTTATCGCGCTGGGCCACGAAGTCAAAATGGGGGCGCGGAACGACGGCAACGAAAAGGCCGCCGCGTGGGCCAAGGCGGCCGGCGCCAAGGCCTCCGCCGGAACTTTCGCCGCGGCCGCCCGGTTCGGCGAAATCGTCGTGCTCGCCACGTTGGGGATGGCGAACGCGGGCGTGATCGAAACGGCCGGCCCGGCGAATTTCGCGGGCAAGATCGTCATCGACGCGACGAATCCGCTCGATTTTTCGAAAGGGTTTCCGCCGACGCTCGGCATCAGCGGCGCGGATTCCGGCGGCGAGCAGGTGCAGCGGCTGCTGCCCGCGGCGCACGTCGTCAAGGCGTTCAACACCGTGGGCAACGCGCTGATGTTCAAGCCGGCCTTCCCCGGCGGCCCGCCCGACATGTTCATCTGCGGCGCCGACGCCGGCGCGAAAAAGGTCGTGACCGAAATCCTCAAGACCTTCGGCTGGGGCGTCATCGACCTCGGCGGCATCGAGAGCTCGCGCTATCTCGAGGCGATGTGCGCCGTGTGGGTCCTGCACGGCGCGGCGACCGGCTCGTGGAACCACGCGTTCAAGATGCTGCATAAATAGGACATCCGCCGAATATCATACGGGGGGGGGCGCAGCCAACAGCGCCCCTGCATCGGCGGGCGAACGCGAGGTTCGCCCCTACCGCCGGCGCAGTTTGATCGGCCGGCGGTTCTTGGCCGGCGTCTGTTTCTTCAATTCCGGCGTCGTCCGGCGGACGCCGAGGTGGACGTCCTCGAGTTTGTCGATGCGGTCGCGGAGTTCCGCGGCTTTTTCGAAATCCAGATCGCGCGCGGCGGCGAACATCTCTTTTTTCAGCCCCTCGATGACCAGCGGCAAGTGCGCCGCGTCGACGTCTTCCGCCTCGTCCTTCGGCACGGTGACGTAATCGGCCTCGTAAATGCTCGCCAGCACGTCGTTGATGTTTTTCACGATCGAGGCCGGCGTGATGCCGTGCGCCTCGTTGTAGGCGTTCTGCCGCACGCGGCGGCGCTCGGTTTCGCCGAGGGCGCGGCGCATCGAATCGGTCATCTTGTCGGCGTAGAGGATGGCCTTGCCCTCGACGTGCCGGGCCGCGCGGCCCATCGTCTGGATCAGGCTGGTGTCGGAACGCAGGAAGCCTTCCTTGTCGGCGTCGAGAATCGCCACGAGGCTGACCTCGGGCAGATCGAGCCCCTCGCGCAACAGGTTGATGCCGACCAGCACCGAAAACACGCCTTGCCGCAGTTCGCGCAGAATGACCAGCCGCTCCAGCGTGTCGACCTCGCTGTGCAGATAGCGCACGGGCACCCCGAGGTCGCGATAGTAGTCGGTGAGATCCTCGGCCATACGTTTGGTCAGCGTCGTGACCAGCACGCGTTCGCCGCGATCGACGCGCACCTTGATTTCGGCGAGCAGGTCGTCGACCTGATTGCCGGCGGGCCGCACTTCGACGGCGGGGTCGATCAGGCCGGTCGGGCGGATCACCTGCTCGGCCACCTCGCCGCCGGTCTGGGCCAGTTCGAACGGACCGGGCGTGGCCGAGATGAACAGCGTCTGGCCGCGCCGCTGCTCGAATTCGTCGAACTTCAGGGGGCGGTTGTCGAGCGCCGACGGCAGGCGGAAGCCGTATTCGACCAGCGTCGTTTTGCGGCTGCGGTCGCCGTTGTACATCGCGTGCAACTGCGGCACCGTCTGGTGCGATTCGTCGATGACCAACAGGAAATCTTTGGGAAAATAGTCGAGCAGCACCGCCGGCGGCTCGCCCGGCGCGCGGCCGTCGAGGTGGCGGCTGTAGTTCTCGACGCCGTTGCAATACCCCAATTCCCGCAGCATTTCGAGATCGAACAGCGTGCGTTCGCGCAGCCGCTGCTCCTCGAGCAGTTTGTTGGCGCGGTGCAACTCGCCGGTGCGGATTTCCATCTCCGCGCGGATCGTCTTGAGCGCGCGTTCGAGTTCGTCGTGCGGCGTCACGTAGTGGCTGTTGGGGAAGATCGCGATCTGGTCGAGGCTGCGGACCGTCTTGCCGCGCAGCGGATCGATTTGCTTGATCGCCTCGATTTCGTCGCCGAGCATCTCGATGCGGATCGCCAGTTCCTCCTCGTAGGCGGGGAAGATTTCCACGACGTCGCCGCGCACGCGGAAAGCGCCGCGAAAGAAATCGACGTCGTTGCGCTCGTACTGCATGTCGACGAAGCGCCGCAGCAAATCCTGGCGGTCGAGCCGTTGGCCGCGTTCGAAAACGGCGAGCATCCGCTGGTAATGATCGGGCCGGCCGAGGCCGTAGATGCAGCTCACCGAAGCGACGATGATCGTGTCGCGGCGGGTGAGCACGCTGCGGGTCGCGCTGTGCCGCAGGCGGTCGATGCGTTCGTTGATGGAGCTGTCTTTTTCGATGTACGTGTCGGACGAGGGGATGTACGCCTCGGGCTGGTAGTAGTCGTAATACGACACAAAATACTCGACGGCGTTGTCGGGAAACAACATCCGGAATTCGTTGTAAAGCTGCGCGGCGAGCGTCTTGTTGTGGGCGATCACCAGCGCCGGCCGCTGCAAACGCGCGATGACGTTGGCCGCGGTGAACGTCTTGCCGGACCCGGTCACGCCGAGCAACACCTGATGCTGGCGCCCGGCCTCGAACGCCGCGGTCAGCGTTTCGATGGCGGCCGGTTGGTCGCCGGTCGGTTGGTAGTCCGATACGAGTCTGAAGTCAGTCATGTAATCCGCCGCGCCAGCGCCGGTTCAAACGGTCCGCACGGGAAGCCGGCGCAGTTTCTTGAATAAGTCAAAGTGCTTGTCCGCCGATAGCAACGCCAAATCGTGACGAAGGCAAAGCTGGGCGATCAACCCGTCCAACACCGGGATCTTACGCCCCCGGTGCTGCGCCAGCAGGTCGCCGGCCGCCTCCCAATCTTCGCGCGTCGCTTCCACATAGGGCAACGCGTCAAAAACGCGCCCGAGCGCAGCTCGCTCCATGGCGTCGAAGGCCCCGCGCAGCATTTCGGTCAACACCACGCCGCAGCAGACGACGGCGTCGGCGTCAATGGCGGCGCGCAACAGTTCGACCATCGCGCCCTCGCCGCGGCGGAAATACTCGATCCAGGCGGAGGTGTCCACCATGACCTTATTCGTCATTTTCCCATTCCCGCGCCTTGTCGATATCGGGCGCCAGTTTCAACTTGCCGCGCAACGACCGCAATTCTTCGATCCGTTTCAAGCGCACGTATTCTTCGAGGGCGCGATTTACCGCTTCGGTCTTGGTGCGGGCTTTCGCCAGCGCCAGCAGTTGGCTCATCACGCTTTCCCGAACGTCAATGGTGGTTCTCATGCCGGCCTCCATCACCTTTTCTCAGATGAATTATATGACGCGTTCTCGCATCAGGCAAGGGCTACGTGCGATGATCGTCCGTCCCGGCGGCGGGCCGTGCGACGACGGCCAGCCATTCCGAGCGCCCCTCGCGATACGTTTCGCCAAGCAGGTTCCCGAACGCGGCCTCGAGCCGCCAGCCGCATTCGCGCAGCAGCAATTCGACCTCGGGCAGCTCGTAGGCCATCAGGCAGATGCCGTATTCGGCCGCGAGCCGGCCCTTTTCGTCGATGATGAAAATCCGGTGCACCTGCATGCGGC
>Ga0181520_10005234_pt1 | contig 20854 bp, 18 predicted proteins | sample PEATcosm2014_Bin_29_FD_132451 | JGI IMG/M metagenome (GOLD analysis project Ga0181520, IMG submission 132451) | Peatland microbial communities from MTU Mesocosm Facility, Houghton, MI, USA - PEATcosm2014_Bin02_30_metaG | ecosystem: Environmental > Terrestrial > Soil > Wetlands > Peat | place... | reverse complement strand
TCCGAGGCCGCAAACAAGGCGTTCGCTGCAGCGGTCCCCGGGGAACTCACGCAGTACCTGGCTGCCCACCGGGACGCGCTTTATCCTTCGTTGCGCGCACTGTGGGAGGCGAACGGTGCCATAACCGCCGGCACTTGGGCAGAGGTCTTTGGCGACACGCCCAGGGGCAGTGAAATCTTCATGGCCTGGCAGTATGCGCAGTTTGTTCACGCCGTTGCTGCCAGTGGCAAGGGGGAGTACAACATTCCCGTGTATGTGAACACCTGGCTGGCCGAGGGCAGCACGCCTCCAGGGGGATATCCCAGCGGCGGGCCGGAACCTTGGGTGGTGGATGTATGGAAGGCGGCCGGGCACGGCCTGGACTTCTATGCGCCGGATCTCTACGCAGAGAATTTCCCCGAGTGGTGCAAGCGCTATCACCGCGACGGCAATCCCCTCTACATGCCCGAGACCCGCGGCGGCGCGGCAGGCGCGGCCAATGTCTTCTATGCATTGGGAGAAGAGGCCGGGTTTGGATTCTCGCCCTTCGGCATTGAAGACGAGGAGAACGCCAAGGGCGACCTGGCGGCCAGCTATGCTGCGCTTGCCCATTTGGCGCCCCTGCTGGCAGAGCATCAGGCCAAGGGCGATGTGCACGGCTTTGTGCTGCGCAAGGGGGATGAGTCGGAGGATTTCAACCTGGGCGGCTACGCCGTGCATGTGGTCCTGGACGAGATTTTCGGCCACCACGCCGACAGCGGGTACGGGCTGATCGTGGCCACGGGGCCGGATGCGTTTCTGGGCGTGGGCAAAGGGTTCAGGGTGTCGTTCAAGCCATTGGCCCCGGGTCTCCGGGTGGGAATTGCGGCAGTCGACGAGGGCGTTTTCGAGGATGGCAAGTGGGTGCCCGGCCGCCGTCTCAACGGCGACGAGAACGATCAGGGACAAGGCTGGCGGTTCGATTCCCGGCAGGTGCGAACGGAGAAGGTGGCGCTCTACCGTTTTGAGTAGAGGCCGGTGGCAGGCCGTCCTATGATGGCAATCATGGACGGCCGAATCCCCCTGCCCACCCTCCTGTCCCACGCACTGGTTGCCTTCGTCGTCGAGTTCGATAACGAATTCGAGCACCGGGCGCCTCACCGCACGGCTCTCTACGGCTCCACGGGAGGCCCTTTCGCCCCCTGGCTGCTGTCCATGGTCATGTGGGCAAGGTACCTGCAGTTCGTCGACCTGGACGGAATGACCGTCGGCGAGTTGCAGCGGCGCAGCGGGATTCCAAACCAGGAAATGAGCCAATGGCTCAAGCGCATGAGCCGGGGCTGGTGGGGCTATGTCACGGTGGAAGGCGATGCGAGGGGGGCTGAACGGAAGCGTCTCAGCCCGGATGCCATCGTGCGCCCGACTCCAGGCGGCCGCAAGGCTCTGGAAGTGTGGACGCCGCTGGCGAGCGTGATCGAAAAGCGCTGGCAAGATCGGTTCGGCAGCGCGGAGGTGAACCGGCTGCTGCAAGCTCTTGCGGCGGTAGCCGGGCAGGTGGCCACGGACCTTCCCGACAGCCTTCCCATCCTGAATTACGGGTTGTTCAGTTGGCCGGGACCGGCTCGGCCTACGGTCACTGCGGCAGCCGAGAAATCTCCTGCCGACCCGTCTTTGCCCGCGCTTCTGTCTCGGGTCTTGCTGGCATTCGCGGTCGAATTCGAGCACGAATCCTCGGTTTCCCTGGCGATCTGCGCCAACGTGCTGCGCGTGGTTGCCGAACCGGGAACGCGTATCGCCAATTTCCCACGCCTGGCCGGCGTTTCCAAGGAGTCCATCGCCATGGCTACCGGCTATCTCGCGGCGCACGGCTACGGTGTGGTTGAACCGGAGTCGCCCGCCAGCAAGAAGAAGGTCTTGCGGCTTACGGCAAAGGGCTGGCAGGCCCGGGAAGCCTATTTTGAGATCCTGCCGGAGATCGAGACGCGTTGGCAGGCGCGATTGGGCTCTGCGGCCGTGGCGGAACTCAGAGTGTCGCTGGAGGCCTTGAATGGCCCCTCCGAGGGGCCCGGCTCGCCGCTGTTTCGGGGCCTCGATCCCTATCCGGATGGCTGGCGGGCCAAGCTCCCGCGACCACTCTGCTTGCCCGACTTCCCCATGATTCTGCACCGGGGCGGATATCCCGATGGGAGCTGAGCCGCTTTTGCGCTATACTGGTTGAAGCCTCAAGAGGGCAGGGAGACCCCTGTCTCACGGGTGACGCGGCGTTGTCTCAACTTCGCCGGACAAAGAGAAGAAAATGCCCAAGTTGAAGACCCATACGGGCGCGGCCAAGCGCTTCAGCAAGACTGGCACCGGCAAAATCAAGCGGAACCAGACGAAGACGCGGCACATCCTTACTTCGAAATCTCCCAAAGTGAAGCGCAAGCTCGGCAAGTCCGTGCTGGTTTCCGACGGCGATTTCAAGAAGGTAGCGCGCATGATTCCCTACGCCTGATCGCTGCGCCGGCTTCACCGCCGGCACTTCCGGGTCCCGCCAACGCGTTGTGCGGACCCCCGGCGCTTCGCGCAGCATTCCTTTTTGGATGCTTGGCGAACCGGCCGAGAGATCGAGGCTTGATACAAGCGAGTGAAGAGGTTTACCGCCCAATCCCTCATCGGGGACGGCCTCCTGCCTCCAGCCGCTGAACCGAACGCAAAACGGAGATTGAACTATGCCCCGCGTAAAACGCAGTACCAAAAGGAATGACCGCCGGAAGAAGATTCTCGACCGGGCAAGTGGTTACTTCCTTACCAAATCGAAGCTCTACCAGGCAGCGCAGGAAGCCGTAGAGCGCGGCCTCAAGTTCGCCTATTCCGGGCGCAAACAGAAGAAGCGCCAGTTCCGCTCGCTCTGGATCGTCCGTATCTCTGCGGCCTGCAAGCTGAACGACACCAGCTATTCGCAATTCATCAACGGTCTGAAGAAGGCCGGCATCGAGCTGGATCGCAAGATCCTGTCCGACATCGCCATCAAGGATGCGGCCGGTTTCACCGACCTTGTCCAAAAGGCCAACGCAGCGCTGGCTGCGGAGAAAACGGCAAGAGCCGTCGCCTAAAGCGCGTAAGCGAGTCAGCTTAAAAGCCCCGCCATGGCGGGGCTTTTTCTGTCAGCAAATCACCATCGGGCCTAAGACGAGCCGTTCGCACATCGCAACGCTTCCAGCAGCGGTGCGATATCCTGTTACATACGCATATGAATGAAGAGATACCCAATCTGACGGCATTTGATGAGGCTGCGCTTGACTCCGCCTTTGCTACGGTGGAAAACCAGGCGCGCCAGGCGGCTTCTGCGCTCCAGGACGAAAAGTCCGTGGAAGAGTTTCGCCTGCAGTGGCTGGGCCGCAAACAGGGACGGCTGAACGAGGTTTCGGGACGCTGGCTCAAAGCCGCGCCGCCTGAGGCCAAAAAACTGCTCGGTATGCGCTTCAACGCGCTGAAAGCAGTTGTAGAGGCACTGCTGGACGCGGCGCTGGGCGAAGGCCCGAGCGACGCGGCGCTGGCGGCCGAGGCCATCGACATCACGCTGCCTGGCACGCGGCGGCTCACCGGCGCCGAACACCCCATCACCAAGACACTCAACGAGATCACCCAGGTGTTTGCGGCGCTGGGCTACTCCGTGGGCGTGGGTCCCGAGGTCGAGACCGACTTCTACAACTTCGAATGCATGAATTTTCCTCCGGGGCACCCGGCGCGGGATACGCAGGACACGCTGGTGATTGCCAATCAAGAGCGGCGCCCGCTGCGCGACCGGCTCTTGCTGCGCACGCACACCTCGCCCGTGCAGATGCGCACCATGGAGTCTCAACCGCCGCCGGTGCGGATCGTAATCCCCGGCAAGGTGCACCGCAACGACGCGCAGGACGCGACGCACTCGCCTATCTTCCACCAGGTAGAAGGGCTCTGTGTCGACACCAACATCACCTTCAGCGACCTGAAGGGCACGCTGGACCACGCCATGAAGGCGCTGTTCGGCTCAGCCGTCAAAACACGCTTCTTTCCGTCGTTCTTTCCCTTCACCGAGCCGAGCGCGGATGTACAGATCAGCTGCATTTTCTGCGGCGGCAAAGGCTGCCGCAAGTGCAAGCAGTCAGGCTGGATCGAGCTGCTGGGCTGCGGCATGGTCGATCCTGCCGTGTTCGCATTCGCGGCTGAAAAGCAGCCCGCCTACGACCCCAAAAAGATCTCCGGCTTCGCTTTCGGCATGGGGGTCGAGCGCATCGCCATGATGAAATACGGGGTCAGCGAAATCGGCAAGTTCTACGGTGGCGACATGCGGTTTCTGGAGCAGTTTGCGTAGCGATGTTTTGTAAGAGTGAAGTAGCGAGTTAGCGGCGGCTATGGCAGAAAGAGGCTGTAATGCCCAGAACCCGGTCATTTCGCGACCTGATCGTTTGGCAAAAGGCAATGGAGTTGGCTCGCCAAGTCTACGTGCGGACAGAAGAATTTCCCAAAGCCGAGACATTTGGTTTGCGCATGCAGTTGCGCCGATCCGCTGTCGCGGTTGCAAGCCATATCGCCGAGGGCCACGGCAAATTAACGGACGCGGAGTTGCGTAAATCGTTGGGATCGGCACGAGGATCGTTATATGAATTCGAGACTCAGAACGAGTTGGCCTCTGGTTTAGGGTTCCTGGAGCAGGATTCTTCACAGTGCCTGCTCGAATTGGCGACAGATACGGCCAAACTCATCAACGGACTGTTGGCGAAATTGGAAGCTCAATAGGCACACGAGACCGCTAACTTGCTAACTCGCAAATGCGCGCAAAGCGCGCGCTAACTTGCTAATAGGAAATCCATGAACATTCTGACCAAGTGGCTCAAAGCGTATCTGCCTGAATTGCCCGTGAACGACGCACAACTCGCCGAAGACCTGACCCTGCGCGGCATCGCCGTTGAAGGCATCTTCGACCTGGGCGCAGGCAACGGATCGCTTTTCGAGATGGACATCACCACCAACCGCGTCGATGCCATGAACCACTACGGCGTGGCGCGCGAGGCTGCGGCAATCTATGGCCTTCCCCTGCCTGCGCTGAATTTTGCTCTACCGGAAGCCCGCCCGGCTGCCCAGCCCTTTCCCGTGCGCATCGAGGCCGAAGACGCCTGCGGACGGTTCACGGCGCGGGTGCTGCGCGGTATCTCCATCTGCGACTCCAGGGACTGGTTTCCCGGCGCGGAAGTTGCTACCTACTTTGCCCTGCTGCAACAGAAGCGCATTTCCAATGCCGTGGACGCCTCGAATTATGCCTGGCTGGCGATGGGCCAGCCCACTCACGCCTTCGACTTGGACAAGATCGAAGGCGCCATCGTGGTGCGGCGCGCACGCAAGGGCGAAAGGCTCAAGACCCTGGATGGCGTGGAACGCCAACTCGACCCCGAAGACCTGATCGTAGCCGACGAAGCCAAGCCCTTGGGCTTGGCCGGCGTCATGGGCGGCTGGGACACAATGATTACCGCTTCCACCACCAACGTGCTGGTGGAAGCGGCATGGTTTGAGCCGATGGCGGTTCGGCGGACGGCGCGGCGGCACGGATTGCACACCGACGCCAGCCATCGCTTCGAGCGTGGGGCCGATTTCAATGCAGGCCCCGTGGCCTCGGCTCTCGTGAGCAAGATCCTATTGGCCAGCGGTGGCTGGATTGAAGGCGACCTGGTCGACGTGCGGGTTGCCGCGTTCGAAGCGCGCACCGCCCATCGCCAGCCGGTTCCTCTGGCGCTGAGCGAGGTGAAGCGCATCCTCGGCACAACCGTCGATCCAAAAGGCATCGATGCTGCTGCCGTGGAGAATGTTCTGCAGGCATTGGGATGCGGGCTTGCGAAGGTCACCGATGCCGCCTGGCAGGTCACGCTGCCCAGTTGGCGGCTCGACCTGGACCGCGAGATCGACCTGATTGAAGAGGTCGCGCGCGTCTACGGCTATAACGGCTTTGCCAACACGCTGCCGGCGTTCGGCGAGGGCGTCAAGGCGCTGCCGTGGGCCGAGAGCGAGTCCGCGGTGCGGCGCTCGCTGCTGGCCAGCGGCTTCCATGAGGCCATTGCCGGCACTTTCTGTTCGGCGGCTGAGGCCGCTCTCACCGCGCCCCAACCGGGCCTGGTGGTTCCGCTGGGCAATCCGCTGAGCGAAGAAGCAGGCGTCTTGCGCCCGTCGCTGGTGCCCGGCATGTTGACCCTGATTGCCGGCAACCTGCACCGCGATGTGAGCGATGTGCGGCTGTTCGAGTTGGGCACTGTCTTCAGCGGGGCAACGTCGAACGGTACCACCGACAAGGTGGAAGAGCGCCCAGCCGTGGCCTTTGGCGCCGTAGGCAACCTGCCGGAGCAGGGCGCATTGCACGCCGCCCGTGCCATCGACTTCCACGACGTAAAGGGCGCGGTTGAGCAGGTGCTTGAGCGCTTCCAGGCGCGGGCGATCTATTTCGACCGCTTTCCGGCGGAATCCGGCCTGACCCCCAAGTGGCTGCATCCCTATCGCGCCGCCCGCATGGCCATGGAAGGCGTAACGGTAGGCTGGTTCGGCCAGTTGCACCCCACTGAAGCCGCGGCACGCAAGCTCAAGGAGCCGGTGCTGGTGGGCGAAATCTACCTGGACCGCCTCTATAAATTGCCCCTGCGCAAAACTGCCGTCCGCGAGATTTCGCGCTTTCAGCCGGTTCGCCGCGACTTCTCCCTGGTGCTGCCGCAGGCCGTCGGCTGGGAGACCATCGATCGCACCCTGGCTGCCTTGCAGATTCCCGAACTGGTGGAGTGGCGGGTGCGCGAGGTGTTTCGCGATGCGCGCATGGCCTCGGGCGACTACTCTCTGCTCCTCGGCGCAACCTTCCAGGCCACCGACCGCACCCTGCGCGAAGAAGAACTGCAAGGCTTCCAGGCACAGGTGGTGGAGGCTGTTGGCAAGGCTGGGGCGCGGCTGCGCTCTTGAGGCATGAAACAAGGCCAAATGGGGCTATACTTCTTCGGATGCGGGCGAAATCCCGTGGAGGTTTTCTGATGTCGCAATTTTCCTTTGATTCCGAGGCCCTCGAAGAGGCTGAGTCGGAGCCGCAGTTCGAGTTGCAGGCCGATGCGCAGTTCGATCCGCTCTTCAAGCCTCAAGAAGAGCCGCAGGCCCCCGAACCGGTCGCCGAACCGGAGGCGGAAGCGGTTGCAGAGCCGGTTGCGCAGTCCGCGACCGAGCCCGAAACGCTAGCGCTCAGCGTGGACGATTTTGCCGCGCTCGAAGAACGGATTCTGCGCGCCGTGAACCTGGTGAAACGCGAGCGCCTGGCCCGCGCCGCGGCCGAGGAACGCGCCACCCAAGCCGAAGCGCTGCTCGCCGAGCAGACCCCCAAGGTGGAGCAGTTGCAGAGCGAAGTCTCAAAGCTGCACGCCGAGCGCGACCAGGTTCGCCAGCGCGTGGAGCGGCTCCTGGCCCAACTCGACGTGCTGGAACTGTGAGGCAGACGCATGGCTGATGAGCAACGCGACTACGTCGCGAACTATGTGACCGTAGAGATCTACGACCAGATCTACCACCTCTCCGGCCAGGACACGGAGCACATCCGGCAACTTGCAGCGCGCGTCGACGCCAAGATGCGCGCCGTGGCCGCCCAGGGCCGCACTGTGGACTCGCTCCGGGTGGCCGTGTTGGCCGCTTTGAATCTGGCCGACGAGCTCTCCATGGCCGCAGAGGAAGACAAGCCTGCCGATATCGGCCAGGGCCATGCCCGAGCTGCCAGTCTCCGCGGGCTGCTCGACGAAGTCCTGGAAGAAGAGCTGAAAACCGGATCGTAGAGCCAAACCCGCAGCCAATGCCTCGCCCGCACCGTTCCCCCCCCCCCGCTGCGCAGGCCTATCGCCTCGCCAACTCGCCGCCCCGCTAACCTGCTATTTCCGCGAAGCGGAAGCTAACTTGCTGTGTCTTCTGCAACAAAAATGTCCACCACACCTCTCCGCTCCGGAGCAATGCGCCTGCGTCGGCAATCGAACACAGCGCCGATCCGGGATAAGCCGGGCGGAGCAAATCCCGAAAGAGGCGGTCGAAGAACGTAGCACACCCCGCCCGTCTCGCACAAGACTTGTAATTCCTGGCCAGGACACATAGTATCCGCAATAGAAACCGGCCTGCAAAGCAGGTGGGTGGTTAACGTTGGTTGAACCAACATTCATGAACAGGGGCTCGACTCGAAAAATCGGTTCTGTGTGCCGTGTCCGCCAGTCCGGAATGCCTAATGAACCGCGGAGAGCTCCACCTTCCTAGGAAGGGTTCACCAACGCATCGCGCACGGCCCAGTGGGCCGGATTCTACCTTCCCTCGCGCCGCCTGCGGCAACGGCGCACCTCGAAATGCCGTATGCTGACCTAGGTGTACCCAGTTCTCTTTCACTTCGGAAAACTCCTCATCCCGGCCTATGGCGTGGCGGCGGCTGCGGGCGTGTTGCTGGCGCTGTTTCTGGCCCAGCGCTGCGCGCGTACCGTTGGCCTGCACACCGGCCAGGTGTGGAACCTCTGCATATTGGCTCTATTTGCGGCAATCGCAGCCCAACGGCTGGTCCTCGTTGCCTTCAACTTCAGCGACCTGCGCGCTCATCCCTCGTGGATGCTGGGCCTGGCCATGATCCATCACCCGCTGCTGGCCGCAACCGGGGCGCTGGTGGGCGCGGCATCCGCGGCAATCTATGCGCGCTGGCAGCGTCTGCCGCTGGCGGCTACGGCCGACGCGCTGGCAGCGCCCTTGACCCTGGGGTTGGCTTTCGAGCAGTTTGGCGCACTGCTGGCCGGGTCGGGGTACGGAACGGAAACAACTGCGCGTTGGGCGGTGGTCTATACCAATCCGCTGGCCGCGCGCTGGAGCGGTGCGCCGCTGGGGGTTCCGCTGCATCCTGTGCAGGCCTACGCGGCGCTGGCCTACCTGACGCTTTCGCTGTTGCTGTTGACCTGGCTGCCGGCCAGAAAGCAACCGGGAGATGTGGCGGGACTGGGAATGCTTGGGGCCGGCATCGCGATGTACCTGACTGAATTATGCCGGGACCCGGAAGGCTACGGCTCGGTGTTGCGCGGCGCGCTGGATGGGCCGCAGGTGGCTGCTGTGCTGCTGGTGTTGGCTGGCGGATTGGTGTTGATGAAGCGGAATCGCAAGCGTGAAGTCGAGGGGAACCTCTGAGCAAGCTTCAGTCTTGAACGGGCACGACTTGAGAGCGGTTCCAGCCAGGCAGAGCATGGCGACGATCGTCCCACCAATTAAAACAGCGCATTCAGAAACAAATAGCGCGGCATTACGGCATTGGTCTTTGATTGAACCAGAAAAGAAGGTTGAAGATGGACAGGGTCGATACTCCAAATCTTGAGGCAGGGATTCTCGCCCTGCAAACTATTGAAGTGCCCGCAGAAGCAGCCGGGCAGCGGCTCGATCAGTTCCTCGCTGCGCAACTCGAGGGCGTAAGCCGCTCGCGCGTGCAAATGCTGATGGACCAGGGCGATGTGCTGGTGAACGGCGAGAAAGAGAAAGCCTCGCTCAAGCTGCGCGGCGGCGAACAGATCGCCATCAACGGCGAACCGCGCCCCGCACCCCTGAAGGCCATTGCCGAAGACATCCCGCTGGATGTGGTCTTCGAAGATGCCGACCTTGCTGTCATCAACAAGCCGGCCGGAATGATGGTCCATGCCGGGTCGGGCCAGAACGAGGACGCGCGCAGCCTGGGAACGCTGGTGAATGCGTTATTATTCCGTTTTAAGAAGCTCTCTTCGACCGGCGGCGATCTCCGCCCCGGGATCGTGCACCGGCTCGACAAAGACACCAGCGGCCTCATCGTGGTGGCCAAAAACGACCGCACCCACGCAGCCCTGGGCGAGATGTTCGCCAACCGCGAAATGAAGAAGACCTACATCGCGCTGGTGCAGGGCCCGGTAGAGCGCGAACGCGGCACCATCAACGCCGGCGTAAGCCGCGATCCGCTGCGCCGCACCCGCATGACCACGCATCCCAGCGACAACTCCCGCACCGCCGTTTCGCACTACGAGGTCACCCGGCGCATCGCCTCGCGCTTCGGCAAGTTCACCTTGGTCCGGGTACGCATCGAGACCGGCCGCACGCACCAGATTCGGGTCCACATGGCATCGATCGGTCACCCCGTGGTGGGCGACACGCTCTACGGCGGCGCCGGCCAGCTCACCGACCAGGTTGCCTCGCAGGCGGCCACGTCGAAGGCGGCGCGGCGCAAGAACGAACCCGACAAGCTGAAGCTGGATCGGAACTTTCTCCACGCCGCGCGGCTGGAATTCACCCACCCCCGCACCGGAAAACTGCTGGAACTCGAAGCGCCCCTGCCCAAGGAGTTGTTGGACTATCTGGCCCTGGTGGAAGACGGCCAACCGGCCCCCGCACCCGCAAAAATCAAGAGTGTCAGCGCGGGTCGAACACGATTGCTAAAATAGGAACGCCATGACTAAACAGCCTTGCACCCCACGGAAACCTGCCCGTGTGTGGGAACTTCAGTTCTTCGTCCTCTTGCTTGCGGCGGTGGTTTCCGTTGCCACCCCGCAGGCCCAGCAGCCCGCCGCGCCGGCTCCCGCCTCCCAAGCCGCACAGCCCGCGCAACCTGCGCAGGATCAGGCCGATGTGAATACGCCCACCATCAAGCTGGGTGTCAACGAAGTGAACCTGATCTTCACCGTGACTGACAAGCATGGGCACTACAATCCCAATCTGAAGCAGAGCGACTTTGCCCTGCTCGACGACCAAAAGGCTCCAGCCCACGTCAACTCCTTCCACCAGCAGATCAATCTGCCCCTCCGGGTAGGCCTGGTGATCGACGCCAGCACCTCGATTCGCTCCCGCTTCCAGTTCGAACAGCAGTCGGCGACCGAGTTCCTGTTGCAGGTGCTCAAATCCCGCTCCGATCGCGCCTTCGTGATGGGTTTCGACGTTACTCCTACCGTCACACAAGACTGGACCAACAACATCGACGGGCTGGAAACCGGCGTGAATCGCCTGCGGCCCGGTGGCGGCACGGCCTTGTTCGATGCCGTTTATACCGCTTGCCGCGACAAGCTTCTGGACATCTCCCGCGGACAGGAACCGGTGCGCAAGGCCATGGTCCTCATCTCCGACGGCGACGACAACCAGAGCCGCGTGCACCCCGACGAGGCCATCAAGGAGTGCGAGCGGGCCGAGACCATCATCTATGCCATCAGCACCAACTGGACCCCAAGCCGCGGCAAGGGAGACCAGGTGCTGACGCAGCTGGCCGAATCCACCGGTGGCCGCGTCTTCTTTCCCCCGTCCGTCGAAGAGATGACCGGCAGTTTCAAGGACATCGAAGAGGAGCTGCGCAGCCAGTATGCGCTGACCTACACGCCGGCCGACTTCAAGTTTGACGGGTCCTTCCGCACCATCTACCTGTATTGCAACGACCGCAAATACCAGGTACGCACCAGGAAGGGCTATTTCGCGACCCCGAAGTAGCTGATTCGACGGGGAGCTCGGATATCTTTTCCCGGCTCCCCGGTTTCTTATATTTTTTTTATAAAAGTCCAGCCTGTGTTTCATTTCAGGACAAAACCTCCCCCTTATGTTCTTTTTTGCTTCAGAGACTGATTATTTGTCCCGAACTCTCACGGATCGGCGTCTCTGTCCGATGAAATGGAACAGGGTGCTTCCGAAAGTTTTCCGATCGCCTAGCGGCATTGCCTGCGGTTCTCGTGTTTGTCTGGCTGAGTGCAGGGATACGGCAAGATCGGATTAGATGAAGCAGTTGAAGAGCTGTGCGGGACAGGGGGAGATGCGGTGATCCGGCATGCCATATCGTGCGACATCTGCGGAACTGAAAAGAAAGAGACCAATCACTGGTTTGTGGTCTATGAGCATCAGGGCGAACTGCGCGTAAGTGGCTGGACCCCGCAGACCAAGATTCGACCGGGCTCAAAACACATGTGCGGGCAAACCTGCATGAACAAACTGGTGGTCGAGTTCATGGACAGAGTCCTGGGCCGCGCCCCCGTGCCTGCCACGTCCGTTGGCGTCGAGACGGGGTTGGAAAAGCGGGCGGTCAACATGGAGTCCAGATACATGGACACCAGCCTGACCTCGTCCAAGGCCTATGCCGAGCCCTCCAAGTCCTATGCTGAGGCCTCCAAGGCCTACTCGGAGTCCCCCAAGCACTATGCGGAGGCGGCTACCAGCTATGCGGAGGCTGCCAAGCACTACGGCACTGAGTCGGCCAAGGCCTACGCCGGCCTGGAACTGGAATCCTCGGCGCGCCTCATTACGCCGCCCTCGCCGACCCTCCCGGCCCGTCCCACCCTCATGCTTCCGCTTGAGTTGGTTACAGCCGCTGCCCGCGTCCATCCTGAGCAGACAGCAGCCGCTCCATTGCCCGCGCCGGTCGAAGAGCCGCCTCGCTATACATCGCGCAACTGGCGCGCCGAGGCCTGGGAACGGGAACGGGAACGCGAGCGCGAACAACGTACCGGAGAACACCATGTGGAGCGGCCTGCTCGCCGCCGTTCGAATTCCTGACAGTCAACCCAAGAAGGGCAGGAATCATGATGATGGATCTGTTGTTGGCTCTTCTGGCAGTTTTTCCGTTTGCTTCGTCGCGGCTTCAACTTGCGCCTGCCGTGCTGCGCCGGCGATAGCGGGCGTCAGGGCCTTTTCGGATTTACTGTGGACTTGGGTGCCATCCATTCCGCGTCTTTCTGCGGAATGGATGGGATACCTGCAAAAACCCCGCTCGACACAATTCCAGAAAACCATCTAACTCGCAGAATTTACCGCCAGGGCAGCGCTCGCCTGCACCATACGCAGAAAAACGCCTTCGCCCAGAATCCGAATCCTCTGGCCCTTGCGAATCAGTTGCTCCGCCTTCACGCTCTTTGCGCTCTTCGCATGATTTCCAAATCCTGAATCCCGCTCCCCCACAACCAGGATCGTCGTCTGTTTGGTCACGCCCCCGTCGACCCGGCATCCAGCCGCGGCGGCCGTGTCCGCAGCCTGCTCGCGCGCCGTGGCCAGCGATCCGGTAAACACAACGACTTCCCCAAAGAGCGGACCGTTCACGGCGCCGGCCCTCTTGCAGGGCGCCGGCCATTTGCTCCTCTCCAAAGACCGTTCGGGCGGCGTGATCGGTTGTTGTACGCGCACCAGCCATTGGCTGAGGCTCAGCCCGGTTTCGTCCATGGCGCGCAAAACCAGCAGCCCGGCGCAGCGTGCGTCTTCCAATGCGTCGTGAGCCCGGTAGTCGATGCCGAAATGCGCGGCAACATTGGGCAGTCCGAAGCCGGCCTTGGCGAACTGCGGCCAGGCGATCCTCACCACGCGGGTCGAGTCCAGCCAGGTGCACACGCACTCCGGGATCCTGGACCGTGCGCAGGCGCCACCCAAAGCGCGCTGGTCGAAGGAGGTGTGAGAAACGACGATGCGGCCCTGCAGCCGGGAAGCGATTTCGGGAAACACCTCGATCCACGTTGGTGCGGACTGCACATGCGCTTGCCGGATGCCGTGAATGATCACATTAAATGGGTTGAAATCGACCTCGGGGTTCACTAGAGACACCCACGACTCCGCCAACTGCCCATCGCGAAACGAGGCAATCCCCACCTGGCAGATGCTCGAAGCTTCGTTGTTCGCGGTTTCAACATCGATCACAACAAAGTCCATGCGGATGCATCTCCGGGGCGTCGCAGCCATTCGAGCGCGTGGTTTGGATTGCGAGATTCTGTGATCAATGTACCAGCAACCGCGGCCCTCGATGTACGCCGGCGGCCCGCTGCAAAGCTAACTCGCTAACTTGCTATCTCCGCGCAGCGGAAGCGAACTTGCAGTGTTTGTGCAAAAAAGCGCCCATTGAGCAGTCCCGCCCATGATCCGCAACCGCAGCGAAGAGCGCCAAAGGCCTGCCCCATGCAAAATTCGAAAAGGCCCACAGGTGCTTTTCCTCGTCCTTGAATCGGCTTTGGAAACAGCTTCTAGGAAAACAGCAGCCCTTCGGCCTTGGGCGCCTCAGCCCCCAGAAGCGACAGCAGGCCCGCCTCATCGAGCACCGGAACCTTGAGTTCGTTGGCCTTGTCGAGCTTGGAGCCGGCTTCTTCACCGGCTACCACATAGCTGGTCTTCTTGCTCACCGAGCCGGATACTTTGCCGCCGGCGGCTTCAATCCGGGACTTGGCCTGGTCGCGAGTGAGCGTCGGCAAAGTGCCGGTCAGCACAAAGGTCAAACCCGCAAGCTGGGCGGAGCGCTGCTTCTTTTCCGCGGTCATGTCCACACCGGCGTCTCTGAGGCTCTGGACAAGGGCAAGGTTCGAGGGTTGCCGGAAGAATTCCAAAATCGCTTCGGAGATGCGCGGGCCGACTTCTTCCACCCGCTCCAGTTCCTCGGCCGATGCGCTCATGAGGGCGTCGATGGAGCCAAAGTCCTGGGCCAGCAACTCGGCGGTGCGTTCGCCCACAAAACGGATGCCCAAGCCCATGATGACCCGGGCCAGACCGGCGCGCTTTGAGCCTTCGATCTCGGCCAGCAAGGCGCGCGCGGATTTCGCGGCAAACCGCTCCAGGCCGGTCAACTGCTCCTCGGTCAACTTGTAGAGGTCGGCGACACTGCGCACCAGTTCGCGGTCAAGCAACTGCTGCACCACTGCGTCGCCCAGGCCCTCGATATTCATCACGCCGCGCTTGCCAAAGTGCAGCAGGCTTTCCCGCAGCTTGGCGGGGCAGTCGACGTTCACGCAGCGATAATCCACTTCCCCCTCGGCGCGCACTACGGTGCTGTGGCACTCCGGGCACTCGGTGGGGAAATGGAACTCGTTCGCGCCGCGGGGGTGTTCGCTGTCTTCCAGCACTTCCACCACCTTGGGAATCACGTCGCCGCCCCGCTCGACCTTGACCCAGTCGCCCAATTTGAGGCCCAGGCGCTCGATGAAGTCGGGATTGTGCAGGGTGGCGCGGCTCACGGTGGTCCCGCCGATAAAGACCGGTTCCAGCTCGGCCACGGGCGTCAGCTTTCCCGTGCGGCCGACTTGTACCGTGATGTCCCGCACCACCGTGACACCTGCCTTGGCCGTGAATTTATAGGCGATGGCCCAGCGTGGGGCGCGGCCGGTGTAGCCCAGATGCTGTTGGGTCGCATGGGAGTCAACCTTGAGCACCACGCCGTCGATCTCGTATCCCAGGGTGGCGCGGCGGGCCTCGGCCGCGTCGATAAAGCGCATCATGTCCTCGACCGTTTCCACCCGCTCCCTATGGGGGTTGACGCGGAAGCCGAGAGCGGTCAGCGCATCGAGCGTTGCCACTTGGCCTCGCGGCCAGAACTCGCCTTCCACCAGCAGAAAGTAGGCGTAAAAATCCAGCCGGCGATTGGCCACGATGCTGGGCTCCAGGGTGCGCAAGGTCCCGGCTGCGGCGTTGCGGGGATTCACGGCGGGCGCGAGGCCCTGCTGCTCGCGCTCCTCATTCAATCGCAGGAAGGCCGCCTCGGGCATTACCGCCTCGCCCCTCACCTCGAATGCCTGCGGCAGGTGGAGTTCTTCAAGGGTTTTGGCAGGGATAGTGAGGGGCACGCTGCGGATGGTGCGGATGTTGGTGGTGACGTCTTCGCCGATTTGCCCATCGCCGCGCGTCACGCCGGTCATCAGCCTCGAACCGCCGCCCACCAGAGGCTCGTAGCGCAGGGCCACGCTGAGGCCGTCGAGCTTCAATTCGGCGGTATAGTCCACCGGCCGGCCCTCGGCCAGCTTGCGCACGCTGCGATCCCAGTCGGCCAGTTCTTCGGCACTGTAGGCGTTATCCAGGCTCAGCATGGGCCGCGAGTGGCGCACCTTCTTGAATCCCTCGGCCGGCTTGCCGCCGACACGCTGCGTGGGAGAGTCGGGGGTGACCAAATCGGGGTGCGCGGCCTCGATGCGCTTGAGCTCGTTCATCAAGCCGTCGTATTGGGCATCCGCGATCTCGGGCGCGTCCAGAACATAGTACAAGTGCTCGTGGCGCCGCAATTCGGCGCGCAACTCGGCGGCGCGTGCGGCGGGACTTGCATCGGGTGCGGGGTGGGTGGGTTCGACCATCAGGTGCATTATAGGGTCCAACAGGTAGTATGGTTGCCAGAACGTTATGGAACCTGTAACCCATTTTCTTACCGGTGCCTGCATCGGACGGGCGGGGCTGAACCGCAAAACGGCCTACGCCACGGTCGCCGCGGTCTTGGCTGCCGAGGCTGCCGACGTCGACATTCTGTGGATGTTGTCCGGGCCGGTCGACGAGCTGAAGCACCATCGCGGCATTACGCATACCTTGATCGGCGCCCCGGTGGTGGCCGGGGTGGTGGTGGGCGTGGTCTGGCTGCTGGATAGCTGGCTGCGGCATCGGCGCGCTCGAAGCGCCAATCCGGCCAAACAAAGCGCAACAGCGCAGCCGATCCGGTGGGCATGGCTCTATTTGACGGCGCTGCTTGCCGCGCTGAGTCACCTGCTGCTGGACTGGACCAACAACTACGGCATCCGGCCGTTCTTCCCCTTCAATCCGCGCTGGTATGCGGGCAGTTTCATGTTCATTGCCGAACCGGTGCTGTGGGCGCTGCTGGTGGGAGCCCTGGTGATCCCCGGATTGCTGGGCCTGGTGGGCGGCGAGATTGGCGCGCGACGGAAACCGTTTCGCGGGCAAGGCTGGGCGATTTTCGCGCTCGTCGGCATGGTGCTGTTGTGGAGCTGGCGGTGGACCGAGCATGCCCACGCCCTGGCGCTGGTGGATAACACGCAGGTCGCTTCGGCGCCCGTGAAGCGCACGGCCATGGAGCCTTATCCCATCAATCCGTGGCGCTGGCACGCGATTCTGGAGACGCAGGACTTCTTTCAAGTGGCCGAAGTCGACACCCGCACCGGGCAGATCGACAGCGACGCGCGCCAGGATGTGCTGTTCAAGCCGGCCGATACGCCGGCCGTCGAAGCCGCCAAACGCACCCCGCTGGGTCAGGTTTACCTGGATTGGGGCGCCTGGGCGGTGGTGCGCGACGTGGGCCAGGAACCGGTGCCCGGCCTGGCTCCGCCGCAGTTGCCGCCCAATCGTCCCTGGACCACCGTCGAGTTTACCGACCTGCGCTTCGACTACTCCTACCTCGGTTCAGGCCGGCCCACTGGCCGTTCGCCCCTCAGCGGCTCGGTCTATATCGTGGACAACCGCGACGACGCCGGCGAAGTGTTGAACGGCCGCGAGCAGAAGTAGCGAGGACAATGTTTGGGGCGGCGATTATTCCCCGCCCGAAACACTTACGCGCAACTTGCTGAGCGCCGGCAGGCGAAAGTCCTGGATGCCGAGGCCGGCCTGCGTCCTCCGCGTCAGGTTGTATTGGGTAAACGTGATGGGCGTGCCGGGGCACAGGTGACGCGGTTCAAGTGCGCGATAATCGCGTTGGTTGAGGCTGTTGGTGAACCCGACGTTAGACGACCAGACAGGCGCAATCCCGAAGTCCGCCGGCGCGCGATCCAGCGAGCCCACCCAGGCCGCGCCTTGCACCCCGGGATCCGCCTCAACCGGCGACCCGTCGCAGGGCTTGTAAGACCAGTAGACGTGCACGAAGGTCAGGTTAGGCTGGCGCAGCGCGGAACGGCAATAGATCGCGCCGATATCGTCCTGCTGGTAAGCGAAACCTTTCAGCGGCGTACAAGTCCCGAAATCGGGAACCGTGAATTCTCCTTTGGGTAGAGTGACGCTCGCGACAGCGCCCTTGGCCGCCTGACTCAGGGCAAAGGTAATTTCTACATGCAGCGGCAGCGATTTGAGCGAGTCGTAGACCGCAAGCGGCATCGAGAAATCGACCCTGGCAGCCCGGTCGCCTGAGTAGAACTTGTCCATGTAGACCGGTAGCCACGGCGAGGCCCAGCGCTGGCCGTTTACAGCTTCGAAAACAACCTTCACATCGTCCGGGATAACGATCGAGCCCTCGGGGATGCCGGAGACATGGATAGGGATATCGATGCCGACCTCACGATCCCGTCGCGCAGCGAATGCCGTCGGCTGCAGCACTGCGTCCGGGTTATAGGTGAGTTGCGGCGGCGCGGCCGCTCCCGCGTCCGGACGCGGATACCTGCGGTTCATCAGAGCCTGATCCGGCGAGCCCACGGCAATGGCGGCAATCAAAACCAGCAGCGCAATCAGCAGCCCCCGCGAGAGCCAAACCATGCGCCGCGCATACTGCAAAACAGCGGCTACCGTACAGAAAAGCAGCAGCAAAACCACCTGCAAACGGTCGCCAAAAGGGCTGGCGATGCTGGCCGACTGCACCAGGGAACAAAGCCACGCAATGCCGATCACGTAAATCACCACGCCGAACAGAGCCAGCGACATCCGCGCGAAGTTTTTGGTGACGGTGGCCAGGGCGATGAGCGGAAGAATCAGAATGCCGGTTATCAGCAGCAGGCTGTAGACCAGACCCGGAATCGAATGCATCGGATCGAGCCCAGCTTCAAGCAGAAGCACCCATTGCCCGATCACCAGCGGCAGATAAATGAAGGCCGCGATAAACAGCACCTTGGCCGCAAGCAGTTTCTTCCACTCGTAAGGGCGCGTAAGCCAGAACTGGTTGTCGCCCACCAGCCTTTCATCGTGGATGACCCGGGTGATAAGCAGCCACCAGCTCAAGGGAATAAGAATATTCATGAAACTGGCCAGGGTCTGCAAGCCGCCCGCAAATGCCAGAAAACCGAAGCCGGTGTGCGCCCAAACAGGCTCTAGCCAGCGGCTGGGATAAATGCGAACCATGGCGGCCACCAGAGCCAGCGAGATGAGAATTTCGGCCCAGAAGCGGCGCGAGTCTTTGGCGAAGATATGCAGGATCTGCTTCATGCTGCGGTCCCCTTGACGTTTTCTTGATTGAAAGCGGAAGATGTGTGGTTGCGGCCCGATTTGGCGACGGCCAGAAAGATCTGCCGCAACGGCATGGGGTCGGTCGCGACATCTTTTGCCGAAGGAAATACCTTGGCGATTTCGTCCGCGAACTCCCGTTCGTCGAATTGGCTGTGGATGAACCGGACCACGCAGTCGGCAACCTGCGCCTGCAACCACGCCGCGGGAAGCTTCCCGGTCAACGTCACCGGGCTGTCCAGCGTCACCGTCACCTCGCGGAAGCGGTCGCTCAGCACCGACATCTCTTCTGAGAAAAGCAGCCGCCCCTGCTCCAGATAACCCACGTGGCTGCTGAAGCTCTCAATTTCTGCCAGATCGTGCGAAGAAAGAAAGATGGTGGTCTCCGGGGCGCGCTCAATCAGACCCTCGATCAGCTCGTCGCGCACCAGCGGATCGAGCCCGGAAAACGGCTCGTCCAGAACGATCAGCGCCGGCCGGTAGGCAAGCGAACTGGCAAAAGCTGCCTTCATCTTCATGCCGCGCGACAGATGCTTGAGCTTGCGCTTCAGCGGCAAATCGAACTGCCGCACCAACTGCTGCTCCAGCCCCCGGTCCCATTGCGGATAGAAGGCCCGGTGGTAGTCCAGCATGGCGCCCACCGTCATCCATTCGGGCATCTCCTGGTTCTCCGACACATACCCGATGCGGTTGAAGGCCTGGCCTTCGAGTCGGTGCGTGTCGATGCCCAGAACCCGCGCGCTGCCTGAAGTGGGGCGGAAGATGTTCATCAGCAGCTTGATCATGGTGGTTTTGCCGGCTCCGTTGGCGCCAACCAGGGCGTAGATGGCGCCCTCGGGCACCGCCAGGTCGACACCCGCAACGGCAACCGTGCGGCCAAATTTCTTTACCAGAGATTCCGTGTGGATGGCTGGATTCATAGGGTCGTGCGATCTCCATCTTCAGGGGTAATTGCGTTGCCGGCTTCGCCCGCCGGGCTGGCGGCGCTGAGCCGTTGCCAGTGGTCGGCGATCGACGTCAGCATCTCGTCCCGGCCAATGCCCAGACGCTTGGCCTCGACCACCAGTTCTTCGATTTCGTGGCCCAGCAACTGCGTGCGCTCTTTGCGGCTCGAATCGGGCAGAACGGCCACGACCGTTCCAATGCCGGGGCGAGTTTCAAGAAGGCCCTCGTTGACCAGGTGGGCCACAACCTTGTGGGCGGTGTTGGGGTTGATCTTGAGCTCTTTGCTGAGCGTACGCACAGACGGAAAAGGGTCGCCAGGCCGCAGCTGCCCAGAGACCATGGCTTTTTTCGACGCGTAGACAATCTGCTCGAAGAGCGAGACACCGGCGCGGAGAGTAATGCGAAATGGGATCACATGTGTACTATAACGCATAGTACAGCTAATGCAACTGAAGAATCTCTACACTTGGCCTAAACCCAACTTTGCTTACCCACGGGACAATCTGAGAAATCAAAATTGTGCCCGCCACCGCAAAACCGATCTTGCGACGAATTTCTTCGAGGCGTTTGACGGGTAGGCGACAATTCACCACTCAGAGGAACATGAAGATGTGGAGGTTTTGAGCCCGATGCAAGGAACAATTGTATTCAGTGGAACTTTGCAATCGAGAGCAGCGTAACTCCAGCGGCAGCCAGAAGTCTCGACTTCGTTGCAGGGCCTTCCCCGTCAGGAGCGCGACCATGACCCAGAGGACAAACGCGCGGATCGCCGGATTCGCATTTCTCTTGTACATCGCGATCGGCATAACAGGTCTGGTCCTGTACGCCCAAGCGGTCGGCGGGGGGCCTATCGCTGCCAAGCTCGCCAGCATCAGCCAGCATGTGCTTCAAATGCGCTTGGTGCTCTTATGCGGCCTCATCGAGAACGTCTGTGCCATCGTGCTGGCGGGCACCCTCTACAGCATCACCCGAGACCAGGACGAGGAACTGGCATTGCTGGGACTGCTGTTCCGCTTTGGAGAGGGACTGATTGGCGCTGTTGCCGCGCGCAGCACATTGGAATCTTTGTGGCTGGCCACGCTCGGCTCTTCGGGTG
>Ga0181520_10005233_pt1 | contig 20855 bp, 17 predicted proteins | sample PEATcosm2014_Bin_29_FD_132451 | JGI IMG/M metagenome (GOLD analysis project Ga0181520, IMG submission 132451) | Peatland microbial communities from MTU Mesocosm Facility, Houghton, MI, USA - PEATcosm2014_Bin02_30_metaG | ecosystem: Environmental > Terrestrial > Soil > Wetlands > Peat | place... | reverse complement strand
CATGGACCACCTTCAAGGCGCGTTCCTTCGCTCCGATGATGGTGGAGCAACTTGGCGGAGCATCGCGCAAGATCCGCGGTTAGAACCAGGAGGGCGCTCCGGCTATTTCGACAATGTCTGGATCGATCCGCAAAATCGCAATGTGGTCTATGTGGTTCACACCTCATTTTATCGCTCGATTGACGGCGGAGAGACGTTCGAGGCCTTAAAGGGGTCGCCGGGCGGCGATGACTACCACAATCTGTGGATAAACCCCAAAAGCCCCTGTGTGCCCATTGGCGACGGCAACGGTTGTCTCAGCAGCGAGATGATCTTGGGCGCTGACCAAGGCGCGAGCGTAAGCCTGAATGCGGGCCAAACTTGGAGCAGTTGGTACAACCAACCGACCGGGCAGATGTACCACCTCGCGACGGATAAGCAGTTTCCCTTCCATATTTACGGCCCCCAACAGGACAACGGCTCGGTCGAGGTTAGCAGCCGGGGAGACTTTGGTGACATCAGCTTCCTGGACTGGAGGCCCTCGATGGGCGCCTATGAATACGGTTATGTTGAACCGGATCCGGCGCATCCTCAGTGGTTATTTTCGAGCGACGATGGCCCGGCCATTCATCGCAGGGATCGAAACACCTGGCTAACCCTCGACGTAACACCCTACATCGGTAGCGGGGGGCCGTACCGTTACTTTATGGGCCCGTGGTGGGGTTCGGTACAGCCCCCGTTCGTATTCTCGCCCGTAAACGGCAACATCTTGTATGACGGCGCGCAATTCCTCCTTGAAACTTCCGACGGCGGTCTCAATTGGCGGCGCATCAGTCCCGACCTTACGCTGCGCCCCGATCTGCCGGAACGTCCTCTCCCAGACGGCAAAACCAGCCGCGATTGGGCGGCAATTTCGGCGATTGGTCCCTCGCCGCTGAATGCCGACCTGATCTGGGTGGGCACCGACGACGGTCTCGTGCAGGTTACGCGCGACGGCGGCAAGAGTTGGCAGCGAGCGACGATCCCGGAAATGAAGCCGCTGGATACCATCAGCATCGTTGAAGCCTCGCCTTTCAACCCAGCGTCGGCTTATGTGGTAATGGACCGGCACGATTGGGGCGATTTTCGTCCTTACCTGTACCGAACTGACAACTACGGGCGCACTTGGACGGCCGTCACTCGCGGCATTCCGGACGGCAGCTTTGTTCGCGTGGTTCGAGCCGACCCGAAACAGCAGGGGCTGCTTTACGCCGGCACAGAAAATGGCGTCTTTGTGTCTTTCAATGACGGCGAGGAGTGGCAGTCGCTGCAACTCAATCTGCCCACCGTTTCTGTGCGCGATTTGGCGATACGGGATGGAGACTTGGTGGCGGCGACGTTTGGCCGGGCGTTCTGGGTTTTGGACGACCTGAGCCCGCTCCGTCAACTCAACGCCCAGGTCGCCGCCGCCCCCGCTCACCTCTTCGAGCCGGCGGAAGCGGTTCGAGTGCGCAGAGACGCCAACTCCGACACCCCCCTGCCGCCTGAAATTCCCGCCGGAACCAATCCGCCTGCCGGCGCCATCCTGGACTACACCTTGCGAGCCGTGCCGTCCCAGCCGATCGAGCTGGCAATTTATGACGCCAAGGGGAATTTGGTGCGCCAGTTCAGCAGTGCTCCGATTCCGGAAAACGTCAGAAGACCGGTGAAGTGGCCGACGATTTCAGACTACTGGATGGCGAATCCGCAGCCCTTGTCCACCCACGTCGGAATGAACCGCTTCGTCTGGGATCTCCGCTATTCGCCGCCGCCTTCCGTGGAACACTCCTACCCCATGTCCTCAATCCCGCACGCGACTCCGGCCGGCCCGGAAGGACCGCTCGTCGTTCCGGACAAATTCGTCGTCAAGTTGACCGCGGAGGGCCAGACATATACTCAGTCCCTGACTGTCGGACGCGACCCGCGCGAGGCCACGCCCGCGTCTGCTTTCGCCGCCCAACTGTCGCTGGAGCAGAAACTCATGGCCGGAATGCGCGAAAGTTACCAGGCCTACCAGGCGGCGAAGCAGCATGGCGATGCCGCGGCCGACCAGTTTGCGGAACTTAACGGCAAGTTGAGTGAGTTAGCCACCGACATCGAAGGTGCTGACGCCGCACCGACGCCTGCAATGTATGATGCGGTGCGTCGCGAACTGGAAGAGTTAGCCTCACGATCGCATCCTTCGAAGTGAGTGCAAAACGGCGGATGGAGAAAATGAAGGTGGCTGCCAGAAGGCTGACACCCAAGAGGCTGAGGCTTCCCCCCACAACCAGAAAGTCATCGGCGACTGACCCACGACGGCGAGTGTTTACGTATGACAGTCCACTTCGACGGTTTGTCGCTACACGCAGATATGCTCTCTGCCAGAGCAGGAGTGGCAGGAGGGAAACCTGCGATCAGCGAAACCCGGTAGGGATTCCTAGGATTTCCCGAGCCTGGCCTTGGGCTCAGAGTGCCAACTCCCCAACTCCAGCGCGATCGCCATACATGCTTCGCGCAAATCGTCCCCAAGGGCGCGGTCGTCCATGGCCCGGGCCACGACCATGCCTCCCACGCACATGGCCGCGATGGCCTGCGCCTTGGTGTGGCGGGGCCTGCCTTTCTGCGGCATGCTTCGCTCCAGGACGCTGACCATGGCTTGGAACACGGTCTCGAAGGCGCACCTTACATTCTTGCCGCTCCGGGTAACGTCGGACGGCAGCGCCACCATCGGGCATGAATTCTCGACGTCTTCGAAATGCTGGCGGGAGAGATAGGCGCGGACGACCTGCTGTCCAACGTCGGCGGAGGCCCGATCCACTTCCACTCCTTCCCAGCAACTCTTCCATTCTGGGTCGGTGAAGAAACACCCTAACACCTCGACATAGAGATCACTCTTGCTCTCAAAGTAGCTATAAAAACCACCGGACGTCAGCCCCGTGCCCTCCATGATTTGCTGGATCGAAGTATTTTCAAAACCATGGCGGTTGAAGAGACGGCGAGCGCTCTGGACGATTCTTTTCTTCACCTCGACGCGGTGGCTCGCGGGATAGGGCATGGGTCCTCCTCGCTTTATTTGAGGGAAGTATGCCTCGGCGGCGATATTCTCTGCCATGAAAATATGATCTTGAACATATTTTGGGCGGATGCTTTAATGCCCGAACCTTGGGCAACAAACATTTCGGAGGGTGACGATGAACGCGAACAGGATGAGTACGGGAGGAAACGCGATCTCGATGTTCGGTACGCCGACCCGGCGGCAAGCGATGGCCGGGGTCGCCGTTGTGTTTGGGAGCCTCACCCTGAGCTCCATGGGGACGGGAGCGGAAGCCGAGGGAGAGCTGTCTCACACGGCCGAAGCCATCCACCAGGAACCGATTTTTAAGGCGACCCGCCAGCGGGTTTATGAAGCGCTCACCGACGCTCAACAGTTTAGCAAGGTCACGCAGATCATCGCGGCCAAGGAGCCCAGTATTCCGCTGGAAAAGTCGCCGACGCAAATCAGCCGCGAAGCGGGAGGCACCTTTGTGCTTTTTGGCGCCATCATCGTTGGGCGGCACATCGAACTTGTGCCGAACCAGCGAATCGTCCAAGCCTGGCGAGTGGCCTTCTGGGATCCGGGAATCTACTCGATTGCGAAATTCGAGCTCGTGGAGCAGGGCGACGGAACCAAAATCATCTTCGACCACACCGGCTTTCCCAAGGGCACGGGTGAACATCTCGCAGCGGGGTGGAAAGCCCACTACTGGGAGCCGCTCGCGCAATTCCTTGGTTAGCCTGTGCGCAACCAAAACCGCGGGTACGGGAAGCTGAATCAGGGAGCAGCCACGATCAGTTCATCTTGCAGGAGAATCCAAATGCACCCGAAAACCGATGGAATCCTGGAGTCCTCATTGTATGTCGCTGATGTGGCTCGTTCGGTTCAGTTTTACGAAAGAAGCTTTGGGTTTCGGGTCATCAGCGATTTCGCAGGGCGAGGTTGCGCAGTGCAAGCGGGTCGTCGTCAAGTCCTATTGTTATTTAAGAAGGGCGGCTCGCGGGCGATTCAGTCGCCCCACGACGGCGACGGCGAGCTCCACCTCGCGTTCGCAATTCCTTCTGCGGAGTTGGCGAGTTGGGAAACCTGGCTGGCGAAGAATGGAATCGCGCTGGAAGAGAAGCGAACGTGGGAACTGGGCGGCCAGAGCCTTTATTTTCGGGATCCAGACCGTCATCTCATCGAGGTCGCCACTCCCGGTGTGTGGTCGATTTATTGATGCGGCACCGGTTTCCCATGCGGCGAGAGGCGCCAATTCGACCAGAAGGGAAACTTGGGAGCGTGGCGAATTCGGAGCCGGACGGTAGCGATAATTTGGGTAGGATGTTAGAAGAATCACCGCGTGGAAATTATCATTTAGAAACAGGCTTGATGGCGGCAACGGGTCGATTTTGCGAGCACGGCGCTAAAGGTGTCGACGCGAATCGCCCCGCATGCTACCATCAAATTGAGTTTGCTCATTGCCATGGCGAGATGCAGGGGCAAACCATGTCAGACTTCGGGCTCTGTGCGACGGATGTTCGCGAACCCCGCCAGGTCCGGAAGGAAGCAACGGTAACGAGCCTCTCCGTGTGCCGCGGATCACCCGAAGTCTGATCAAGAATTAAATACGTCCTTTGTCCGTTGTCATTTGTCCGTTGCCAGGACCGCGGACGGCGGACCACAATGAGCTTAATCCTGAATCCTAGATCCTAAATCCTAATTTCCCTCCCATGTCCTACCAAGTCATCGCCCGCAAGTATCGTCCTCAAACTTTCGATGACGTGGTAGGGCAGCACCTGGCCACCGACACCCTAAAGAACGCCATCCTGACGGACCGTGTGGCGCATGGATACATTTTTTCGGGGGCGCGCGGCGTGGGGAAAACCACCACCGCGCGTATTCTTGCTAAGGCACTCAACTGCATTTCCGGCCCCACCGTGACCCCTGACGGCACGTGCCCATCGTGCGTGGAGATTACCGCGGGGAATTCCGTGGACGTCCAGGAAATTGACGCGGCCTCGAACCGCGGCATCGACGAAATCCGGGAACTGCGGGAAGCGGTGCGCTACTTGCCCGCGCGCGACCGCTACAAGATTTTCATCATTGACGAAGCGCACATGCTCACCACGGAGGCCTTCAACGCGCTGCTGAAGACCTTGGAGGAACCGCCCCCGCGCTCGCTCTTCATGCTGGCGACCACGGAACCGCACAAGCTGCCGCCCACCATCCAGTCGCGCTGCCAGCATTTTTCCTTCCGATTGCTGGACTACGGAGAAATCTACGATCGGCTTCGCGCGGTGATTGCGGAAGAAAAGGTCGACGCCGATGAAGGCGCCATCTCCACCCTGGCGCAGGCGGCCGAGGGCAGCATGCGCGACGGACTCTCGCTGCTCGATCAGGTGATCGCTGCGTGCGGGCAGCATCTGGACGAAAAACGCGTGCGCCAAGTGCTGGGAGTGGTGCCCACGGAATTGCTCGCGGACATTGTGAAAGCCGTCGATGCCGCGGATTCCCGCAGCGTGCTGGAACGTGTGGCACAACTCGCGGCGGAGGGCTATGAACTTGCCCACTTCTGCGGCGAACTCACGCGATTTGTTCGCGACCTGATGATCGGCCGAACCTGCGGCGCGGACAGCAAGCTCCTCCAGGTTCCGAGCGAACAGCGGCAGCAAATCGCCGAGATTGTGGGCCGCTTCAGTGAAGAAGACCTTTCGCGATTTTTCAATATTCTGCTGCGAGCGGAAAGCGAGATGCGTTATGCGCTGGTGCCGCGCTTCCATCTGGAACTGGCTCTGATGAAGATGGTTCACGCGCGGCGACTCGTATCGCTGGAGACGCTGCTCAGCGGCCTCGGGGGCGCAGGCGCGCCAGGGAAGAGTTTACCCCCCCCACGTCCCGCCTCGGATCCACCTGCGCGTTTGGCGTCGGAACCACCGCGCCAGATTCGCACCGAGAGTTTCGCAAAAGCTCCCGTGGAGGAGCGCCGCCCCGCGCCGGCTATCGCCGTCGAGCGCCCGGCTGCACCGGTAGAAACCACCGCCCCGCCTGCGCCCGCGAGCGAGGATTCAGTGCTCGCCGCGATCAAGTCCAAAGTCTATGCTCAATCGAATTTTCTAGGAAGCTGTCTTGAGCACATGAGCCGATGGAGCTTCGAGGGTGGTGAAGTCACATTTTCCTATGCGCAGAAGGATTCGTTTTTCGCGGATTTGCTCAAAAGCCGCGAGCAGCAGGAGATACTTCGCGGTGTGTGCGCGGAAGTGCTGGGCAAACCCGTGAAAATCTGTGTTAGACTTGATGAGCAGGAAGTCCAAGCTCGTCTAGAGCGGCCCAACGCTCGCGAACGCGCCGAACGGGATCAGGCGGTGGAAGCTTTTCGCAAAAAGTTTGACGGCACGGTGTTGGACGTCAAAGACCTGAGCCGGGAGTGAGTAATGAAAAACCTGGGGCAAATGCAACAGATGCTGAAGCAAGTCCAGCAATTCCAGGAGCAGTTACAGAAGCAACTGGATGAGCTGGTGGTGGAGGCCGCGGCCGGCGGGGGCATGGTCTCCGTCAAGATGAATGGCCAGAAGCAGATTCACGAAGTGCGCATCGACCCCGAGGTGTTTGCATCCCAGGATGTGGAAATGTTGCAGGATCTGATCCTGGTCGCCTGCAATGAAGCCTCGCGAAAAGTTGACGAGCAGTTGTCCAGCCAAATGGGCAGCCTGGCCGGCGGGCTTAACATTCCGGGCTTGACCTAACGGCTGCCGAAACTCGAAATTAGAAAATCGAAACTCGCAGCGGATTCCTGCTTCATTCATTGGGAAGACAATTGCAGGCGTGGATCGCAACGCTTCTCGCCGATGACGCCGGCAGCAAAATGCCGCGTCGTCGAGTTTCAAATTTCGATTTTCGAATTTCGGGTTTCGATCTTCGAGTTTCTGGTTTCCAACCTTATGAAAGATTACGCTGAGCCTCTGGCTCGCTTGATTGATGAGTTCAAACGCCTGCCGGGAATCGGGCAGAAATCCGCACAACGCATTGCCTTCTACCTGGAGCGCGCATCACGCGAGGAAGTTCAGCGCCTGGCCGCGGCCATCCTCGACGCCAAGGACAAAATCCGCTTATGCAGCGTGTGCAATAACCTGACAGAACTCGATCCCTGCGAGTACTGCACGGACCCGCGGCGCGATGGAGAAGTGATTTGCGTGGTGGAAACTCCCTACAATGTTGTCGCCGTGGAGAAAACGCGCGAGTTCCGCGGACAATACCACGTGCTGCATGGAGCACTCTCGCCGCTGCAAGGCATTGGCCCCGATCAACTGAAGCTGAAGAACCTGCTCGAACGCCTGCGGGGGAGCAAAGTGAAAGAACTTATCCTCGCCACCAGCCCCACCGTCGAGGGCGAAGCCACCGCCGTCTACATTTCCCGCCTCATCAAACCGCTCGGTGTGAAGGTAAGCCGCATCGCCATGGGAATTCCCGTGGGCTCGGAATTGGAGTACGCGGACGAAGTTACCATGGTCAAAGCCCTCGAAGGTCGCCGCGAGATGTAACGCGTTAGACTATGGGCAAATCGGGAGGCGGCCCGTAAGTGGGTTTGGGCAGCAAGCGGTCGCGATCGTAAGGCGGGTCTTCGTGCGCCGGCATGACATAGTCCGGGTACTGCTCGAGCCAATCCTTGCGCCACTCCTCGTCGGCGAAATACTTAAGGTAGAGATAGGTGTCTTCTTCGCTGCCGCTACCCAGCAACGGATAATGACAGGCGGAGTCCTGGTCCAGCAAAATGTCTTTTGTCTCTTCGCGCAGACCCTCAGTCCAGAGCGTTGAGTAAAGCTCGCGGTCACTCAGATGATCGGTCTCCTCCACGAAGATGCGGAGCTGGGCAAGCTTATTGATGACTTCCCAGAGCTTGGCCGTGAGTTCCTGATCGTTGAGTGTTTCCGGCGCAGGCAGGGAAACTCCGGCCCTCTCCAACTGCTGAAAGTGTGTTGTCCAGGTGGCCTCCTCATATTCCACCACGTGCTTCCAGAACCCTTCTTGGACCTCAGGCGAGGTCGGCTCAATCTCACCGGTGGTCATCTTCCCGCCGGCTAGTTCTTGCGCCCGGCGCTTCAAGTCCTCGATCTTTTTTTCCCGGTCTTCGTCGGATTGATCATTCGCCATACGTGCTCCTATGAGGAAGAATTGCATGGCCGCGCTTCGCGGGCCGCCGAATCCGCCCAATCGTACTCGCATACGTCTGGGTTTTCCAGCACCCGTTTTCCGGGCGGGCGCAAACCGTGTTCCGGTATCCTCCGCCCTCCGTTATAATCTAATGTTTTGGCCCTCCTTAGTCCTACGGACAAGACCAAGGGTTTAAGGCAGAAGGATTCAAATGTTCGCTCGCTTTCGCCCGCTTCGGCCGTACCTTGCTCGCTATAAGGCGCGCTACATTGCGGGATTCGTCTGTCTGATCATTGGGCAGTCCGTGGGAGCCGTGGTTCCTCTGGTCATCAAGGCTGGAATCGATGACCTGATGCACGGCTTGTTGCTGCGGCGCTTGGCAATCGTGGCGGCCGTCCTGATCGGATTGTCGCTCATCAAGGCCGTCTTCCAATTCTGGACCCGTTGGATTCTGATCGGCATCTCCCGCGACGTCGAATACGATTTGCGCAACGACTTGTTCCGCCACCTGCTCCGCCTCTCCCAGAGGTACTACACCGAACACCGCACCGGCGACTTGATGTCAAAGCTCACCAACGACCTGAACGCAGTTCGCAACATGATCGGCCCCGGCATCATGTATTCAGCCACCACCGTGGTGGTCGGCATCACGACGGTCGCCGTGATGGTTCGCCTGGATTGGAGGCTTACGCTGATGGCGCTTGCCCCCTTGCCGCTGGTTTCTCTGGGGGTCAAGTATTTCGGCGCCAAAATTCACGAGCGGTTCGAAAAAATCCAAGCGCTTTATTCCGAGATCACAGAACGCGTGCGCGAGAACATCGCCGGCGTGCGGGTGGTGCGCGCCTTTTGCCAGGAAGATGCGGAGATGGCCACGTTTGACGTGATGAACCGCGACTTTGTGCAAAAAAACCGCGGCTTGATCTGGATTAGCAGCTTCCTGTGGCCGGCGATGGGATTGATGTATGCGCTCGCGGTCATGATGGTCTTGGTTGTGGGCGGGTTCCACGTGGTGCGGGGAATGATTAGCGTCGGTACGTTTGCCGCCTTCAACGTGTATCTTGCCAACTTGATCTGGCCCATCGTCGCGCTGGGTTACGTGACCAACCTCGTCCAGCGGGGCTTGGCGTCGCAGGGGCGGTTGATGACCATTTTTGACGCCAAGCCCGATATCGACGACCGCGAAGTGCCTGTTGAGCCGGTCACCGCGCTGATGGGCGACATCGAGTTCCACAACCTGAGCTTCAGTTACAACGGCCACGCGATTTTGAAGAACATCAACCTGCACATTCCCGCCGGCAAGACGGTGGCGGTGGTGGGCGCGACGGGCTCGGGAAAATCCACGCTGGTCAATTTGATTCCCCGCTTATACGATGCTCCTCCGGGAACACTTTTGATCGATGGCGTCCCCATCCGCCAGATTCCTCTCCAAACGCTGCGCAAGGATATCGGGTTTGTGCCGCAGGAAACATTTTTGTTCAGTGAAACGATTCGTGAAAACATCCGGCTGGGCGCGCCGGAAAGGTCGGATGCCGAGGTCGAGCGCGCGGCCGCAATTTCGAATATTCTCCCGGAGATTAATAGCTTTCCGTTGAAATTTGACACCATGGTGGGAGAGCGCGGGCTGACGCTCTCCGGCGGGCAGAAGCAGCGGACGGCCATTTCCCGCGCCGTCATCCGCGATCCCAGAATTCTGATTCTCGACGATGCGCTTTCCAGTGTCGACACCTACACCGAGGAGACCATCCTGCGACAACTTAGCGGCGTGGTGGCGGGCCGCACGACCATTTTGATTTCGCACCGCGTTTCGACTATCCAGAATGCCGATGAAGTCGTGGTGCTGCACGGCGGTGAAATCGCGGAGCGCGGCACCCACACAGAACTCCTCGCGATGAATGGACATTACACGGAGCTCTATAACAAACAGTTGATTGAAGAGGCTTTGGAAAAGGAAGCGTGAAGAAGAAGTCAGAAGACAGAAGTCAGAAGACAGAAGTCAGGAGCTAAAGGTTAGAAGATTCGACTCCTGTCTTCTGACTTCTGACGTTGTGCGGATTATGGCTGCGAATTCAGACGAAGAAGAGATTCTCGGAAAAGCTTACGACGCGCGGCTGATGCGGCGGCTGATCGAGTACCTTCGTCCGTACTGGCGGATGACCTTGTTCGCGCTGATCACGACGCTGATTTACGGAATTCTTCAGGCCATCCCCGCCTACCTGATGAAGGTCGAAGTGGACCGCTATCTTGACCCTGTCCGGGGCCAGCACCTTCCGTCCGTCCTGGCGAACTTTCTAAGCCGCGATCCCATGGTGGGCATTGTCCAGATTGCGTTCGCGCTCTTCCTTCCCGCGATTGTTGCCAGCTTCCTGATGGAATTCGCGCAGTCGTTCGCCATGCAATTGGTGGGGCAGAAGGTGATGTATGACCTCCGCCAGCAGATATTCCTTCACTTGCAGCGTCTGGAATTGGCCTTCTTCGATCGCAACCCGGTGGGCCGCCTCGTCACGCGGGTGACCACAGACGTGGATGTGCTCAATGACCTTTTCTCGTCCGGAGTGGTGGCGATCTTCGGCGATTTCTTCACCTTGTTGAGCATTATCGTGGTCATGCTGAAAGTGAACTGGAAGCTGGCGTTGTTAACTTTTTCCGTGCTACCCGTCATCATCATCGTAACGGGGATGTTCCGGCGCGCGGTGCGCGACTCTTACCGGCGCATTCGAACGGCGATTGCACGCATCAATGCGTATTTGCAGGAGCACCTGACCGGCATGGCGGTGCTGCAACTTTTCAACCGCGAGGACCGCAGCTTCGACGAATTCGAAGCCGCCAATCTCGCGCACATGGAGGCTTATAAGGATTCCATCCTGGCATACGGCCTCTTCTATCCCGCTGTCGAACTGGTGGGAGCGATTGCCATTGGCATCATTCTCTACATGGGCGGGGGAATGGCCTTGCGCGGCGCCGTCAGCGTAGGAACGGCCATCGCCTTTATCCAGTACTCACAGCGATTTTTCCGGCCCATCCAAGACTTAAGCGATAAGTACAACTTGTTGCAGGCGGCGATGGCGAGTTCGGAGCGAATCTTCAAGCTGCTGGATACGCCCGTCGCGATCGTGGACCCCCCGCGGCCCCAAGCGCTCGCGCACCCGCGCGGCCACGTGGAATTCCGCAACGTCGGGTTTGCCTACAAGGACGGCCACAAAGTCCTGGACAACATCAGCTTTGCCATCGAGCCGGGTGAAACCGTGGCGGTGGTGGGCCACACGGGCGCGGGAAAGACCACCCTCACCAACCTGCTTTTGCGCTTCTACGAAGTGCAGGAGGGCAGGATCACTTTCGATGGCATCGACATTCGCGAACTGCGCCTCGGTGATTTGCGCAGGAATTTTGGCATCGTACTGCAAGACCCGTTCCTTTTCTCCGGGACGATCGCGAGCAATATCCGCCTGGGCACCGAAGGGATTACCGACGCGCAGTTGCACGAGGCGGCCCGAGAGGTCAACCTTCAGGAGTTTATTGCGAGCCTGCCGGGCGGGTTTGACGAGCCTGTGCGGGAGCGCGGCGCCACGCTCTCCGTGGGTCAAAAACAGTTGCTATCCTTCGCCCGCGCGCTCGCGCACAATCCCCGCATTCTAGTCCTCGACGAGGCCACTTCCAGTGTGGACCCCGAAACCGAGCACTTGCTGCGGGAGGGGATGAGGCGCCTGATCGAAAACCGCACCTCGCTGGTGATCGCGCATCGGCTCTCCACCATCCAGAATGCCAGCAAGATTGTGGTCATGCACAAGGGGCGCGTGCGCGAACTGGGCACGCATCAAGAGTTACTCGATCAGCGCGGCATATACTTCAAGCTTTATCAGCTTCAGTACAAGGACCAGGAGATTCCGGCGGCGCGGCTGGTCGCCGAAACAGAGTCGCTGCGAGAACGCCCTTAATCGACGGTAATCCGAATTTACGGGGCTGTTGATTTAGTCCCAAAGTGGCGGAATAACGAAGCCCAGGCCAACGGCTTGGTTCGAATGAGATCACAAATATAACCGCCAGCCCTGAAAGGGCGAGATCGGGGTTCCCTCCATCCCGCCTTCCCCACTCTACGTAACCCACCGAGAAACCGACCACCCCGTGGCCAGCAGGGTAGCGCAAAGGTGCGCGCCGTCTGCGCTCCTTTGCGGCCGTTCCCCAATTCCCCACTGGTTCATGCGGGCGTGCTCTGGTCGTGATTGGCATTTCTGTTTGACGAGCCGCGGAGGAGCGCTGGAGGGCGCGCACCTCCGCGCTACGTGCTTTTCGGCAAACGGCGTCACCGTACGCGCCGTCGGTTCACCGCGTGCTGCTGCCCACCAGAACCGCACACAGATTGGCCGTCAGGCGCATGACCTTCACACACCATTGGGGCGGTGAAAAGCCCCGGGAGGAACGCCAAGTGCGTGTGCCTCCGCACTACCCTGCTGGTGTGCGCGCAGCAGCAGCATCGTAGCGCAAGGCCCGCCCTCCGGCCTTGCGGTTCTTTCAGCGTGGCAGGTGAGTCCCGCGCAGCCGTGGGAACCTCGGATTATCTTGCTTTTGGCGCGGTGAGAGCCCGCGCACCTGGAAAAGCCGCAGGGCCGAAGTGCGGGCCCTGCGCTACGTTTTTCCGCCGGGCCCTGGCAGGCCGGGCGGGGAGTAACGCTGCCACCAGCACGAGTGAAGTCAGCGTTTTGGGGAATGTCATTGCCACCTCGGGCGCATCGCGGGGACCCGGGAGAAACCAGATTCTACTCCGCCTATCGGGAATTGCCAGGGTCACCGAAGAGGCGCGGAAAGAGAGGTACGAAGTGCCTGGTATTAGGTGTCAGGGGCAGAAGGAAAGGGTGAAGGGTGAAGGCTAAAGGGTAGAGGGTAAAAGGGGCCCGCTCTTTATCTTTTACACTTTACTCTTTAGCTTTTTTCTCCGGTGGCCGACACCGACAGTCCGCGAGATTCTTGAGACGATTTCCGCGACGAAGCGCGCGAACCATCGCCACGCTTGACTTTTTCCGTCCCCGCCACAATCCAAAGGCCTCGTCCAGTGCGGCGCCGAAGTTCGCGGGGGCGGAGCGGCAAACGTAGCGCTCGTCGATGGCGGTCCGGATCAAGGGGCTGAGGGTTTTCTTCTCCAGCTTAGACCACGCACGCAGATGACGCCGCTGCTCTACCGTAAGGAGAATCTGAGTTAGTACCTTGTTTCCCATCGTTTAACAATATACGCCGTCCGTACTTCCATTCAAGAAGGCTCTGCTCTGGGGAACCTGTAGGATGCCCCGACGAGATTCGCCGTAAAGTCAAAAGAAATCCTCTCCACTCGGAAAATTTGTCCTTGTCCACCTAGCCTCTGGTCGCCAACGTGCAGTATTTGTAGTGGAGTATTGTCGTGTGGGTAAAACAGCGCACCGCTCGGCGGGTTTTGCGACAGACGGCAGGCTACCCAGGAAGGCTCGGTAACCCAGCACCCATCCCCAGCGCCCGGCGCCGAAAGCGCAACTCCCGCAAACGAGCGTGGGAGGCCACGATGTTGCAGAAAAAGAAGCTACTTAGGCGCGGAGCCAAGAAATTCTAAAAAATGTATGTCTATGATACAAAAACGTTTAGTTCGCTTCAGGGGCGCGAGCGGAGGGGAAAAAGGGGAATTAAAAAACGAGGCTACTCCCACGATGTTGTTGAAAACACGTGTAGAAAAAATGTCAGTTTTGGCTACTCCCACGATATTTATGAAAACAAGCAACTTAAGCCGAGATAGCCACGATATCTATGAAACTAAAGGTAGTTGTGCGTCGGGTGAGACCGAACGCAACCGGAGGATATCCTTACGAGAAAGAAAGCGCCCTACGTCTCGCAAGAGCCAACCCGATTTGCAGAATATCCACGCGAACGAAATGAACGCCTCCGACTCCTCCGCAGAATCGACATCGGAGGCCGGGGTCAGCCGCGCCGTAGCCCGACTCCGGCAGGCGAGCAAGAAAAGATATATTACGTTCGAAGCCGGAATGTGTATGAAAACAAAGGATCGCAAGACACAATGCCCGAATAGAAACAGACATTTAGGTCGAACTTTTCGACATTTTTGCTTCATCGATGCCCATTTTGCAGAAAAATGCAGATTTTGAACGACCCATTACCAGCTCAATTCGGTTTTTTGCAGATTTCTTCGTGCATAATACATTTGTCCCAATCATGAACGCCGTGTCGCAGGTCCCGAGTCCCGAATGCCAAATCATGATCGTCGCGGGGGAGCGCTCCGGCGACATCTATGGCGCAGCATTGGCCCGAGCTCTCCAGGCGCGTTTGCCGGGCGTGGAGATCTTCGGCTGCGGCGGTGAGGCCATGCGGCAGGCGTCGGTGGACACGGTCGTGGACTCTCACCAGATTTCGATCGCCGGCATCACGGAGGTCATCCACGGAATTCCCCGCATCTATCGCGCGTTTCACCAACTCCTCGCCGAAGTGGATCGCCGACAGCCCCAGCTTGCTGTTCTCATCGATTTTCCGGACTTTAACCTGCGGATGGCACGGCAGCTCAAGAAGCGGGGAATACCCGTGGTTTACTTCGTCGGTCCCCAGGTTTGGGCTTGGCGCAAGGGGCGCGTGCAAACGCTGAAGAAACGCATCGCGAAGATGATTGTCATCTTCGACTTTGAAGAGGAGATTTACCAACAGGCAGGCGTGCCGGTGGAGTACGTTGGCCATCCGCTGGTGGACATGATGCGGCCGCACCTGTCGCGCGAGGAGTTTTTCGCGAAAGTCGGCCTGGATCCCTCGGTCCTGACCATCGCGCTGTTGCCGGGCAGCCGGCATAAGGAATTCACGGCGAATCTGCCGGTGATGCTTGACGCGGCCGCTCGCCTGACCCTGCATCGCAAACTTCAGTTCGTGGTAGCTGCCGCGCCCACGATTGATCCAGATTGGCTGAAAACTGCCCTGCCGGACCAACCGGTGGGAGGCGCCGCGGTCCGCATGATCGCCAATGCCACCCACGACGCTCTGCAACATTCCGACGTTGCGGTGATAGCGAGCGGGACGGCAACGCTCGAGGCCGCCCTGGTTGAGCGCCCTATGGTGGTTGTCTATCGTGTCTCCGCTCTGACCTGGCTGGTGGGGAAGTTGATGGTGAAGGTCCCCTTTTACTGTATGGTGAACATCCTGGCAAGGAAAGAGCTTGTGCCCGAACTGATGCAGGAGGATTTTAATGCCGCCAATGTGGCCGGGCGGGTAGAATATTTACTGGACCATCTCGAGGCACGCGAAGAGATGACCCGGGGATTTAAAGCCTTAAAATCCCGATTGGGGCGGGGAGGAGCAATCGAACGCGCCGCGGATGCTATCGTGGGGGTGCTGTGGTCGTCTCAAACGGGTTAAACCTTCCCCCCACCGAAATTGATTTGGGCGTCATGCAACGCGGAGGTCAACCCTATAATCCAATCCAAGGGTTAAGTAGTCTTACTAGCGCGGACGAAGATTCCGTCCGCGGTCCTTATCGGGTGGTTAAGGTAACAGCGGAACCGGCTGTCTGGTATTGAACTCAGGGAAACCACCCTACTGATGATGACATCTAAGATAAATCCACCATCTGGAAACGTTAACTACCCGGGCGACACCGCCGGCGCGGATCGCATACCGGACCGGTTTTGCAAGGGGAGCCAAGAATGATTCCGTCTAGAACCGTGAATCGGTCTGCGTTGTCGCGCGCCATTCGCCATACTCGCGCGTGGAGGGTTCAGGCAGGTCTCTTGGGCCTGCTCCTGGCAATGGCCCCGGGTTGGGGCCGGGCGCAGAGTGCCGGTCCGCGTTTCGAAGTCACAAACTACGTCATCGATGCCCAGATCCTCACCTCCCAACACCTTCTAAGCGCCAAGGCGCGCGTGGACATTATTCCCAGCACGGACATCACCTCCCTTGCTTTTGAGTTGCACAGCAATTTGCGCGTCCAAAAAGCTGTGGATAGCACGGGTCAGGAAGTTTCTTACCGGCAGGACGGCCAGATGCTGAACCTGTCGCTCCTGAATCCACTTCCCGGAGGCAAGCCGGCCTCGATCACTGTGACCTACGGGGGAATGCTTGGCTCCGCGGATGGCAGCCCGGTGGAAGGCATCAAGGTGGCGTACATCGGGCCGGAAGGGACCTACCTCCTTTATCCGGGCCGTTGGTTCCCCGTTAGCGGCTATGGCATGAACCGCTTCTCCGCTACGATGAACATTACTGTCCCCTCGGATGAGGTCGTCATCGCCTCGGGGAAAGCCGCCTCACCAGAGCGGCAAACCGGGCAGGTCACTTACAGCTATACATTCGACAAGACTTCTTTTCCGGGAACGGTGATTGCAGGCCGTTATGTGGTGCAGCCCGGCACGACTTCGGGAGCCGACATCACCCTCTACCTTAAGTCGGGCCATGAAAACCTTGCGGCCCCCTATGGTGAGACGGCGGCGAAAATCCTGGCTTATTACAGTACGGAGTTCGGCCCGCTCCCCGACGCGCACCTCAACATTGTTGAAGTCGGCGACGACACCGTGGGAGGTTATACGGCCCCAGGGGTGGTGGCGCTCGCCTCGCGCGCGTTTACAACTCAAGTCAACTATCGGCTGCTGGCACAGGAGATTTCGCACCTGTGGTGGCGTTGCCTGGTCAGTCCCGCTACCCCCAACGATGCGTTTCTGGACGACGGCCTCGGCGTCTACTCAAAAGCAATGTACGTGCAGGAGTCCGCGGGCGACGCGGCCTTTGAAGACTTGATGAGGGATACGGATGTCGGCGCACTCACCCATGAAGAGGTGGCTCCCATCGCGCAGGCCGGCCAACTGCATGAGTTCACCCCCGAGTACCAGTCGATTGTCTTTGATAAAGGCGCCATGGTTTTCCACATGCTCCGTTGGGTGATTGGCGACGAGGCCTTCCGCAAGACCTTGCGGTCGATGATGGAGCAGTATGCTTGGAAATCCATCACCACGGACGAGTTTCAACGCTTGGCGGAGAAAGCCTCCAAGCAAGAACTAACCTTCTTTTTCGCGCAATGGGTCAACTCCACCGGCGTGCCACAGTTCAAGAGAAATTGGGCTGTTTACAGGCTTCCCAAAGGCTATCAGGTGGTGGGCAAGATGCAGCAGGATCTGGATATCTTCCGCATGCCCGTGGAGGTTCGCGTGGTCTGCCAGGGCTCCAAACCCATTACCCAGCGGATTGACATGGTGGGAACCACGGCGGATTTTACCATCGACACCCGTACCAAACCCTTGCGCGTCCTGGTGGACCCGGCGAGCCGCATCTTGAAATTCGACGACTCGACGAAATACCAGGTGGAGATGGCGCGCGCCGATCAGTTAGAGCAGGAACAAGCGTATCTGGATGCCATCAAGCAGTATCAGGACGTGTTGCAGCTCAACAGCAATAGCTCACTGGCCCACTACCGCCTGGGTGAGATCCATCTCAAGCTGCGCAACTACAACGCGGCGATGGAGGAATTCCGGCGGGCGCTAGATGGCGATTTGAATCCCAAGTGGATTGAAGTGTGGTCGCACCTGGAGCTGGGCAAAATATTTGACGTGACCGGCCAGCGTGACCGCGCTCTCAACGAATACCAGCGTGCCTTGCAGACCAATGACAACACGCAGGGAGCGCTTGACGAGGCCAACCGTTACGTTCAGAAACCTTACAAGGCACCGGCGCAGACGACTTAGAAGCTAAGAAGGGAGGAGCTAGAAGCCAGAAGTTAGGGGCTCTGGGTACGCAATCACATTCTCGACCCGAGGGCACGGAGCAAACCTCTAGATTCTGACTCCTGGCTTCTCACTACTGCCCTCGCCCTCTGACTTCTGCCGCTCAAATTTCAATCCGCTGAGTTCGCTCGGGGGAACCGCTCGGCGCTGGACCAATACCTTGAAAATGTTCCCCATTCCCACGGGAGCGATCAACCTTTTCAGTTTTAGCCGCGCGCTAAGCGTCTCCGTGTCCGTCTGGCCTGGATCGTACACATCCGCGAATTGGTTGGCTTCGCCGAGGGCCAGCAAAAACTTTTCCTGGGTGGTAAAGCCCGCCGTCTCCAGCCCGGCGGCTTTTCCCGCATCGACCAAGGCACTGAAGTTCACATGCGACGTCAAATCTGTTTCCCCGGGCGCGACGAAGAAATCCTCCGCCACGGTGTGGCCCCGATACGCCAGCAAAGTTCCGCGCGGACGGTCTGGCGTGAAAAGTCGATGGGCAATGTCGCCATAATCGATGGTCAGCGCAAAGCCTCGGGTCAACTTCGCGACGACAGCTTGAATCCACACTTGCGCCTGGCGGTTCACTTCCATGCGATGGCCTTCTTCCAGTTGCGGAGCATACCGCGCAACGTAAGCCGCAACGGTCGAGTCGCTGATGGGGCCGGGTCGCTCGCTCAACGCGTCGCCCTCGGCGGCAACGTAGATTTCCTTGAGGCGCCCTCCGGCTCGCGTGACGACGCTGACCGGAAACGCGTCAACGAGTTCGTTCGAGAAAAAACAGCCCGTGACGGACGCGAGTTCCTCAAGACTGGAGAGCAGCCGGACCCTGCCCTCCTGCCCTACCGCGGCCAGCCGCGCTGCAATGCTCTTGCGCTGGGCAGCGCCCGGCTCGATGGCGACGTATTCCAGCGCCGCCGCGAACTCCGGCAGGACCACCTGCGTCCAACTCAAAAAATCGGACGCGAAGAGCCCGCGCCCCGCGCCCATCTCCACCCAGGTGAATGGCTGTGGGCGTCCCAAGACATCCCACATTTCGGCGGCTTGACGCGCTACCAGACGAGCGAACACCGGATGCAGGTCGGAACTGGTGAAGTAGTCCCCCGCGATGCCGGTGCGCTCGCGCCCCCGAGTGTAATAGCCGAAATCGGGATGATAGAGGCACAGCCCCATGTAGCGCTCAAAGGTCATTGGACCCGTGCGACGCAAGGTGTCAAGAAGTAAATCTTTGAGGGGTGTGCGGTTCAATCGAAACTCAGGCGTAAGATTCACGCCGCCCTTGTCGCCGGGCGGCCCGGTTAGCTTTTGGTAGGGCTCGTCAAATACCGTGAGCGCCGTCTCTACTTTGCGAGCTTGCGCAGCGCTTCCTCGTCGTAACCCAAGACCATGTGTCCGCCGCGAATCACAATGGGCCGTCGAATCAGGTTGGGTTCCTGCGCCATGAGCTTCAGGGCCTCATCCCGCGCCGGTGGATTCTCCTTCATCTTCCGTTGGCGGTAAAGTTCAGTTCGCGGATTCAAGAAGTCGAGGTGGTTTCGCGTGCCGATCAGGGCGTTGAGTTGGTCCACGCTCAAGCGGTCTTTCCCCAGGTCGTGTTCGTCAAGTTCGACACCGTTCTCGAGCAAGAGACCTCTCGCTTTGCGGCACGTCGTTCAAGTGGGCTTGAGATACATTTTCAGTTTGGACATAGATGACTCCGAATGCACTTCCTTTTAGTACCTCGGAACCTTGGGGTCGATCTCTCTCGACCATTGATCGATGCCGCCGCTCATGCTGAGTGCGTTGACCCCGTGTTGTTTGAGCCACGACGCGGCGTTGAAACTCCGTATTCCCGCATGACAGTAAACTACCACAGGTTGGTCCTTCGGAAGGTCATCGACCTTTTGCGGAATCTGCCGCATCGGAATGAGTGTGGCCCCCTCAATACGGGCAGTTTCGTACTCCCACGGTTCGCGGCAGTCCAGCAGGAAAAACTTCACGCCCTTCTGCCTCATCTCGTCTACTTCGCCGGGTTCGATAGTGAGTTCGTCCACAGATTCACTCCTATTCACTACAGCCCACACCGGGCCTCTACACGTCGCGCTGCGTTGGGCCCGCCATCATCTCCGCGCTGCACGCTCGCGACATTTCTCGACGAAGCGCACAAAAATGGCGCGCTGCTCGGCGGAATTGTTGACCATCTCCTCCGGGTGCCACTGCACTGCCATCAAGAAAGGATATTCTTCCGCGGATTCCACGGCTTCGACAAAGCCATCCTCGGAGCGCGCCGTCACTTTCAGCCCATGCCCCAACCTTTTGACCGCCTGGTGGTGCAAGCTGTTCACGCGGCATGCGCTCGGGACAATCGCTCCCAAACTCGATTCCTTGTCCGTCACCAGAACGGTGTGTGTTGGCTCCTGCCGCGATTTGCCGGCATCTGTCTGCCGATGCTCAAGCTCCGGCTCAGCGTCATCGTTCATGTCCTGGTAAAGAGTGCCGCCGAATCCTACATTGATCATCTGCACGCCGCGGCAAATGCCCAGGATGGGGGACCGGCGCGCCAGTGCCCCCTTCAACAGAGAAAACTCAAATTCGTCACGAGGCCGGTAGTCCTGAACGCTGTCGTGGCGCTTTTGCTCGCCATAGAACGAGGGGTCCACATCTTCTCCGCCGGTGAACAGAATTCCATCGTAATCCCCGGGGCGCACGCGGTGGGCGTCTGTCGCTGATACAAGTTCAATTTCGCTTCCTACCGCGCCCGCCGCCAGCAGAGCTTGGACATAGGGCGACTCAGCGTGCCGGGCTTTTTCTTTTTCGGCAACAGAAACGGCAATGCGCATAGTAATGACACTCCTCGCCCCGAAACCTCGGTGCAGTCAAGAAGCTATTCACAGATAATAGCGGACAACCGGCGGATTGATCTACTTCCCCAGTAATTCTCGCAGACCCGCCTCGTCGAGTGTCGTGATGCCGAGGGCCCGCGCCTTTTCCAGTTTGGAGCCCGCGTCGGCGCCCACCACGACGTAGTCCGT
>Ga0181520_10005232_pt1 | contig 20857 bp, 19 predicted proteins | sample PEATcosm2014_Bin_29_FD_132451 | JGI IMG/M metagenome (GOLD analysis project Ga0181520, IMG submission 132451) | Peatland microbial communities from MTU Mesocosm Facility, Houghton, MI, USA - PEATcosm2014_Bin02_30_metaG | ecosystem: Environmental > Terrestrial > Soil > Wetlands > Peat | place... | reverse complement strand
GCTCGCCAGAAAGCAGAGCGGCGATTTCCCGCGGAACGGTTTTGTCCGTGGTCTTGGAATCCACCCCTCTGTTGTCTCAAGACTTAGCCGTCCTGTGCACACACACTTCGGAATTCAGGATAATTTGGCCCTTGGTCGAAAGACGGGTGGTTTCCATCGGTAAGACCTCGGTAAGATTATGGCAGAGTCGCCCCTGATCGCGCCAAACCCCTATCGCAGCCGCCCCAGCTTATCCAGCGGCCAGTAGACGAACACGGCTTTGCCGTAAATCTTCTTGCGCGGGACGCATCCCCAGGACCGGCTGTCGCTGGAAGAACTGCGGTGGTCTCCCAGCACGAAGAATTGGTCCGGCTTCACCGCCAGTTCGTCCATCGAAGCTTCGTCGCGGTATTCCTGCGGGACGTAATCCTCGTCCAGCGCGCGGTCGTTCACATACACCTGGCCGCGGTCGATGCGCACACGGTCGCCGGGCAGCCCGATCACCCGCTTGATGTACGATTTCGAAGGATCCAGCGGCCACCAGAAGACCACCGTGTCACCTCGCTCGATATTACTGAATCCGAAGCGGTAGGTGAACTTGTTGATGAAGATACGCTCCTGATCCGTTAGCCCCGGCATCATGCTGGTGCCTTCCACCTTCACCGGCTGGTAGATGAAGACGATCAGCACCACCGCGATCAGCACCGAGAACGCCAGATCGCGTACCCACGCGAACGCGCTCAATACCCTGGCGCGATCGCCCGACTTTTCCGAACAGCTTGAGGTCTCCGGCGCACTCGCGGATTCCGCGGGCGGCGCGGAGACCGGCGGCAGTGATTCTGAGGTATAGTCTTCCTGCATCCCTTGTGCTGCCATTATAGACGGTCCAGCGCGCCTTTCGGTTGCCCGCGCCGCCCCGCCGCCATCCCCGGCTTATTTCAGTAACTGGCCCAACTCCGTCAGCGGCACGGCCCCTTCCTTCAAGGCGCGGTCATTAAACGCGGAGACGCTGTACGCGGCGGGCTGAGCCTGCCGATACTCGTCGCGCACGCGCCGCCACCCGCGCCAGCCCACGAAATAGTCCGGCAACTGGCAGGAGGAGAGCTTGGCCCGTTGCAGCTTCTCGACGGCCTCCTCCTTCTCCTGGAAGGTCTGGTTCTGCATCAGGTCGAGCGCCTCCTGGTCTGTCATGTTGAGGGTTTGCAGGCGCACGTCGAGAATCGCGTTGGCGATCACGCGCAGCTCCTCTTTGGCGAAGGTCAGCGCCATCTCGGGCGAGTGGTCCAGGAAGCCCTCGTCGAGCATGGTCTGGGTGGCGAATTGCGCCCAGCCTTCGATATGCGGGTTGTTGCCGTAGACCGAGCGCAGCACGCGGCGGCTGCGCGGCTCGACGTCGTTGCCGATCTCCATCTGCACGTAATGGCCGGGCATAGCCTCGTGGATGGTCAGCAGCTTGAGCTTGTAGAAATTGTATTCGCGCAGTTTCGATTCGGCGCGTTCCGCCGGCCAGCTATCCGGAATCGGTGTCACCCAGTAAAAGGCGCCCAGTTGCGGTTCGAGCGCGGGAGCCGCGTTGAACCCGCCCACCGAATAGATTCCGCGCAAAAATTCCGGCGTGGGGATCACCTGGAGGTTCGAGCGCGACGGCAGCGTCAGCAGGTGCTTCTGCTCCACGAAGGCCCGCGCCTCGGCCAGGTCCTGGCGCGCGTCGCCCATATACGAAGCGCGCGTCGAATGGCGATCCGCGATGCGCCCCAGCACATCGCCGACTATCTTGTTGATGCGCGCGTCGCCCGCCAGATCGGCGTGTTCTCCGTGCCCGGCGAACATCTTCCGGTGCAGCGGCAACGCCAGCTCCAGCATGTGCGCCCGCACGCGCCCCAGGTCCTCGGTGGCGTTGGCCAGCACAACGTCGGGTTCCACGCCGCTCTCGAGGACGGAGCGGAACTTGCGCGCATAGAGATCCTTGCCCAGGCGCCAGTCCGCCTGGTTGCGTGCCGCCAGGCTGCTCTTCAGGTAGTCCTGAAACTTATGCATGGCCGCCATGGCAGGCGCGGCAGCCTTCTCGTAAGCCTCGCGCAGCTCGTCCGGCACGGCTCTGCGGATTGTCTTATCCACCAGGCCGATATTGCCTTCGTTCTCCTCCATCGCCACGGTGGTCCAAATCGCCGGCGCGGAGGTCAGGTTGGCGGCCGCCTGATCCAGGAACTGCGGCGTCTTTTCCAGCCGCGCGATGATGCTGCGTATGCGCACCGGTTTATCGGCGTATTCCAGAACGTAAGGCGAGAACAGCGCGTTCCCCAAAGCCTCCACGTAGACCGTGGGATTGTGCTGGTAATTGCGGATTGCGTTCAGCTCGAGCAGCGAGGTCGCGATCTGATCCTGGATGATTCCCAGGTCGGCGCGATCCTCGGCGCTCATTTGCTGCGCGTCGAGCTTGCCCAGGCGAGCTTGAAAATCCTGGTAGAACTTGCGCTGCCCATCCAGCGCGGCCGGGCTCATATCGTCCAGCAGGTCATCCAGCTTGCGATTCTGGTACTGATGCAATCCCACGCCCGTCGCGGCGGAGGGCGTGAAGGAGAGCGAGGTGTAAACGAATTCGTCGGAGAGTCGCGCGAAATCCTCGGGAGCCTTGCGGCCGCATCCGGCGGCCATCAGGAGTAGCACCAACGCAGCAGCAGCTTTCGCCATCGCTGCAATTGTAACGCTACCCCACTGGATGGAGGTGGAAGGTGCCGGAGGATGCCGAAGGCGGGGCCGCTGCCGCCAGAGGCGGGCGCGCGCTCAGCACCGGGAACACAATCCGGAAAACGGATCCGCGCTCCTCCGCGCTTTCGGCCGACAGGCTGGCATGATGCACGTCGGCGATCCACTTGGCAATCGCCAAGCCCAGCCCGGAGCCTTCCACCTGGCTCCTGGATGGGTCCGCGCGATAGAAGCGTCCGAAGATAAGCGGCAGGTCGGCCGCCGCGATTCCAATCCCGTTGTCCTTAACCGTAACTGCAACTTTCTCCCCCGCGGCGACCAGCCGGACCTGGATCGCCCCGGGCGTCTGCGTGTACTTCACGGCGTTATCCAGCAGGATCCACAGCAGCCGGTGCAGAGCGGAGTAATCGCCCCACACGGTTGCCTGGCAGCCGTCCTCAATTGCGACCGTCAGCGTGTGCCCGTGCGTATCGGCCAGGAGGCGGGCCTTATGGCCAGCCGCCTTGACCACCTCCACCAGATCGACCGGCTCGAAGGCCAGGCGCGAATTGCCGGCATCGGCCCGCGCCAGCGTGAGCATGTCTTTCAGCAGGCGGCTGGCCTTTCCGCACTCCGCCACAATCTCTTCGAAAGCCTGCCGGCTGGCCGCATCCATTTGCCGGTTGCGCAGCGCCAGCTCCGCCGTGGTCCGCATGAACGACACCGGATTGCGCAGCTCATGCGAAGCGTCCGCCGTGAATCGTTTGATCTCGCTGACCGCCGATTCCAGGCGCGCCAGCATCTCGTTGCAGGTCTCGGAGAGCCGCTGCAATTCGTCCCGCGTTTCCGGAACCGGCAGCCTCCCCGAGAGGTTCGAGACGCTGATCGACCGCGTGGCCGCGGTGATCTGGTCCACCGGCTTGAGCGCTCTCCGGCTGAGCGCGTACCCGCCCAGCGCCGAGAGGGCCACCAGCGCCGGGATGGTCCACAGCAACCCCGAAGAAAAGGCGCGCAGCACCGCGCGGTTGTTCGTTAGCGGCGCGGCCACGCACAGAACCAGGTGCTGTGCATCCGAGGAAAAGGGACGCGCCAGAACACGATACGGCTGCCCGTCAAACGCGACCTCGTCAAAACGGTCGCGATCGAGCGCGCCGGTCTTAGGCCACGGAAACGCCCCCGAGGCCGGAGTCGGAGACGGAAGCGCGCGCGTTCCGTTCGTTTCGAAGACCTCGATCAGCCCGCCTCCGGTGGCGTCGGCGAAGGCCTGAAACTTCCTGGCGCGCTGCGCTGGCAGATCGGCCTGCGTGCTGTACAGGAGCTCGCTCAAGCGCTCCGCGCGCCGCTCCAGGGTTCGGGATCGCCCCGTCATCAGCGTGTCTTCCAGGTCGAACCACATCACCGCGCCGAACAGAGCCAGCCCCGCGAGAATCACCGTCGAGAACCAGATCGTCAGCCGCAGCGAAATGGAACGATGGGCCGTCAACACTCTTCGCTCCGAATCGAGTAACCCACTCCGCGAACCGTGTGCAGCAGCTCGCTCTCTCCCGGTTGCGTGATCTTCGATCGCAAAGCCCGCACGAAGAAGTACAGGTTGGCATCGCTCACGTCGGACTCTCTTCCCCAGCCTTCTTCGATCAGCACCTCTCGCGGCACCACCATGCCGGCCCGCCGTATCAGCGTTTCCAGCAGCGCGTACTCGGTCCGCGTCAGCGATACCGTCCGGTCGCCGCGCTGCAGTTGGTAAGTGCCGGGATTGAGCTTTAAGTCCTGGAATCTCAGGTCCGCCGGTTGCGCCGCCGGAACGCGCCGGGCGACGGCTCTGATGCGCGCCAGCAGGATGTCCAGCTCGAATGGCTTGGTAAGATAGTCGTCCGCGCCGCAGTCCAGACCCTCGACCACGTCCGGCCCCGCGTCACGCGCCGAGACGATCATCACGGGCGTTTGCACTCTCGCTTCCCGCAGTTTCCTCAGGACAGTCAGACCATCCAGACGCGGAAGCATGATGTCGAGAAGAATCACATCGAATTCCGCCGCCAGGCCGAGCTTCAATGCCCGGTCCCCATCGTAGGCCAGCAGGACGGAGTGCCCCTCGCTCTCGAGCGCTCTGCGCAGCAAATCGGCAGTCTTCGGTCTATCTTCGGCTACCAGGAGTCGTATATCGTCATCTTGCCTTTCGGATGTTAATTTCCGATGACGAAACCGTAAAATTACTCGCCGCATACCGCTTTCTTAGATTGTCCTCAGACTGGCTTGCTCTAATGCCGTCGTACCATGTTTACTTCCCGAACGAAAAGGAATCGCAACAGGAGCACTGTTATGCGCACTGTCAGAAGAAACTGGAAAGCCGGGATCGCTTGTCTTACACCCGCCATCTGCAACCTTCTTGCGGCCTTTGTTCTAACGGCCTCCGTTTTACCCGCCGCGGATGTTAGCAGCAAAGGCGTGATCGCCGGCCGCGTGGTCGATAGCTCCGGCGCGGTGCTGCAAGGCGCGCAGATCCGTCTGCAACCTATGGAACTGACGGCCGCCACGGATGCCCAGGGCGAATTCTCATTTACCAATCTGGCCCCCGGCAGCTATAAGGTCCAGGTATCTTACGTCGGTTTCGAGGCCTTCCAGACCGACGTTCAAGTAACCGCCGGTCAGATACAGCGCATCGACGCGCATATGCAAATCGGCTCCGTGAGCGAAGAAGTCATCGTCACCGCCGAGCGCCCCCACGGCGAGGTGGAGTCGATCAACCGCACGCGCTCGGCCGACAACATTTTGCAAGTTCTCCCCGCCGAAGTCATCACGTCACTGCCCAACGCCAACGTTGCCGACGCTCTGGGCCGGCTGCCTTCGGTCACGCTCGAGCGCATCGAGGGCGAAGGCGTCTACATCCAGGTGCGCGGCACTGAGCCGCGTCTGACCAACGTCACCGTCGATGGCATTACGATCCCATCGCCCGAGCCGACCGTGCGCCAAATCCGCCTGGATGTCATTCCCGCGGATCTCGTGGAGTCCGTTGAAATCAATAAGACGCTCGCTCCGAACATCGATGGCGACGGCATCGGCGGCTCGGTCAACCTGAAAACCAAGACAGCCGGCGAGTTTCCCACCTTCAGCCTCTTCGGCCTGGGCGGATACGACCCGATCATGGGAGGCCGCGCCAACACCCAGGAGGGCGGGACCATTGGCCATCGCTTCGGCCGCGAGAAGAAACTCGGGCTTCTGTTCGGCGGCACCTACGATTACAACGGCCGCGCCATCGATAACCTGCAGCCCGCCATAGATCCGGCATCCACCTTCAGTAAACCGATCTACGATAACAACACCATTCGTGAGTACCGTTATTACCGCAATCGATGGGGCTTCGCCGGGACCGCGGATTATAAGATAGGCGAGTTCTCGAGTATCTACTTCAAAGGTATGTATACGAATCTTCAGGATTACGGCGACAAGTGGTACTACGAGCCCGTCGCCAGCGGCGCGTCGAAGTTTTATACTTCCAGCAAGCGGCCGGATGCCTCGATATCCAGTTATGCGATGGGCGGCAGAAAGCAGTTCGCTTCGTCGCTGCTGACCTGGGAAGCGGCGGCCTCGCGCTCTTACGAGCTCGATTCAGCCGGAAATCCCAAGGCCGACTTTTCATGGATCGGGTCGAAGCTCACCTGCGGCTACGATCCGACGGCCCAGACCGACGCCACCCTTCCCCACTTCGGCAATGGCTGCGATGCCGCAAATTCTCCGCTCCAGGTTGCCTCCAACTGGGGTTTCAAGGATATCACGACTTCGAAGGGAATGACCGCGCAGCTTAATTTGACCGCGGCAGCCGCCTATTCCGTGAACTATCATATCGGCTCGCACTATGCCATTTTCGAAGTGGGCGGCAAACTGCGCAACGGCCACAAGTACCAGAACGCCACCGAAACGGTCTACGACGGTTGGAGTGCCTCCAGCTATCCGATGACTCAGTTTCTGAGCGATTTCAGCAGCAATAACTACATGAACAACAGTTACTTCGGAGGCCACTACGGCCCCGTCTCCGATTTCAACAAGCTGCAGAGCTACACGCTCAGCAACTTGGCCAAGTATGTCGATGGCTATAAGACCGCCTCGGACACGTATCCGAACGAGTTCGATACCATCGAGCGAATCTCCGCCGGATATCTCATGAATACGATGGATTTCGGCAGGCTGCACGTCGTCGCCGGCGTCCGCATCGAAGGCACGCAGATGGATACGCGGGGCTACAACGTTACTCTGTACGGAGCGGGGAGCCCGAATTGCCCCACCAGCACGGGTTGTGGAACGCCTGTGCCGGTATTCAATAATCCTTCCTATGTGAACGTTCTGCCGAGCGTTTCGCTCCGTTACCCAGTCTCGCCCGAATCGGATGTTCGACTTGTCTATGGCCGCGGTGTATCCCGCCCGGATGCCTATCAGCTTGTGCCCTACGTTACCGAAGACGATTCCACCAATCCTGTAAACGTGGCCATGGGGAATCCCAAGCTGAAGCCGGCCCATGCCAATAACTACGATCTGCTTTACGAGCACTTTCTCAAGCCGGCCGGATTGCTGCAGGCGGGATTCTTCTACAAGCAGATCAATGACACTTTGATCAGCACGTCCTACACCGCTACGAGCGGTGCTTATCTGGGCGACCTGCTTACCCAGTGGATCAACGCGAGTAATGCGTACCTGTACGGTTTTGAGGTCGCCTATCAACAGCGGCTCGCCATGCTGCCCGGCCATCTGGGCGGCCTCGGTATGTTCGCTAACTATAGCTGGACCGCCTCCGAGATCAAGGCCATCCCGGGGCGCCTGGACAGCCCCACCTTGCAGCGCCAGGCGCCCAATAGCTGGAATCTTAGCCCCACTTACGATCGCGGCCGTCTCTCGGTCCGCGTGGGCCTTTCCTATAACGGTCCGAGTATTTACCAATACGAATACCAGACTGCGTCCGACGTCAGCGGTCTCGGCCCTCACGGCCCCTCGGGCGACGTTTACACCCTGGCGCACACGCAGTTAGACGCCCAGGCGAGCATTCGCATCGCTCGCGGATTGAGCGCTGTGGTCTACGGCCTGAACCTCACCAACGAAGTGTTCGGCTACTATACCGGCAGCCAGATCTTCGTGAATCAGCGCGAATGGTATAAGCCCACTTATACGGGCGGTTTGCGGTACACTTTCAACCGTGAAAAGTAAGCCCATCCGGGCGGCCGCGCTCTTACTCGCGGTATGGTCCGCGGGCGCCGCCAGCCCGGAGTTGAAATACGTCGTCATTGTCAGCCGCCACGGCGTTCGTTCGCCCACGTGGGACGCCGCGCGGCTCCGGGAGTACTCGCCCGATCCCTGGCCCGATTGGGGCGTCGCTCCGGGCGAGTTGACGCCTCACGGACGCGAGCTGATTCGCATCCTCGGCGATTACTACCGGGAATGGCTCGCTGGGGAAGGCCTGCTCAGCCCGCCGGGTTGCCGGGACGCCGATCGGGTCTTTGTATGGGCCGATAAGGACCAGCGCACCGTCGAGACCGGCCGCGCCTTTGCCGAAACGATCCTTCCCGGCTGCGGTGTCGCCCTGCACTCCGCAGCGGGCGGCCGCGATCCGCTCTTCTCCGGCGTGGGCGCCCCCTCCGCCGAGCGGGCGCTCGCGGCCGTGCGCCAGCGGTTGGGCAGCGATCCGCAACGTCTCGTGGCCCAACATCGCCAGGCGATCGATGCGCTCCAGTTCATTCTCACCGGCGGTCGGGGGGCGCCCCGGAAACTGCTCGATCCGCGACCGGGGGTGGGCGTCGAAGTCAGCGGGAAATCGGTCGAAATAGCCGGGCCTTTCGCCGCCGGCTCCACGCTGAGCGAGGTCTTCCTGCTCGAGTACGCCAACGGATTTCGCGGCCGGGATCTAGGATGGGGACGCCTGACCGAAGAGAATCTGGACCGCGCTCTGGAACTGCACGGCCTCTATGCCGATCTCATGCGGCGCACGCCATATATCGCGCGGGCGCGCGGATCGAATCTGCTGGCGCACGTGCTGCATTCCCTGGAACAGGCCGCCTCCGGCTCCGCTGTCCCGGGCGCGCTGGGCCATCCCGGCGATGCGCTGCTGTTCCTTGCCGGCCACGATACGAACCTTTCGAATCTCTCGGGAATGCTGGATCTTTCCTGGCAGCTCAAGGGCTACCAGCCCGACGAGACGCCGCCCGGAGGCGCGCTCATCTTCTCTTTGTGGCGCGATTCCGGCGGCCATCTGTTCGTCCGCACAAAGTACCTGGCGCAAACCCTCGACCAGATGCGCAACGCCGAGCGCCTCAACGCCGCCAATCCGCCGGCCACCCAGGAGCTTCGGCTTCCCGGCTGCGCGGCGTCGGAAGCGCCCGGCTGCGCGTGGGCCGATTTTCAGCAGACCGTGAGCAAGGCCATCGACCCGGCTTTTGTCTCCATCAACTAGCTTTGGCCCCGTAGTGCAGGTGCCAGATCTTCTTCCCTCCGTCGTCGGAGATCAGCAGGCTACCGTCGGGCAGTTGCAGCAGGCCCACCGGCCGCCCCCACACGTCGCGTTGGTCGGGTGAGATCATCCAGCCTTTCACGACCTCCGTCAGCTCGCCCGCCGGCTTGCCGTCCCTAAAGGGAAGGAACGCCACCGATTGCCCCACGCGCTTCGAGCGGTTCCACGAACCGTGCAAGGCCAGGAATGCGCCGCCGCGATATTCGGCCGGAAACCGGTTGCCGGTATAGAAGATGAAATCGAGCACCGCGACATGCGATCCCAGCAGCACGTCCGGAACGACGGTCTTGGCCACCAGGTCCGGGCGCTTGCCCTTGTTGAAGGGGTCCTCGTGCGGTCCGGCGTAGGCGTAGGGCCAACCGTAGAAGCCGCCCTGCTGGATGTGCGTGAAGAAGTCCGGCACCAGGTCATCGCCCAGGGTGTCGCGCTCTTGCACAGCCGCCCATAGAGTGTCGGTGCCGGGATACCAGCGCAGTCCGGTCGGATTGCGTGTGCCCGATGCAAAGATGACGTGTCCCGAGCCGTCCGGATTGTACTGATTGATGGCCGCCCGGCGCGGATCTTCTCCGGCCGAATCGTTCGACCCGGAGCCCACTCCGACGTACAGCTTCTTGCCCGCGCGGTCAAAGAGTAGATCGCGCGACCAATGATGCGTGCCGAGCCCGGCCAGCGAGATCACCTCCTCGCCTTTCCCCACCGACATCGCTTTGGCGTCGTAGCGGTAGCGCTTGATCGAATCCGGCTCGCCCACGTACAGGTACCCGTTCCAGAAGGCCAGGCCGTAGGGCTGGTTGAGCCCCTCGATCAGCTTCTTGCGCTGGCCGCCGGCTTTGATGATGTAAACCGCTCCATTGGGCCCGTGCGCGGAATCGGCCAGCAGAATCTCGTTGTTCGGCCCCAACGCCATGTAGCGCGGCGTGGAAAATCCCTCGGCGAACACCTCCACCTTGAAATCCGCTGGCACGCTGAGCCGCGCGCCGGAGGGCTCCGGGACCACGACCGGATGATTGTCCGCCGATGGCGTGGCGAACGGGGGCGGCAACTTGGGCGTGACCGCCGCGAACAACGCGACGGCGCCCGCGATTGAAACTATGACGGCAACTGTTTTCGCTCTCTGGTGCATACTTCTTGGATGCGCCACCAAAAAGAAAGGGCAGGCCGGGGGGCCTGCCCTGTTCGACGAATCTGTTTTCTAGTTAACGCGCGGCCATCAGCGCGCGCAGGCGCCGGGCACGCTCCGGAGCGCGTAGCTGCCGCAGCGCCTTGGCCTCGATCTGGCGAATGCGCTCGCGCGTGACATCGAACTCCTGCCCGATCTCCTCCAGCGTATGTTCCCGCTCGCAGCCGATCCCGAACCGCATCCGGATGACCTTCTCCTCCTTGGGAGAGAGAGTCTTCAGAATTCCGGCGGTCTCGTCGCGAACGTTGGATTCGATAACGGCATCCACCGGCGAACCCACCCAGCGGTCCTCGATCAGGTCGCCCAACGCGGATTCGCCATCGCGCCCCACTGGGGTCTCCAGAGAGACGGGGTCGCGCGAGATGGTCTTCAGCTTCTGCACCTTCTCGACGGGGATTTCCATCCGCCGCCCAATTTCGTCATTTGTAGGAGTACGGCCCAATTCCTTCTCGAGCTCGCGTGTGGCCCGCAGGAACTTGTTCATACTCTCGTTCATGTGCACCGGAATCCGGATGGTCCGGGATTGGTCCGCAATGGCCCGCGTGATCGCCTGGCGAATCCACCACGTGGCATACGTCGAGAACTTGTAGCCGCGCCGGTACTCAAACTTGTCGGCCGCGCGCATCAGCCCGATATTGCCCTCCTGGATGAGGTCCAGCAGATGAAGTCCGCGGTTTACGTACTTCTTGGCTACCGACACCACCAGGCGAAGATTGGCTTCTACCAAGTCTTTCTTGGCGCGCTCGGCCTCGGCTTCGCCGTGCCGGATCACCGTCAGGCTGTGGCGCAATTCCGGGAGGGTGGCGCCAGCCACGGTTTCACGCTTGCGAATTTCGCGCTTCAGCTCCCGCAGGCGGGCCTGCTGGAGCAGATTGCTGCGGCTTTCCAGCTTTTTGATCTCGTTATCGAGGTGATTAATATCTTCCACGGCGCGCTCGATCTCGCGCGAGAAGTCCTTCCATTTGTTGACTCTGAACGGAACCCGGCGAATCGCCTGGGAAGTCTCCACCTTGGCCCGGTTCAGGCGAGCGCACAGACGCTTGCGCGACTTCTTATTGACGATCGCGGTAGTCTCTACCTTATCTACCAGCGTCTGTAGTTTCTTGTGCAGCAGCCCCACGTCGGAGAACTGCCGGATGGCGTCGGCGCGAACTTCCAGATCGGCCGGAGTGCCTTCCTCGACATCCCCCAAATCCACCACCGATTCCAACTCGACGGTTCCCCGGCGGACGTTATCGGCCAGCTCGACAACCACTCCCTGAACCAACGCTGAGCGGCTAATGGCCTTTTGCATCCGCAACTTACCGCGTTCCATCCGGCGGGCCAGGTCGACCTCGCCCTCTCTGGTCAACAGCGGGACGGCGCCCATCTCCCGCAGGTACACGCGTACCGGATCGTCGGTGTAGATGGACTCTTCAACCGGCGCTGGATGGAGGAAATCCGCTTCGTGAGCGGCTTCCGGGTCGAAGAACTTGGGCTCTTCCTCAAATGCGAGGCCCAGTGCTTCGGGGTTGTCGGGTAAAAATTGATCTTCGAATTGGTCCACTAGGTGCTCACCTCCCCACGGACATGCGAACGGAAATACTTCGTACGCCGGGGAAATGGGGTATTATCTGAATAAAGTCCGGCCGGATGGTCTTGCCCGAAATCTCGTAAAGATCGGCCGCATTCGAGGTTCGACTTCCGACTGATCATATCATCATTCCTCGGCTAAGTTAAAGCCCTATTTTAAAGATGCCTAGGAATGGTTTCGGTTACATCGCATCGCTGCGAAAGCCACGCCTCCGGGAATCGGTCGGGACGCCTCCGTTTAGGGTACTTTTTGACGCATCAAATTCTTTAGTTCGTTAAAGAACGCCTGCTCGTCCTGGAAATCCCGATAAACTGATGCGAAGCGCACGTAGGCGATCTTGTCGAGTTCCCGCAGGCTCTCCATGAGGTATTCTCCTATCTCTGTAGTGGAGATTTCCCGGTCCGGAGAGTCGCTGACTTTGGTCTCCACGCGATTGACCAGATCCGAGAGCCGTACCACGCTGATGGGCCGCTTTTCGCACGCCTTCAGGAGTCCGTTGAGCACCTTTTGGCGGTCGAACTTCTCGCGCCGCCCATCCTTCTTCACGACCATGTAGGGGACTTCGTCGATGCGCTCGTATGTGGTGAAGCGGCGCTCGCAAGCCAGGCATTCCCGGCGGCGGCGTACGGCGTCTCCCTCCTTGCTCTCGCGCGAATCCACCACTTTGTCTAGCAAGTGATTGCAGAATGGGCACTTCATGCGTCCTTCTCCAGTCGTATTCGGCGCAGGCCGCGCCAGCTCAGGCCTTCCTTCAGGGCTACCAGTACGCCTACCGGCACAATTGCTACAAATGTAATTATCCACAAAACAACGGCGAATGAGGTCGCCGGCTCAACCCGCATCCGGAACAGCTCCACCAGAACCAGGGCCGCCACCACCTGTACCCCGCCACCGATGCCGGGGATCTGGACCACCGCCCCGAAGGACACAAATCCCATGACGATCAGAGTATCCACAAGAGTAAAAGTATGCGTCGCCGGGAATGCCCGCACCGCGCACACGAAGCAGGCCGCGATGATCGCCCACTCCAGGATCGAGTAAGCCAGGACCAGCGCCAGGGCGGCATCGTCGCGGATGGATCCGGCACCGGCCAGGAAAGCGGCCAGCGCTTTCTCGATTTTCCGGCAGAGCGCCTCGGGGAGAAACCGCAAGGCGGACATCAGCCGTCGGCGCGCGGCCTCGGAGAAGTGGCGCAAACCCAGGAGCATCAGCAGCAACAGCGTGCAGGCGATACCCACGACCCAGCCGCCCGCAGAGAGCACCCAGGCCAGCCGCACGCCCACGTGTACCCCGGAGGCGCGCACCCGCGCCAAAGCCATGGCGAAAATCAACAGGGCCAGCAGCAGGTCGAAGATGCGCTCCAGGACCAGCGCGGCCAGTTGCGAAGCCACGGGCACACGTTCCTTGACGGCGATCAGGTAGGGTCGTACGAACTCCCCGGGTCGGCCCAACAAAACCAATGACATGTAGCCGATTGCCGTAGCCGAGAGCAGGTTGCGAAAGCTCGGCCGCGGCCGCAGCGGCTTCAGGAAAACCGCCCAGCGGAGCGCGCGAACCACATAACTGGCACCCACCGCCGCCACCGAACCCGCCAGCCACCACCAGTCCATGCCGGCGAAACTGGCCGCCGCCAGCCGCCAATCGAAGCCTCGCCATTGCGCCCGGAGCCACCAGCCCGCGGCCACCACCAGCGCGGCTGCCAGCGCCCACTTCCACTTTGTGCGGCGAATCCTGGACCTCCCTTTCCCGGCAGCGTCTCTCAAAACGCTGGCATAAGGGAAAGTTTGAACCTATCATGATAAAGCCTCGTTTCTCCTTTTGAAAGAACGAGTGCCATGGCCGCCGCGACGCTAGCTTTCGGGATGCTTCCACAATCGGCAGTCGCCACCAATCGCATCCACCCCGATGTGGGTGCCGGCGGGAGTCGTAATCTGGTAGAACGTAGCTTGGACGCCGACTATAGCCTGGTTTCGCGCTGCCTGAGGGGCGATGAGACCGCCTGGGAGGAGTTGATACGGCTTCACACCCGGCGCGTCTACGGCCTGTGCTATCGCTTTACGGGTACCGGCTCGGAGGCGCAAGACCTGACGCAGGAAGTATTTCTGAGGGTCTTCCGTACCCTGCACACGTTCCGCTCGGCGGAGGGTTCTTTCGGCACCTGGCTGGCGCGCGTCACGCGCAACCTGCTGATCGATCATTACCGGCGCACCCGCCAGGAGCGTGTCACGGATTCCATCGAAGATCGGCTTCCCATGATGGAGGGGTTCGGGGCGGCGGCTTCCGAACGGCCGGACCACGCGGTGGCCGGGCGGGAAGCCAGCGAGATTTTGCAGGCGACCTTGCAGAAGCTTTCGCCGGATTTGCGCGAGGCAGTGATTCTGAGGGACTTGCAGGAAATGGAGTACAGCGAGATTGCCGCAGTCCTGGCTATTCCGGAGGGCACGGTGAAATCGCGCATTAACCGGGGGCGGGCCGAATTGGCCCGGCTGCTGCGGAAACAGAAGCTGGCGATATGAACTGCGCCGCGATCGAAACTCTGATCTGCGACTACGTCGATGGCACGCTCGCGCCGGACGCCCGGGCGACCGTGGAGCGCCACCTGGCCGAATGTCCGGCGTGTGCCGAGCTGGCCCGCGATTCGGCGGCCGCCGTGGCGTTTATCGAGCGCGCGGCCGACGTGGAGCCGCCGCCGGAACTGATCACGCGCCTGCTGTTCGACGCTCCCTGGAGCAAGGGCAAGCCCAAATCGAAGGTCCGCCCGTGGGTCGCGGCGCTGCTCAGCCCGATTTTGCAGCCGCGCTTCGCCATGAGCATGGCATTCACGGTTCTCTCGCTCGCCATGCTGGCCCATCTGCTGCTGCCGGGCGGATTGCGGCAGCCCAGCATGTCGGACCTGGAGCCTTCGCGCATCTGGGCGGGTCTGGAGCAGAACGTGTATCGCGCCTGGGCCCGTTCGGTGAAGTATTACGACAACCTGAAGGTTGTGTACCAGATTCAAACCACGCTGCGGGAATGGCAGCAACAGAACGAAGAGCAGCAGTCCGCGCCCGCCCAGGAGAATCCCGGCCCGGGCAAGGACGAACGCAAGCTGCCGGTGAGGCCCGCCACGGAACCGGACATTACGCCCGGCGCGGGGCCGGAACCCAATTCACCCGGGGGAATTCGTTGAGGACACATTATGAATTGCGAATATCATCCTGATGTGGCGGCCACCGCTTACTGCCGCACCTGCGGCAAGCCGGTTTGCGCCGAGTGCCGCCGCGATGCTTACGGAACGGTTTATTGTCCGGAGCATGCACCGGCTCCGGCCGCCGCGGGTCCGCCGCCGGCTTTCGCCGCCGCGCCCGGAGCGCCGCCGCCCTACGCTCCCCCACCTGGAGCGGCCGATCCGCGCATGGCGGGCGGTCCCCCGCCGAACTATGTGTATCCGGATATCTCTCCGGCGCTGGCCTTGTTTCTGGGATTCATTCCCGGCGTAGGCGCCATCTACAACGGCCAATACGCCAAGGGACTGGTGCACGCCGTGGTATTCGGCATCCTGTGCAGCATCCTCGATTCGGGAGCCGGCGGACTGGAGCCGGTCTTCGGTATCGTGCTGGCGGCCTGGTTCTTCTATATGGCTTTCGAGGCCTATCACACGGCCCAGCGGCGCCGCCGGGGCGAGCCCGTCGACGAATATTCCAGCCTCATTAACCTGCGCGGCGAGCGGCAGCACCAGATCCCCGTGGCGGGGATCGCGCTGATCGTGCTGGGCGTGCTGCTGCTGCTGCACACGCTGCGTCTGATCGATTTCGAATACGTGGCGCGCTATTGGCCGGTGCTACTGATCGGCGCCGGGGCGTACCTGCTCTGGCTGCGCTTCTCCGGCCAGGGCGTTCCCAAGGAGATGCCCAAGTGAGCGATGCCAACGGATCGGTCATCCGGGCGATCCGCGGCCCGGTCACGCTCATTACGCTGGGAGCGCTGTTCGCGTTAAACAACTTTACGCGGTACACGTTCGATCAGACCTGGCCGGTGCTGCTGATTGTGTTCGGCCTGCTCACGCTGCTGCGGCGCGGGGTGGAATCTCCGCGCAACGTGCCGCCTCCGCCGGGTGCACCGCCTTACGCTCAGCCGCCCTACAACGCGCCGCCATACCCCGGCGATCCGGCGGCCGGCGGATATCGGGATAGCCGCTATCGCCAGCCCGCGACCGATCCGGGCGGCCATCCGCCCGCGGGAGGTGCCGCATGAGACGCCATTCCCTGACCGGCCCCTTGCTGCTGCTGGTGATTGGCGCACTGTTCTTATGGCGCAATCTGCACCCCGAAGCGCCGGTCTTCGACCTGGTTGCCGAATACTGGCCTTTCCTGCTGATTGCGTGGGGCCTTATTCGCCTGGTAGAAGCGCTGGTCTGGAATCGCGAAGGCTGGCGGCACGGTTTTACCGGCGGCGAAGCGGTGCTGGTGGTTCTGATCTGCATCGCCGGATCGGGATTCTGGACGGCGCACCACCACGGTATGCGTTTCAACCTCGGCTCGCCGGATTTCTGGGGAACGCAGTTCGAGTATCCCGTCACGGCGCACGCCCCTGCCGCCGGCGCCGTCCGCGTGATCTTCGAGAACTCGCGCGGCAATATCACGGTCAGCGGAACAGATGGGCAGGAGATCGCCATCAACGGACGCAAACTGGTGCGCGCCTACTCCCGCGCGGATGCCGATGGCACGGACCGGAACACACCCGTGGAGATCGTCCCGCAAGGCGACCGGCTGCTGATTCGCACCAACCAGGAGCGGGCTTCGGACGGGCAGAGCGTTTCAGACGACCTCACCGTCACGGTGCCGCGCGGCATGGCGGTAGAGGCGCGCGGCCATAGCGGCGACTACGAAGTTTCCGATCTGACGGGCGAGGTGGACCTCAACTCGGAACACGGCGACGTGCGGCTCTCCCGTCTGGGCGGCAACGCGCACATCGAGGTGGGCCGCAGCGACCTGGTGCACGCCGTGGACGTAAAGGGAAATATCGATCTGCACGGGCACGGCTCGGATGTCGATTTGGAAAACATCGCCGGGCAGGTGACCATCGAAGGATCGTATTCCGGCACGTTGGATTTCAAGAACCTGGCCAAACCGCTGCAACTGGAAGGGCGCAATACGGAGCTGAACGTGGCCGCCATTCCCGGAACCATCAGCATGAACCTGAGCGGTTTCAATGCCAGCAACGTGGTGGGGCCGGTGCGGCTGGTCACGCGATCGCGCGACATACACCTGGAGCAGTTCACGCAATCGCTGGATCTCGACGCCCAGATGGGCGACGTCTTTCTGGAGCCGGGGCGCGTACCGCTGCCGGCCATCGACGCGCGCTCGGGCGGTGGCCGTATCGAGCTGGTCCTGCCGGGGAAGGCCACGTTTCAATTGCAGGCCACTTCGGAGCACGGCGACGCGGTCAACGATTTTGGCCCGCAGATCCAGAGGGAGGTCGATGGCCGCACGGTGGCGCTCAAAGGGAAGGTCGGCGACGGGCCCACCATACGGCTGAGTTCCGACCGCGGCACGATTTCCGTGCGCCGGGAGGGAACCGCGCCCTCGGCGCCCCCGCCGCCGCGCTCTCCCGAGCCGCCCGCGGCTCCCAAGAGCACCGATATATGAGCTTTGGGGGACACACCCGCGGCGCTCCGGTGGGGCGCCGCACCTCACGCGCCGGAGGCCCCGCGGGCGCGTGAAAGCCCCGACTTCTAAGGGCTAATGAGATTTGTTATCATAGTTCTGCCAACAACTCCGGCCTGGTTGCCGGCTGCCATCGATACGCAGCCTTAATATGCCATCGTTGCCTTTTCCGCTGTTCGCCCTGCTGGCGGCTCACACGACCGGCCAGCGAATCTCGCAGATGTTCGCCGAGACACCCTTCGCGGGCATCCACAAACTGGCGTGGTTCGACTGGGCGATGCTCGTCCCATACTTCACGGTCTTGGCCATTCTCTCGGTATACGGGCTGCACCGGTACGACATAATCCGGACTTATTTCAAACACCGCGCCAAGGCCACCGGCGAGCCGCCCCGGCGCTTCGAGCAGCTTCCGCCGGTTACCATCCAGCTTCCGCTCTACAACGAGCGGTACGTGGTGGAACGGCTGATCGAAGAAGCGGTGAAGATCGAGTACCCCAAGGAACTGCTACAGATCCAGGTACTGGACGATTCCACCGACGATACGGCGCCCTTTGCCGAGGCGCTGGTGGAGCGCTACCGCAACATGGGATACCCGATTGAGTACCACCACCGCACCAACCGGCACGGCTTCAAAGCGGGCGCGCTTCAAAAAGGGCTGGAGACCGCCACCGGCGAACTGGTGGCCGTATTCGACGCCGATTTTTGCCCGCCGGCGGACTTCCTGACGCGCACGGTGAACTTCTTCGCCGACCCCAAGGTGGGTGTGGTGCAGACGCGCTGGAGCTACCTCAATCGGGATTACAACTTCCTGACCGAGGTGGAGGCCATGCTTCTGGACGGGCACTTCATTCTGGAGCACGGAGCGCGGTCGCGGGCGGGATACTTCTTCAATTTCAACGGCACGGCGGGCATCCTGCGGAAAGCCATGATCGCGGACGCGGGCGGCTGGCAGCACGACACGCTCACGGAGGATTCGGACCTGAGCTATCGCGCGCAGCTCAAGGGCTGGCGGTTCGTGTACCTGCCGGGCCTGGATTGCCCCTCCGAACTGCCCGTAGAGATGTATGGCTTCCAGGTGCAGCAATCGCGCTGGGCCAAAGGGCTGACGCAGGTGGCCAAGAAACTGCTGCCGGCGCTGTGGCGGGCGGATATCCCGAAGCGTGTGAAGATCGAGGCGTTCCTGCACCTGACGCCCAATATTTCCTACCCGCTGATGATCGTGGTTTCGGCGCTGATGCTGCCGGTGATGATCGTGCGCTTCTACATGGGGGTCTGGCAGATGGTGTTCATCGATCTGCCTCTGATCGCGGCCTCCTTCTGGTCGATTTCGCTGTTTTACGTGGTGGCCCAGAGGGAGCTGTATCCGAAGAACTGGAAGCGCTCGATCCTGATGCTGCCCATGCTGATCGCGGTAGGAGTGGGGTTGACCATCATCAACACCAGGGCGGTGCTGGAAGCGCTATTCGGCGTGGAGACCGGCTTTGTGCGAACCCCCAAATTCGCGGTGGGCGAGCGGCAGATGAATCTGGAGACCAAGAAGTACCGCAAGCGCAGCGGCTGGCTGCCCTACATGGAGATCCTGGTGGGTGCGTACTTCGCGGTCATGATCGGGTTTGCGATCGACACCTACAACTACTTCGCGCTGCCGTTCCTGGCGATATTCGTGTTCGGCTACTGGTGGGCCGGCTTCGGCACGATCTACCAGGAGCAGCAGAGCCGCCTGCGCTGGATGAAGCAGCGGCGCCTGGAGATGAGCGCGGCCCGGCAGGCGTAAGGGATCGGCGAAAGGCTCCGGGTTACCGGTCTCCTACCAAGGAGAGCTTTCGATTTCCACGGCGCTTTTCTACGGCTTCGGCGACGCGTCTCAGCGTAGCGGGCTTTAGAACCGCACACTCTTTGATGCGGATTACCGCCCATCCGGCGCGGCGGAGACGGGCCGAGACTCTGCGGTCCCGGCGCCGATTGGTCTCGATTTTGTTTTTCCAGAAGCGCGTGTTGCTTCTGGGGAGGTATTTGCACGTGCAGCCGTGCCAAAAGCATCCGTCCACAAATACAGCCACCTTAAGTCCCGGCCACGCGAAATCCGGCCTGCCATCCACCGACCATTGCTTGCGATACCCGCGCAGGCCCGCGTCCCAAAGCAGGCGCGCGAGTCTCAATTCGGTCGTACGCCCACCCTTGGACCGCACGGTAGCCATGATCTTGGACCGAACCTCCCGTGGAACGTGATCCATGACGGTCGAGCACCAGAAGGATTATCTCTTAGAGTATAGCTTGAGGTCCTCGGGGCCGATCTGATCGGATGGGACGAGTCTGTAGTGCTTCTCCTCCACCACCTTGACGTCCTCGCCCTGCAAGGCAAGTTCGAATAGCGCGATGGTGTCACCGGCCATGAATTGGGCCGAGACGGGACGGCAGGTGAGACGGGAGAATTTCTGAAGGCAACAGGCGATGTCCTGGCGGGTCTGGGTCACGCCGAGTTGGTCGTTGCCGCCTTTGGCTTGAACTGGAATGACGAATTGCTGCCCGTGCTTGTTGACTCCGACGTAAACCTCATCTACTTCGATTTGACCCATATCCTTCACGAAGGTCTGGAGATGGTTCTGGAGCGAATAGGACGCGATACCCAAAAAGATGTCGATGAGCCGGTTGTAGCGGACCTTAGCCAGTAGGGACTGCTCTGGGTGAGTGCGTAAGCCGATATGATCTCTGGGGTGGCGTCTGGGATTTTCGTTGCGATGAGGTCGGATCTGGGGACGATCCGAACCAGTTTGCCGAGCTTGAAGCGGTATTGACCTTTCCCGGCAAGCTCTATGCCCCATTCCATGCCCTTTGGCGCTGTCGCGACGATTTCGGGCGGCAGCGCGGTTCTAAAGCGGAAGGAGTAGATCGTATCGCCCAAGTTCTTTGGCAATTTGAGGTCGAGGGATCGGGCGATAGCGGCGAACTCGTCGCGCGAGAAGCCGAACTCGGTCTTTCCGGGTTTGTAGTGGTTTTTGAAAATCGTACCGATAATCGCGGAATATCGATTTGGCTTCTTCTGAAGCAGCTCGTGCCCTCGCGCCTCGGAATCGACGGCCTTCTTCTTAGCCATTCGCAGAATCCTCGTGGGAGATTCTCTTGCGCTTGGCGACAACGTTGTCGGGCACCCCGTAATTCGACGCGGCGCCGGACATCGCGAACGAAAGCAGTCGCATGTCGCCGAGATTCAACGGCCGATCCGAGCGGTGCGGCGCGATATCGAGGGCCTCCCGCACTTTGGTCGCGACGGCACGCGCCAGAAGCGGAGGGACAGAGTTTCCAATTTG
>Ga0181520_10005231_pt1 | contig 20857 bp, 13 predicted proteins | sample PEATcosm2014_Bin_29_FD_132451 | JGI IMG/M metagenome (GOLD analysis project Ga0181520, IMG submission 132451) | Peatland microbial communities from MTU Mesocosm Facility, Houghton, MI, USA - PEATcosm2014_Bin02_30_metaG | ecosystem: Environmental > Terrestrial > Soil > Wetlands > Peat | place... | reverse complement strand
CGGTCTGCGCCTGCCCGAACGCCTGCGCATCCGGCAAATGGCGCAAAATGTAGTGCCGACTTTTGCAGCTAAGTATGCGAATTTACAGAATCACGACCCCTGAACTGGCGAAGTTGGGCTAGTGCGCGAATTCGTCGGCTTCGTTGTCCGCGGTTTCCGCCGCCGTCTCCGGTCCGAGGTCGACCAGGGCGTCGACGGTCGCCGGATCGACCTTCCGCCAAGCGGCGATTTGCTCGATCGCCTGGTTGCGGATTTTGTCGCGCAACATCGGCACGTCGGCGAGAGTCAGCCCGGCGGTCTCGACCAGCGGCATGACCCGCAGGCGGACGACCGGGCAGCGGCGGAAGATCCAACTGTGCTTGGGCAGGCAGTCGTACGAGCCCTCGACGACGAGGGGCAGCAGCGGCAGTTGCGTGCGCACGGCGGCGAGGAATGCGCCGTCTTTGAAACGTTTTACCCGGCCGTCGAGGGTGCGCGTGCCTTCGGCGAAAAACATTACCGAGACGCCGCGGTTGAGGTAGTCGATCGCCTTTTCCAGCGCCTTGGAGCGGCTCTCCTCGTCGTCGCGGTCGACCGGGATGTCGCCGGCCCACTTGAACAAGCGCCCGCAATAGGGGATATCGAAGAGCGATTTCTTGCCGATCCACTTCATTTCCCACGGCAACAGCGAAATGATGGGGATATCCGCCATCGATTGGTGGTTGCTGACGACGACATACGGATTCCGCGGATTCTTGGCGTGCTCCCGGCCCGTGATCTTGATCCGCCAGTTCGGATTCACCTTCGTCTGGGCGACGCCGAGCCGCCGGAACCAGCGGCCGGTGCGATAGCGGTTCGGGTCGCGATCGAACAGCTTGACGGTCCACAGCAAGGGGACCCAGATGAAGATCAGCAGCAGAATCGCCAGCCAAATGAACGCCGATAAGACAGCGGCCCAGACCAGCGCCAGTTCCTTGCCCAGCCAACCGAACGCCGACGAAACGGCAGCCCACATGCGAAACACTCCTTATTAAGGTGCGATATTCGGCCCGGGTTCCGCGCCGTCGACCCCGGCCCCCGCCGGACGGCGGAAGTCGAGGATGTCCGGCTCGAAATCGGACACTTTTACCCGAACCGCACGGCGATAACCTTTTGCATCGCCGTTGAGATGAAAGGGCGTGTCGCGCTCGAACTCGACGAGCGCGTCGCGCGCCAGAAATTCCTGCAAGTCTTTGTCGCGGTACGAACCGTTGTACATCGACCGGACGTTGCGCAACGCCCGCGGAATCGAGACGTCGAGAATGCGCAGGCTCATGTGGCCGCGCTTTTTTTGCGCATGCGGAAACATGATGAAGCCGTACCCGCCGACGCAAATTGTGCCGAAACCGACCCAGATCGCCGGCCCCTCGTACATCGTTTGGCCCTTGCCGATGTCCGTGACGACGGCTTCGCAGGCGTCGTTGACGCGCAGCACCGGTTGGTCCGAGAGATTGGTGACGCGGACGCGCGTGCGCAGGCCTTGCGAGATCATGTGCGGCAGCGTTTTGCCGAATAGCGCGGCCCAGTAGCCCGCGAAACCGCGAAAAGCCGGGGCGAGGGGACCGCCGGCGAAACGTTCGTTCAAGGCCACGTAAGAGTTCAGGTTCAACGCGTCCAGGCCCATCCCGCCGCGATCGAAAATCTCGCCGTCGCAATCCAGAAGGTTGCAGCGCGAGAAACGAAGATCCGCCGCGGCGGTTTGCCGCGCCGCTTGCAGCGCCGCGACCCCGGCCGGAGTGTTCATCTGCGTCGCCCAACCGTTGCCGCCGCCGAGTTTCAGGAAGCCGAACGCGGGAACCCGCGCCGGCGCGCCCGCGGCGGTTCGCGCGCGCAGGGTGTGATAAACGCGATTCATGACGTGCATGGCGGTGCCGTCGCCGCCGCCGCAAAACACGAGCGAGTACTGCCGGGCCAGCACGGCGTCGACGGCCTGGTCGGCCTCGGCGGCGGTGCGCGACGCATAGATGTCCGTTTCCGGCAGAATCCGGCGCAACGCCTCCAAAACCGCGGGTCCGGAGCGGCTGGCGTTCATATTCAACAACACGGCGACGGACGCGTCGATCACGATCCTCCCTTTTGTTGTTTTCTTGGTATAAACAGATTGTATCCCATCCGCCGACGTAACTCCAGGGGGTCGTCGCGGGGCATAGGCGCAAGAACAAGACCGGCAACGCCGCGAAAAGGGCCGAATTGCAATTGTTTTTGGTCGCGCAGACCTCTTCCCCGTCCACGCCCAGCGTGGCCGCGCTCCTCCCCGACACAGGGAGGGGCGAGCGGACGCCGCGGCGGACCCGCATTACGAAGAGGTCCTCCACGGCTCGCGAATTCGCCTTCACCTTGATGAATCAACAATCGAGGCCCCTTTTTTATCAACGCGCGTCCGCCTGCCAACGCGGCGCCTGTGTGCCCCTCCCTGTGTCGGGGAGGGGCAGGTCGAACACGCGACCGCGTGATCGACCGGGGAGAGGTCCGCGCGGCGGAAAACACGGCGTGCCAATGCGACCCGCGCTTATTCTAGCGCCTATGGGGGCGTGGGGCGGCGAACTCAGTTTTCGGCGCGAACCAGGGCCGACGTGATCGAGCGATACGCCATGTTGAGCGTCCAGGTGATCTGGGCGTTGAGCCACGAGCCTTTCTTGATGTGGCCGCCGGTGCGCCGCACGATGCGCGACAACTGATACGCCGTTTTCTGCGTGCGAATCCAGCCCGCGCGCAACTCCTCGCGCGTCATCTGCTTCGGTTGATACGGCACGAGATTCCAACCGCTGGTCAGCCACCATTGCGGCAGCACCAGGCGGTTTTCTCGTTCGAATTGCGCATAGAGTTCTGTGCCCGGAAACGGCGTCAGCAACGTGAACTGCGGCACGTCGACGCCCGCGGTTTCGACGAATTCGATGGTCCGGTCGAAAATGTCGGGGCCGTCGGTGTCCATGCCGAAGACGAAGGAGCCCAGGACGCTGATCCCCAGGTCGTGGATTTTCTTGATGCGATCGATAAACCGCGTGGGGTCGATGCGCTTCTTCATCGCCGCCAGCGTGTCTTGGGAAATCGACTCGAAGCCGATGATGAAACCGACGGCGCCGGCCTTGTGCAGCAGATCCAGCATGCCGTCGTCGCTCAGCACGTTGAACGAAGTCTGGCCGATGAACTTCTTGCCCAGGGGCGCCAGCCGCGCGAAGAACTCCCTGGCGTACTTGAAATCGGCCGCGAGGTTGTCGTCGGAAAAGGCGATGTGGTCGCCTTCGAGCGACGCGATTTCCGCCAGCACGCTGTCGATCGGGCGCGTGCGCACTTTTCGCCCGTGGACTTTGTGCACGACGCAGAACACGCAATTGTTCGGACAGCCGCGCGTCATCTGGACCAGATTCAGCGTGCGATAGGCGTCTTTCTTCAGCAGATCGCGCCGCGGAATCGGCAAATCGCGGAGGTCGGCGAGGTTTACGCGGCGGTAGAACGGCTTCAGCCGGCCGGCGCGAAAATCCTTCATCAGATCGTCGAGCAGTCCTTCCGCCTCGCCGACGACGACCGAGTCGCAATGCTCCTTGGCCTCGTCGGGACACAACGTCGCGTGCACGCCGCCCAGAATGACGGGAATGCCGCGGCGGCGATATTCGTCCGCGAGATAATAGGCGCGTTCGACGACTTCGCTCATGACGGTGATGCCGACGAGTTCGACGGCGGCGTCGAGCGGGGCGGGCTCCAGAATTTCGTCGGCGATTTGGATGTCGAGGTCCTGTGGGAAAAGGGCCGCGACGTGCGCGAGCGTCATCTGCGGGAATCGGAAGCCATTGACGGTTTTCGCCTCCGCGAGAGGCGCCTTGGGGTTGATCAACAACAATTTCATCGCAAACCTAGGAGCGTTGCGGCTCGTTGTGCCCGGCGATCGAGGGCTGGCGCACGGGCGGTTATTTTACGTCAGCGGCTGACCTGCGGTTGCAGAAACAACCCCAGAAGCAGCAATTCATGATGTCACCTTCGGAAGGTTGCTGAAAAATAATACATGCAGTTATTCAAATTGCCAACCCGGGCGCGAAAAAAAATTCTTTCGTCATCTTCAATAGTTGCCGGACAATCGGTGAGGAACGGCGGCGGAGAACCCTTGACAAAGGATTTCCGACGAACAAACGTAGCGCAATAAAATCAAAGTCATGGGCGAAACCGCATCGCCGGGGGAGGCCGCCATGTTCGACATTCGCACCGTCTGCCTTTCCGACCTCCACATCGGCCAGCCCAACAGCCTGATGACCAACGTTGCGGCGACCACGGGCCGAGACGGACTCCCGTTCGCGGTGAACCGCGACCAGCCGAGCCGGACTGCCGCCGGTCTGTGCCAAATCATCCGGGCGCTCGTCGCCGCCAACGAGTCGGCGGGCGCGGAGCGGCCGACGTTGCTGCTCGACGGCGACATTCTGGAAATGGATCTGGCCGACCTTTCCGTCGCCGACGCCGGCTTCGCGTCGTTCTTGCGCGCCCTGACCGGCGCCGAGGGAAACCCGTTCGGTCGGGTTCTTTACCTGCCGGGCAATCACGATCACCACTTGTGGGAGTGGGCCCGCGAAAGACAAGTTGCCGAATTGGCGGCGCGCGCAGCGGCCCGCGGCTCGAACGAACCGGCCGACGTTGGCGGGCACTCGACGCGCTTGTTTGCCGCTCCGGCGGAGCTGCCGCGGTCGGTTTTCCTCGAAAGTTGCCTGAAGCGGATCGCGGGTTCGACGCACGTGCAGACGGCGATGGCCTACCCGAATTTCGGCGCGCGCGTCGCGCCCGGCGGCCGGACGGTGATTTTCAGCCACGGGCATTTTATCGATTCTGTGTGTTACGGCGCGACGGAATTGGTGAATCTGATTTTTCCGAAGCGCAAGCAGCCGGCGACGGTCGAAGAAATCGAGGCCGAGAATTTTGCGTGGATCGATTTTTTTTGGTCGACGTTGGGCCGTTCCGGCGCCGCCGGCGCGGAACTGAACCAGGCGTACTTTTGCGTCGACAACGCGGCGTCGCGCCAGGCGATGCTCGAGCGCGTCGCGAAAAATCTCAACGCGATGGCGGTCGCGGCCGTGGCGAAAGAACCGTGGTGGAAACGATGGGGCGTGAAGCTGATCGCCCGGACCGGCGTAATCGATTGCCTGCTGCAGCGAGGCGGCGACGCGCTGGAAAAGAGCCTCGGCGCCGCTTCCAGTTTTCCGCTGACGGGTTCGCGCAGCGAAAAGCTGGCCTGGTTTGTCGAGCAGCCGCTGCGCCGGCAAATGCCCGACGAGCCCGAGGCGGTTTCGCCCGAGACCGTGTTCGTTTTCGGGCATACGCATTTGCCGTTTCAATTGTCGCGGAGCTTCGCCGGCTTCGGCGCCGTGCGGCTCTGCAACATCGGCGGATGGGTCGTCGAAACCGTGACGCCGGACCCGCATCACGGCGGTTCGGCGCTGCTGATCGACGAGCAACTGCACGTCGCCGTCCTGCGGCTTTACAACGAAACCGCTGATGGCGCGGCGACGCCCGTCGTTTTGGAACCGGTGCTGCCCGACGACCCAGAGCAGAATCCGTTTTATCAGCGTTTGAAGAACTTGATGGAAACGGCGGCGATGGAAAAACGCGTCGGCGATTTCGCCGCGGCAACGGCGGCGGACATCGCGGTGCGCCGGCAAATTCTCGTCGATTTGCAGAAAACGATCACGGACGAAAATCCGTCGGCCAAATCGCCGGCGCAGTCGTTCAACAGCCGCTGAGCGCGGCGAACGAGGCGCACAACGCGGCGAAATCCTCGGGCGTAGGGAACTTGTCGGGCAGGCGCGGACGCGGCCGGTTCAACGCCTCGTACATGTCCAAACCGAGCGGGTTGTACGGCAGCAACTCGATGCGCTTGGCCCCGCATTCCCGCAGCACTGCCGCGAGCGCGCGCAAATTCGCGGGCGTGTCGGTGAGGCCCGGAATCATTGGCGCGCGCGGCAGCACGGGGATGCGGGCGTGCGCCAGCAATCGCCGCAGGTTCTCGTGAATCGCGCCGTTGTCGCGGCCGGTGCAGCGCAGGTGCGCCGCGGGCAGGGCGGGTTTGAGATCGAAATAGACTTCATCGAGATAAGGCAGAATTCGCGACGAAAAGACGCCGTAGTCGAAGAAGCCGCTGGTTTCGAGAATGACGTGTACGCCCGCCGCCCGGAGCCGGCGCAGCAGCGCGTCGAGGTACTCCGGAAACATCGTCGCTTCGCCGCCGGACAGCGTCACGCCGCCGCCGTTGCGAAAAAACGGCGCATCTTGGAGCAGGATTTTGGCGAGCTCGTCGGGCGAGCGGCGCACGCCGATCAGCCGCAACGCGCCGCTCGCGCACGCCTCGGCGCAGGCGCCGCACCGTTGGCAGCGGTCGCGGTGAATGCGGCCGGGCAACTCCAGGTCGATCGCCTGCTCGGCGCATGCCTCGGCGCAACGTCCGCAAGAAATGCAGCGGGCGCGGAAAAACGCCATTTCGGGCCGCGGATCCTGCGTTTCGGGGTTGTGGCAGAAGCTGCAATGCAGCGGACAGCCTTTGAGAAAGGCGACCGTGCGGATTCCGGGCCCGTCGGCCGAACTGTCGCGCCGCACATCGACGATCGCGGGCTGGTCGGTCATCGGCTGAAACGCTCACGCGGATTTCGGCAGAAACCGATCGAAGCCGGTCTCGCGCACCAACTCGCGCGCGAGAAAACCAAAGCGGTAGAAGTAATTTGCATTTCCTTCGATCTGGGCCGAATTCTTCAACAGCAGATCGAGCACGTCGGCGGCGCCGGAAATCAAAAACGCCCACAAGGCGTCGGCGTCGACAAACGTGATGCAAACCTGCCACGGCTTCCGTTCCCCTCTATACACGGACATGCGGCCGTTCGCAAATTCGGCGGACGCGGCGATATGGTCGGAAGCCTGGCGCGTGCGAATGACGCAGACGCCGTTGAAGTTCGCGATGCTCGTGTTATGCGCGCCCGTCAGGTCATAGTAGGCCGCCATCGCGTCCAGCAGCGCAATCACTGCCTCTTCGACGCCGAAGTTTTCCGCTTCCTCTTTCAGCTTTTCCAGATCCTTTTTCAAACGGTCCAGGATCGATTTCTTGCCGCCGGCCATGGTCGGTTTTTTTACGTCGTTCATGGCGTGTTTCCCCCCTGTTTCTGGCCGAAAGGGAGGGCTGGCCCGCGGGGCGCTCCCCCCTTGCTCGCGGCAATTGGGATGACTTGCCCCGCGGCATAGCCGTATTCCGTCCGCGTGATGACCTCCTGCTGCATGGTCGCACTGAGGTCTTTGAAATACGCCGTGTAGCCCGAGACCCGCACCAGCAGATGCGGATCCGGGTGCGCCAGGGCCTGGCGCAGCGCCTCGCGCCCCATCATGTTGAACTGCACTTCCAGGCCGCCCGGTTGCGGGGCCGCGCTGGGCGTTCCCGGCGCCGCGAAATAGCCCTTGACGTAATCCATGCACCGCTGTTCGGTCGCCGGCGTGTCGGCGAACGGCGCGAAGCTGATGTTGAGCGCGAAGCCGTTGCCCAGCGCCGTCGCGGGCAGCGAACCGACCGACGCCAACGTCTCGGTGAGGGCGACCGGCGTATTCGACTCGGGCGTGATGCCGCTGGCCAGGGGCGCCTTGTTCTTGCGGCCGCTCGGCAAGGCGCCGGTGAGCAGGCCGTACGCCGCATGGCTGGTGACCGAGTAATAGCCGACGCGATAATCGCCGCCGCGGTAATTTTTGCGCTTGCCGAACTCCGCGTCGAGTTTCGCGGCGATGCGCGCGGCGAGGGCGGTCCCGGCCGAGCCCTGCCGGCCGTAGCGGCGCTCGGGCCGGGCGAGTTCGGCGAACAGCGCGTCGTGGCCGGCGCCGTTGGACGCCGGGTCGAGCGCGGCGAGGAGTTCGCCGAAGCGATTGCGGCCGTTCGCGAAAACGACCTCGGCGATCGACGCCAGCGAATCGGCCGCGTCCGCCAGGCCGATGATCGCCATTCCCGACGAGTTGTACGTGGCGCCGCCCATGATCACGTCCATCCCCTTGTCCATCGGTCCCTCGAACAGCGCGGACAGCGTGGGCGTCGGATAATAGTGTTGATGCGTTTCACCGAGCCAGTTGTTGAGCGTCACGACGTCGTCGACCATCTTGTCGATCTGTTTCTCGAACGCGGTCATGAACTGCTCGAAGTCGGCGAATTTTCGCGGGTCGCCGGTCGGCGCGCCGATGACCGGGTCGTCCGCGCCAAGGCCCGTGTGCCGGTGCCGGCCGTTGTAGAAGGTCCACTCCAGCACCGCCGGCAGGTTGATCAACACCGACCCCGTGTGGCCGTAATGGCGCCCGGCGCTAACCGGTTCGACGCAACCGACGATGCCGTAATCCATCGCGTGCGCGGGCGTTGCGCCTTTGTCCTGCAGCATCTTGATGACGGCCTTGTCGTTGTGCACCGCCGGCGTGGCGCGGGTGTTGATGTTGGAAAGGATGACGCGGCGCAGGTAAACCTCGTCGTTGACGTCCGTATGGTAGCGGGCGTTCAAGTTCGGATCGCGCAGCTTCATGGCCTCGGTCGCGTCGAGCATCAAATAGGTCAAATCGTTGACCGCGTCGACGGGCTTGCCGTCCGCGTAGTTCACGCCGCCGATGGTGATCGCCTGGTTCGACCCGGCGCCGCCGTAAAGTTGTTCGCCGGCTTCCGGCATCATCGGCACGTGGTCGCCGATTTTCAGCCAGAAATGGCACAGCAGCTCGAAAGCGTCGTCGAGGACGCGCTTCTGGTCGGCGGCGGACGCGGCGTTGGCGAGTTCCTTTTGCAGCAGCGGGTGCAACAGTTGGTCGAGCCGCCCGAGGCTGATCCCGACGTTCTGGTTTTCTTGCAGGATCGACGACCAGCAAAGCCAGACGGTCGTGACGCCGTCGCGGAACGATTCCGCGGGTTGACGCGGAACGCGGCGGTAACGCGCCGCAATTTCCGACAATTTCTCGCGCCGTCCGGCGTCCGTCTCGACCTGCGCCATCGCTTCGGCCTTGGCCGCGAGGCGTTCGGCGTACACGAGGATGCCGTCGAGCGCGATGGCGACCGCCTGAAAAAATTCGCTCTTCTCGGGGTCGGTCGCGGCGGCGGCCGCGGCTTCCGCGTCGGCGATCATCGCGGCGACGCCGCGGCGCACGGCGCGCTGGAAAGTGGGGATGGTGTGGGAGATGCATTCAATCTTGGTCGTGGCGTAAAAAACGGCGTACTGCATGTGCTCGAACAACGACAAATTCGGTTGATGGATGTACGGGTCGTGCTGGGCGCGGGCCAGCTCCAGGACGGTGTCGTTCATCCAGGGCGCGAAGATTTCGCGATCGAGCCGCTCGGCGTCCGAGGGTTGGCCGTCGCTCTTCGGCGCAGTGTCGAGGTAATGCGGATTGGCCGCGCGCGTCGAGATCGTGTACAACTCCGGCCAGATCGACAACGCCATGAATTCCGGGAAGAGCGGTATTCCTTTGAACTTGGACGTCGTCGACCCGGCCAGCGGCGACTCGTCGACCAGGTCTTTTGCCAGCGCGAACGGCGCTGGGCCGGTCGCGGTCTTTTCCATGGCGGACGTGTGCCAGACGACCGCCGTCCGGTTCTCCTGCACGTAGTGATACGCCCTGGCCTTGTCGCGGACGGAGATCTTTTTCTTCCCCAGCAACTCGTGGTCGACGTGGTATTTCGTCACCAGCGCCGCGCGTTCGATGCAAATCTCCGGCATGGCGCGGAAATACGCGTCGCGCCGGCCTTGGGCGGATTTGGGAATTTGCGGCGCGGCGGACAAGTTGAAGAACTTTTGATAATCCATCATGAACGTTCCCCCCATAATGGGCCGTCCTGGACGGACGGCGGCCGTTTCCCAGCAGGTTTGTTACTACTACCTTAACCGCCGATCTTTGTAAATTCGTAGAACACGGGGCTTTTTTTTCTCGGTGCGCTATTTTATACTCGAATCCCTTGAAAAAAACGGGAGACCGAGCAAAAGGCGACGGTCTTTCCAAAAAATAACCCTTCTCCGGCGAGGGCCGGGGCAAGGGGTGGGTGTGCTTTTTCCGGGGAGGGAGTCGCGTGGAATCCCGTGTCGACCACCATCCACGATTCGGCGCCGCCCGTGCATGGCGGGGTCTCGCGCTGCTCGCGTTGGTCGTTCTAGCGGTCTCCTGCCGCGCGTCACCGCCCGCGGGGGCCCGTCCTGCCGCGCGCGACGGAACCATCGACCTTTCCCATTGGAATTTCTACGAAGACGGTCCGGCCGATCTTCGCGGCGCGTGGCGATTGGACTGGAGTCACGACGATCCGAGCTTCGCGGGCGTCGACTTCGACGACTCCGGCTGGCAGACGGTCGACTCGCAGAAAGGTTTCGGCGGCAAGGTCGGATCGCGGTTCGGACTGGTTTGGATGCGTCTGCTCATCCTGCTGCCGCAGCGGCCCGCGTCGGCGGCGCCGCTGGCCATGGACTTGCTGCCGTTCAATTCGGCGTCCGAAGTGTACGTCGACGGCGCGCGCTGGTTCGCCGCCGGTCAGGTCGCCGGCGCGCGCGACCAGTACCGCCCCGACTTGATGCCGCACATGGCGCCGATTTCGCTGAATCGCGGACAACGGGAAATGGTCATCGCCGTGCGCGGGGCCAACTTCGACCGCCTGATCGGCGGTATGACCGACAGCCCGCGCCTCGGCAGCCTGGACCAATTGCAGAGCCAGATTTGGCGCACGAATCTGTGGAACACGCTGGTCATCGGCGTTTACATTCTGCTGATTCTGTATCACGTGTTTTTCTTTCTCGGCCGGCGCGAAGACCTTTCGCCGCTCTATTTTGCGTTGTTCTGCACCGGCATCCTGATGCGCATGGCGACGCTCAATTTCTTCTTGGAGCGGACGTTCCCCAACCTCGATGTTTTCGCCTTGCGGTTCAAGCTCGAGTACATGGGGCCGACCCTGGGCGTGCTCGCGCTGGCCTTTTTCGGCGTTTTGTTTCCCCAGGAATTTTCGCCGCGGGTGGTCCGAATTTCGCGGATCGTCGTGCTCGTCGAGTTCTTGTACCCGGTTTTCGTGCCGCTCAGTTTGTTTTCGGCGGCGTTGCCCGTGTACCAGATGTCGATCGCACTGGCGCTGCTCAGTTTCGGCGCATTTGTCATGGTCGGCGTCGTCCGCGCGGTGATTCACCGGCGGCAAGGCTCGTGGATCGTCTCCGTCGGCTTTGTCCTGCTCTTCGCGGGCGTGATCAACGACGTCTTTCACGACTGGGGCTTCAATACGGCCAGCAACATGGTCCAGCACGGCGGCCTCGCCTTCATCCTGCTCAACGCCATCGTGCTGGCGAACCGCTCGGCGACGGCCTTCCGCACCGCGGAGCACTTGTCGACCAACTTGCAGCACGAGGTGGAAGCGAAGACCCGCGAACTGAAAAAGAAGAATGTCCAGTTGCAGGAACTGGACCGCCAGAAAACGACCCTCTTTCAGAACATCAGTCACGAATTTCGCACCCCGTTGACTTTGATCCTCGGTCCGTTGACCGCGTCGCTCGGCACGGACGGCGGGCGGTTCACGCCCGTCTCGTTCGACCAGACGCAGATCATGCTGCGCAATTCGCAACGTCTCCTGCGGTTGATCAACCAACTCCTCGATCTGTCCAAACTGGAAGCCGGGAAGATGCGGCTGAAGGTGCAAGCGATCGATTTGGTGAAAATGCTCGCGCAGGTCGTGGCGGCGTTCGAATCGTTGGCCGCCCGCAAAAAAATCCAGTTCGATTTCGTCCACGACGACGAAGAACTCATCATTTACGCCGACCTCGAGAAAATCGAGAAAGTCTTTTTCAACCTGCTGTCCAATGCGTTCAAATTCACGGCGGACGGCGGCAAGATCCGCGTCGGGGTCGCTCACGACGGCAAAGAGGCGCTCGTCCGCTTCACCGACACCGGCCAGGGAATTCCGGCCGATCAACTGCCGTTCATTTTCGAGCGCTTCCGGCAGGCCGACGGATCGTCGACGCGCGAGTTCGGCGGCACCGGCATCGGCCTGTCGCTGGTCAAAGAGTATGTCGATCTCCATGGCGGACGCGTGGAAGTCGAGAGCGAAGTCAACATCGGCGCCACCTTCACCATCGCACTGCGCCTCGGCAAGGAACACTACGAACCGGACGACCTGGCGGCGGACGGCGAGGCCGTCCCGTTGTCCGGCGAGGCCGGCGCCGCGAGCCGCGCGGCGCTGCTCCCCGGGGGCGAGGCCGCGACCACCGCCGCGTTGGCCAAAGCGGAACTGGAAGATACGGAGGTCGCGGCCGAGCCGTCGCTGGCGCCCGAGTCGGCCGAATTGATTTTGATCGTCGAGGACAACCGCGACATGCGCGCGTACATCAAAGAGACGTTGCGGCGGCATTTCCGCGTGCAAGAAGCCGGCGACGGCGAGGAAGGGCTGCGCAAGGCGAAGGAGTTGCGGCCGGACTTGATTCTGACGGATGTGATGATGCCGAAAATGGACGGCTACGCGCTGATCCGGGCGTTGGCGGAGGCGCCGGAGACCCGGCGCATTCCCGTGATCGTGTTGACGGCCAAGGCCTCGGAGGATATGAAAGTCGAGGGCTTGCTGGAAGGCGCCCACGACTTCCTCGCCAAGCCGTTCAACCCGAGGGAATTGGCGGCGCGCATCGGCATTTTGCTGAAATTGGTGCGCAAAGAAAAGGAAGTCGACCAATTGAACCGCCACATGCGCGAAAACGTGCTCAAGCGTTATCTCCCCCCGTCGCTGGTCGAGCAAATCATCTCGGGGCAAACGGGCCTCGAAGAAAAGCCGCAGAATCTGCCGGTCACGATTCTGTTCACCGATCTCGAAAAATTCACCAAGGCGGCGGCCGACCTGCGGGCCCAGGAGATGGCGCGGATGCTCAACGAGTATCTCGACGCGATGATTGAGGTCATCTTCGTGTACGGCGGCACGATCGACAAGTTCATCGGCGATTCCGTGATGGTGATCTTCGGCGCGCCCGTCGTCATGAATCCCGCGCAGCAGGCGACGCGCGCCGCCGCCTGCGCCGTGGCGATGCAGCGAGCGATGGGCAAGCTGAACGCCGCATGGAAAGAGCAGGAACTGCCCGAACTGCGGATGCGGATCGGCATTCACCACGGGCCGGTCGTCGTGGGAAATTTCGGCAATCAGCGGCGCCTCGATTTCACCGCGGTCGGGCCGGCCGTGAATTTGGCGTCGCGGATCGAATCCGCTTGCGAACCCGGCTGCGCCTATGTGTCGGGCGAGGTCTGCGATTACCTGCCCAGCCGAAGTTTCGAGAAAGCCGGCAAATTCAACCTGAAGAACATCGACGGCGAGATCATGCTGTATCGCCTGCTTCCGGATGCGAATTGGCAGGAGTTTCTCGATGTCTGGAATCGGGGCGGCGCGAGCGACAGCGAGGTGATCCCATCATGAGCGCGAAACAAGACGGGTGTCTGGCTCAACCCCTGGCCGGCGTTCCGGGGGCCGAACACTTGACCGTGCGGGAGTTGATCGGGCAGGGCGGCATGGGGATTGTCTACAAAGCCCATGACGCGCGCCGGGACGAGATTGTGGCGCTGAAGGTGTTGCACGAAGATCTCTGCACCCACGCCACGTTCGTCAGCCGGTTCAAGCGGGAGGCGGCGAGCCTGGCCGAGTTGTCTCACCCCAACATCGTCAAGGGCTATGAGGTTGGCGGTTCGGACCAGGTGATTTACTTTACGATGGAGCATGTCGACGGAGCGGACCTGGCGCACATCAGCGCCGAACAGGGGCCGCTCGATCCGCTGCTGATTTTGCAGGTGGCGATCCAGGCCGGACGCGCGTTGTCGTACGCATTTTCGAAGGGGAAGATTCACCGCGACATCAAACCGGCCAACCTGCTGCTCACGTCGAAGGGCAAGGTCAAACTTTCGGACTTCGGTTTGATCAAAGGAGAGGACGATCCGTGCCTGACCGGCATTACGCCGATCATGGGCACGCCCTATTATATGAGCCCGGAAATCGTCTCGGGCTGCCAGGACATCGACATTCGCAGCGACATTTATTCGCTCGGCACGACGCTATACCATTTGATCACCGGCAGCCCGCCGTTTGCGGGGCAGGACATGCCGGTCGTCATGACCCGGCAGATCACCGACACGATCGAGATCCCGCCCCACATTCGATTCCCGGGCGGCGGCCAGTTCCGGTACATTCTCTCCAAGATGCTGTCGAAGCGCCGCGAACTGCGTTACCAGACGCCGGACGAACTGCTCGCCGACTTGGCGAAAATCGAGGTTCCCAGCGGCGCGACGGCCGCGCCCATGGCGCCGCCGGCCCTGCCCAAGAAGTCCGCGCTGACCTCGTCGAACAAGCTCTTTTCCGCGCCGACGGTCGAGGCGCTCCGACCGCGGTTGGACTCGGTTCTGGAGCAATTTCAGGTTTCATCGCTCAAACTGACGGACAACACCACCGTGACCTATTCCTCGGGAACGGTCTTGTTTTACGAAGGCGACGACAGCCGCGATTTTTACATCCTGAATTCGGGAAAATGCGAAGTGCTGCGCTCCGGCAAACGGTTGGCGATCATCGATGAGCCGGGCGCGAGTTTCGGCGAAATCTCGGCGATTCTCGGCGGCCGGCGGACGGCGACGATCCGCGCCGTGACGAGAACCGTCTGCACCATCGTGCCGTTGGAGAAATTCAAGACGTTCCTCGCGAAGAACCCCGAGGTTCAGCAAGGCGTGCTGGAGATGGCCCTGACGCGCTTGAAGGACCTCAACGAACGGTACGTGAATGCGCAAAACACGGTCGCGAAAGCGAAATCGGGACTGCTGCGCATGAGCCGCCAGATGGCGTTTCTGTCGCCGACGCAGTTGAGCGACAGCGTCAAAGCGATCACCGATTCTTTGAAAGCGACCGAGGAGTGAATGCGGGCGTTGTCCATTGGCTAACACGCCGGGCGCCGGGCGCCGCGGCCGGTTTCGATCAGAGAGGAGCACGACGATGGATTTGCGGGTTCTGGGGTGTTTCGGAAGATTAACCCCCCAGACAGGTTCGCCGGGTTTTCTGGTCGACGGCCAGCTCCTTGTCGACGGCGGCACGATCGGTTCGGCGCTCGACGAAAGCGATCTGGCCGGCGTGCGGTGGCTTGTCCTGTCGCACGCCCATTTGGACCACGTCAAAGAACTTCCGAGCCTGCTGCCGGCGCGGCACGACGCGCGCATGGCGCCGCTGACCGTCGCCGGCTTGCCGGACGCGCTCGATTCGCTGCGCCGCCACGTCTTCAACGGCGTCGTCTGGCCGGATTTCGCGCAGATCGGCGAGCCGCCGGCGCTGCGCTATCTGCCGCTGGAAGCCGGCCGGGCCGAACAACTGGGTCCGTACCAGGTTACTGCGATCGACCTCAACCATCCCGTGCGTTGCGCCGCGTTTGCGATCGAGGGCCCGGACGCCGCGTTCGCCTACGTCACCGATACGCGCGCCACCGACGCGATCTGGCAAGCGGTGGCCGCCAACCCGCGGATTCACACGGTCGTGATCGACATTTCCTTCCCGGACCGTTACGACCGGCACGCCGAGTTGACCGGGCACTACTCGTCGTCTGCCGCCGCCGCGGATGTGCGCAAAATCCGGCGCGACGTCGACATCCTGACGATGCACATGCATCCGAAGCACGCCGCGGAAATTTTCGCGGAAGTCCAACGGCTGGGCCTGCGCGCCGAACTGATGGAGCAGTCGGCAGTCTACGTCATTGCCGACAGTTCGCCGTTGCGCCGGAGAACCGTCGCGCTCGCAGACAAGAACGGCGACGAGAAAAAATCGCCCACCGCCGCCGGCGCCGCCCCGGTCGACAGCGGCGCCTCGCGCGTCGACCCGTCCGGCGTCACGACGGCCGCCGCCGGCTGGTCGTTCGCCGCGTCGAAGCGCAGCGAGAGCGATTACCTCGTGGTCATTCACGGCGAATATCTGGGACGGCGCTATGAAATCGGCAGCGAGGCGCTTTCGATCGGCCGTTCGCACGAAAACACCGTGCAACTGGCCGACGACAACGTCTCGCGCTTTCATTGCCGGCTGGCGCCGCACGCCGACGGCATCCTCTTGTACGATCGGAACTCGACGAACGGCACCTACGTCAACGGCAAGGCGGTCACGGCGCATGTGCTGCGCGACGGCGAGCAGGTTTCGGTCGGCCGGAACATTTTCAAATTTCTGTCGGGGGCCAACGTCGAGCACGCGTATCACCAGGAAATTTACCGGTTGATGACCACCGACAATCTGACCGGCGCGTACAACCGGTCGTTTTTCGAGCGGGAATTCAACCGCGAAATGCGCCGTTTTTTCCGCTACGGCCGGCCGGTGTCGCTGTTGATGATCGACATCGATCATTTTAAGGAACTCAACGACGGCTACGGTCACCTCGCCGGCGATCGCGTGCTGGCGCAACTCGGTCTGCTGGTGGCGCGGCAGGTCCGGGCGGAGGATACGTTTTGCCGCTGGGGCGGCGAGGAGTTTGTCTTGCTCATGCCCGAAATGGGCGAACTGGAAGCCGGCGAGACGGCCGAACGGCTGCGCGCCGCCATCGCCGAAACGCCCTTCGTTTTCGACGGCGAGAAAGCCGTGACGCGGGCGTCGGTGAGCGTGTCGATCGGCGTCGCGCAGGCGACGCGGGAAATGCACCTGCCGCAGGATCTCGTCGAGGCCGTCGACCAGCGCTTGTACGAAGCCAAACGCGCCGGCCGAAATCGCGTTTTTCCCCCGGCCAAATGCCTCCCGGCGACGGCGGAACAAGGATGAGAGATGAGGGCCGCCCGTTCGCCGAGATGTTGGCGGCATGCCGCACGCGGCTCGCCGCGCTCCGCGAGGCCATCGGCCGGCCCGCCACGGCGGCCGACGCCGCCGCGCTCCTCGACGAGTTGTCAGCCGAGTGGAATCGCCTGAGCGTCGCGGCGGCGGCGCTCGCGCAGAACGAAAGCCGCTTTCGTACGGCCGCGGAACTCGCCGGCGCGCTCGTCTATGAACGCGATTTTCTTTCCGGAACCGCAGAGTTTTACGACGAAGTTGATTCGCCGATGGGGTATCGGCCGAGCGAATATCCACGCACGATGGAAGCCTGGGCCGATTTGATCCATCCGGACGATTTGGCGCGTTCGGTGGAGATGGCGAGGCAAAGTTTTGCCGCCGGCTCGCCGTATGTCGCGCCCATGCGCGTGCGCCGCAAAGACGGCGGGTATGCCGTGTGGCTGGATCGGGCGAAATTGCTTCGCGACGCCGACGGCAATCCCCTCAAGTGGCGCGGCGTCGCCGTCGACATTTCCGCGCAGGTCGAGGCGGAGGCCGCCGCATTCGAATCGCGGCAACGCCTCGCCGATATCATCGATTTTCTGCCGGAAGCGACGATGGTGATCAACGTCGACGGCGAGGTGATCGCCTGGAACCGCGCGATGGAAAGGCTGAGCGGCGTCCCCGCGGCGGACATGCTCGGCAAGGGAAATTACGAATATTCAGTGGCGATTTGGGGCGAACGGCGGCCCATGCTGATCGATCTGGCGCTGCGGCCCGACGCGGCGATCGAAGCGAAGTACGCCGAATTCCAGCGCGACGGCGATTCCCTTTCCGCCGATTTTTTTGTGCCGCGCTTTCGCAACGGCGCCGGCGCTTACATTGCGGCGACCGCTGCCGTGTTGCGCGATCCGCAAGGCAGGGTGGCCGGGGCGGTCGGGTGCTCTCGCGACGTCACCGAGCGCCGTCTGGCCGAACAGCGCGCGCAGGCCGCCGACCGGGCGAAAAGCGAGTTCCTGGCGACGATGAGCCACGAACTGCGGACGCCGCTGAATGCGATCCTCGGCTTCGCGCAAGTCATCCGGGACCGCCTGGCGGGTGAACTCAACAGCCAACAGGCGCAGTATGTGGAGAGCATTCTGTTCAGCGGCCGGCATCTGCTGCGGTTGATCAACGATGTTCTGGATCTTTCGAAAATCGAATCCGGAACGATGACATTGGCGCGGGCGCCAATGCGGATCGACGACCTGCTGGCCGGCGCAGTGATTATGATTCGCGACCGGGCGGCGTCGCACGGCATCGACTTGGCGTTGAATCTGCGTCCGCAGGTGGGCGCCCGCGTCATCCAGGCCGACGAACACAAACTGCGGCAGGTCCTTTACAACCTGCTGTCGAACGCGGTGAAATTTTCGCCGGACGGCGGTTCCATTGCGGTCGGCGCGACGCAGCAGGACGGCGAAATCATATTTTCCGTAGCCGACAACGGCATCGGCGTAAACGCGGCGAATCGGTCGCGGATTTTCGAGGCGTTCGAACAGGTCGATTCCGGCATTGCGCGGCAACACCAGGGAACAGGTTTGGGTTTGGCGCTGGCCCGCCGGATCGTCGAACTTCACGGCGGGCGAATCTGGGTCGATAGCGACGGCGAGGGACGCGGCAGCACGTTCAGCTTTGCGATTCCGGCCGGGTGACGCGAACCGCGCCAACGCAAGAGCGAGAGGAGGATGACGATGTCCGAATTCAAGATTCTGGTGGTCGAAGACAACGAGATCAGCATGATGCTGGTGCACGATTTGCTGAAGCTGCGCGGCTACGATGTCCTGAAAGCGAGCGACGCGGAACAGGGAATCGTGATCGCCAAGGCAGAGCGCCCCGCCTTGATCGTCATGGATATCGGGCTGCCGAAAATGGACGGCATGACCGCGACCCGCCTCCTCAAGGCCGCGCCGGAGACGCGCGACATTCCGATCATCGCCCTGACGGCCCACGCCATGCCCGGCGACAAAGAACGAATGCTCGCCGCCGGCTGCGATTGCTACTTCGCCAAACCGTTCGATGTGAATATCTTTCTCGAAACAGTCGCCGGCCTGGTCGGAATCGGCAAAAAATAGCGGCTGCGCGCGGCTGGCATGGTGGCCAAGACGCAGGACAGGCGCCCCCGCCGGTCCACATTTCAGGAAAAAACGACTCGACCGCGTTTTTTCTCTTGTTTGGAACGTCCAAAAACTCTAGATTGCCGTCTAACCAACCACCGCGAGAGCGGCGCCAACCAATGTCGAACAGCCAGCGCGTCCTTCGGTCAACGTTTATCGCGGCAATATTGTTGTGCGCGTGGCGGGCGACGGCGCGGGCGGACGTCTTGTACACCTACGGCTTTACGCCGCGCGGCATCGGCATGGGCGGCGCCTTGGCGGCGGTGGCCGACGATTTTGGGGCGGCTTACTACAACCCCGCGGGCTCGGTTTTTCATATCCAACCGAGCGTCGGCGCCGGCTACCTGTACTCCGGCTCGAAGATGACCGGCATCGGCATCCAGGCCCCCAAGCTCGATCCGACGCAGGGCGCGCTGCTGGGCACGGTCCTGCCCATCCCCCTGGGCGGCGTCCTTAAAGAGCGCATCGCCTTTGCGATGTCCGCCTTTTTCCCGAACGGTCTGCTGCTGGGCATCGACGTGCCGTATCCGACGCAAACGCAATACCCGTTGCTGCAGAACTCCGGCCGGAGCCAGACGCTGATCCCGACCCTGGCGGTGAAGATTCTGCAAGGGTTGTCGATCGGCGGCGGGGTGAACATCTTCAACAACACCTCGGGCGAATGGAAGGCGCGCATCGACCAGAGCGGCGACGTGCAGGCCACGGTCACGCAGGAGATGCTCACTAGTTTCGCCCTGACGGCCGGCCTGATGTTCAAACCGGGCGCCTTTTGGCCCGTGGTCGACGGCTTGCGCTTTGGATTTGTCTTCCGCGACAAGTTCTTCACGCACTATAAAATCCCGGTGGCGACGGTGGTGGCGAACGTGCCGTTGATCATCCAATTCAACGCGATCAGCTTGTACACGCCGCGGCAGTTCGTCGGCGGCGTCTCGTATTCGTTCGACCGCTGGCTGCTCTCGCTGGAGGTCCAATACAATCAATGGTCGGGTTACCCCGACCCGAGCCTCGACGTCAACGTCAACTTCAAGATTCCCGTGCTGCCCATTTCGTTCCGCAACAGCATCACCCGGCCGCCGCACTTCCACGACACGACGGGCGTCAAAACCGGCGCCGAGGCGCTGGCGCTCGCGAGCGGCGACGGCGACCTGCTGGCGCGGTTCGGTTTTGCCTTCGATCCGTCGCCCGTGCCGCCGCAGAGCGGCGACACCAATTATCTGGACTCCGACCGCTACATTGGCTCGGCGTCGGTGGGTTGGAAGTGGCGCGGCGTCGGCGCCTATCAGTTCTTCGCCCCGTTGGTTTTCGACGTCGGCGGCCAATTGCAATATCTGCCGCCGCGCGTCTCGTATAAAGACAGCGATGTAAACACCGATAACCCGGGATACCCGAAAGTCGGGTTCCGCGGCTGGTTGTACGCGATCGGCGCGTCGATCAGCGTCCCCTTCGATTACGAGTAGGCCGTGCGTCGAACGATCGCCATTTGCCTCTTTCTCTGGCTCGCCCCCGCGGCGGCGCTGGCCGGCCCCTACGAGTTTTTCGGCGTGGGCGCGCGCGCCAGCGCGATGGGCGGCGCTTATTCGGCGCTCGGCGACGATGCGGCCGGCCTGTATTACAACGTAGCGGCGCTGACGCAGGTGACCCGTTTCCAGGCGGAGATCGGCTACTCGTACGGCATTCCGAACATGACCATCAACGGCGTGCGCCAAAACGTCAACCTGAACAACGGGTTCAACATCGGGACGGTCGTCTCGTCGCTGATCAAGGGCCATCGGCTGACCATCGGCGTCGACGTGTACGTGCCCGACGCGCACATGATGCGCTTCCTCGAGTTCCCGACCGACCAGCCGCATTCGCCGCTCGTCGCCAACGACAACCAAACGATCGTGACGCTCGCGGGCGCCGGCTTCGAGGCGGCGCGGTGGCTGTCCATCGGCGTCGGCGTCAACATGCTCGCGTCGAACCACGGCGG
>Ga0181520_10005230_pt1 | contig 20859 bp, 15 predicted proteins | sample PEATcosm2014_Bin_29_FD_132451 | JGI IMG/M metagenome (GOLD analysis project Ga0181520, IMG submission 132451) | Peatland microbial communities from MTU Mesocosm Facility, Houghton, MI, USA - PEATcosm2014_Bin02_30_metaG | ecosystem: Environmental > Terrestrial > Soil > Wetlands > Peat | place... | reverse complement strand
CGTTCATCACGCGCGTCACATCGGCCGGATCAAGCCGCGCCAGAAAGCGATAGAGCATGGTGTAGTCAGGAACAGAGTTCAGTTCGAGGGCGGAACGCAGTTCGGAGTGTTCGCTCAAACGGACCTCGGCCTCGCGAAAAGTCCAGTCCTCATAACGCATCAGACAAAGCACGACCAGCAGCTGCTGCTGCGTGAACTGCCGCTTGCTGAACTTCGTGCGTTGCGAGGGCAGAACCGCTTGACTGACTTCCAGAGCAAGACGGGCAAAACGTACCAGTCCAACCTCGGCCATAGGGACTGCGAAGAGCCAGAGCAGTTTTCAGATTAACCCGCTTTCTGCCGTACACAATACCCACGTACCGAGGATGTCAACAGAGCCACCTTCTCTCTATGGCCGCTTTTGGGTGATCGCCAAGGCACTAAGTCCTTGACAGAAATGCCATTTTCGAGGCAGAATATGAAACATAAATATTCCATTAAATCTTCTAATGGAATATTTATGTTCAGGTGACACTATGACGAAACCAGCACGTCGCACCTATTCCCGACAAAACCTCGAAGCCCTCGACCTGCTGGCCCAGATGATTCACGTCGGCAGGATCGAACGCAAAATGACAGCACAGGAGATGGCCGAGCGCGCGGGCATTTCTCGACCACTACTGCGCCGGATCGAAAGCGCCGATCCGAGTTGCGCGATCGGATCCGTCTTCGAGGTTGCAGCTATCGCGGGGGTTCCCCTTTTTGGGGGCGAGCCAGATCGGCTACAGACACAACGCTCCGCGTTAACGGAAAAGCTCAGTCTCCTGCCCCAGAGAGCTCGCAAACCGAGAAGGATTATCCACGATGATTTCTAAGGACGAATACAAAGAGGCATACGTCTGGATTTGGCTCCCCGGTGAAACGAAACCCGTCGTCGCTGGCATCCTGCAGCGCGTGGAAACTCATCTGCTTTTCAACTATGGCCAGAGCTATCTGGCGCGAGAGAACGCGATTTCCATCTACGAGCCGGAACTTCCTCTCCAGTCAGGTGAAATCCCGCTCGCAGACGATCTCTCAATGCCGGGAGCTATTCGAGATGCATCTCCTGATGCCTGGGGTCGGCGCGTCCTGATCAATCGGAAGTTCAGCGTCAAGGGTGAAGAGGCCGGTAGCCGTGAACTGGGAGAGCTGACCTACCTACTCGAATCCGGGTCGGACAGGGCTGGCGCTTTGGACTTTCAAATCTCGGCCTCCAAGTATGTGCCGCGAGGAATGGGCCAGGCATCCCTGGACGACTTGCTGCGCGCAGCGGAGCAGGTAGAGAAAGGAGTTCCTCTCTCTCCAGAGTTGGACAAGGCTCTTCAGCACGGCACATCTTTGGGAGGGGCAAGGCCCAAGGCACTCCTCACATCCGACGACAAGAAGTTCATCGCCAAGTTTTCCATGAGCACCGACATCTACAACGTCGTGAAATCCGAGTATCTCGCGATGCGGCTGGCAAGTTTGGCGGGGCTCAATGTCTCGCCGGTGCGAATGGAAATGGCTCTCGGCAAGGATGTGTTGCTAGTCGAACGCTTTGACCGCGAGCGTCTGAAAGGCGGATGGGGTAGAAAGGCGTTCGTCTCGGCGCTCACGATGTTCGAACTCGACGAGATGATGGCCAGGCACGCCAGCTACGAGTTGCTGGCCGAGATTATTCGGCTCCGCTTTCAAAACCCTCGGGAAGACCTTCGCGAACTATTTGGGAGGCTTACCTTTAACATCCTGTGCGGGAATACCGATGATCACGCTCGCAACCATGCCGCTTTCTGGGATGGAAAGAATCTGCATCTCACGCCTGCATACGACGTGTGTCCGCAGTCTCGTACGGGTGAAGAAGCCGGCCAGGGGATGCGGATCGTTGGCAATAACAACAGAAGCCAGCTAGCCCTGTGTCTCGAGGCGGCTCCGCAGTTTCTTCTTTCAGATCAGGAGGCGAGAGCCATCATTCTGCAGCAAGTGAATATCATCCGGGCACATTGGGAAGGCATCTGCGATGAGGCAAAACTATCAGCGGCAGACCGCGCGCTCCTGTACGGGCGACAGTTTCTCAATCCATTCGCGTTCTATGACGCGCCTCAAGAGATCAGATTGGCCGGTCAGCTCTGACAATCCAGGGATGCCTCCCGAGATGCCAAAAAGGATTGCGTGATCCGCACTTCAGAGTTCAGGCGAAAGGACTCTGTAGACGTTGCAAAACTACGTGGCAGTCCGGAGTACCCATGAACAGGTGAACCTCTTGCGCTCAATCCCATGTGATCTTCGATTCCTGAGCATCGAGCCGCTGATGCAGAGCGTAGCGAACATCGATTTGTCGGGAATCGGCTGGGTTGCCGTAGGAGGTATGAGTGGTCCGTTGCATAAGAAGCACCGGATGGACCCAGCCTGGGCTGCCGAGATATACGATCGCTGCCAACCAGGTATTGCTTGCAAATGCCATGTTGGAAAACGATGCCTTAAAAGCGGCAATGGACGGAATGTCTGCCGCATAGACGCTTTGAGTTGTCTCGAGAGCTCCTGAGGCGGCGAGATGGTCTGTTGCCAATCAGCAGGGCACGACCTGGGCGGGCAGCCGGTGCAGCGATCACGATGCCCGCCCAGCGCGGCGGTGCGGCAGCGCGCGATGGCCAGCAGCACTTTTCGGTGTTGCCAGTTGATCCACCGACAACTGCCTTCTATGAAAGCCTGTCCCGCACAGCGGACGATGTCGGCCATCTCCATCAGAGGCCGACTCATCAGCTCTGCTTGTCTTCTCCATGTGAAGAGAAAGTAAGTGCATCGAGCGGGCTGGCGGTCGCGCTGAGATGCCGTTGGGACAGGTACAGATAAATGGTTGTGACTTCGAGGTCGCGATGGCCAAGCAGTATCTGGATGGTGCGCAGGTCGGCACCGGCTTCAAGCAGATGTGTGGCGAAACAATGCCTCAAGGTGTGCGGATGGATATGCCTGTTACCGAGGCCAGCTCGTTCGGCGGCAATCTGGCAGGCAGACCAGAGAACCTTGGTGGTGACTGGATAACTTGCGGTGTGCCATCGGTTGCCCGGAAAGAGCCCCTCCTTCGGCTTGCGCCGGAGACCGCGCCAGTAGATGCGCAACTCTTCAAGCAGCGTCGGACTGAGCATGACATCGCGATCCTTACCGCCCTTGCCCTCTCGGATATGGACAACCATGCGTTGGCTGTCGATGTCGCTGACCTTAAGTCGAGCTGCTTCTGCGCGGCGCGCGCCATTGGCATACAGGGTCATCAGCAGGACGCGATGAAAGGGAGAGTCCGCGGCGTCGAACATCCTGGGCGCGATGAGCCTGGGCGGCATGATCGCTACGATGACCGTCGCCGCGGCCACCGACTACGGACATCTTCCTCGCCTACCTGGACCATTTCCTCTGCCCGGCCCTCACTCCAGGAGATGTGGTTGTGATGGATAACCTCAGTTCGCACAAGGTCGATGGCGAGCGGCAGCGAATCGAGGCCGCAGGTGCGCAGTTGCTTTACTTGCCACCTTACTCGCCCGATCTGAACCCCATCGAAAAGGCATGGTCCAAGTTCAAACAACTGCTCCGCTCCGCTAAAGCTCGGACGGAACAAGCCCTCGACCAAGCAATCAAAGAAGCTCTTCTGGAAATATCTGCAGACAACGCAGAAGCCTGGTTCAGACTGACCCTCGATTGGGTACAGCTATGATGAAAATGCTCTAATGGCCTGACGGAGGATGTTCCGCAACTCTGGAATCGCTATAGAAATGAGATCGGAACAATGGCAATGCAACGACAGGTTTTTGGCAATTCACAGCATTGACTATCTGGCTTTGTAACGCGCAGTGACCACCTCGAAGCGGTCTGCCGCTCCCAGTACAGAATGGACCTTTAGCAGCAGTTCGATCGGCTGGCGATCGTCGAAGTTATCAGGGATGAAATGCCGGATGATCGGCGTTGAATTCTTTTGATAAAGAAATGTAGCAGCAGCCTCTGTCGTTTCCATCCCCGTACCGCTAAAGAGCAAAACGTACCCCGTGTTGGTCAAATTTGGAACCAGGCCGATGCTGATATAGCTGGTGCTTTCGCTCGACCAATTGCCAACGACGGGATAAACGGCCGGTTCACCTTTTTGCGGTGAGCGATTACGAATCTGAAGCCGTCCGGTCGATGGATCGGTTTCGGGAATAAAGTTCAGCTTGGGTTCGAACAACGTGACCCATGGGATACCGGCCTTGCTGCCAAGCAAAATGAAATTTCCGTGGTCGAAGTCCCTGATATTGACGAAGCGGGCGTAGCGAGAAACAGCTTGTCCGCCTGTCTTCTGTGCCATTTGGGCGCTTTCTAACAGGATGTTGGCGTCGCCATAGCTGGTATATCGAGCGGTTGCAATGGACGGCAACAGAGCGGCGAGAGCGGGGCTGAGGCCAGGCTTGATCAGGTTGTAAGGATAATTTGGCGCCACATATTCGCTGATGCTCACATCGATGTGGAGCATGGTGTGGATCAACTGAAGGTTTGCATCGTTGGTCACGACAAAAGTGGGAGTGGTAGTTGCGAATACCTTCTGAACAAAAGGATTGCCGTCGAAGGCGTGGGAGACGGGTGCGGCAGGATTTCGCCCCAGGTGATTGAGAAGGGCGAACGTCTCACCGGCAAGGAAGAGTCCGAGCAGCACGAATGTAACAACGGCTGGGCGCCAGCGGCGTGCGGCTTTCGGAGCCTCGAGCGGAAGCGTGGAAGCAGTTTCCGCTTGGGTTGGCTGACTTTCGTCCGGAGTCGATTTGCGCTGCTCAAAGCGCACCGCATAACTACCCTTGGGAATGAGGATCAGGATCGGCTCTTGTTTCCCTTCGGAATCGAAATACTGCTCCAACTTGCGCCGCAGATGACCCACCTGCACGCGAACAATATTGTCCACGGAGCCATCAAAATCACAAGCACGGCTCAAGACATCGACAGCAATATCGTGCTCTTTGACGGAATTTGCGTGAAGGAGAGCCTGGCGGGCCAAATACACCAGTATCTCGCGCAGCCGAGCGGCGCGAGAGAAGGTTTCGCTGCTGGCAACTCTCTCGACAAGGCGCCAATGCTCTCTCTCCGGGGGCGAGAGGGTTTGCAAGCCGGCAAAAAGAGCCGCGAATTTTACTTCTACATCCGCCACCGATTCCCTCGCACCCTCACATTCGATTGTTGCGGCCTAGCGCTGATTTCGCGGCAATTTACGGTATCTTTACCGTAAATTGTCTTGTGCGCATGTTGCGACACGGCTAGGCTCCGGTCTTAAGAATTTGAACAGGCAAATGCCGCGCTCCCATGTAATGAGTCGAATTGAATCTTAATCTTCGGCTTCCGGTGCGGTCAATTCAGTGCGGGTGACCGAGTCGTGGAAGGGTGTATGCCGGCTGCAATTCGGAAACGGCGCACTTGGGCACAGTGAGGAATGATGAATCGTCGCGTGGTCATGAAGAGTTTGCTGGGAGCGGGTGCAACGGGGGCAGCTTTTCTTTCTGCGAGGCTTGCGAGTGCAGGCCCTACGGCGCCGGCATACGCTGATGTCCGGAATCCGAGAAGTTTTGGCGCACAAGGAGATGGACGCGCAAACGATACGCGCGCGATTCAGAACGCCATTGATGAAACCAGCAAGACCGGTGGAGGGATCGTCTATGTATCTCCAGGAGCGTACCTGATCGGGACCATCGTTCTCAAGAGCCACGTGACGGTCTATCTTGAGGCAGGCGCGGCGTTGCTGGGCAGTCCCGATCTGGCCGATTACTATATGCCGCGCGAAGCCGCCGATCTGGTGAACAATCCAAACGCCCGGCACCTGATTTTTGCATTTCGGGCCGTGAATATCGGCCTTGCGGGACCCGGTCTGGTGGACGGACAGAGTGCGAAGTTCATCGGCAAGCTGAACAAGCCGAAGCCGAAGCCGGAAGATTTGTGGCGTATGACCAGCGCGTTTGAATGGGAACGAAAGAATCGCGTTTCCCCGATGGTCGAAATCGCAGAATCGGTCAACGTGCGAGTCGAAGATGTGACGCTCCAGAATGCAGTGGGCTGGACGCTCCGTACGATCGGATGCAATTCCGTCGTGATTCGCGGAGTAAAGGTCAGGAATCCCGATTACGCCCCGAACTCCGACGGCATCGACCCTTCGTCGAGCGAAAACGTGATGATTAGCGATTGCGACGTGGACACGGGCGACGACGCGCTTTGCATCAAGAGCGACAATCCATACGGTCCCAACAAGATCACACGCAACGTCACGGTGACGAACTGCATTCTCTCGTCGGCCTGCAATGGATTCAAGATCGGATCGGAGGGGCCGAACGGCTTTGCGAACATCGTCTTCTCCAATTCAGTGATTTACAGCAAAGAAGGCAAGAGCGACGACCAAAGAGTGATATCGGCCATCGATATTCTCATGCCCGACGGCGGCTGGATCGAGGGCATTACGATATCGAACATCACGATCCGCAACGCCCGGGTTCCAATCTTCATCCGCCTGCAGAACATCGTTGGCAGGCCCGAGGCCAAGATGGTCTCGTGGTTGAAGTCGGTCATGATCGCCGATGTTCAGGCGTTCGGCGCGGTAGTGACTTCTTCGATCATGGGGATTCCTGGGCATCCCGTCGAGGATGTGACGATCCGTAATGTCCGGATTCAAACAGACGAAAAAGGGCAGGAGCAGTGGGCGAGCAATATTGTTCCGGAAAGGGAGCATGGATATCCCGAAGGAGTTCAGTTTGGACGGTTCCCGTCTTTCGGCTTCTATTGCCGCCATGTGGAGCGGCTGCAGTTGAGCGATATCGACGTGCGATCGAGCACCAGCGATCCTCGCCCGATGATTCATTGTGACGATGTGAGCGGCCTTGAACTGCGCGGAATCGGCGGTACGCCTCCTGCCGCGGGCGCTGAAATGGTGCTGCTGCGGAATGTTCGCGATGCAGCAATACATGGCAACTATGCACGGCCCGCAACTGGGACGTTTGTGCGCGTCGAGGGCAAATCGAGCCGTGAAATTTCTCTGTTTGGCAACGATCTTCACCGCGCAAACAATCCGGTGCTGGTGGCGGAGAATACGCCGGCGGGCGCTGTGCTGATCGATGGAAAGCTCATCGAAAAAAAGCCTGATTAGCGATTTCCACAGACCCCAAATTGGAAAGGTAGATTTATGCGGATTTCAAAAGCAATGGCCATGCAGATGGCCCTGGCCCTGGTGTGTCTCAACGCATCTGCACCCGGTTTCGCGCAGCAGGCAGGATATACAGCCGGGCAGGGGGCCAGTCCGTGGATGGATAAGACGCTGTCTCCAGATCGGCGGGCCAACCTGCTGTTGAAGGAGATGACTCTGGATGAAAAGATTTCCATGATTCACGGGGCCGGATGGGAACACAACATCTGGGCCGACGAACATGCGACCCAGGCTGCGATGGAGATGACTCCCGGCGCGGCGGGATATCTGCAGGGCGTCAAGCGGCTGGGGATTCCTGCCATTCAGATGGCCGATGCAGCCGTTGGAGTCACCAAAGGCGCGGCGACGGGCCGGTTTTCCACGCCACTTCCCTCGGGCCTGGCAGAGGCCTCGGCATGGAGCCGGGCACTGAGCCATGAGTCCGGAGCGCTGATCGGCCGCGAACTCTTGAGTGCGGGTTTCAACATGTCGCTGGGTGGCGGATGCAATCTGCTGCGCGAACCGCGCAACGGCAGGAACTTCGAATACAAGGGCGAAGATCCGATTCTGGCCGGTACATTGGTAGGCGAGCAAATTCGTGGAGTCCAGGAACAGGGAGTCATCGGCGATATCAAGCACTATGCGCTGAACGATCAGGAAACGGCGCGGACCACGCTGAATGCGGTGATGGATCGGCGCGCGATGCGCGAAACAGATCTGCTGGCGTTCGAAATCGGAATCCGCATTGGACATCCTGGCGCCGTTATGTGTTCCTACAACAAGGTCAACGGCGTTTACGCCTGCGAGAATCCCTATCTGCTGAACGATGTTCTCAAAAAGGACTTTGGATTCGAAGGATTCGTCGTTTCCGACTGGAAGGCCACGCATTCGATTGGCGCGGCATTGCAGGGTCTCGATGTTGAAATGCCGGACGACTCACACTTCGGCCAGAAGCTGAAAGATGCAGTCCTGCATGGAGAGCTTCCGGCCGCCCGGCTGGACGATATGGTGCGCCGCGTCCTGCGTTCGGAGATTGCCGCGGGTGTCTTCGATCGCGTCCCAACACAATCGGTAACGGATGTCACTTATGGGTTGAAATTCGCGCAGCACGCAGCCGAGCAAGGCACAGTCCTTTTGAAGAACGATCGCGGCGTGCTTCCTCTTCATGTTGGCGGCATCCGGTCGATCGTTCTGATCGGCGGACACGCCGACGCCGGAGTGCTGTCCGGTGGAGGGTCGGCGCAGGTCGATCCCCCGGGCGGCAACGCCATTGCCGAGACTGGCCGCCGGGCGATTGTCTACTACCGATCTTCGCCGCTAACCGCGCTCCGGCGGCAACTGCAGGGGATCGCTGTTTCGTACGTGGATGGAGAAGATCCCGGCCAGGCCGCGGCAGCTGCGAAACATGCGGACATCGCGATTGTTTTTGCAGTGCAGCCGGCTCGCGAAGACACGGATTTGGCCGATCTTTCGCTGCCGGGCAAGCAGGACGCCCTGATCGATGCAGTTGCGGATGCGAATGCAAAGACCATTGTGGTTCTGGAAACGGGCGGACCCGTCAAGATGCCGTGGCTTCAGAAAGTGGCTTCGGTTCTGGAGATATGGTATCCAGGCATACGCGGCGGCGAAGCACTCGCCAACATTCTTCTGGGGCAAGTCAATCCGTCAGGGAAACTTCCCGTCACATTTCCAATGGACGAGCAGCAGCTTCCTCGCCCAGTGCTTACGAGCCGCGCGGAACATGCGCCGGTGGTGGAGTACAGCGAGGGTTTGAAGATCGGCTACAAATGGTATGACGCAACCGGCAAGCGCCCGCTGTTCCCGTTTGGCTTTGGTCTTTCCTATACACAGTTTTCGTATTCGCGACTTGACGTTGGAGCCGATCCGTTTACGCTTCACTTCACCGTGCGCAATACAGGAAGCTTTGCAGGGACAGAAATCTCGGAAGTGTATGCGTCGTTGCCTCCAGAGGCAGCCGAGCCGCCCAAGCGGCTTGTGGGCTGGGCAAGAACGCAACTCGGGCCGGGAGAATCGAAACAGGTGGAAGTGAAGCTGGACCCCTTTTCGTTCATGATCTTCGACGCCACGCTCGATAGGTGGGTGACGGTTGGCGGCACGTACCACGTACAGGTTGGCGGCTCTTCCGTAGACACGCCGCTCGTAGCCACCATCATTCTCAAAGCTCGCTGAGGCAAGGGATCGTATATGAGATTTCGAGTGAGCAAGCTGTTCGGTGCGGGCGTCGTGTGCCTTCTTTGTTGGGTTGCGGCATCTGCGCAACCCAGCCAGCCGTATGCCCCTGACGATGGCGCTCTTCTGCGGATTGCACTCAGGCAGGCCAACGGAGAAACCGGAGCTTTCATCCTGAGGGCAATCCGGCGCGACGGAGAACCTGTCAGTGCCGCCGATCTGCATTCGCGCCTACTTGCGAGCGGCGTTCATGAAATCACGATCGCGGGGAGAAAGCTTCGGCAATGGGAGATCGCGATCGACGACCAGAGTGCATTCTACGGCTTCGGCGAGCGATTGAGTCCTCCAGATAGGATGCCGAAAGCCGTTCTCGGCGCCTCGACCAGCGAAGGTAATACAGAGAGCCGCGGTAACTTCAGGTTCATTCCGTTCTTTGTCAGCACGAGGGGCTATGGAGTGTGGATCGATACAAACTCCGCGGCCGGATTCGACCTGAATGCCGCGAGTCCGGTTGCCCGTCCACGTCTCGTGATCCGAGCCGAGGATCGCCGGCTGCGCATGGTGGTGATCGAGGGACCGAGCCTGCCGGAAGTTCTTGACCGCTTTGCGGCGATCGAGTGTGCGCGCTGCAGAGACACGGGCTCGCACGAAAGGCGCACGCTTCTGCAGCCTGCATCGAGCGTGATGGCCGATGGCAAGCCCGTTGCAGCCCGAGAGAGCAAGCGCGGAGAGCCCATCCGCTTTGATCCCGAGGGCCGGGTTAGAATTGCGTGGTTGAAAGGAGCGATGCCGCAGAACCCGGCTACGCCTTCGACTCCCATGGCGCGCTTTGAAACCCCGGCGTGGAGCGAACGCTACCAGGCCAAGCTCGACGAAGCAAGAAAGCATCGAGCCGATCTGGTGTTTCTTGGCGATTCCATCACCGAGAGGTGGGAATCCGGGGCGTATCGCGAGTTGTGGAACTACTACACGCAGGATCGGAATGCATTGAACCTGGGGATTTCCGGCGATACGACGGGGAATCTTCTCTGGCGCATCACAGAAGGCGGCGAACTGAACGGACTCCACCCGAAATGTGTGGTCCTGCTGATTGGAACCAACAACACGTCGGAAAAGCATCCGGACTGGACGGCGGACCAGACGGTGGCAGGGATCGAAAAGATTGTCGCGGAGCTGCGAGATCGTCTTCCGGCAACCCGAATCATCGTGATCGGTGTTCTTCCCAGCAATCGTTCCCCGGAGAAGGACAGGCTCGATGACGCCATCAACCAGCAATTGGCCGATACCTATCGGACCGGCAGAGCAGGGAATGTCGACTACATCGATGTTTCGGCAGCCTTCCTGGAGCATGGCCGAATCCGGACCTGCCTGTTTGCGGACCCGCGCTTTGTGCCACCCGCCGGCGCCGTTCACCCAACGGTATTGGGACAATCGCTGCTGGCGGCCGCCATCGAACCGTTGGTGTCGAAAGACCTTGGAGTCAGGCCGAAGACTCCTTTCGCGGTGCGCGACGATGCGTGCCATCTCCCCCCGCCTCTGTAAAGCATTCGCTCGCCTGCGTACCGGCAGCCTGCGGTTCAGAAAGCTCCTGAAGGGTATGGGGAAGGTAAATGGAGGTAACCGGGATACAGCAATTTTGCAGGATTTAGGTTGATCGGATTTCGGTTACCGTAAATTGTCTTGTCAGCGCTCGTTCGCAACAAGAAAACTCAGTCAAATTCAAATCCTGGGGGGGCGCGGCCTTTCAACCGGCTCTCCTACAGCGAGGATCGAGACTTCATATGTACTTCTATCAGCCAGTGATAAGGAGATGGAGCAACATGAGAAAGATCGTATTGTGTGTTTTAACATGTGCACTGCTGCCATTGGTTGCCTGGTCGCAGACCAGCACGGGAACAATTGTGGGTACAGTGTTCGATGGCAGCCATCGCTCCATTCTGGGAGCGAAGGTAACCGTGACGCAGGAGACCACGAAACGCGCCGTCACGGTGAAGACGACCGCTGCCGGCGTCTTCAGCGTGTCCGGACTGGACTCCGGAATCTATGACATTGCTGTCTCCGCCTCGACCTTCGGAGACGAATCGGCGGCCGGAATCCAGCTCGACGCCGGCGCCACGGTAACCCAGGACTTCACCATGAAGCCAGGGACCGCCAACGTTTCGGTAACCGTAACCGCGGAAAGCGATTTGGTCCAGCGCGACAGCACGTCGGTCAACAATTCGGTTTCGAACGATTTGACAACCAGCATTCCCCTGCCCGATCACAGCACTCTCGGCCTCATTACCCTGATCCCCGGAGTGCAAGGCGATCCCGAGTACCCCAGCGGCGTGATGTCGGAGAATCCCACTATCTATACGAACCCAGCGATTCCCGGCGCAGCAATTTCAATCAGCGGCAGCCGCCCAGGGCTGGCCTCCCAACTCATCGACGGCTTCGATATCACGCAAAACGGTTATCCGCGCGCCGGTCTCACCTTCACGCCGTTCGCCATCAAGCAACTGAGCGTCCAAATGGCGGGCTTGCCCGCCGAATACGGCCGCACCGGCGGCGGCATCATCAACCAGTCCAGCCAGGAGGGCGGCCTCGAGTATCACGGCACCATGGAGTACCGTCATACCGACCCAGGCTTCGGCCAAGCCGTGCGCACGGGCAGTATTGTGCCTTCCGACCACCACCAGACAATCTTTGGCGGCGTGATCAGCGGACCGGTCGGCATTCCCGGCGTTCCTCACACCCGTCTGAAAAACACCTTCTTCCTCTTTACCTACGAGCCCCTGCGCATGCGCGACGTTGTGTTCTCCCGCACCCGGCTGGCGACGCCTGACGAGCTCAACGGAAAGTTCTTCAACCAGAACGGCACAATCAGCCTAGAGATGCTCAATAGCACCGACCTTAAAACGAATGGCTATGCCAAAGCCGCGCAGGATGCGATCACATCTTTCAACGCAGGCTCGCCCGTCAACCAGCTTACCTACCAGTACCCGCTTTCCGCCTCATCGGGAAACCTGTTTCCTTACGGCAACAAGCTGCCCACCGCGAGTTCCTGGAAGACAGCAGTTTTCAACACGCAGGAGAGTCCTGTACCAAATGACGACCTGAGCGCGCAAGCAGCGGCCAATCCCGTCGTACAGTTCCTCAAAAAGTACTATCCCACCCCGGCCAATCCCGGCCACTTCGTTATCTTCGACAATTCCACAGGGTCCTACGGCAACGATGGCAACAACGCTTACGCCGCTCGCGGCGTTTCCAACCACGACGATCGCTATTCGGTCCGTGTGGATCACACCTTCGGGAACAGCGACCACCTCTTCGGCCGGTATTCGGTGGTGCCGGTTTCGGGCGTCCGCTACAACCTGTTCGGACTCAGTAACCCTCTGAACTCCATTCCACTCGATGCGGTGACCTCCCGCAATGTCGCTTTGAACTTCGTTCACCTGTTTAGTGCGAATATAGTCAACGAGACCCGCGCCAGCTACCTTCGCAGTTACCGCTATCGCACCCCGCCGCCGATTGCGCTCACCCAGGACTACGGCGCTGCGATGGGGCTGGTCTCGGCAACTGACGGAGTCGGCATGCCCGCGCTGAGCTTCTCGGACTCCGACTCTCCCAGTCTCCCCACCGCCGGCGGCGGCGGAAGCTTTCAGGACGGCGGCCGCTCCCTCGACGAGGTCTACGGATATGGCAACGAGACCACCATCCTCTTTGGCCGGCACCAGGTCAAATTTGGCGGCGAGTATCGCGCTCTCCAGCTCAACCGCACCGATGACTCGAACCAGTACGGCGGAACCTATGCTTTCAATAACGGGGAAACCAACGGTTATGGCTTCATCGGCAGCTCTCTTGCATCCTTGGATCTGGGCATGATCTACTCCTTCACCACCGCCGGCTCGCAGAACTTCTACTACCGGTGGAAGTACTTTGCAGGCTTCGTCCAAGACTCATGGAAGGCGCTTCCCAACCTGACGATCAATTACGGGCTCCGCTATAACCTCGAATTTCCACGCTCGGAGAAATTCAATAATCAGGGTTCATTCTTGCCCAACTTAGCCGGCACGCTCAATGGCTATTCGGTGACAGGGGCGCTGGTCCACTCGGGCAGCTACGGTCTGCCGACAACCATTTTCCCGGTTAACTATCACGGTTTCGAACCCCGATTAGGCATTTCCTATTCGCCTCGGCAATGGGTGGTGGTGCAAACGTCGTTTGCTCTGATGCACACTCCTCTCACTGGGGTCGGTAACACGATCGAGCCCACCTTCGCTCCCGCGGCCGAGCAGATCGGCCCCAACACCGGCGGCACAGCAAACGCCTCTGGCATTACCGGCGTCACCGGCTCGGCACTGGATTTCATCTCCAATCCGCCGGCTCCTATTGCGCGGATCGGCGCGAATCTAACCAACCCCCTCACCAGCTACTCATCTTCCGCGCTTCTGCCGCAGGTCGATCAGACCAACATCGTGCCATATGTGGAGGTCTGGAACTTCGGTCTGCAGTTCGTGCCCGGCCGGAATACTGTAATCGATGCTACCTACGTGGGGCAGCGCGGCATTCACCTCTATTCGCCGTGGCTAGGTACAAATCTTCCCTCGCAGGCGACGGAACTGGCAGATCAGCAGGCTCACATGAACTTCAACGCCAATGTGACCAACCCCTACGGCCTTGGCACGGAAAGCTTCCTTTACTCCCTCACTCCCTACCAGCAGTTCTACAACAACCCCATCTACCAGGCGTATAACCGCCACTCGCAGTCCAACTACAATGGCGTCTATTTGGGAGCGCGCGAGCAGTTTGCCAACCGCCTGAGCCTCATGGGCGGCTTCACTTGGTCGAAGTCGATGGACACCAACTCCACTCCCAGCGTCGATGGCACGGCGATCGACTCTTTCGGACTTACCTACCCTCAGAGTCCCTATGCGCCTACGGTCGGTGAGTACACCGTTTCCTCTTTCGACCAACCAGTGCGCGTGACGCTCGGCTACAACTACCAGTTGCCCATAGGGGTAGGACAACCGTTCTTTACCCGCAACCGTGTCATCAGTGCATTGTTCGGAGGCTTTAGCACCTCCGGATACTTCTCGGCGCAATCGGGCGCCCCAATCTCGGTCGGCGAAGGAAACAACGGATTCTTCCTGTCAACCTCCGCGGGAGGGACGCTGGGCAACAACGGAGCCACTCAGCTCTACCTTCACCTGCGGCCCAATCTTATTCCTGGAGTCCCGCTCCTGAATCCGAATTGGAAGAAGGACAAACTCGCGCTCAAAACTGGCGACGCCGGCTTTCTAAACCAGGCGGCCTTTGCGGCTCCCGGATCGCAGGACAACCCGGCCCTTGGGAATGCTCCCCGCGAGTTGAGTGCCGCCCGGAGTCCTCGCTCCATTAACTGGGACGGAAGCGTCCGCAAGAATATCAAATTGCACGAAAAAATCGGAATGCAGCTCTACACCGATATTCAAAACGTGATCAACCATCCGAACTTCTTCCAGATGGGTGGTAATGTTTTCACCGGGTCGTTATCCAGCCTTACGCCTGCGCAAGGTCCTTTTGCGCTCACGACCGGCTTTTCCGTTCCGACCGCTTTCAGTCCTACGCGCATTATCAACGTAGGAGCTTCGGTGTCGTTCTAAATCAACCCGCTTCAAGCGGCATGGGTAAGGCAGCCGGTTTCGGGCCGCCTTTACTCATGCCGCAAGGATCGGTTGAAGGTCGGATCGACACCTCGGTTGTAACCTTCACGACTGAGGTGTCCCTCTTGCCAGTTGATACGGCCGAGCCGTCAATCACGATGTCCACCGACGAATTGCAGCAATTGCCGCAGGTTGGCGCGGATTGGTCGAAGGTTACGGCGAAAGCTTGGGAGCTTCCAGGGCGACTCAATTGGGTAGGCCCGAGTAGGCGATTCGGTCCGGAAAGCCCTGAAGAAAAAGGAATTCGGTCCCGGCCTTATGCCTGAACGACAATTTGTCCACCGCGCCAGTAACCGAGAGGAATCTCGCCGGGGAAACGCCTTCTTCGATTCCGTGCGCAATAAACGTGGGCTTAATCAGAGCTTCCTTAGACATCATGAGAAAGCCCCCTAATGAAATTTTCCTGCGAACAGGGAGATTGGAGGAGTCAAAACCCCTATTTCGAAATCTTTCCAACTCTCGGTCTCCGACGTTGCCGCGCACAAGGAAATTTACCGTGGCTTACCGTAAACGTCGCCGGCCCCATCAGGAATGAGCATCCACTCCAGGCTCGGCACGCACGGCAAGGAGTGGCGGATTCCTTTGCTCCGCCCCCGATCGGAAGGCCTCTTTGCCCAAGCGCAGGAAATGGCCTTCCGACTGCCTGGAAAAGGCAGGCTGGAGCTTCTTTACCTCGCGTTTAAGCTCTCTGCAATGAATGCTTTTACAGTATGAAGAAGGAAATTTGCTTGCACCAGGCAGCTCGGCCCAACAGAATCGAAGAGTCGTCGAACACTAGATCGGGAAAGAGAGAAGGCAAACCATGGATCGTCGCTTGATGTTGAAACAGTTCGCAGGAGTTGGTGTACTGGCTGGTCCCGCGATCATGGCCCACGCTGCGTCCGCTCCAAAAGAAGCGGTTGTCCCTGACGGCACCGTGTTCAACCCCAGAGCCTATGGCGCGTGCGGAGACGGCAAGACGAAGGACAAAAAGGCGATCCAGCGCGCGATCGACGATTGTTCGGAGCGGGGCGGGGGCATGGTTTATCTCTCTCCGGGCACCTATGTGACCGGAACCATCATGCTCAAGAGCAACGTGAACCTTCATCTTAGCGCCGGCGCGACGCTGCTGGGAAGTTCCGACCCGGCCGACTACTCCGCGCCGCCGGAGATGCAGAGAGCGATCACCTGGGCTGTTTTGCGGCATCTCATCATTGGATTTGGCCAGAGCAACATCGCGCTGACCGGGATGGGCACGATCGATGGATCGAACGCCAGGTTTCTCGCCAAGTCGTCCCATCCGGTAAAGACGGAAGATGAGTGGAAGGCGAGCAGTTCGTCCAATACCGAACGCATCGTTCGGATCTCGCCGATGATCCAGATCGCCCAGTGCAACGATGTTCTGGTGGAGGGCCTGACGCTCCAGAATGCAGTGGGCTGGACCCTGCGGCCAATTGGCTGCAACCACGTCATCATCCGCGGGGTGAAGGTCAGGAATGCCTCGGACACTCAGAATACCGATGGCATCGATCCCACATCCTGCGAAAACGTGATGATTACGGACTGCGACGTGGACACGGGCGATGACGCATTGTGCATCAAGAGCGACAATCCCTTCGGCGCGAATCGGGTCTGCCGCAACATCACAGTCACCAATTGCATTCTCTCCTCGGCCTGCAATGGGTTCAAGATCGGCGCCGAGGGCTACTTCGCGATCGAGAACATCACTTTCTCCAACTCGGTCATCTACAGCAAGGCGAGCCGGCGCTACGACGAGCGGACGATCTCCGCGATCAACATCGAGATGGCGGACGGAGGCTCGCTCGAAGGCGTAACCGTGTCGAACATCCTGGTCCGCAACGCGCGCATTCCCATCTACATCCGGCTGCAGAACAAGCCGAGCCACAAGGAGACGCCCATGACCGCCTGGCTCCGGTCCGTCATGATCTCGAATGTCGAAGCATTCGGGGCGATCATCACCTCGTCGATCACGGGCATCCCAGAGCATCCCCTCGAGGATATTACGCTGCGCAACATCCGTATCCAGACCGACGAGCCAGGGCAGGCGGCATGGGCGCACAACGTTGTGCCGGAGAACGAACACGGCTATCCCGAAGGCACGCTGATGGGGCGGTTTCCTTCCTTCGGACTCTATTGCCGGCATGTCAACGGACTCAGCCTGAGCGATGTCGACGTGGTCTCGAACAAGAACGACCCGCGGCCAATGATTCACTGCGACGATGTAAACGCGCTTGCGCTGCGCAACATCACGGGCACACCGCCTGCAGAGGGAGCAGAGACCATCCTGCTTCGGAACGTGGCCGATGCAGGAATCAGCGGCAACTATCCGACGCGGAAGAACAATATTTTTACCAGGGTTCAGGGAGAGCGGAGCAGTGAAATCTCGTTCTTCGGCAACGATCTGCACCGGGCAAAAACCCCGGTACTCGTTGACGCGAATGTGCCCGCAGACGCCGTGCGGATCGATGGCCAGGCATTCCCGCCGCGTGAAAAGTAGACAGGTGCTGAAGCAGGCGCTGGGGAAGGCGCCTGCTCCCGGTTTCTACGGGATGGCGATCTCAGATTGCAGTGGCAGGGTCTGCGACGAGCCTCCCACGCGAACCACGTAGCGGCCGGGTGTGAGCAACCACCGGTTCTGGGCGGGACTGAAGGTGGAAAGCAGCATCGGATCCACCGTGATGTCAACTTGCTGCGTCCGATTCGGCGTGACCGCCGACCAGCAGGATCGAATGCGTGGTGGCCGGGGAAAGCGGCAGCCGGGCATGGTCGTTCTTGAGCAGCACAGCGCCCTCTTCAGCGACGCGCTGCGCGGTTGCCATGCCCGCCTCCACATCGGAGATCTGGGTGGAGGGCTTGCGATCAAAGAGGCCCGCGATAAACTCCGCCCGCAGAATGCGGCTCACCATGTCATAGCAGGGTTGCACTTTCAAAAGAAGGAAAGCCAAGTGAGTTTTTTGCCGCTTACCGTAAAGAAAGCCCCACCCCCCAGGAAAAGATTGCGAAGGAAGAGGCAAGGTACAGTGCCATCCCTTGCAGCCTGCGGTGGGACGTGCCTGTTCAGCCCGGTCCGCATTGGAGTTCTTCGCCGCAAAATCCATCGGACAGAGCGAATTCTCCGCCCATTCCGTCCGGAATCGGACTCTTTGGCCGGCATAGGTCGGGGTGGTCCCCAGGCCGCGGCGTATACGGTAATTGTTACTGTCGCTGTGGCAGCCGGAATTCCTAATATCGTGCATATTGGAGCCCGATCCCGATGAAGCTTTGGTTGTTCCCTTTCCTCATCTTGTTCTCCGGTGTTGCCTCGGCGAATGTCACAGTTTCTCCTCTCTTCAGCGACCACGGCGTCTTGCAGCGCGGCCGTCCGATCCCGGTGTGGGGCACAGCGAAACCGGGAGAGGCGGTGCGGGTGGAACTCGGCAGACAGACCGCGCAAACCACCGCAGATGCAAGAGGAAGCTGGCGTGTCAGATTGGCGAGCATGACCGCTGGCGGCCCCTACGAGATGAAGATCACAGGCTCCAACAGGATCGTCCTGCACGACTTGCTGATCGGCGAGGTATGGCTGGCCTCAGGCCAGTCCAACATGGAGATTGGCCTCTCGATCGTCTCGAATGCGGCGCTCGAATTGTCTGCGGCAAACCATCCGAAACTGCGGATCTTCACCGTTGCGCGCCAGCCAGTCGCCGATCCCGCGTCTTCACTGTCCGGCAACTGGGTAGTTTCCACCCCCGAGACCGCAAAAATGTTCAGCGGGATTCCCTACCTTTTCGGAAGCATCCTTCAGGCTGACCTGAAAGTCCCCGTAGGAATCATCAACTCGTCGGTCGGCAATACTCCCGCGGAGGCCTGGACTCCATTGGCAGAGCTGAAGGCCGATCCGCTCTTGGCGCCGGGCGCGATCCAGCAAAACGAGGACCTGCGAAAATTTGTCAGCGTGGAGCAGGTTCGAGGCGAACTGGAGGGTTGGGAGAAGCAATACGGCGCACAGGATCGCGGCAACGCAGGTTTCGCCCAAGGATTCAGCAGCGGCCCGATGACGCCGCAGGATTGGAGTACGATTACACTTCCCACCACGGGGGCTGCACTTGGAATCAAGGGCGCAGCTGCGATCTGGGTTCGCCGTGAAATCACATTGCCCGAGCGCCGCTACGACAAAGCCGCAAACCTCGACCTCGGACCGATGCGCGAGTCCGATACCACTTACTTCGACGGAGTCGAGATAGGAAAAGCGCCTCCGGACCCCATCCCCTTCGACCGCAATATCCTCTACCAGGTGCCGGCGACTCTATTGCATCCCGGAACCCATACGATTTCGGTCCGGGTCTTCTCGCATCAGCCGCCGCGTCTCTACCTTGGTTCGCGGCTGTCCGCCTTTATCGTGCTGGACTCCGAAACCGCAAAGGACGGATTCAGAATTCCGCTGCCCGGCGAGTGGAAGTACCGCAAGGAGTTTGAATCCGGGCCGATGAGCGATGTGGCGATGAAGAGTGAGCCCGTCCTCACCATGCATGCCATCGCGGTTGCCAGCGCTCTCTACAATGGCATGATCTACCCCCTCCAGGACTACGCCTTGCGCGGGGTCATCTGGTACCAGGGCGAGAACAACGCCAGCCACGCCCCTGCTTACCAAAATCTGTTGACCCGCATGATCACAAGCTGGCGTCGGCAGTTTGAACAGCCTGGCCTTCCCTTCTTCCTGGTTCAGTTGCCGAACTACGGCGGCGGACGCAGCGGCTGGGATGCTCTGCGTGCGTCGCAGGAGGCCCTGACGAAGTCCCTCCACGATACGGCTTTGGCGATAGCGATCGACGCCGGCGAAGAAGATAATATCCACCCCCGCAACAAGCGCCCTGTCGCCGAACGCCTGGCGCTGCTTGCCCGGCATCGTGTTTATGGCGAGAACGTCGAGGATACCGGCCCCACTTACACCGGCATGACCGTGGAGCAGGACAAGATCCGCATAAGGCTCTCTCATGCCCAAGGACTCAAGGCCACGAGCCCCGTGATTCCAAATTTCGCGATCGCTGGCGATGACCGCAAGTTTTACCCTGCGACAGCCACCATCAACGGCGCTGCGATCATCGTTTCCGCACCCCAGGTCCTGCATCCGGTAGCCGTCCGTTACGCCCATAGCCAGGATCCGGAAGGGTGCAACGTGTACAACGGCGCAAACCTGCCCCTCGCCCCGTTTCTCACCGACGATTGGAATATGCCGAAGACGCCGGCAAGGTAGCAAAGAATGGCTGGCGGCGCGTGGATCCCATGCGCCGCTTCACGGCAGCAATGGATGGACAGCGCCCTCAAGAGGATCGGGGCGCGGGTCAGCATAGAGACTGATCTTGCCCTCGCAAAACGTATGCATTATGAGAGGGCGCTCGCACCTCAGAAGGAAGGTTGGGTGCCGGCGCAGCCTGCGGGGGCTTTGCTGCAGCACCCCCCTGAATCGGTCGAGGCCACTGAGTCGGCGCTCGGGTTGCTTCCCAGCATAGCTCTATCCTCCGCCCAGTCCGGTCCCATTCTACTGCGGCAGAATAAGAAGCGCATTTTTGCAAGAGGTTCTGAAAGGATGACACTTAGAGCATTTTCGGAATACACGTAGACTTTTTGAGTGCATCGAAAGGTGGCTTTTTCTTGAAAAAAGCCACTTGAGTGCGAGGCTTCGGTCTACACCAATTCCGAAAATGCTATAGTCATTAGCCTGCTTCATTCATGAACGTGCAGATACAGTCCTATCGGCATGAGATTGCGAGGATTCGCCGTCACCTCATCCTCGGCCGGTCTGATTTTGCGACGGCACTCAACAACGTTGAGCTGGTT
>Ga0181520_10005229_pt1 | contig 20876 bp, 15 predicted proteins | sample PEATcosm2014_Bin_29_FD_132451 | JGI IMG/M metagenome (GOLD analysis project Ga0181520, IMG submission 132451) | Peatland microbial communities from MTU Mesocosm Facility, Houghton, MI, USA - PEATcosm2014_Bin02_30_metaG | ecosystem: Environmental > Terrestrial > Soil > Wetlands > Peat | place... | reverse complement strand
AGGCCGAGCATGGCCAGCGCGTTGGGCAGGTGCGAGGCAAAGACATTCTGCCCGAAGACTTTGTAGAGCGCGCCGGAGATCCAATAGGGCAGCGGCGGCTTTTCAATGTAGCGGATGCCGTTGATTTTGGCGGTCACCCAGTCGGTGCTCTCAGAGAAATGCTGCGCGGCCAAGCTATGGGAGGCGTCCACATCGTCCATCAGCGGCGGCGTAAAGAGGGAGCCAAACTGCACGGCGGCAAAGATGGCCGCAAAAAGCAGCCACACGGCGCGCGTGGAAAGCGCAGCCTGCGGGCGGGAGATCGAGGAAGTGGTGTCTGTCATGATTGATTTACCGTTCTCAACAGGATAACAGTTGGCCGGAACGAAGCGCCGGGCGTTCTGGCAGGTTCTTTGCAGATGCCCAAAGGGGGAACTATAGAGCGCTGCAAATCGTAGGATGAAAACATGAAAGTTTTGCGCATCGTGTTCCGATCTGTTTTGGTATTCATCGGAATATGGCTTGTGGTGAGCATGACTCTCGGCATCTTGGCCATGGAGATGGCGCTGCATCCGGGACGAAGAAGTTTGACGCCTGAGATGGTTGCCGAAGCGCATTCTGTTGCCGAGCGGAATCACGCCGAGTTGGAGGAGGTTTTCATCACGGCTGTTGACGGCGCAACGTTGCGCGGCTGGAGCATTCGCCCGCTGCACGGCAACGGCGACGCCGTGATTCTGCTGCATGGGCAAGCCGACAACCGGATGGGAATGCTGGGCGATGGGGAAGTGTTGTTGCGGCATGGATTCGCGGTTCTGCTGCCGGATGCGCGAGCGCATGGCGTGAGCGGCGGTGCGCTAGCCACGTATGGAGTGAAGGAAGCCGACGACATTCACCGCTGGTTCGATTGGCTGCTGCGCACCGAATCTCCGCGCTGCATCGATGGATTGGGCGAGTCGATGGGCGCGGCGGAGTTGCTGAACGCATTGCAAGCCGAGCCGGGATTCTGCGCGGTGGTGGCGGAGTCATCCTTTGCCAGTTTCCGCGAGGCATCCTATGACCGGCTGGGAGAGCAGTTTCATCTTGGAGCATGGGCGGGGCGCACCGTGTTTCGTCCGGCTGTGGAGGCTGGTTTGTTATCCGCTCGCTGGAAGTATGCAGTGAATCTTGAGCAGGCCTCGCCAATGAATTCCGTTGCCGCGAGCAAGGTTCCTGTTCTTCTTGTTCATGGTTTGAAAGACAACAACATACCTGCGCGCAATTCGGAGATGATTCTAGCGCGCAGCATGGTGCGCGTTCCCGCAGTGATGCTTTGGGAACCCGCGCAGGCCGGTCATTGCGGCGCAGCGGGCGCGGAGCCAACGGAGTTCGAGCGGCGGGTAATTGGTTGGTTCGCGAGTCACGATCAGGAATGACTTGCCGAGATAACTGTAACTCTTCTGCAGCCTCGCACGGAGTTACAGATATAGACCGCATCCGCCGCGGCAAGGTCATCAAGGTGCAAGATTTTTTCCGTCGCCGCGGGGTTGGTTTCCAGCAGATGCCGCCGATAAATTCCCGGCAGCAATCCACATTCAACTGGAGGCGTAAACCATTGGCCATCCATCTCGATGAAGATGTTGCTAATGGCGCCCTCGGTTACCTCATTGCGTTCATTCAGAAAGATAACTTCGTCATAGCCTTGTCGGAGGGCCTGCTGGTATTGCTCATCGTATAACTGGCGGCGAGTTGTCTTGTGGCGCAGGAAGCGATCACTCGATGTAACTGGAATGGAAGAGATCATAACCGTCTGCGAGCTTGCGTTTTCCTCCACTGGGCAGTGCGTGATCTTCACTGCGCCGGAACGCTCCAGGATAACTCGAACCTTTGTCCGCGCGCCACCTATAAGTTGCTTGCCCGCATCTTCCAATGCTTCAAGGATAGAGGCGCGATCAAAGTCAAAACCGAAATACTCTGCCGAACTTTCCATGCGCTCCAAATGCATTGGCAATAAACTGTAACTATCGTTCCAAAGAATACTTTCCAGAAGTTCGAATCTCTCTTCGCAGCGGGCGAGGAAATCGAATTTAAGAAGGCACTCGCGGTACTCGTCTTCCGCCCGCGAATCAATGACGATGCCGCTGCCGACGCCCATTGCGCCGCGGTTCTTCTCTAGCACAATGGTTCGGATAGGCACACTGAAGATCGCTTCGCGCATGGGTGAAAAAAAGCCGATTGCGCCTGTATAAACGCCGCGCGGACCGCGCTCCAGTTCCTGAATGATTTCCATCGTTCGATGCTTCGGCGCGCCGGTTACGGAGCCGCAGGGAAAGAGACTGGCGAAGAGTCCGGCATAACTCACATCCTGCCGCAGCGTGCCTGAAACCTGTGAAGTCATTTGAAAGAGCGTCGCATATTGATCCACCGTGAAGAGCTGATCCACGCGCACGCTGCCGTACTCACAGATGCGGCCCAGATCGTTGCGCATCAGGTCCACGATCATTACATTTTCGCTGCGATTCTTCTCGTCGTTTTGCAGCCAGCGGGCTATCTGTTTGTCTTCCATGTTATCCGCGCCGCGCCGCGCCGTGCCTTTCATCGGCCGCGTGACAATCTCGCGCTCTCGCCGGCGAAAGAACAGCTCCGGAGAGAACGACAGAATCTGCTGGTGGTCTGCGTTGAGAAAAGCTCCGTACTGTACCGGCTGGCTTTCAAGCAGCGCTGCAAACAGAGCCATCGGCGAACCGGAGAAGTCAAACAACGCCTGATCAGTAAAGTTCACCTGATAGGTATCGCCCGCGCGGATGTACTCCTGAATTGCCGCGATCTTTTCGGCATAACTCTTTTCATCGATGCCGAAGCGGAGATTTTGAATTTCATAACTCGCGTTGGGCTGAGAATCTTCCGCTGGAAGTTCCTCCGGCGGTTCGCCCTCAAACTCACCCGTTCTGTGATTAAAGAGATACGCTCTCGAATAGACGCCCAGCCAGCCGAGCGGCGCGTTTGGTTTCGGCTGCCCGCATGGATTTAACTTCCGCAGGCTTTCTCCGCACTCATACGAAAGATAACCGGCAACATAATATCCGCTGGCCAGCGCCTGATCGATCTGGTCAAACAAGCCGCCGCCGATCGAGAGCGTCCGCACAGGTTGCATAAAAAGGTAACTGCGAAAATTATCCTCATCGCAGCGCGCGGTTTGCAGCAGAATGCTGCCGGGGCGCGATGCGGCCAGCAAGCGGTATGGCGCGGGAAAGGACGCGTATCTTTTCAATTCATTTTTCCTGCCATGGGACGAAGCGATTTTTAGCCTCTGAATCTGCAGCGGTAGGCCGCCCCGGTCGTGTATCTTGGCTCCAGAGCCAATTCCATTGTACGGAGCGCACCTTGCATGCCCACCTTCGCCGCTATCGATGTCGGTTCCAACAGTTGCAGATTGGAGATTGCGGAGGTTGTTGAGCATCAACTGCGGACTGTGGCCGAAGACCGCGAGGTAACGCGGCTGGGAGCGAGCGTCTTTGAGACCGGAATGATTTCGCCGGAGGCGATGGCGGCTACGCTCGAAGCGCTCAAACGCTTTCAGCGGTTGGTGCAGGCGCATGGCGCGGACCAGATTCGCATGGTGGCCACCTCGGCGATGCGCGACGCGCGCAATGGGCCGGCTTTTCAGGCTTGGGTAAAGGCCGAGACGGGCTGGAATCTGGAGATTATCTCCGGTCTGGAAGAGGCGCGGCTGATTCATTTGGGCGTGACCGGCGCGGAACGGGAAGCGGGGCGGGCTCTGCTCATCGATTTGGGCGGCGGAAGCTGCGAAATTACCCTCAGCGAGCGGCACCACATTCTGGAGACGGTGAGCCTGCCGTTGGGTGCGGTGCGGTTGAAAGAGGAGTTTCTCAGCGCCGATCCGGCGCCGCCGGAGGGTTTGGCGCGGATGCGGCAGTTCATTGCGCGTGAGTTGCGCACGGCTCACGGCAAGATTCAGCCTGGCGAGGTGATGCGGGTAATTGCCACCTCAGGCACGGCGGCGGCGCTGAGCGAGGCGGTTACAGCGGAAAAGTGGGCTGCCAAGTCGGATAAAAAAGCGGCAAGAAAGAACGCGGAAAAGAAGATTGACAAGGTAATTCAGGTGCTGGCAGCTAGTCAAAGGAAGTTGACTGTGCCCGAAGCGGAGCTGATTTCCACGCGCGATGTAGGCCGGTTGGCTGCCAAACTGGCGTTGATGCCGCTGGCCGAGCGCGCGGCGGTTGCGGGCATTGGCCCGCGGCGGGCGGAGATTATCGTGCCCGGCGAGATGGTCTTTGCCGAACTGCTGGAGAGCTTTGGCCTCGCCGGTTTCATCTATTCGCCGCTGGGTTTGCGGGACGGCATTCTGGCCCAGATGCTGGCCGAGCAGGACGAGCGCGCCAGGGTGCATCGCGCCTTTGAGCACGATCGCTGGGAGAGCGTGCTGGCCACGGCGCGGCGCTACGGCGTCGATCCTGTGGATGCCGAGCCGGTGCGTGCCCATGCTTTGCAGCTCTTTCACGATCTGGCGGAGCTGCATCAGTTGCCGCCGGAGTATGAGAACTGGCTGGGCGCGGCGGCCATGCTGCGCGACACCGGCAAATTCATCAACCACCAGGGCCATCACCGGCACACGCAGTACATCGTCTCCAGCTCCGAGCTTTACGGTTATACGCCATTGCACCGGACGCTGGTTTCGGCGATCGCGCGCTACCTGGGCAAGAGCCGTCCGCAGCCGGGCGACCGCGCGCTGCGTAACATTCCCGCCACCGAACACGCCTATGTGCAGCGAGCGGTGGTGCTGCTGCGGCTGGCGGTTGCATTGAATCAGGACCGCGCCAGCGACGTGCTGCGCGTTTCGGTCAAGCTCTATCCCAAGCGGGTTTACCTGGAAGTGGAGCCGGGGCGAACGGGCGCGGAGCTGGAACTGTGGTCGCTGCGCAAAGAGGCCGGCTACTTTTTGGAGGTCTTCGGGCGCGAACTCTTCTGCACGCTGGCGTAAATGGAGCGCGCTGAGCGGGGATCGATCAGCCAGTGCAGCAGCGGCGGATGGCGGTCGAGATCGACGCGGGCGATGGAGCCTTTGCGCATACGGATGGCCGCGCCGTCGTTGCCGGCGATCATGCGCCCAAGGAACTGAAAGACGTTGGGGTTGTGGCCGACGGCCAGCACGCCCTCGAAGCCTGAATAGTGAGCCAGCATCTGCTGGAAGTCGGCGTAGTCCGCGTCGGGCGCCAGCGCCGGGCTGATTTCGACGCGCTGGTCATAGCCCAGCTCCGTGCCCACGAACTGCGCGGTTTGCAAGGCTCGCTTCAAGGGGCTGGAGACGATCACGTCCACCTGCACCTTGAGCGCGGCCAGCACGCGCGCCATCAGCACACATTGTTCCTTGCCTTCTTTGATCAGGGCGCGCTTGTCGTCGATCAGGGGATTGCCGCGCCGCAGTCCGGCGCTCGCGTGACGCATCAGATAGAGATTCATTCGGGGACGGTCCGGCCAGTCTTGAAGGGGCGGCCAGCTCCTTGAGTTTAAATGTTAACACGATCTTCATCTTTTGGCTTCGACTGCTTGCTCCATCAGCTCGGCGGCAGGCGGCCAGGAGAATTTGCTCGCGCGTGGTTCCTTCCGGCTCTGAGTTTTGCTATACTCGTAGAGATCACCCAGTGTGCGGAGGTGGCGAAATTGGCAGACGCACCAGCTTGAGGTGCTGGCGCCCACAAGGCATAGGGGTTCAAGTCCCCTCTTCCGCACCAAAATCTCTCTCGTCCGGGTCACCGGACTGACCTGGAAAGCAGCTTAAAGATGCAGATTGCTCTGGTTCTAGTCACCATCTTGCACGTGATTGTGTGCGGCGTTCTGATTTTTGTGGTTCTTTTGCAGCAGGGCCGCTCGGCGGATTTGGCCGGCGCCTTTGGCGGACAGGGCTCGCAGACTGCCTTTGGACCGCGCGCCGCTGCCAACGTGCTCACCCGGGTTACCACCTGGGCCGCAATCATCTTCATGTGCACATCGATCTCCTTGACCATCCTGATGTCGAATTCGGGCGGTGGAACGCACTCGGTGCTCGACAAGGTAAAGACCGCGCCAGCCTCGGCGCCGGCCAAGCCGGGCAAATAAGCATTTTCATTCAACAGGTTTTGATGATAACGGCAGGCCTCAGGACCTGCCGTTTTTGCGTAAACGCAAATTTTCAAATTCTTTGATAGATTTCTGTTGACAAAAATATCTGACAGATATATCTTACAGCTATATGAAGAATAACCGCACCGCCTACGTCATCCTCGGCATGCTCTCCTTTGCGCCCAAGGGTTCAGGTTATGAGCTCCACAAGGCCATTGAAGAGAACTTCGGCAGCTTTTGGGGAGAGAGCTATGGGCAAATCTATCCCTCGCTGAAGCAACTGGCCGCCGATGGCCTGATTGAAGCCTGCGAGCCGTCCGGCACAGCCAAAAAGCGGCGGCAGGAGTATGCGCTGACCGAGGCTGGACGCGCCGCCTTGCGCCAGTGGCTCGCTCAGCCTTTTCAGAACGATCCGCCACGAAACGAATTTATGCTCAAGCTGTTTTTTGGCCGCCAGGCGGCGCCGGGGGTGGCGCTGGCTCACGTGCATGAAGTGAATCGGCGCAACCGGCAGACGATGGCCCAGTTGGAGGGGATTGAAAAGATGGCGCGCGCCTACCAATCGAAGGATCCGAATCTGCCCTATTGGATGCTCACACTGAGCCTGGGGATGGCGATGACCCGTGCCGCGCTGGAGTGGGGCGAAGCGGCGCTTAAAGAGCTGAGCGCTTTGGATGAGTCCGAAAGCAACCGCGCCCGCCGCGAATCTTGAATTGGGCCAGCAAAGCCCACAAACAGCGTATGCAAGACCGCACACGCAAGCGAAGGAGAAGGCAAATGACCACCGAAGTAAAATCCAGCCGCTCGGCACAGATCATGGCATGGATCACCACTGGAATAATTCTCTCCGGCTGGTTTCTGCAGCAGACGGGAAGCTGGACCGGGCCGATCATGGGCGCGTGGTTTGTGGGCACGCAGCGGCTGCGGCGCGGCTTTTTGTGGATGCTGGGCTTCAACGTGATTCCTGGCCTGATCTTCGGCTGGCGCAAGATTCCGCTCACCGGCCCACAGCAGGCGATCCATTATCTTGGCTGGATTCTGCTCGTCTCGGTGATCGGCATTCTTCCATTTACCTATCACCGGTTCGTCAGCCCGCGGCTTTCCGGTTGGCTGGCAACGCTTCCGCTGCCGGTTGGAGCCGTGGCGCTCTCCGGCATCCTTCACAAGTTGGGTGTGAGCGAAGTTCCTTTTGCCGGCCTGCATGCTTTTATTATTCTCTGGTTTGCGGCGACGATTGTCTGGTTTTGGAACCGTGAATCGAATGCCACCTCCATCGTCTTTGGCATGGGTTGTCTTCTTGCCGGCCTTCTGGAACTTACGCGCTCTTTTCACATCGCTGCCTTCCATTCAACGCCATTCCTGAATGCGATCCTGGTCGATGTTTGCGACAGCGCGGCGCTGATCCTGGCTTATTGGGCGCTAATTCATCCGATCAAAGAGCGCAGTTGGGCCAGCCGTCCGGAGACAATTGACCTGCTGCGCAGCCCGTTTACCGGCGAGCCGCTCACCGTGGTTGTTGAAGGGGGCAGGGAAGCGCTGGCGAGCAAATCCGGCGAGAGCTTTCCGGTGCGCGATGGAATTGCCGCATTTCTGAAGCCGGAGGATCTTACCGGCGACAACGGCAAGTACAACAAGTTGTATGAAAACATTGGCGGATTCTATGACGATACACAGCGCTTTTTTGCAGCCTTTCGCGGCTTGAATGTTGACTCGTATTTTGAGAATTACATGAGCCTGCTGGAGGTGAAGCCGGGCGATTCGGTGCTGGAGACATCGGTCGGAACAGGACTGAACTTCAAGTATCTGCCGCGCGGGGTGAAGCTCTCCGGTCTTGATCTCTCCGCCGAGATGCTGGCCAACTGCCAACGCAATCTGCGCCGCTGGCAGATGGAGGCCGACCTATACCTATGCAACGCGGAGAGCCTGCCCTTTGCCGATGCGAGCTTCGACGTGGTTTATACCTGCGGCGGCTTCAACTTCTTCAACGATCGCGCCAAGGCTCTGCGCGAGATGATCCGCATCACCAAGCCGGGCGGCCGCTTGATGGTGGAGGATGAAACCGAAGAGTACGTGAAGAGCACTTACCAGAAGATTCCGTACACCAGCAGTTTCTACAATGATCGCAAGGAAGCCGTGACCGTGCCCATCGACCTGGTGCCGCCGGAGATGGAAGATATTCGGGTCGAGATGCTGAAGGACGGCAAGTTTTATGCGATCACCTTCCGCAAGCCGCTGGGCGCATGAAGAGGTAGGTGGCCTTGGATACAACCACAGCGCAGCCTCTCTTCCACTGTGGTGGAAGGGGGCTGGCTAACAGGCAAAACTTGGATTGTATCTTGGGTTCTGATGCCCTCCTTGCGGGATTTCGCACTGTACGGTCAGCCATTCGTAGTGACAGCAGCGGCGATATCAGAAAATGCGGTGCTGAGGCTGGTTGCCACGCTCTGCATGGTGGTTACTATGCCGAGAGCGATCATTGCAAGAACCAAAGCATACTCGACCAAATCCTGGCCTTCTTGACGGTTCAGCAGAGTCTGGAACTTCCTACCCATTTTGAGAAACATGGCATTCATCTAAACTCCTCCAAAGTTGCATCCTCTTGCTTGTTCAGCTCTGCTGCTGCACTTATTCCGCCGTTGCAGCCTGGGACTCAATTCCTGGCAAGCAATTGAAATGGCTAGACCTTTAAAAAATAGTGGAGGAATCAATACGATTCTCTAGTACACACAGTATTAAAGTGTAGTAACCGATTGGCGGCACTTGGTTACTGATAGGCGACTGATTCTGGTCTCTTGCCGAATATGGGTGAAGCAGAGGATCCTCGACTTGGAATGATCTTCAAGATCAGTGCCAGAGCTCTGCTCGACAGATTGCAATCGGCTCCAAGAGCGCGGCAAAAAGCGGGGAGTGCTGGTAACCTTAAAGAAGCTATGAGCGAGAATTTGCATCAGTTGCGTTGTTTTGGATGCGGGGCGCGGATCAAGGGCGTGGAGGCGCGGCCGGACTTCCGCTGCGCTGCCTGCGGCGACCTGTTTGAAGTGGAGTATTCGGGCTGGAGCGAGCGCAAGGGGCCGGACCGGCCCAATCCGGGGGCGCTGAAGTGGTTGTGGCGGGAGCGTCGCTCGTCGTCCGAGGGGCTGGATCACTCCGGCGTGTGGCGCTTCCGTGAGCTGCTGCCGATTCTGGAGAGCTTTGGCAATGCAGTGACGCTGCGCGAGGGCAATACGCCGCTGTATCATTTGCCGCGCGCGGCCAAGCGGCTGGGGATTGACCAGCTCTTTGCCAAGCACCAGGGGATGAATCCGACCGGCTCCTTCAAAGACACAGGAATGACGGCGGCGTTGAGCGTGGCCAAGGAGCGCGGCTTCGAGTGGGTGGCTTGCGCTTCGACGGGGAACACATCGGCGGCGATGGCGGCTTATGCGGCGCGCGCGGGATTGAAGAGCCTGGTGCTGATTCCCGACGGCAAGATTGCCTGGGGCAAGCTCTCGCAGGCGATGGACTACGGCGCGGTGACCTGTCAGTTGAAGGCCGACTTTGATGGCTGCCTGACGCTGCTGACGCAGATTGTGCAAGAGGCGCCGATCTATCTGCTGAACTCGGTGAACCCATACCGGCTGGAAGGGCAGAAGACGCCGGCCTTTGAGATTGCCGAGGCGCTGGACTGGAATGTGCCGGACCATCTGATTGTGCCGGGCGGGAATCTTGGCAACTCGTCGGCGCTGGGCAAGGGCTTCCGCGAGATGCACGAGCTTGGCCTGACGGCGCGCATGCCCAAGATCAGCGTGATTCAAGCAGCGGGAGCCAATCCGCTGGTTCCGTGCGTCAACGACAACTGCGGGAATTTTATTTCGCCGGTGGAGGCGCATACGCGGGCTACGGCCATCCGCATTGGCAATCCGGCCTCGTGGCGCAAGGCGGCGCGCGCCATTCTGGAGACCGGCGGCTGGTGCCTGGATGTATCGGAGGCGGAGATTTCGATTGCCAAGGCAGAGATTGGCGCCGAAGGGCTGGGCTGCGAGCCGGCTTCGGCGGTGACGCTGGCCGGGCTGAAGAAGCTTAGGGCGCAGGGCAAGATCGCCGCCAGCGAAACCGTTGTGCTGGTGCTGACCGGGCACACATTGAAAGATGCCGATTACACGATTGACTTCCATCGCGGCACGCTGCTGACGGCGGAAGAAAGCTTGGGCCTGGATGCTGAGATCGCCGGTTTGCAGCGCAACGCGCAGGTGGTGGAGGCGACATCGGCCGCGATATTGGCCGCGCTGAAGGACAGTGTGGGATGAGCAAGATAGTGCAAGCGGAATCTGGAATCATTCGGCTGCGGCTGCCGGCCTCGTCGGCCAATCTTGGCTCGGGCTTTGACGCGGCGGCCGTGGCGCTGGACTTCTATCTGGAGATTGAGGCGATGCCGGCCGCGAAGTTCTCGATTGATGCGACCGGGCGAGACGCGGAGCGCTGCTCGCGGCTTGAGAGGAATCTCATCCTAGAGATATACAAGGCGCTGCTGGAGTCGAACGGGCGGCCGGTGACGCCGCTCGCCATCCGCATGAAGAACGAGATTCCGCTGGGGATGGGCTGCGGCTCGTCGGCGGCGGGGCGTCTCGGGGCGATTGCGCTGGCGGTTCATTTTGGTGACCTGGAGTGGAGTTCAGAGCGGATTCTGGCCGAGGCGGCAGCGCTTGAGGGACATCCGGACAACGCGGCGGCCTGCTGGCTGGGCGGCTTTGTGGCGGCGGCAAGCGAAGGAGTTTACGAGCAGCGGCGCGTTCATGTGGCTCGTGTTGAGCCGCCATCGGAATGGCGGGCGATTGTGGTGCTGCCCACCGAACCGCTGGCCACCAGCAAGGCGCGCGCCATGCTGCCGGAGTGCTATTCGCGCGCCGATGTTGTAGGCAACATTCAATCGGCCGCGTTGCTGGGGCTGGCCTTTGCGCAGGGGCGCGGCGATCTGCTGCGCATCGCCATGCAGGATTGCATTCATCAGCCTTACCGCGCTTCGCTCTGCACACTGCTGCCGCCGCTGCTGGGGCTGGCCGGCAAGGTCGGCATTCTGGGCGTGGCGCTGAGCGGCGCTGGGCCGTCGGTGCTGATGGTGGTCGAGGACGAGAAAAATCTGCCGCAGGCCATGGTAGCAATCCGCGCCGCTCTCGCAGACCAACCCGAGCCGGAGCTGAAGGTCTGCCGCTTTGAGACGGCTGGCGCAAGAGAAAGCATTGAAAGCTTATCTCTTGAGTCTTAAATTCCTTCAATAGAAAACTGCCTATCTGCAATAAAAACCTGTCATCATGAGCGAAGTTTGGCGCGAACATTGCGCCAAACGCAATCGAATGACCTGCGGTTGCCGTCGTTTTCTTGCCGTTGATTTACTGGCGGTGTAGCATGGATTCAGGTGGAAGGGGTTTTCTTTGATGAGCGAAATCATCTTTGAGGTGAGCGAAGACGAGGTGGACGGCGGTTATACGGCCTCCGCGCTTGGCTACGGCATCCACACCCAAGGGGAGACTCTGGAAGAATTGCGCGCGATGGTCAAGGATGCGGTCCGTTGCTACTTTGATGAGACGATGCAGGCGCCGAAGATCATTCGCCTCCATTTTGTGCGGGATGAAGTGCTGGCCTGATGCGATTGCCTCGGCACCTGCGGTGCGGGGACTGGCCGTCCAGGCGGACGCTCTGCGCGCCCTGGGTTCATCGTCTCCCAGTATCCAACCTCGAGAGCTGGGGCATCCAGCATTTGATGATTGAATCCTATGGGACCGGACCAGCCGGGCGATTCTGAGTCTTCGCCGTGTTGAAAGCCTGTTCAACGCGTGTTGAAAACTTTTGCGGCCTGTGCAAAAGGTGGTCGGAATTTCTTGGAAAATCCCAATTGTGCACTGTTTTTTTAGGTTTTTCCAAGAAGAGGAATTACGCACCCCCTTATCCACAAAAACCCTTCCCTTACCCGTTGACCATGCCTCTCCATGTCCGTAGAGTTTGAATCTGAGGGTAGCTTTGCCGCAGGGTTTGGGCGGGTTGCCTGTTGGATTGGAAGTGGGATTGCTCGGCCTCTCGCCCGCGTCCTGGTTTCCCACCCATCACAAAGAACGCGATGGATGGGGCACCCCAGGTTGATTGAAATTACTGGCGAAGAGCAAACGCAGGTCCTTCGACTCCGCTCCGCTTCGCTCAGGATGACAGACTTTTGATTTTATTCAGGGTCCAGATGATTGGATTGTAAACCGGAGAGAAGATGCTGAAACTAAAAAGGATCCACGTACTCGGCTTCAAGAGCTTTTGCGACCGCACGGAAGTGGCCGTGGCGGGCACAGGGATTGCCGTGGTGGTGGGGCCGAACGGTTGCGGCAAGTCAAACATTCTGGACGCGGTCAGTTGGGTGCTGGGCGAGCAGAGCGCCAAGACCTTGCGCGGCACCAATATGCAGGACGTGATCTTTGCCGGGACCAGGGAGCGCAAGCCACTAGGGATGGCCGAGGTGACGCTGACGCTGGTGGACCCGGAGGCTTACGAAGGGCCAATTCTTGTGGAGCCGCAGGTAGTGGTTGAGCCGGAGGGCCCAGCCGACTGGGATGAGGAGGCGGCGCGTCGGGCGCGCGCCAGCGAAGTTGAGGAGATTATTGCCAACGAGCAGCCCGGCCAGCTTCAGGATGAGGATGGGCCAGAGGCCTCGGATGCGCCGCAATCCATGAGCACAGGGGTGGGTCCGCAGGCGGTGGTGCTGAAGATTCGCCGGCGGAAGTTCCAGCGCTCGCCGCAAAAGGGCGAAGTGGTGATTACTCGGCGGCTCTTCCGCACCGGAGAGAGCGAGTATCTTTTGAACGGCAAGCTCTGCCGATTGAGGGACATCCAAGATATCTTCATGGGCACAGGCCTGGGACCGGAGAGCTACGCGATCATCGGGCAAGAGCGGATCGGCCAGTTACTCAGCTCCAAGCCGCACGACCGGCGGGCGATCATTGAAGAGGCGGCGGGGATTACGCGCTTCAAGACCAAGAAGCGGCTGGCCGAACTGCGTCTGGAGAGCGCAAAGCAAAATCTGGCGCGGGTGGACGATATTTTTGAGGAAGTTACGCGGCAGATGAACTCGCTGAAGCGGCAGGCGGCAAAGGCCGAGCGCTTTGGTGCGGTGCGCGATGAACTGCGCGACCGGCTGCGGGTGGTATTGACCAGCCGGATGGCGATGATGGACGCCGAACAATCGCGACTCGACGCGGAGATTGCCAAGCTGACCGAGCAGATCAACGGCTCGGCGACGGAGATTGAGGCGGCTGAGGCCAAACAGCACGCGCTGACGGCGCGGGGCTACGAGTTGGACGGCGAAGGTCAGGAGGCGCAGAATCGCGCCAACACGGCGGCGGTCGAGCTGGAGCGGGCAACGGCGCGGGAACGCTCGAACGTGGAGCGGGTGAGCGAACTGGAGGCGCGGATCACGGCGGGCGGCGCGGACCTGGAACAGACGCGGACGCAACTCGCCGGGATTGCTGAGGAGCGCGAGCAGCAGCGCAGCTTTATGGCGACGGCGGCGGAAGAGGCTCGCGCCTTCCGGGCGCAGGTCGAGGCTCGCCAGCAGGAGGCACGCGCGGCGGCGGAAGAGGTTTTTGCCTCGGAGCGTGAGTTGGAGTCGAGCCGGCGGCAGGTGATGCACTTGCTGACGCTGGCCGGCAATGCGCGCAATCATACGGCGCAGGCCGAAGAGAGTTTGGCGGCGCTGGAGCGCGAAGCCGAGCGGCTGGAAGTCGAGATGAGCCAGGCGCTGGCCGAGCAGGAGAATCTGGGCGCGCAGAGCAGTGAGGCGCGGCTGCGCTTTGAATCGGCCTCGGAGCGTTTGAAGACTCTGGAAGTCGAGATTGCCGCGCTGCGGGAGAGTTTGCAATCGCGGCGGGCGGAGGAAGCCGGCGCGCGGGCGCGCTTGAACCAATTGAGCGGACAGACGGCCAAGGTGACCGGGCGGCGCGATTCGCTGCTCTCGCTGATTCGCAACCATAGCTACTCGACCGACACCGTCCGGCGGCTGCTCAAGCCGGGCGCGCTGGCCGAGGGGATGGCCCCGGTGGGGACGCTGGCGGATTTTCTTGAGGTCAGCGGCGAGCACGAGGATGTAGTGGACGAGTTCCTGCGCGAGGAGCTGAATTATGTGGTGGTGAAGAGCTGGGTGGCCGCCGAAGAGGGCGTGCAGTTGCTCAAATCCGGCGTGGATGGGCGCGCAACCTTCCTGATTCATCCGCCGCACTCTGCCGCAGTGGCCTCTGAGACCAGTGAAGATCTGATTCGTGCCGCTGGAGTTACCCCGCTGAAGGATTCGATTCGCGTGCTGAATGGCTTTGGGCGGTCGCTCGATTCGATTCTGCCCAAGATCGGGAAGAGCTATCTGGTGGAAGATCCGGGCGAGGCGATGCGGCTGGCAGACCGGCACCGGCAGGCCTATTTTCTGACGCCGGGAGGCGAGTGCTTCCACAACGCAACGGTGACCGGGGGCAAGCCGGCCAGCGAGGGCCCGCTAGCGCTGAAGCGCGAGTTGCGCGAAGCGGAGAACCGTCTGGGCCGGCTGGAGATTGAGTCGGCTCAAGCGGAGGCCGAGACCAAGGCCCTGATTGCGGCGATTGAGGAACTGGCCGCGCGACTGGAGGCGTCGAGCGAAGAGCGGCGGCTGGCTGAGCGCGAAACGGCCAATCTGGGCGCGCAACTCAAGCAAATGGAAGCCGAGACGCAGCGCGTCGACCGGCGCTTGCAGGAGTGGACGGCGCAGGCTGCGCGCAACAAAGACGCGCGCGAGAGCAAGCAGGCCAGCATTGCGCAGAAGCGTGAAGAGATGCTGCGGCTGGAGGCAGAACACCGCACGGCTGAGGCGGCTCTGGATGAGCTGCAAGCGCAGTTGGCGCTGCTGCGGCAAAAGCGCGAAGGGTTGCAGGCGGAGGCGGCGCAGGTGACTGCCGAGCTGGCCGGGTTGGAAGAGCGGCGGCGCGGCGCGGAAGCAGCCTTCCAGCGCATCGACCGGCTGCATGCGGACCTGGAACGCCGTGTGCAAACCATCGCCCAGCAGAGGACCGCAGCCGAGGCCGAGCGCGAGCAGCGCGTTGCGGAGAGCGCCGAACTTGCCGAACGTGGAAAGGCGCTGGCCGCTACGCGTGCTGAAGCTTTGGCGCAGGCGCAGGCGCTAACCGCCGAGGCGCAGGCGCTGCGTCTGCAATTGGCGGCTCTGGAGACGCAACTGAAGAGCGGGCGGGCGGCGCTCGACGAACTGCGCGAGCAGCGGGCAAGCCGTTCCAGCGAAGTGGCCAAGATGCGTTCGGATTTGGAGCATCTGGAAGCGAACTGCCTGGCCGAGGTCAACGTGGAAGCTGCCGCGTTGCGTGCCGACGAGCAGATTGCGCGCCTGAGCGGCGAGCTGCTGGCCGCCGAGGAAGAGAGCTGCCGCGCGCTCAAGCTGCGCATTGAACAGATGGGCCCGGTGAATATGATGGCCCTCGACGAGTACAAAGAGACGGCCGAGCGCCACGGCTTCCTGGGCACGCAGCGCGACGACCTGATGGAGTCGATCACTAACACGCAGGAGACGATCAAGGAGATCGACACCATCTCGCGCACGCGCTTTGACGAGGCTTTTGCGCGCATCAATGAGAACTTTGCCGTGGTTTTTTCGCGCCTCTTCCAGGGCGGGCAAGCCTTCCTGCGGCTTACCGACGTGGAGAATCAGGCCGAGAGCGGGCTGGAAATCGTCGCCTCGCCTCCCGGCAAGAAACTGCAGAACGTGCTGCTGCTTTCGGGCGGTGAGAAGTCGCTGACCGCTCTGGCGCTGCTGGTGGCGATCTTCCAGTTCCAGCCCAGTCCCTTCTGCGCGCTGGACGAGGTGGACGCGGCGCTGGATGAGACCAATGTTGGGCGGCTGGCCGATCTGCTGCACTCGCTCAGCAGGGAGACGCAGTTCTTGATTGTGACGCACTCCAAGCGCATGATGCAGACGGCGGATATGATTTACGGCGTAACCATGCAGGAGCCGGGCGTCTCCAAGGTGGTTAGCGTGCGGCTTGGGGCGCGCGAGCAGCATCGGGCTACGGCGTAGGGTTTACCCCGAGGCTGACTTATGACCATCTCTTGAATGGGCATGAGTCAGCTCCGCCGCAAATGGCCTCGATTGTAAGTGGTCTTCAACCCCTGCGAGCATGGTTCCGCGAGATTCACAACATCTTGTTCTCCGCGCTTGGGAGCGTAACATCCTCGGCAGCGCGGCTCCAGGCGATGCGCAGATCTTTTACGTTGTTCAGAGCGAAGGCGCCGTCGGCTCCGCGCGGCGCAGTGACGGCAAAAAAATCCGCGCGCTCCACATCGACGAGATGAAAGGCGGGACGCGCGTCGGGCACGGCGCAGGCGATCTCGACGTGGCTCATCTCCAGATTGCGCAGGTGGCGCAGAAAGAAGCCTGAGGCTGGCAGGTCGCCAAACATCGAGGGTTCAGGATAACTGCTTTCCCGCTCCGGTGGTTTGATCTTGGCCATCTCCTGTGTGCCGCCACCAACACTTTCAATGTAAATATTGGAGAGTTTTATATCTTCAATTGCGTAACCGGGAATTCCGCTCAACACCGAGCTGAATTTCTGCGGCGCGTTATGACAAGTCAGATTGCTGACTAAGATGCGCCGCAGAGTTCCCACCTTGGTGCTTTCCCTGGGGCCGCGCAGGCGCGCGCCCAGGCGCATGAAGATAGGTCCGGAGACCAGATCGCGCATGGTTGTGTTGGTAATTGTAATATCTTCCAACAGTGCGCCATCGACGGTTTCAAGAGCAAAGCCCTGGCAGCCTTCGAAGACGCAATTGGAGATGGTGATATTGATAAATCCGCCGTTCGATTCGGTTCCGCATTTGATGCGCCCGGTGCGCCCCACGCAGCGTTCGTTGGTGAATTTCTTATAACTCCCGTCCAATACAGTCCCTAACTGATAACATCCAGTTACCCAGCAATTGGAGATTGTCAGATTCTTTGTGGGGCGCGCATAACCAAGCGCATAACTCGACTTGGGGCAGATGCCGTCATCCCATGGGGAGTTTACCGTGCAGTTGGAGACGCGCGCGTTCTGGCAGCAATCGAGATCCATGCCGTCGCGGTCGGTGTCAATCTTGAGATTGTCGATGGTCAAGTTATCCACGCCGGTCAGCAGCAGGCCGAAGTGGCCGCCTTTGAGAATGGAAAAATCGCGCAGGATTACATTGCGGCAGTTTTTAAGGGCGATCGCTTTATTGCCCACGCCGGGCTGCTCGGCAACATAAGTCGGATAACTTCCACGGGGAGCGCGTTCTCCTCCAAAGCTAAGTCCCTTGCCCCAGATCAGACCAGGACCAGTAATGCTCAAGTCATGAAGGTCCTCGCCCCACAGCAGCGAGTTATGCCAGTGGTTATGGCCGTAATCCTGATAGGCGTCCCAGGCAGTTACCGGTTCGGCGGAATCATACACACCGCCGTTGTAACCGGTAACTTCGCCGGGCTTGGGCGAGTCGGCGGCGATGATTGCGCTGCCTTGCTCCAGAAGCAGATGGACCTGGCTCTTCAGGCGAATTGAGAAGCACAGATAGCTACCCGCCGGAAACAAAACCACGCCTCCGCCGGCGGCGGCTGCGGCTTCAATGGCGCTGTTCACGGCTTTTGTATCGAGGGTCTTGCCATCGCCCGCCGCGCCATATTTGCGAACATCAAAGATACCCAGAACGGGCGCATCGGCAGGGGCATCGGCGTTCGTTGCAGCAGCATACGAAAAGGCAGGAAGGGAAGCGGCGGCAATGCCGATACCGCCTGTACGCAGAAAGTTACGGCGCGGTGCATTGAAGTTTTTCATATAAGTCCTCATCATGAACGAAATTGCTGGACGAGACAGGTAATGAACAAAATAAGCAAGTTAGCTTCCGCTTCGCGGAAACCGCGAGTTAGCGAGTTAGCGGCAGACCATGCCAGTTGTGACTTGGCGCATATAGCCGTGCTGTTCCTAAGTTTTTGACTTTGCAAATCTGTCCCATTGAGGTTTATGGTTTTCCACCCATTCTGCAAATAACGCGGAATGGATGGAGCACGGAATCGGTACAACACTCGTCAGTCAGTGACCTAGGACGCCATCCCCAATCCGATCAGGTTGGTGGCAGCGATGATGATAAGGATGCCGGCCCAAAGCAGGCGCAGCGGCCGGCTACCCACGCCACGCCATTCACCCAGCAGAAGGCCGACCAGCCCGGCGCAGAGAACATAGCCGCTCATGTGCAACGTCCAGTTCACATAACTGAGCCGCTGCGGAATGTTGGCCTGACCCCAGGCGTAGAAGAAGAACTGAAGATACCACATGATTCCGCCAGTGGCGGCCAGCGCGCCATTGACCAGCAGCGTGCCTCCGGGCTGCGAGAGATCGAGGCGCAGAGAGAGCCGCTTCAGCGCGCCAAGGCGGATGAAGCAGTAACTCAAATTGACCAGCGCTCCGCCGCCCATGATGATGACATAACTGGGCAGCGCGGCGTAGAGCGGATTGACTCCGAGAGCCAGCGCGGCGGTCTTCATCGGCTCGGCGGCGGCGATGGCAAAGGCCATGCCGGAGGAGAATATGCCGCAGAGGACAGCCAGCAGCAGCCCCAGCTTCAAATTGAACTCTTGCACCTCGCCGCGCAGTTGGACCTCTTTCTGATGCCCGGCATAGGAGACAAGCGCCACGCCCAGCAGGGCAACCAGCACGCCGGCCATAGTATAAAGGCCGCTCTTGGTGGTGAACAGCATCGAGGCCTGGCCGTTCAGCAGCGGCGGCATCAGCGTGCCCACGGTGAGCGTGACGCCGATGGCCACGCCCACGCCCAACGAGATTCCCAAGTGGCGCATGGTGAGGCCATAACTGACGTTGCCAACGCCCCACATCGCTCCGAAGAGCGCAACCGTCAGAAGCAGATGCGGGCTGAAAGCGGCGTAAAAGGCGTGGAAACCGGGCAGCAGCAGCCAACTCACGGAGATCGGCAGCAGAATCCAGGAAAAGAGTCCGGCCACGGCCCAGGTGGTCTCCCAGGACCACTTCTTCACCTTCCCAATCGGCGCATAGAAAGAGGCCGCCGAGGCCGCTCCCACCATGTGCCATCCGATCCCCGCAAGGATTGTCACGATCTCCGCTCCTTTAGCAACAACGAAGAGGTTTTCTTGTTCATCGATCATACCCGGTCAGGCCACTCGACCGGCAGCGCGTTCTATACTGGATGAGTCCATGAGCGAAAAGATTATTACCATTCTGGTGGAATTTGTCATCCACGTAATTAACCTGGGCGGCTACATCGGCATTATGGCTTTGATGGGGATTGAGTCGGCCTGTATCCCACTGCCCTCCGAGATCATACTTCCCTTTGCCGGCTCATTGGTTTACCTGGGGCGCTTCGGCGGAGGCAACTCCTGGCTGGGCCTGGCTCTGGTGGCCACGGCCGGCGCCATCGGTTGCAACCTCGGCTCGGTGGTTGCTTACTGGATCGGCGCCAAAGGCGGCCGTCCGCTGGTCGAGCGCTACGGCAAATGGGTGCTGATGAGCCACCACGATCTGGACCGCATGACAGTGTTTTTCAACCGCTACGGCTCCATCACGGTATTGCTAGCGCGCCTTCTGCCGGTGGTGCGGACTTTCATCGCCTTTCCGGCGGGCATCGCCAAGATGCCGCAGCTTCGCTTTCACATTTACACGTTCGTCGGTTCCTGGCCCTGGTGCTACGCGCTGGCCTATGCGGGTATGAGGCTGGGCGAGGCTTGGCACACCGACCCCAAGTTCCATGAGTATTTCCACCGCTTCCATCTCGTTGTTGAGCTGGCTCTGGTGGCTGGGATCATCTGGTTTGTGACTTCGCACCTCAAGCGCGGCAGGCGCATGGAAGCCGCGTAGCAGCAAGTGAGACAGACGTAAGACGAAGGCAACCCCCAAGGCGTACACTGTTTCGGTTGCCTCAACAAGGCTTTGTACGACCCGGAAATCCGGTGCATTTTAATGGAAGTTAGGAGAAACAATGGGAACTGAAGAGCAAGGCGTACAAAAAAATGCCGCAGCGCTGGCCATTGCGCCCGCCACGGGCAAACTGGGAGTCATGGTGGTCGGGTTGGGTGCCGTGGCTACAACCATGATCGCCGGCGTCGAGGCCATTCGCCAGGGACTGGCCAAGCCAATCGGCTCGCTGACGCAGATGGGGACGATTCGCCTCGGCAAGCGCACCGACAACACTTCGCCGCTGATTCAGGATTTTGTGCCGCTGGCCAAGCTCAAGGACGTCGTCTTCACCGGCTGGGACATCTTCGAGGACAACGTCTACGAGTCCGCCGCCCACGCTAAAGTGCTGGACGAAAAGACCCTTGCGCAGCTCAAGCCCTACCTGGAGACGATCAAGCCGCTGCCTGCCGTCTTTGACCAGTTTTACGTCAAGCGCCTGCACGGCACGCACGTCAAGACGGGCAAGAACAAGCTCGATTTGGCCAATCAGGTTCGCGCCGACATTCAGAACTTCCGCAAGACGGTAGACCGCGTGGTGATGATCTGGGCCGCATCGACCGAGATCTTCCTCGAACAGACCGCTGTCCATCAGTCGATCGAGGCCTTCGAAGCCGGCTTGGAAGCCAACGACCCCGGCATCGCGCCTTCGCAGATTTACGCCTATGCCGCGCTGAGCGAGGGCGTTCCCTTCGCCAACGGCGCGCCCAACCTGACCGTCGACTTCCCGGCCATGGTCGAGCTCTCCAAGCGCAACGCCGCGCCCATCTGCGGCAAGGACTTCAAAACCGGCCAGACGCTGATGAAGACCATCCTTGCCCCGGCCTT
>Ga0181520_10005228_pt1 | contig 20877 bp, 14 predicted proteins | sample PEATcosm2014_Bin_29_FD_132451 | JGI IMG/M metagenome (GOLD analysis project Ga0181520, IMG submission 132451) | Peatland microbial communities from MTU Mesocosm Facility, Houghton, MI, USA - PEATcosm2014_Bin02_30_metaG | ecosystem: Environmental > Terrestrial > Soil > Wetlands > Peat | place... | reverse complement strand
GATGTGCTGGGGGGAATTCTGGTGGCCATGTGGAACTACATGGGCTGGGACAACTCTTCGACCATCGCCGGCGAAGTGGACCGGCCCCGCCGCACATACCCGCTGGCGATGGCCATCGCCGTGGCGCTGGTGGCCTTGACTTATATCGTCCCTATCGCGGCCGTGGCGCTCACCGGCCTGGACCCCAATCGCTGGTCCACGGGCGGCTGGGCGGATGTGGCGCGCGCGGCAATTCACAATCCGGCGGCCGGCGCCGTTCTGGCGGCCGCCATCACGGCCGGCGGCATGATCGGCGCGGCCGGCACACTCAACGCGCTCACCTTGGCCCTTTCCCGGCTTCCGGTAGCGCTGGCCGAAGACGGTTATCTGCCTAAGGCGTTTTGCAAACGGCATCCCCGCACCGGCGCGCCAACGGTCGCGATTGCAGCCTGCGCGGCTGCCTGGGCTCTTTGCCTGGGGTTGCCCTTCGTGAAACTGATCGCGCTGGACGTCCTGCTGACCGGTCTCAGCATTCTTCTGGAGTTCGCCGCGCTGGTGGTCCTGCGCATCCGCGAGCCCTATCTCTCGCGCCCCTACCGCGTGCCCGGCGGTCTGTGGGGGGCGGTCGCTATCGGCGTCCCGCCGCTCGCTTTCCTGGTCCTCACCGTGCTGCGCAACCGGGCTGAACCGGTGGGCCCCATCGACGCTCTCCAGTTGGGAGGGATCCTAATCGCCTTGGGCGTGGGCGTGTACGTCGTGGCGGGAAGGCGTGCGCGGGCCGGCGGGCGCGCTACAGGCGGTTGATCAGACTGGCCACGTATCCCGCGCCGAATCCGTTGTCGATGTTCACCACCGTGACGTTGCTCGAACAGCTATTGAGCATGCCCAGCAGGGCCGCCAGCCCGTGAAAGCTGGCCCCGTAGCCCACGCTGGTAGGGACGGCGATGACCGGGCAGGACACCAGGCCGCCCACCGCGCTCGGCAACGCGCCCTCCATCCCGGCGCACACCACCACCACGCGAGCCTGCCAGAGGCGCTCGCGACTCTGCATCAACCGGTGGATGCCGGCCACTCCGATATCGTGGATGGCGTCCACTTCGTTGCCCATCACCTCCGCCGTGAGGCGCGCCTCCTCGGCCACCGGCATGTCGCTGGTTCCGGCGCACACCACGGTCACCGTGCCTTTGCCGCGCACCGTGCGGTCGCGCCAGAAGCGGATGGCGCGGGAAAGCGGAAAGTACTCCCCGCCCGGCAGTTTCTCCGCCACCGCCGCGGCGCATTCGCGATCCGCCCGCGTAATGAGCACGTTGGCCGAGTGCTCCAGCAGGCTTTCGGCAATGGCCACCACCTGCTCCGGAGTCTTGCCCTGCGCGAAGATCACCTCCGGCATGCCGTGACGCAGCGCCCGATGGTGGTCCACTTTGGCGAAGCCCAGATCTTCGAACGGCAAGTGCCGCATGCGGTCCACAGCCGCGTCCACTTCCACCGCGCCGCTTCGCACCTGCTCCAACAAAGCCCGGAGTTGCTCCTGATCCATGACGATAAGAATAACAACTCCCGTGTGCGCCGCGCTTCCTCCCGTGATCCGTCCGCAAGCTCCATTCACCGGAGACGCTGGGACGCGGAGAGATCGCTGAGAACGTAAGAATTTCAGAATGAAATTCAAAGAATTGAGGCCGCAAATCAAATGATTCTCCGCGCCCGCTCCGCGTCGCGGCGGTTCCGCGGTGACCCATTCCGCGCTACAAAGGGGTCAGTGCCCCGCGCAAACTCGAGAGCGCAAAAGTACTAAGGAGATTTTTGTGGAGTTCTGGACCTTTTAGTCTATTGAAGCGTCCAGGTTCGAATCGAGAAAATGAGATCAGGCATGAGTTCAGTCCAGCACGATATCAGCGCCAACCTCGCGACCGCGCTCGACCGCCGCGGGAACAGCCGTTTTCCGGTTCGGGAAGAGGTCCGGTACCGAATGCTCAACGCCAAGTCGCTGAGTGTCACCGGCGTCGGCAAGACATTGAACATCAGCAGCGGAGGGATTCTCTTCACCACCGAAGAGAAGCTGCCGATGGGCAAGCTGGTCGAAGTCGCGGTGAACTGGCCGGCGAGGCTGGGAGGGTCCTGTCCGCTCCGGTTCGTCGCGGTGGGCCGGGTGGTGCGCGCGGAGGCCGACAAAGCCGCCGTGCGCATCGAACGCTACGAGTTCAAAACCCGCCGCGTCTCGGCGTGACCGGCTTTCATCAAAGCCCCGCGATTGACCCGCGGCGCGGGCCCGCGTTTCAGCCACGATGCCTCCCAATTCCTGGATTACGCGGCCGCTTGGAAGAAGGTGAAAGCCGATAGCGGAAATCGGACTTGCCCCGACGCCGGGGGCACGGCTATACTGGCATTTCGCTGAGTTGTTTATGACGGCGAGAGACGATATCGATCCATTAGCGCCCCAGCGCGAAGCCGCTTTCTTTTACGGTCTCTTCCTGCGGGGGCATGACGTGGAAACCCTGCGCCAGGACATCGACGTTCCCGGCGCCATGCTCGAAAAGTGGATGAAAGCCCACGATTTCGAAGCTCCATTCCGCGAGAACCTGCAGCGAGTCTACACTTACAGGAAACAGGTGCTGGCGATTTTCGACGGCCTGGTATCCAACGAGCAGATGCAGCCGCGTTTCGTGCAGTAGGCTATCGGCGCTTGCTCGCGCCCGCCGGTATTACTTTTTTGGCGCCTCCGGAGTCTGAACGGCCTGGGCCTTCTGGCGCTCGAGTTCTCCGATCTTGAACGTTACGCCCGCGCCATTCCACACCAGCATGAGACCATGGGAAACAGGTCGCAGACGGGCACGCCGACGCTGCCTCCCGGCGACGGGTAAAAGGTAACCGGAGCGGAAAGGAGCCCGATCTCCGGCCCGATCTTGAGTTCGGATACCGAGCCGGTCTCCAGCCGTACCGTGAGTTCCGTGGATAGTCCCGGCGCGACGCTTATCTTCTCGGAGCGGGCAACCTGGAAGCCCGGGGCGAACGCGGTCAAACCATACGTTCCGGGCGGCAGATTCGCGAAGGCATACCTGCCATCCTCGCCGCTAACCGTCCTTTGGGTACTCCCGCCGGCCTCTTTCAGCAGCAGGATTGCGTTGGGAACGGCGGCGCCGCTAAGATTCTGAACAATGCCTTGAATACCGCCCACACCGCTCTGCGCAGTGGCCAGCGGCGCAGCGAATACAAGAACCAGGATGGCGCCCGCAAGCGCGGTTCGAGAATACCCCCGGTTCCCAAAGCGCATCGTTTTGTCTCCTATGCAGGGTATAGCACGTCCGGAAGAGGCACGCAATCCGCGCCGATGCGGGGCCAAGCCCGCGGGCTTGCCCCCACGAGGGATCAAACCACCAGAATCCGGTGGTCCGGGCACTCCAGTTCGATGGATTCGTGAATCCGCTCGATCAGGTCGAGACCGTGCCTGGCGAGGAACGGCAAGATGGAGTAAAGGCGCTCTTGCAGATGGCGTTCCGGATAGACCATGCCGCAAAGCGAGGCGGCCTGCCGCGCGGCGCGGGCGTCTCGCGCCAGCGCCTCACGGCCCGCCTTGCGCTCGATCTTCCCAAGCTGGTAGCGGATCTTACCGGCGCCGCGGTCGAGCGCCCGGATTAGGGTGGGATCGAATCCCGCCATCGCGGCTCGCAGGCTTTCGAGCGCGGTTTCCACGGCCGCCTGTGTGTCGCGCATGGCGCCGGCCATGGCCGGCGGCACAAGCCTGGCGGCCATGCGCTGGCGCAAGGCTTCCTCGCCGTGAAAGAAATCCGCGAGGCCCAGCTCGAAGCGGTCCATGATCTTTTGGCTGCGCTGGTCCACGATGGTGAAGCCGCTCCGCGGCACGGCCACCGGCATCCGGCCCAGCACGGCGTCGTACAGCACGGAGGACTGCGCCAGGTAGGCGATTTCCGCCGCCCCGCCAATGTAGGCCACCGTGGGCAGCATGGAATCCTGCACCACGGGCCGCAGCAGCGCGTTGGGAGAGAGGCCGGCGGCCCGGTCCATCAACTCCTGCCCCGTGAAACGCCGCCCATTCAGAGAATAGCCGCTGCCAGTCCGCCGCAGCGTCAGCCGCTTGCCATCCTCCAGGAGGAAGAAGAACGAGGTGTGCTCCTCCATGTGCACCTGGGCGTGGTACCCGGCGGCTTCCAACTCCCGGCCGCGTTCGCGCACGCGGGCGGAAAGCTCCGGCGCCGCCTCTACCGCCTTGCGGATGGCCGGCGCCGCAAGTTCCCGGAACTGCGGGAGCATGGGGTCCACCTGAAGGATGTCGAAGCGTTCGAGCAGGCGCCGCAACAGGTCGGAGAAGGCCGCCCCCATGGTGGCGCCCGGACGGTACGCTTCTTCCACCAGGGCCACCACCTCATCCCGGAATGGCAGCCCTTCCATGGCGGCCCGCAACTCGGAGACGGGCGGCGCACAGAGCGCCACCCCGCCCACCGGTTGTGCGCCGGCCGATCGAATGGTCTCTACCTTGGCGGGGCGGTAGTCCGCGTTGCAGACCCACGCGTGATTGACCTCGGCGAAGTCGTGATCCTCGGTAGCCAGCCAGAAGACCGGCGCGGCGGGCAGCCCGCTGGCCGTCAGCCAGGCGGCCAGCCTGGCCGCGTGGAGAGCCTTGTACACCGTGTAAGACGGCCCGCCGAACAGCCCCACCTGCTGCCCCGTCACCACGGCCACCGTGTCCGGGCTCGCGAGGCGCTCGAGCGCCGGGCTGGGCGGATTTTGCACGCGCAGCGCCGCAATCAGCGCCGCCCGGCGTTCGGCGGGCATCCGGATTTCCGCCGCGGCCGCGCGAAATGATTCCAGGTCGCGCAATGGATGCCGGTAGAACGCGGCGCAGCGTTCCGAATTGTAGAATACGTCAGCGGCGAGGCGAGTCGTGTTGGGCAGGTCGGTCTGGCGGACACAACTACAATGCATGTCGATGGATCAGATTAGCAGATGATTGCCCGCGCGTAACGGATTCCTCAGCCGGAAGGCAGATACCGGGAAATGTCGTTATAAACCGCCAGCGCCACTATCAGCATGATAAACACGAAGCCGGCCTTGAGCACGGCCTCTTTCACGCTCAGACTCATGTCGCGCTGCATGGTCATTTCGATGAGCAGCATGACAATCACGCCGCCATCGAGAATCGGGATGGGCAGCAGGTTGAAAATGGCCAGTTGCAGGCTCACCATCGACATCAGCCCCAGGAACACGGAGGGACCCTCGCGGGCCGCCGCGCCCGAAATCTCGATCATGCCGATGGGGCCGGTGATGTTCTTGGCCGACATGCGGCGCTCGACGACGCCCTTGAGAAACTGAACCAGCGTGGTGGCGCCCTTGGCGTTTTCGCGCAGAGATTCGTCGAGCGCCGCGGAAAACGAGAGCCGGGTATCCACAAAATGATACTTCAGCCCCGGGCCCACGCCGATCATCCAGCGTGCGGGACCATCCTTCTTGTCGAAAACCGGCCGCACTTCCACCGTCTGTTTGAGGCCCTTCCGCTCGTATTCGACGACCACCGGGTTCCCGCCGCTGTTGCGCGTGATTTCCTGCAGCTTGATGGTGGTATTGATGGGCTGCCCGTTCACGGCCACAATCACGTCGCCGGGTTTGAGCCCGGCCTTTTCGGCCGGCATCCCGGCTTCCACGCTGCGCAACTCGACTTCGCCGCGCTTGTCCCACCCGGCGGAGCCCACACCCGACCGGTCGCTGAGCGTCGGCGTCACCGAGAGTTCCAGAGTGCGGCCCTCCCTCTCCACGGTGACCTGGAGCGGCCGGTACGCTCCCGAATCTTCGGCCAGCGAAACGTCCTCCCAGGTGGGGGCCGGTTTGCCATCCAGTTTCACGATCCGGTCGCCGGGCCGGACGCCCGCTTTTTCCGCTGGCGAATCGGGCAGCACGCCGCCGATCACCGGGTCCAGGTCGGCCGGCGACAGCTTCTGATAGTGCACCATGTACAGGCCGGTCAGCAGACCCACCGCCAGGGTGATGTTCATGAAGGGGCCCGCGAAGGCGATCAGCAGTCGCTGCCAGCGCGGCTTGGCCAGCAAGCTTCGCGGATCGGGGGCCGCTCCCGTCTCGGAGGTCTGCTCGCCCGCCATTTTGACGTAGCCGCCGAATGGAATCAGCGAGAAACGGAAGTCCGTTTCGCCGCGGCGGAAACCGAACAGGCGCGGGCCGAACCCGAAGCTGAACGTCTCGATCTTCACGTCGAAGAACCGCGCCACCCAGAAGTGGCCCAGTTCGTGGACGTTGATCATCACCCCGATCAGCACCAGGAGCCACAATACGTTTTCGAAACCGTGCACCAATTGCATATGGAATCAAGCAGTTACGGCGTTTACCCGAGTTTGGACCAGGGCCCGCGCCGTCGCCCGCGACGCCTGATCGATCTCCAAAATCTCTTCGATGCCGTGAGGCTCTCCGGACGGCATTCGATCCAGTGTTTCCCTCACCACCTCATAGATCGACGGAAATCCGATTTTCCCCTGCATAAATGATTCGACGGCGATTTCATCCGCCGCGTTCAATATACAAGTGGCCGATCCGCCCGCCTCCTGACACTCATAGGCCAAGCCCAGCAGCGGGAACTTGGCGAAGTCGGGGGGCAAAAACTCCCATTTACGCGCTTCCGTCCAGTCGATCTTGGGAACCGGGGCCTCCAGGCGATCCGGGTAGGTCAGCGCGTACTGGATGGGCATGCGCATGTCCGTCACCGAAATCTGTGCAAGTACACTGCCATCGGAATACTCGATCATGGCGTGAACGCTCGACTGCGGGTGAATCACCACCTGCACCTGGGAGGGGGCGAAATCGAACAGCCAACAGGCTTCGATGACCTCAAACCCCTTGTTCATGAGGGTCGCGCAATCGATGGTGATGCGGTTGCCCATCCTCCAGGTTGGATGATTGAGCGCCTGCGCTGGAGTCACTAAGGCCAGCGCCTCCTGGGGGGTGTTGCGGAACGGCCCGCCTGAGGCCGTCAGGATCAGTTTGGACACTTCCCGGCGATTGCCGGCGCGAAGGCACTGGTGGGCGCCGTTGTGTTCGCTATCCACCGGAACGAGTATCGAACCGTGCGCGCGAACCGCCTCCATCACCAGCCTGCCGGCCGAGACCAGGACCTCCTTATTGGCGAGGCCTACGCGCTTGCCGCGGCAAACCGCCTCGTAGGTGGCTTCCAGGCCGGCCACTCCTACGATGGCTGAAATCACCGTATCCACTTCGGAAGCGGTCGCGGCCTGCACCCGTGCGGCCTCGCCGCAAAGCAATTCCGGCCACTCGCCGCGGGAGAGGCTACCGGCCGCCAGAGTGTCCTGAAGCTTGCGCAGGATGTCTGGATTTGCGACGACAGCTACGTGGGGCCTGAATTCAGCAATCTGGGAGGCCAGCAGATCGGTGTTGCCGCCGGCCACCAAGGCAAAAACCCGGTACAAATCGGGATTGCGCCGCACCACATCGAGAGTGCTGGTTCCGATCGACCCTGTGGAGCCCAAAAGAGCAAGAGTCTTCATGGGGCGGCGTTCTTGTGGAGCGAATCTGCCATCTTACCACGGGTCGGCCGCAACTTCATTCCGCGAAACAATGCGGGGGGCCGGAGCGGAGTAGAAGAACAGGCATCAGGTGTTTACCTTGCCTTGGAAGCTCAAGACCCTTTCGGGCGCCGGGGAGGATTGCTTCAGGGGTCTTTATATTTAGAGGTTAGTCTCGCTTTGGTGGGAGTTGCCTCCCCGGCTTGATTCCAATAATAATAGATTCCGAATTTGGAATCAACAGAAATCTGTATCTTTTTTCATGCCCTCACTTCGACTCCGGAAAGCTCCTCTAAGACTTTGATACTAGAGCACATATCTTCCTCGCCCAAACCGGCAGCCACGGCGGTTTGGAGAATCTGATGGGTCAGACCGGTCAACAAAAGAGGTACGCCCAGCTCATTTCCGGCATCCAGAATCAGCCCCACGTCCTTGTGCATCCACTTTGTCGAGAAATTAGGATGGAAGTCACGGGCGAACACAAAAGGCGCCTTATACGCAATCAATCCGGACTTGGCCGCGCTGTTATCCAGAATTTCCAGCATGAGCTTAGGTTCCATGCCGGCTTTGGTGGCGAGAACCATCCCCTCGTTGAACGCCATCAGGATATTGGAGAGGATCAGGTTTTGGGCCAGTTTGGCTTGCAACCCCATTCCTGGGCCTCCGCAAAAATAAAAGCGCTTGCCCATAACGTCGAAGTATGGTTTCACCCTTTCGAAGACCGCCGCATCGCCGCCGAGCATGAACGACAACGTCCCGCCCTCGGCTCCCACGGTGGAACCAGTGCATGGAGCGTCGAGAAAATCGACGCCTTTGGCTTCGAGCGCCCGGCCGATCTCGCGGCTCACTTTGGGGCTGATAGTGCTGGCATCGGCCACCACGCTGCCCGGGCGGGCGTCCTGGATAATTCCGTCCGCTCCCAGAATCACCTCTCGCGACATCTCCGTATCGCCCACGCAGAGGAACATGCAGTCCGCGTGGGCGGCCACCTGCCGGGGCGTTTCACAGAAGCGGCCGTTTTCGTCGGCAGCCAGTTTGCGAGCCTTCTCCGCGCGGTGGGACCACAGCGCCACGTCGTGGCCCGCGCGCAGGAGGTTGCGCGCCATGGGGTAACCCATGATTCCGAGACCTAAGAACCCCAGATTTGCCATAGAGATAAATTGTAACGCCATCGGCGGGCCGGCTTCGCTGTCAGCTTGCTTCACCGCGGACGCCTGGACTTGGCGCTTGGGCCCGGCCGCGCCATCGCCTACAATCGGAATAAGCGGAGCCCAAACCGATGGAACCCCATAGCGAGCAGCCCTTGGTCAAGTGGAGCGCTCCGCAGTGCCCCTACAAGGTCGAGTATGCTCCCTCAATGCTCGACGACATCCGCCTGGCGGTGATGGATGCGTTCTTTTCCCTGCCTCGCGGCGGAGCGGAAATCGGCGGCATTCTGCTGGGGTCTTTTCGCGACGGCAGGCTGCGGATTCTCGACTATCGCCCGCTAGATTGCGAACACGCCACGGGACCCTCCTTCACCCTTTCCGAGCCCGATCGCACCCGTCTGGCCGAGCTTCTGGCGGACGCCGCGCGAAGCTCCCCGGAACGGCAGCCCGTCGGCTGGTATCACTCTCACACGCGCAGCGAGATCTTCCTCTCCGAAGCGGACCGGGAAATTCACCTGCGCTACTTTCCCCAACCCTGGCAGACCGCTCTGGTGCTGCGGCCGCACACCTTTCATCCGGCGAGGGCGGCGTTCTTCTTCCGCGAGGCGGATGGATCCATTCGCGGAGAGGTTGCCAATGGGGAGTTCGTGCTGGAGCCGCTTTCGGTCCGGCCCGCCCCGCGCGTCCAGCCGTCCACCGCCGCGGAACGCGTCCCCGAGCCGCCTGCCGATATCCCGTCCGGAGCGCCGGCCATTACCCTCGCTCCCCTGCCCGATAGCCCTCTTCCGGAGCCTGCGGGCGAACCTCAGGAAGAGCGACAGCCGTCCATTCCGAAGTTCCTGGAACCCCCGTCGGAGGGGAGCGCGCGCCACGCCGTGCCGGCGCTCGCCATCCTGGGAGTGTGCCTCGCGTTGGCCGGCGCGGCGTTTCAAACCAGATCCCTGTGGCTGCCGCGCTTGGCGGCTCTGTATCGCCGTTCCCAGCCGCCGCCACCGCCGTTATTCCTGGGCCTCAATGCTATCGACCTGGCCGGCCAGTTGCAAATCCGCTGGGACCGCAATTCGCCCGCCGTGCGGCAGGCCGCCGAAGGCATGCTCGAAGTGCTGGACGGCGATGCGCCGCACGCCGACGCGCTGGACGCGGCGCACCTCCAGGCCGGCGTCTTCACCTATGCCCGCCGAACCGAAAAGGTCGACATAACACTCAGCGCGCGTCTGCCCGACGGTCGCGTGGTGCGCGAAGCCACCAGCTTTCTGGGACGCCCGCCCGATCCGGGATTGGAGAACGCGGCGCGGGAGGATTTCGCCAAACAGGCCGCCCAACTGAAATCGGACCTCAACGCCCAAACCATGCGCACGAGAACCTTAGAGAAATCGGTGGCGGCCATGCAGAAGCAACTCAAGGAACAACAGTCCAGGCGTATGTTGAATCAAGACGCCGGGAAGTAGGGCGCCGGCGGATGGTCATCACGACTTTCTGAGTGGCCGGCTAACCCCGGGGCTAGCCCGTCAGGGCGAAGGAAAGTAGCTCACGGCGCAAGCCGTGGGACTGGCGAGCAACCGTGCCAGCCCCCGGAGGGGGCGGAAGGGGTTCTTTCGCCCCTGCCGGGGCTCGGCCGATTTCGCTGTGTTCCCACGGCTCACGCCGTGGGCCACTTTCTTTCGCTCCTCCGGAGCTTCACCCGAGGACATCACCTCGGTGTCGCGCCCAGGCAGGAGCGCCTGCGCCGCGTCATCGCGCTCGAGCACCTGCGAAAAGGCCAGGCTGAGATTCGTGGCAACCAAGCTGGCGAGAACTGGCAGCCCAGTCCGCGTGCCTATCGGAACCCGAATGCTCCTACGGCAATGCCCAGCTTGCGCGAATCGCCAGGAGCTTGGAAGCCGGGGGTGACCTGGAACGTCACTTGCACCGGCCCGGGCCGGGCGGCCGGGAGGTCCCATTGCGCCTCCTGCCAACCCGATTTCCGGAAGCTCCGGGGCTCCAGGTTCTGGCCGTTCAGCGAGATTCGAACGGTGGGCGGCCCGGCTTGGCGCAGCATGTCCTGCCCCACGTTGAGGCGCAGCTCGAAACGGCGCGCGCCTTCGGGGCGGTCGAGCCGCGCCGAGGCCGCCGGGGCGATCCAGCGGTAGTCGCCTTCCAGCCCGTACCAGCCTTCGCCGAGCTGCCAGAGCGAGGCCGGGCTATCGATTCGGAGGTAGGAAAGGTCGCCCATTCCCGGCGTGTGGATGGCGGAGTGGACCTGGCGCTCGCCGGGGTCCCAGGTTAGCACCGCGACGCGCTCGCCCGCGCGCGGTTTTTGACCTCCGGCATCGTCCAGGAAGCGAACTTCGAGGTTGGGGCGGATCAGGTAGCGCAGGGCGCCCACGGCGCCCCAGTGGTGAAAACTGGGGGGCAAACCGGCGCAGAGCGCGGCGTCAATGCGCGGCGCAGCGCTGGCCAGGCGGGCGGCGCCGCCGACCCATTGGCGGACTTCGCCGTCCGCGGCCAGGGTGGCGCGCCGCTCGGTGCGCCATTCGCGGTATTCGATGGGCGCAAACAGAAGCAGGAACGCCGCCACCGCCGCCGGGGGCACGGCATCGGCTACGCCGGCGAACGCCAGCGCCAGGCCCGTGAAAGGCAGGTAGCAGTAGGCGCTGAAAAGACGCCCCGGCAGGAACAATAGCGGGAAACAGAAGGCTGCCATCATCGCCAGGCCCAGCCACGTCCGGCGGCTGCGCCACACCACCGCGGCCACGGGCAACGCGAAGCCGAGCCACGGAACCAGAAACACCCGCGACGCATAAAACGCGCTGGTAGCGGCCAGGGCCACGGGCGTGAAGCGAAACGTGTAGTCGTTGTTCCGGTTCGCATGAGAGAGCATGCCCTGGAGCCCGAAGGACAGCGAAACCAGGAAGAACGGCGCCAGGCGAACCCACCGCCGCTGGCCGAACCATAGCTCGTAGCAGGCCAGAACCAACGGCAGCATCACGGCCAGTTCCTTCGATTTATAGGCCAGCCAGAAGGCCACGAAGCTCCAGACCCAGCGCCCATGCGCGTAGGCCAGCAGGCTGAGCAGGCAGAAGGCGGCGCACAGGACGTCGAAGACATACATGGGTTTCCAGATGGCGTCGAACAGCGCCATGTGGAAGGCGAAGAAGACGCAGGCCGCGGCGGCGGCGAAGGGCTTCGCGCCCAGACGCCGCGCCAGCAGCCAGATCAACCAGACATTGAACAGGTGCAGCAGTTGAATCGCCGCGACGTAGCCGGGAAACTCCAGGTGGAAGGCGCGTCCGGCGGCGTAGAAATAGAAATGGCCCACGGGACGGAAGTTGTTCTCCTGGAAACGGGGCGAGAGCGCGGCTTTCAGGTAGTCCACGGCGGGCAGGCGGGGAGCCCAGCTCAGGTTATCGATCTCGTCGTCCTGGAAGTAGCCCTGGTACGCGCCGCGATTGACCAGCAGGAACAATGCCGCGAGCAACAGAAACAGGAAAACGCCGGCGCGCTTCGACATTTCAGAGACCATTGTAAGCGCGTGAAAGGAACCGCCGCTTGGCGGCATTTCGCGGGTGGAGGTTCCGCAATATGTCGTCCACTTACCTTTCGAAACGCCTGATTCCCGCCGCCGCACTGGCCGCCTGCGCGCTATCGCTTTCCGCCGAGCCCGCCCGCGAGAGGTGCGGGTCGCTCACCACGCCCAAGGGCATCTGCCCGCTCAAGCACACCAGCGTGCAGGCGCGCATCAGCGGACCGCTGGCGCGGGTGACCGTCACCCAGGAATTCGAAAACCCGTTTCAGGAAAAGATAGAGGCGGTCTACGCCTTCCCTCTGCCGCCCGATTCCGCCGTGGACGACATGACCATGCTGGTGGGCGACCGCACCATCCGCGGGCTGATCAAACCGCGCGAGGAGGCCCGCAAGATCTACGACGACGCGCGGCGCTCGGGGCGCGTAGCCGGCCTGCTGGACCAGGAGCGCCCCAACATCTTCACCCAGGCGGTGGCCAACATCATGCCCGGCGCGCAGGTGAAGATCGTAATCAGCTACGTGGAGACCGTGCCCTACGAGGAGGGAGCGTACGCGTTCAACTTCCCCATGGTGGTGGCCCCGCGCTACATTCCGGGCGCGGCCACGGGGAAGCAAGCGGGCGGATGGGCGCCGGACACGGACCAGGTCCCCGACGCCTCGCGCATCACCCCCCAGGTGACCCCGGAAGGGACGCGCGCCGGGCACGACATTTCCGTCGAAGTGTCGATTGACGCCGGCGTGCCCATCGATTCGTTGTCGTCGAAGACGCACGACGTCATCATCGAGCGGCCCGATTCCCGCCGCGCCGAGGTGCGGCTGCGCGACAAAGCGGCGATCCCCAACAAGGACTTCATTCTGAAATACGCCGTGGCCGGCCAGAGCGTGGCGGACGCCGTGCTGACGCACCGGAAGGGCGCCGACGGCTTCTTCACCCTGCTGCTCGCGCCGCCGCCGCGGGTGACCGCCGATGAGATCACGCCCAAGGAGCTGGTGTTTCTTCTCGATACCTCGGGCTCCATGTCCGGCGCGCCCATCACCAAGGCCAAGGAGGCCATGCAGGCGGCGCTCGATACGCTCAACCCGCGCGATACGTTCAACCTGATTACTTTTTCCGGGGCCACCCGGATTCTGTTTCCCAAACCCGTGCCGGCCACGGCCGAAAACCTGCGCGAGGCGCGGGAATTCCTGGCTTCGCGGTATGGCAGCGGCGGTACCGAGATGATGCAGGCCATTCGAGCGGCGCTTGCCCCCTCGGACGAGCAGGACCACATGCGCGTGGTGTGCTTCATGACCGACGGGGAAGTGGGCAACGACCACGAAATCATCGCCGAGGTGCAAAAACACGCCAACGCGCGCGTGTTCGCCTTTGGAATCGGCAGCTCGGTGAACCACTACCTGCTGGACAACGTAGCCAAGTACGGCCGCGGCGAGGTGGAGTACGTGGGCCTCAAAGACGATGGGTCCGCCGCCGCGCGCCGGTTCGCCGAACGGGTGCGCAGTCCCCTGCTCACCGATATCTCGATTGACTGGGGCGGCCTGGCCGTGACGGACCTGTACCCCAGCCGCATTCCGGACGTCTTCGCGGCCAAGCCGATCGCCATCGCGGGGCGCTATACGGCGCCTGGCGCGGGGGTGATTCGGCTGCGAGGGAAGATGGGCGGGCGCGATTTCTCGCGCGAGATCCGCGTGGCGCTGCCGGCCTCGCAGGCGGATAACGACGTACTGGCCACGCTTTGGGCGCGCAGAAAAGTGGACGACCTGACGAGCCAGGACCTGAACGGGCTTCAGTACGGGACGGTGCGTAGCGACCTGAAAGACCAGATTGTGAAGTTAGGCCTGACTTACCGGCTTATGACGCCGTTCACTTCCTTCGTGGCCGTGGAAGAGAAGGTAGTGACCGAAGGCGGAGCGCCGAAACGCGTGGAAGTGCCGGTGGAGATGCCCGAAGGGATGAGCTACGAGGGCGTGTTCGGGAGCGAGAACCGGCTCGATGCGATGGCGGCGCCAGCGGCGGGGCCGATGTCAACGATGCAAGGCGCGCGCGGCGGCGGCGGCGGAACGGGCGGATTTCTGGGCGGCATGATGGGCTCCAGGTCGGCAGCGCCTCCACTGCCCGCGCCGCTTCCCCGGCAGATAGCCCAGGTCGAGCCGCCGGCCAAACTCGATCCGCCGGTGGCGGCTCTGATTCAGCGTGTGGCGGCCGGCGCCCGCCCCAGCGTGGACGAAGCCCGCTTCGTGTTCGGCGGCGAAGCGTACCTTCGCATCACCCTGAGCGACGCCTCCGCGAGCGCGCTCGAACAACTGCGCAAAGCGGGACTCACGATCATACGCCAGGATGGCAACGTGATTACCGGCCACGCCCCGGTAGCCAAGGTCGAGGCGATTTCGAAGCTCGGGTTCGTGGCGCGGATGGCGGCGAGGTGACACCCTGGGAACGCCGATGTCCGGATTGGCGTTCCCCCCTCCCCGAGCAGGCCTTCTCATCTCGTTGTGATACCCTGAAATGCCATGCCCACCGAAGGCGCAGCGAGGCTGCCGGATTGGACGCCGCGCTCCTGGCGCGGGCGCACGGCGCTCCAGCAGCCGCGGTACCCCGATGCCGCGGCGCTCGAGCGCACGCTGGGCGAACTGAGCCAATTGCCGCCCTTGGTCACCAGTTGGGAGATTCTGTCGCTGCGCGAGCAGATGGCCGAGGCGGCCTGCGGGCGACGGTTCGTTCTCCAGGGCGGCGATTGCGCCGAGCGCTTCGCCGACTGCACCTCGCCGCGTATCGCCAACATGCTCAAAATCCTGCTCCAGATGAGCCTGGTGATGGTGGTGGGGGCGCAGCGCCCGGTGGTGCGCGTGGGCCGCTTCGGCGGGCAGTACGCTAAACCGCGTTCCTCCGATTTCGAGGAGCGCGACGGCGTGCGGCTGCCTTCCTACCGCGGCGACCTGGTCAACGATCCGGCCTTCACCACCGAAGCGCGCACGCCCGATCCGCAGCGCCTGCTGCGCGGGTACGAGCGCTCCGCCCTGACCCTGAATTTCATCCGCGCCCTGGTAAAAGGCGGCTTCGCGGACCTGCACCATCCAGAATATTTCGACCTAGACTGGGTGGAGCATTCGCCGCTGGCCGACGAGTACCACCGCATGGTGGCTACCATCGGCGATTCCCTGCGCTTCATGGAAAACGTGCTGGGCGTGCGCGCCGGGGAAACCGACCGCATCGATTTCTTCACCGCCCATGAAGCGTTGCACCTGGGTTACGAGGAAGCGCAGACCCGCCGCGTGCCGCGCCGTCCCGGCTGGCTCAACCTTTCGACGCACTTTCCCTGGGCGGGCCTGCGCACCAGCCACCCGGCCGGCGCGCACATCGAATACCTGCGCGGTATTGAGAACCCCGTGGGCGTCAAAGTGGGACCGGATACCACCCGCGAGCGGGTGGCCCAATGGATCGAAATCCTCGATCCGCGGCGCGCCGCCGGGCGTCTGACGCTGATCCATCGCTTCGGAGCGTCGCGGATCGCCGACGCCCTGCCGCCGCTGATCGAGGCCGCGCGCGCGGCCGGCGGCCAGCCGGTGTGGATCTGCGACGCCATGCACGGCAACACGCAGGTGGTCTCCGGCGGAGTCAAGACCCGCCGCTTCGAGGACATCTACTCGGAGGTGGATCAGGCCTTCGACATCCACGCCGGGATGGGCCAGAAACTGGGCGGGGTGCACTGCGAGCTGACCGGCGAGAACGTCACCGAGTGCCTGGGGGGCGCGCGCGGCCAGAGCGAGGCGGACCTGGCGCGCGCCTATCGATCCGAGGTCGATCCGCGCCTCAATTACGAACAGTCGCTGGAGCTGGCGTTTCTGATCGCGCGCAAAATGGCGGGCGAGCTGAAGTAGTGGGACAGGCCATCGCCTTGCGCCTGTCAGGCCTTCGCTAACCCCAATGCTGTTCACTTAGCGCGTTTGCTCCTCCGTGGCGCAGGCTCTCAGCCTGCCGACTCGACACTCGTGTCGAGTCTGGCGCTCGGTCCGCCACCAAGCGTCGAGAAGAGTACTCATGCGCGGCAGCCTGAGAGGCTGCGCCACGGAAGAGAGCAGCGATTAAGTGAATACTATTGTCGCTAACCCGCATATCTCACACTCCACCCTCCGATGTGGGACAGGCGCTTCCGCCTGTCAACCCGAGCGAAGCTCGGGCGCCGTCTACTGAAGCCGGTGGGCAGGCGAAAGCGCCTGCCCACAATTACCCGTTTCCGGCAAAGTGTCGGAGCAGGCGTCGGCATGAGCCGGGACGCGGCGGGCAGGAGAGCCCGTCACGCTTTTCATGAGATTTCGCGAGCCGACGGCCCATCCCAACAGACGGCGAGAACCGATCGCCCTATAGCGGCGTGATCGGGTGCGCCTCCGAGCCAACGCGGAATGAGTATGCCTTCCTGGCGCTCGGCGGAGGCGTCAGCAGGTGCGGCCGGATCAGCAGGAGCACTAGATCGCCGCTCGTGTTCTTCTCGTGGGTGCTCGTGAGCGCTCCGAGATAAGGCACGCGCGACAGGCCCGCGAGGCCCGCGATGGAGCGTGACTCCTGGGTGTTCATCAAGCCCGCAACCACCGCCCATTCGCCGAATGCCATGCGGGCCGTCGACTTCAGCAAGCGGTGCGAGATGACCGGGATGCCGTTCACGCTGGCGCCCTGCAGCACCTTGAACTCCGCCTCGATATCGAGCGTCACATCGCTCTCGTCGTGCACCGAGGGCGTTATTTTCAGGGTGAGTCCCAGGTCCTCGAAATTGAAGGAGGGAGGCGGTGTATAAGTGGTGGTTCCGTTGCTTCCGCTGCTGACCGCGCCCACGCTGAAGGCCACCTGAACCGTCTGCGTGACGCCGGCCGCCGTCACGCTAAGGTCGCCGATGTAAGTGTTGGCCGAAAGGCCCGACGGATTGGCGTACAGAGTGAAGGTGGCGGGCACGCCCGCTTCCACCGTTTCGCCAAGAGTCGAAAGCGATAGACCGGATCCGGTCACACTCGCCGATAAGGCTCCGGCGGTGGCGCTGGTCACGGTAACGGTTTGCGCCACGGTGGAGCCGGAGAGGGACGCGCTCAACGAGATCGGATTGGGTGAAACCGTGAGGCCGGCGGCGGTTCCCCCGTTCACCGTCAGGGTCACGTTGATGTACGCGATGGAGCCATCCGGTGCGTTCAGTTGCACCGTGCCCGTATAAACGCCTGTGCCGAGATCGGCTAGACTGGGCCCGGGAGCGAGGGCCAGAGTGCCCGGCAAGCTCCCCGAAGCGCTCGCTGCGCCGTTCACCAGCAGCCACGAGTTGGCGCTCGACGCGATGGCCGTGAAGCTGGTGGCGCCGCTGGCGCTCGATGCGGTTACGTTGGTGGTTTCCGGCAAGCTTCCGCCAGTGGTGTAGGTCCACGGAATAGTACTTTGGCTCAGTTGCAAGCTCCCGCTGGACGTCACGCTGAAGCTCACCGACGCCTCTTCGGTAACTGCGCCCACGGTCACGCTGAGAATGCCGAGATAGGTTTGCGGCGAAAGCCCCGTAGGATCGCCCGCAACTATGAGGCTGACCGGCGTGCCGGCTTCCACCGTGGTCGCGGGAACCGAAAGCGAGAGGCCGGGCCCGATTACGCTGGCCGATAAAGTCCCACTGCTGGCGCTGGTCACCACAACCGTTTGTTCCGCCGATAGGCCACTAGTCCCGGAGGCCAGCGTGATCGGGCTGGGCGAAATCGTCAAATTCTGCGCGCCACCGCCTACCGCCAGGGTCACCGTGATGTATGCGACCGAGCCGTCCGACCCGCTCACCTGCACCGTGCCCAGATAGGAGCCCGTTCCGACCGCGGTGAGACCGGCGCCGGGCGAGATGGTCAGTGTGGTTGGCAGGGCGCCGGAAGCGGTTGTCGCGCCGTTCACTGCCAGCCACGGGCTGGAACTCGCCGCCATCGCGGTGAAGGCGATGTCTCCATTGGTGCTCGTGACCGTGATGCTGGCGGCTGAGGGAGACACGCCCCCGGAGGCGTAGGTCCACGAAACAGAGCCCTGGCTGAGTTCCAAAGCGCCGACGCCAGTCCTTGTAGTCGTGGTCCCCGTATTCGTGTTCGTGCTGCCTGACGTGGTTGCCGCCGAGCCCGACGATCCGAAGTAGCCCGCCGTCAGGACGGGATACCGATCGCCAACGTGCAGCGTGGCAGGCTGCCTGTCCAACCCGCGGAGGATGGAGTCCAGCAGCGATTTTCCCGAGGACTGGGACATCTGCGCCACCAACTCCGCGCTCACCACCCCCAGTCCCATCAGCGTTTTGCCGCCGCCGAAGGCCGCCAGGCCGGCAACGCTCTGAACGGTGGGCGTGTTCTGCATCCAGGTGGTCAGCGCGACCAGCGGGAACTGGGTCGGCAGGCCGATCCCGTAGGTGATCGCGTCGTTGCGGCTCACTTCCAGGAACTTCAATTCTATGGCCACCTGCGCGGGCGGAAACATGAAGTTCTCGAACATGGCGCGGGCCGGGAGCACTTTGGAAATGGCGTCGCGCAGAATCACAGTTTGGTTGGCCGAATCGTAGGCGAATTTTGTGATGCCCATGGCCTGTACGACGCCGCTGACGATGCTGGTGAAATCCTGCTGCGTGGCGGCCTCCGGAAGGCGCACCGCCACGGCTACCACGGGCTCCAGTTCGGCGCGTTTCTGCACCGTGTCGGTAACTATCAGGAAGCGCTTATCGGACAGCGGCACAAGGAACGATCCCGTGGCCGCTTCCAGGCCGTGCAGCGCGGTCCGGTAGTCCACTTCCCGCAACTCGAAGCGGATCTGGTCGCGGTTCTTGTAGTCGCTGTCGAAAATGCACTGCAAGCCGTAGGAGCGCGCCACCTCTTCCCACAACGTTCGCGCGTCGCCGCGGAGGTCGAAATCCCTAAGACCCGGCGCCGCGGCCAGTTGCGTGGGGGGCAGCGGCCGGCGGGCGTCGGCCCTGTCCTGGTCGCTGGCGGGAGGCAACTGCGGCAGGGGCGCGGCAGCCGCCGTGGTGGTTTTGGGCGCGCTTAGATTGGCCTCCATTTCGGCCCGCGGACGCGCCGACTGGCTGCGCAGCCAGTACTCCCGGTTTTCCGGATCGAGGGCCGCCGCTTGCGAATACAGCAGGTAAGCCTCGCGCATGTGGCCGGCTTTCTCGGCCGCCCGCCCCTGGGCGTAAACCTCTCCCGGCGCGGGCTCCTCGGCCGCCAGGCATCCGGCCGCCAGCAAGCAGAGGATGAGCACACGAGCCCGCACACTAAAGTTGACGGCCCGGGCGGCTTGCGCGTGCAAACCATTTGTTGTGAGAATCGGAATGCTATGAGCGCAATCGCGGCATTCCAGCGCCTTCTGGACCACCCCGAACAGTGGATCGCGCCGCTGGCCGTTTTCGCCATCGTGTTCGCGGCCGGCTGGCTGACGCGCCGCCTGCTGTTGCGGGCCCTGCGGGCCTGGAGTTCCCGCACCGAAAGCCGGTCGGCCGGTATACTGGCGGCGTGCTTGCGCGGGCCGTCCCTCATCTGGGCTTTGATCCTGGGCGCGCACCTGGCCGTGCAAGCGTCGGACCTCCCGGAAAAGCAGATCGATTTCGCCGCCCGTGCGCTCGGGATTCTGCTGATTCTTTCGCTCACCTTCATGGGTATGCGCCTGGCGCGCGAATTGGTGCGCTCCTACGGAGGCCACCTCGCCGGCGCGGCTCCGGTCACCACCCTGACCCAGACTCTGGCCCAGGCCGCGGTCCTGATCCTCGGAATCCTGGTGCTGTTCGGCGACAAGCTGCAGCGGATTACGCCTATTCTGACGGCTTTGGGCGTCGGCGGTCTGGCCGTGGCCCTGGCTCTCCAGGACACGCTCTCCAACCTGTTCGCCGGATTCTATGTCGCCGTGGCCGGGCAGATTCGCCTGGGCGACTATATTAAGCTGAACACCGGCGAGGAGGGCTACGTGAACGACATCGGCTGGCGCAGCACCACCATTCGCGCTCTCGGCAACAACCTGGTGATCGTTCCCAATGCCAAGCTGGCCCAGGCCATTGTGACCAACTTCTGCCTGCCCGAAAAGCGCATGGCGGCGTCGGTCCAGGTGGGGGTGAGCTACCAATCCGATCCGGACCGCGTGGAGCGAGTCCTGCTGGACATCGCGGCGCAGGCGGCGCGCGAAACGCCGGGCATGTTGGCGGAGCCGGCCCCGTCGGTCGCATTCGACCCAGGCTTCGGGGAGTCCGCGCTCGGTTTCACCCTCAATTACCAGGTAGCCGAGTTCGCCAGCCAATTCGCCGTTCGCCACGAACTGCGCAAACGCATCTTCCGCCGCCTCCGTGAGGAAGGTATTCAAATGCCGTTCCCCACCCGCACCATTCTTTTCGACGGCCCGTCTCCGGCCGAACCGCGCCCGCCCGCGCCCGCCCGGCCATAGCGGCGTATTTTGGGCCGTTTCGCCTTTTTTCGGCGTTTTTCGCCCGGGCGCTTGCCAAGCGTGTCATGGTTTGTTAATCTAGCATCAGTCAGCCGAAAGCAAGGCCGAAGTTCTGGCCGTAATAAGCAAAAACCTCCGGCGTCATTTCCTTGAGTGGAGACCGCGCTGGAATGCTGGCGCAAGTTTCGAGGCCTGCCGTTGGCTTCCTTATACGATATGGGGGAGCGGGCGCGCGCGGATCTTTGACAATCCGGTTGGATGCAGTAAGGAAGAAGTTCGTCAGTTTTCCGAGTAAAGCTGG
>Ga0181520_10005227_pt1 | contig 20888 bp, 15 predicted proteins | sample PEATcosm2014_Bin_29_FD_132451 | JGI IMG/M metagenome (GOLD analysis project Ga0181520, IMG submission 132451) | Peatland microbial communities from MTU Mesocosm Facility, Houghton, MI, USA - PEATcosm2014_Bin02_30_metaG | ecosystem: Environmental > Terrestrial > Soil > Wetlands > Peat | place... | reverse complement strand
GGATCAGCTGGTCGAGCGTGCCAAGACGGACGCCGACGCTTTCGGGGAGTTGTACGACCACTACTTCGGTCAGATCTACCGCTTCGCGTACAGCCGGACGCGAGATCAGGACGCCGCTGAGGAAGTCACCCAGGAGGTCTTCATGAAGGCACTCCGGGCGATGCCGCGCTACCGAGCCTCCGGGCATCCGTTCAGCTCGTGGCTGTACCAGATCAGCGCCAATGCCATCGCCGATCACTTCCGCCAGCGGCGGCCACAGGCGAGCCTCGACGGGGCCGTCGAGATCGTCGACCCGACGCGCCCGGTGGCCGAGAGGGTGGTCGAGTCGGCGGAGGCCGCTCGTGTGTGGGCGGCGATCGACGGTCTCCCGGAGCAGCAGCGCACCGCCATGACCCTGAAGTTGGGAGAGGACCTCAAGCTGGCTCAGATCGGCGAGATCATGGGCAAGAGCGAGGGCGCCGTGAAACTGCTGGTCCACCGCGGCATGATCGGCGTGCGACTGCGGCTGGGCGTGACCGCGGTGGCCGGAGAGGAGCTGTGAGCGAGCGCCGCGACCGCTTCGACCCCGAGCTCTCCGAGCTCTTCGGCGAGGAGCCGGATCTGCTCCGGCTCGCTCAGACGGTCCGGGAGAGCCGGCCAGACCCGGTCCTCGATCCCCGGTTCCCGCCCATCCTCCGCGCCCGGCTGATGGCTGAGGCGCACACCCGCCTGGCCCCCCGGACCAGCGTCCGAACCGCGCGCGTCCCGCGCCGCCTGGCGCTGTTTGGCAGCTTCGCAGCCGCGGCGGCCCTGGCCGCGGGTCTCGTCGTCACGCTGACAGGTGGCCCACCGCCATCGGGCGGCCTGGCCGTCGTCGCCTCCAACGTGAGCCAGAAGCGGGCGGTCGACCCTCACCAGGCCATCACCCTCAGCTTCAACAAGCCGCTCAGCGAGCACAACGAGGATGCGGTCGTGGCCGCCGTCAAGATCGAGCCGGCCACCGATCTCACGGTGGCGTGGCAGGACGCGGAGACCCTGGTGCTCACGCCCACCCACCCCCTCGCCGCCGACACCGACTATCAGGTGACGATCCCCAAGACTGCGGTCCAGGGTGCGAGCGGCCAGACGCTCAGCTCCACCGTGACCATCGACTTCGGCACCGAGGCGGTGGCCGCGCCAGGGCCGGCGGCGTCACCCGTGCCGGCGCTCGAGCCCGCCGTGGTCGGCCCGGCGCAGGACGATGGGCTGGCCTTCTGGGGCCCGGATGACGCTCCCGGGGTGACCGATCCCACCACCGAGCAGCCGGTGCCCAGCCCGCCGGCCAGTGCTTCGTCCGCGCCCCCCGGCACCACGTCTCCCGGGCCGTCCCCCATCCCCGGCACGGGGACGGGGACCGTGACCGCCACTGCGACGCCGTCGGCCGGCGCGGGCGGCACCCCGGCGCCGGTGCCGGTCGAGGGGTCGGTCTACTACCCCACTGACCAATCGCCGGTGACGCTCAGCGACCAGCCGTCCACCGCGGTGGCGGTGTCGTCCGCCGGGTATGTCGCCCTCGCCGTCACCCGGCCCGACGGCACCAGCGCGATCGTCGTCCCCGATGGCAGCGTGGCGAACCAGGTCTGGCCCTCGGGCTCCACAGGCGGTGCCCCGGTGACCGCGCTTGCCTGGGATGGCAGCAACCGGATCGTCTTCGTGACCCCGCAGGGGATCTACGCGGTGGACCTCGATGGCGAGTGGTATCAGCTCTACGCGTTTCCAGCCGGAGGTACGGCGTCCGGGGTGGTGCTCGGAGGCAACGGAGAGGAGGCCTTTCTTCCCGCCGCGGATGCAGCCGGCCAGGCGGGCCCGGGGACGCCGGCATCCGCTTCCCCCACGGCCACCCCCAGCGCAGCCGCGCCGACGTCGGCCTCGCCCTCCCCCACCGGCGCCGCCTCCCCGCTCGCCTCCTCGCCCACCGCGTCACCGGCGGCCACCTTCCTGCCGACCACGGTGGACGGCTGGCTGGTCGCGCTCCCCACCGAGGTCGGGCAGCTGCCGGCGCCGACCCAGCTGCCGGGGAGCGCCAGTGGGCTGGTGACCTTCAGCGGCGCCGGAGATGAGGTGGCGTGGGTCGACGTGAGCGGGAGCACGGCCACCGTTCTCGAGGCGCCGGTCAGCGACCCGACCGCGATCACACCGATCAGCGGCGCCCCCACCGAGGGGGTCGAGGGGCTGGCTCTGGACGCCCACGGGGCCACCCTCGCGTACGCCCTCGACCCGGGAGGGATAGAGGTCGAGACGGCGAGCGGAACTGTGCTGGGCACAACGCCGGACGAGGTCAGCTCGATGGCCTTCTCCACCGACGGTACCCAGCTCGCCTTCGTGGCGGCCGGGAGTCTCGACGTCGCCCAGGTCCAGACCGCCTCGACGCCGCCCGGGCCCACCTCCCTCTGCGAGGACGCAGGCCAGGTGCTGACCCAGTTCGTGGGCGATCAGGTCGCCCACGACCAGACCGGACTGGACATCCTGAGCGCTCCGGGAGCCCCACCGGCCGTCATCCTGACGCCCGGATCGGTCGATCGCGGATACGTCATCAGCTCCAGCTGCACGGCGGCGAGCGCGACCGGCGGGCCGGCCCTCACCGCCTCCGCACGGCTCATCGTGGATCCGACCCCCGCCTCTCCCGGCCAGATCAGCGACGAGACCGTCGTGCTCGGAGAGAGCGACGGCGGGTGGCTGATGACGGGTCTCACGGTGCCCCCTCTCCGCACCCAGGGCGGCGGGCCGCACGTCCTCAGCATCAGCGTGACACCGCCGATCGCAGGCTCGGTCAGCCCGGAGACTGTGGTGACCGTCGGCTTCGACTCCGACCTCGACGCGTCGAGCGTGAGTGCCGCCTCACTCTGGCTGGAGACGGCCGACGGACAGACGATCGCCCTGGTGAGCCCGGCCGCCTACGACCCCGACACGCGTGAGGCGACCCTCCTCGTTTCCGGTGCTCTTCCCGCCGGAACCAGTGTCGTCGTCGGCACCTCGATCACCGACATCGACGGCGGCAACCCCCCGGCCACGGTCAGCTACCCGGTCGGCAGCTAGCTGCCGGACACCACCAGGGCTGCCCCGATGGCTGCCACATGGGCGGGGTCGCGCAGGAGCCGGTCGTACCGCTGCCTGCGCGCCTCCCACGCATCGGCCGCCGGCACCAGCTCGGGGTGGTCCTCGATGAAGTGCGTGGTGTACGTGCCCGCTCGGAAGTCGGGGGAGTCGAGGATGGCGAGGTGGAAGGCGATGTTGGTCCGGATGCCCGTGATCGCGTACTCGATCAGGGCCCGGCGCATCCTGCCGATGGCCAGCTCCCGCGTGGGGCCCCAGACGATGAGCTTGGCAATCATCGGGTCGTAGCTGGGTGAGACCATCCCGGGACCGGCGAGCGCCGAGTCCACTCGGACCCCGGGACCGGAGGGCTCGTGGTAGCCGGTGACCCTCCCCGGCGAGGGCATGAAGCCGTTGCGGTGGTCCTCTGCATTGATCCGGCATTCGATGGCGTGACCCCGGGCCACCAGCTCCTCCTGGCGCAGCTGGAGGTGCTCGCCCGCCGCGATCCTCAGCTGCTCGGCGACCAGGTCCACGGAGTACACGGCCTCGGTGACGGGATGCTCGACCTGCAACCGCGTGTTCATCTCGAGGAAGAAGAAGTCCCCCTTGGAGTAGATCAGCTCCACCGTGCCGGCGTTCACGTAGCCGACCGCGCGGGCCGCGGTGACGGCGACCTGGCCCATCCGCTCTCGGGTCTCCGCGTCGATGACCACCGAGGGGGACTCCTCGAGGATCTTCTGGTGCCGGCGCTGGATCGTGCACTCGCGCTCTCCGAGATGGATGACCCGTCCGTGGGCATCGGCGAGCACCTGGATCTCGATGTGGCGGGGCTCCTCGACGTAGCGTTCGAGGAAGACGGTGGCGTTGCCGAACGCGCGCTCCGCGGTGGAGCGGGCCGCTTCCAGAGCGCTCCCGAGCTCCGCGGGATCACGGGCCACCCGCATCCCGATGCCGCCGCCACCGGCGGAGGCCTTGATCAGCACCGGGTAACCGATCTGGGCCGCCACCGTCTGCGCCTCCTGGGGGTCGGCGATCGCCCCACTGCCGGGGACGACCGGCACTCCCGAGGCCAGCATCCGCTCGCGCGCCGGCACCTTCTCGCCCATTGCGGCCATCGCCTCGGGAGGGGGGCCGATGAAGACGATGCCGGCGGCGGCGCAGGCCCGGGCAAACGCCTGGTTCTCGCTGAGGAAGCCATAGCCGGGATGAATCGCCTCGGCTCCGGTGGACCTCGCGGCCGCCAGGATCCTCTCGATGTCGAGATACGACTGGGAGGCGGCGGCGGGCCCGATCTCGACCGCCTCGTCGGCGAGGATGGTGAAGGGAGCGCCGCGGTCGGCCTCGCTGTGGACCGCGACGGAGGCGATGCCGAGGTCGCGACAGGCCCGGATCACCCGGAGGGCGATCTCGCCCCGATTGGCCATCAGCACCTTGGAGAACACCGCTCCATGGTGCCATCCGGAACGATGGGGCCGGGCCGCGCGGCGAGGAGGGCCGGGAACCGGGCGCGGGCCGACCCGGGTGCGATCATGGGGGCGAGCCGGAGTTCGAGAAGGAGGCCGCACGATGCCGCGAGACAGAGACGAGGCGTGGCAGGAGGTGGGTCGCCACGCGGCCGAGCTCGGCTCCCGGCTCCGGGAGCATTACCGGGCCCAGCAGGGCGCCAACACCGCGCGACCGCCCATCGAGACCGCCCTGGAGGCGATGAGCCGCCAGGCGAGGATTGCCCTGGAGGCGATGGCGCAGGCGCTCCGGGATCAGGAGGTTCGGGAGGAGGCGCTCAGGACCTCGCGAGCCGTGGCCGATGCGGTCGAGGTGTCCGTGGCCAGCCTCGGCGGGGAGGTCAAGCAGGCGCGCCGGCGAGCGCCCAAGAAGCGCAACAGGTAGTCACGGTAAGCCCCAGGCGGGCTAGATCCACGAGCCCAGCGCGTAGGATCGGCCTTGATGCAGTACCGGCGACCCTCGCCAAGGCTGTGGCTGGCCCGCCAGACGGTGATCGCATTGACGAGCCTCGTCCTGCTGGCGATCCTCGGAGTGTCGGGCGGGCTCATCGGGGGTCTTCCCGGAGGCCTGGTCGGGATCGGAGCGAGCCTGGCCCTCGCCGTCACCTCCTGGTTCCTCGAGCGGGGCCGGTACCGCTCCTGGGGGTATCTCGAGCGGGACGCTGACCTGGTGGTCCGCCGCGGCCTGCTCTTCCACCGGCTGACCGTGGTCCCGTTCGGGCGGATGCAGTTCGTGGACGTCACGGCGGGTCCGGTCGACCGCCTCTTCGACCTGGCCACCGTTCAGCTTCACACGGCGGCCGCGGCCACCGACGCGCGCATCCCCGGCCTGCGCAGCAGCGACGCCGCCCAGCTTCGCGACCGGCTGGCGACCCTCGGCGAGGCCCGGGCCTCGGGCCTCTGATGCCACCGGGCAGCTCCCAGGCCCCGGCCCTGGCCGGCACCTGGTGCCGGCTTCATCCCCTCTCCCCGGTCGTGCGGATCGGGGTCACCGTGGGCGCCGCCCTGGTGGCGGGTCTCTCCTGGGTCTCCGGCGATCACAGCGCGTCCGGCCGGACCGTGGACACGCTGGTGATCGGAGGCTTGGCGCTGCTGGGCGTGGTGGCCGCTGTGATCTCGTGGCTGGTCACGCGCTGGCGGGTCGTCGGTGATGAGCTCCAGATCGACACCGGCCTGGTGTACCGCCAGTCGCTGCGCTTCCCCCTCCGCCGCATCCAGGCGGTGGACGTGGTCGCGCCGCTCACCGCCCGCGTCTTTGGTCTCGCCGAGGTGCGGGTGGTCTCGGCCGGCACCGGCCACCATCAGCACGGACGCCTCGCCTACCTGAGCAACCAGGACGCCGCCGCCGTGAGAGCACAGCTGCTGGCGCTGGCGCACGGGCTCGCGGCCGAGACCCCGGAGCCGCCCGCGCTCCCCCTCTTCCGCGTTGACAACGGGCGCCTGATCGCGGCGAGCCTGCTCCGGGGAGCCTGGGTGCTGGTGCTGGTGCTCGTCGCCGTGGGAGTGACCCTGGCCGCTCTCGATCCGGCTGCCGCCGGCGGCGCGGCTGGGCAGAGCGGGTCGGATGCCGCGACCTCACTGATCAGCGGAGCTCTGACCGGCCTGCTTGCCCTCGGGCTGGACGCGGCCCGCTCCGTGAACGGTGACTTCGACTTCACGATCGGCCAGGCTCCCGACGGCCTGCGGCTTCATCGCGGCCTCCTCCAGAAGCGCCACGAGACCATCCCGTACGGCCGCATCCAGGCGGTGCGGCTGATCCAGCCGCTGCTCTGGAGGCCCTTCGGCTGGGCCCGGGTGGAGCTGGATGTCGCCCGCCAGCCGGAGGGCCGTCGCCAGGGGGAGGCGCGCCAGCTGGCCCACCTCCTCGCCCCGGTGGCCACCCTGGACCAGGCACGGTGGCTGGTCGCCCAGGTCGCGCCCGGCGCGCCCGCCACCCTCTCCCGCTCCGGCGCTCCGCCGCGGCGGGCGTGGTTCCGGGCTCCCTTCTCGTATCACTACCTCTCCACCTGGCACGACGACCGCTGGCTGGTGACCCAGACCGGACGGGTGCGCCCGGCGACGGTGATCGTGCCGCTGGAGAAGGTCCAGAGCATCCGGCTGAGCAGCGGCCCGCTGCTGCGGTCCCTCCACCTCGCCGACCTCCGGATCGACACCGCCGGGCGGCGGTGGGTGGCAGCCGCTCTCTGCCGGGACGCGGACGAGGCGACCGCGCTCGTCGGCCGGCTCGGAGATCTGGCGTGGAAAGCCCGACGGGTCAGTTGGTGACGGTCACCGGGGTGCCGAGCGGGGTCCAGGTGTACAGCCACTGCATGACGACGGTGGGGAAGTGGATGCAACCGTGGCTCGCCCAGTCCTGGGCGACGTCGTTCTCGCTGCCGGGACCGAAGGCGTTCTGGTTCTCCCAGTAGGCGTCGTGGAGGAAGTAGCCGTCCGCAAACTCCAGCACCCACTGCACCGTGGTGGTCGGATACCAGTCAGGTGAGCCGGGCGGCCAGGGCGAGACCATCGTGAACGGCGAGGTCTTGTAGAAGACAGAGAAGCTCCCCGTCGGGGTGCGCAGACCCGGGCGGCCGGTGGTGACGGGGCTGGCGCTGACCACACAGCCGTTGTCGTAGAAGACGGCCTCCTGGAGGCTGAGACTGATGGTGATCGCCTTTCCTGACCCGGTGGCGTAGCCGCACTGGTTGGCGGCGAGCTCCGCGAGGAGAGCGTTCTGGAGGCCGGTCACCTGCACCTGCAGTGCGCTCATCTGGTCGTAGGTGGTGTCGCCGAGGAATGCCTGGTCCACGTCCTGGTACTGGGCCTGGAGGCTCGCCGAGTTGGGCGTGTCCTCCGCTGACGCCTGGTCGGCGAGCAGCATCAGCGGCCTCATCTCGCCGTCCAGCTGGTCGTTGATCGAGACGAGCTGGTCGAACTGCTCGAGGGCCGTGTAGAGGAGCCCGGCGGTCTGGGTCGTGTCGGCGCCACTGGATTCCTCGCCCTGGAGCTGCGCAGCCAGATCGGAGATGTCACCCGGGTCGAGGTCGTCGTTGCCCGCCTCGGTGATGGCGGTGGCGGCCCGGGGGATGAGCGCCGAGGCGCCACCGGCGCCGGCGACGTCGGTCTCGATCTCAGCCTGCTGCTGGGCCGTCACCACCTCGGTGCGCACGGTGTCGAGCTGGCTCTGCCAGGCGGCGGCCAGGGAGGCGAGCTGGTCGGGCGTGGCCGCCGCCTTCAGTTGCGCCGGCCACCCCTGGCCGGCCGCGATCTCTGCCGCGGTCATGAAACCGCGACCCTCGGTCACCTCGGCCTGCCAATCGGTCAGCACCAGCTGAGCCTTGTTCTGCTGGACGTCGATCGCCGAGGCATAGGCGGAGTTGGTGGCGTCGGTCAGCGACGCGAGCAATGACTGGCCGTCGCTCGTCCACCACACCGGGGCCCACCACTCGTCCTCCGGCCGCTGCGCACGCAGGCGGTTCTGGAGGGGCGTGATGCTCGCAGCGGGCACGCCGGCGGCGAGGTCATGGGCCCACGTCCGCTGCAGGGTCGCCGCCTGGGCGTCGAAGTTGCTCCTGCGCTGTGCTCCGGCCCAGCCGACGCTGAGCGCTCCCGCGATCAGGCAGGCGACGAGGGCGAGGGCGGCAAGGCGGACGGCGCGCTTGGGGGTCATCAGCTCTTGGGGATGAACGTCCAGGTCGCTTTTGACGTTACGCCACCCGCCCGCCCGGAGTCCCGCGGCGATGCGCCGGCGCGCGGGCGGGCACGGCTCTCTCCCCGCCCCACCGTCACTCGATGTCCGCGATCGGGGTCCTGGGGCCGACGACGTCACCCTCCCGCACGTGGACCGCGGCCACGGTTCCCGTCCGATGGGCGACGATGTCGTTCTGCATCTTCATGGCCTCGAGGACGGCGACCACGTCCCCGATCTGGACCCTGTCCCCCGGCTTCACCGCCACCTTGAGGATGAGGCCCTGCATCGGAGCGGTGATGGTGCCGGCGCTGGTCCGCGGCGCAGCCGCCGGCGTCGCCGGCGCGGGCACGGTGAGGGACGTTGCCGGTCCGGCGCCGAAGACGCGCACATCGTAGGTCTGGCCGTCGACCTCGACACGCAGCTCGCGGACCTCGAGTCCGAGGTCCCCGGAGGCGGAGCTCGGCGCGCCCGCCTCCTCCTCCGCTCCCGCCGCGCCCTCGGTGTCCGCAGCTCCGGCGGAGGAGCCTCCCGGTTCGTCAGCCAGGCGCTCCGCCACAGCCTCGCCCCGCACGAAGGCGAGGAAGTCCGCGCCGAAGATGGCGTGGGTGACGAGAGCCTCGGGATCACTCCGGACCCCCTCCCGGGCCAGATCGCGAGCCGCCCCCGGAAGCCCCGGCTCCAGGAGATCAGCCGGACGGCAGGTGATCGGTTCCTCACGCCCGTTCACGAGCTCGCGGACGTCGGGGTCGATGGGCTCCGGCGGGGTGCCGAAGAAACCGAGGCAGTAGTCCTTGATCTCCTGGCTGATGGTGGCGTAGCGGTCGCCCTCGAAGACGTTGTACACGGCCTGGGTGGTGATGACCTCGGGAAGGGGGGTCACCGGCGGGGGATTGCCGAGCTCCCGGCGGACCCGGGAGATCTCCGCCTCCACGTCGGGCAGGCGGTCGAGTGCGTCACGCTCGCGCAGCTCGGCGAGCCCGGGGCCCATCGCTGACACGGGGAGCAGTCCCCACAGCGCCGAGCCATCGAAGCGGAAGAGCGCCGGGTCGACCGAGTCCGCGTAGAGAGGCGCCACCTCGTCCAGGAAGTGGGCGACTCGGATGACCGGTCCCATCTCGATCCCGGTGTCGTCCTCGGTGTCTGCGAGCCCGGCGATCACCGCCTCGGCGGGAGGGGAGGCGGCTCCGCCGCCCAGCGGGGAGACCGACACGTCCGCTCGGCTGGCCCCGGCCCGGTGGGCGGCCTGGTAGGCGAGCACCGCCTGTCCGGTCTGGGCGCAGAAGCTCACCACCACGGGCAGACCGGCTGCCTCGCCGACCGCGGAGACCAGGGCCGAGGCCCGGGCGGCCCCGGCCGCCCCCAGTGGATCGTGGAGGCAGATCGCGTCGCAGCCGAGCCCGGCCAGGCCGCGGGCCACCGCGGCCAGGGACGGGATGGGGGCGTCGGAGCAGACCACCACGCCCTCGACGAGGGCGCCGGCCACCTTGGCGGCGCGGACGGCGGTGGTCAGATTGGCCACGTCGTTGAGCGGATCGAGGAGCCGGAAGATGCCGATCCCGGCCTGGGCCGCGAGCCGGACGAAGGCTTCGACGACATCGTCGGGAAGGTGGCGGTGGGCGACCAGCATCTGCCCGCTCAGGGTGGCCATCAGCGGCGTCCGCGGGGCGGCGTCGGACAGCGCCCGGAGCCGCTCGAAGGGATCCTCACCGAGAAACCTGAGCTGGGCCTCGAAGGTGGCGCCGCCGAAGACCTCGAGGGCGGAGAAGCCGCAGGCGTCGAGGAGCTCAGCCGCCCGGACCGCGTGACGCTGCCGGAGGCGGCTCAGCATCAGCGCCTGCTGCCCATAGCGAAGCGAGGTCTCGACGAGCTCCAGGCGCGGCATGACCGAGCGATTGTATGGGGGATGATGCTGGGCGGAGATTGGCGCCAGACCACGGTTCCCGACCTCAGATGACTTTCACGGACGCTGGCGAGATCCAACGGGCCGATCAACTGGTCGTGTACGAGCACGGCTGGCAATCGTGGAGCCCGACCGCGACCTACCCGGCGGCGTCGACCTCACCCCGCCCCGCCGACCGGGCCGGGCAGGTCATGGGATACCGCCCGGACAAGCGGCTTCCCGAGGAGGGCTTTCAGGGCGAGGGGCTGCTCGCGGTCGCACCGACGCGGGGCGGGCCGGTGCGGATCTGGTCCGCGTCCGACCCCACGCGAGAGGTGGCGTCGATCCGCGCCCGGAGCGTGGACGGCCGGCTGGTGGTCTCCGCCGACGGTCCGGTCACGGAGGTGGCGGTGGACGCCCCCGGACTGGACGCGGCCCTGGCGGCCTGGGCGGACGGCGCAGCCCGAGCTTGCGGCGCCGGTCCCGTGGGCTCGATCCCCGCGGTCTGGTGCAGCTGGTACCAGTACTTCGGCGGCGTGACCGCCGCTGCCGTGACGGAGAACCTGGGGCAGGCTCGGCGCCTCGATCTGCCGATCGGCGTGTTCCAGCTCGACGACGGCTTCTCCGGCGACGTCGGCGACTGGCTGAGCACCTCGGACCGCTTCGGCCGGCCGCTCGACAGCGTCGCCGGCGAGATCCGGGCGGAGGGCCACCGGGCCGGAATCTGGACGGCGCCACTTCTGGTCGGTGAGCGCAGCCGCATCCGTGCCGCGCATCCGGGCTGGCTGGTCGGTGGAGCCGACGCCGGCCGGAATTGGGGGCAGCACCTGCACGTGCTCGACGTCACGCATCCCGACGCCGCCGAACACCTGGCGACGGTCTTCCGGCGCCTCTCCGCCTGGGGGTTCGACTACTTCAAGCTCGACTTTCTCTATGCGGGCGCGCTGCCGGGACGGCGCCGCCAGGACGCATCGGCGATCGGCGCATACCGGGAGGCGCTCCGGCTCATCCGCGCGGCGACCGGCCCGGGGGCGACCCTGCTGGGATGTGGCGCCCCCATCCTCCCCAGTCTCGGACTGGTCGACGCCATGCGCGTCGGTCCCGACATCGCGATCCACCACGAGCCGCTGCGGTCGGGCGATCTCAGCGCGCCGTCCGGGAGAGGGGCGGCGATGACGGTGCGTGCCCGTGCCTTCCAGCACGGCCGTTTCTGGGTCAACGACCCCGACTGCCTGATCGCCCGTGCGGAGATGGAGGGGCGTGAGGAATGGGCCGAGGTGGTGGAGCGCTGGGGCGGCCTGCGGGCATCGGGTGACCGCCTCGCCACCCTGGACGCATGGGGGCTGGAGACCACCCGCCGGCTGCTCACCCCCTCGTCACCGCGCCCCCTGGTGCCCACCTCGGACAGCGGTCACGAGCCGGTGCGTGGTCGCGAGGCTCAGGCCTCCGCCGACCCGCCGCCGGAGACGTCGAAGCCCTCGGGGAGCCGCACCCGGCCGCTCATCTCCTGACGCCGGGCGCGCACCGCCGAGGCGACGCCGGGGTCGCTCAGGGCGAGGATGCGGGCGGCCAGGTGCCCGGCGTTGCGCGCGCCCATCTCGCCGACCGCCACGGTGGCGACCGGGACTCCCGGCGGCATCTGCACGATGCTGAGGAGCGCGTCGAATCCCGACAGCGGGGTGCCTGCCAGGGGCACGCCGATGACCGGCAGCGGGGTCAATGCCGCGAGCACCCCGGGCAGGTGCGCGGCCGCCCCCGCCCCGGCCACGAGCACGCGCAGCCCGCGGGACTCGGCCTGCGAGGCGTAGGAGCGGACCACCTCCGGGGCGCGGTGCGCCGACATCACCGCGATCTCCCACCCGATCCCGTACTCGTCGAGGACCTCGCCGCAGAGCCGCATGGCGGGAAGATCGGACTCGCTGCCCATCAGGATGCCGACACGCGGACTGCTCATCGCCTCGCTCCCGCGGGGATGGTCGCGATGTCCGAGCGCGACCACATCCCCGCGAAGTGGACACGCTCGAGATTCTGGTACGCGTGACGCCTGGCCGATGCGACGTCGGCGCCCTGGCCGACGATCCCGAGCACCCGCCCCCCTGCCGTCACCAGCCGTCCGCGCTCGTCCCGGGTGGTGCCCGCATGGAAGCAGAGGGCATCGCCGTCGAGGTCGCTGAGGCCCGTGATCAGGTCGTCGGTGCGGGGCGCCCCCGGGTATCCCTGCGCCGCGGCCACGACCACCACCGCCGCCCCGGCAGGGGGCGCGGCCGCCGAACCGACGAGCTCCCCGCGCGCTGCCGCGAGGAGGAGGTCGAGGAAGCCCGGCCCTGCCAGGGGGACGACCACCTGGGTCTCGGGGTCGCCGAACCGGGCGTTGAACTCGAGAACGCGGAAGCCGTCGGCGCTCACCATCAAGCCCACGTAGAGGCAGCCGACGAAGGGTGTCCCCGCCTCCGCGAGGGCGGCCAGGGTGGGCTCGACGACCCGTGCCGCCACCGCTCCGAGAGGAGGGCAACCGTCGGTGGCGGGGGCGTACGCGCCCATCCCGCCGGTGTTGGGCCCGTGGTCGGCGTCGTTTGCACGTTTGTAGTCGCGTGCCGGCGCGAGCAGCTGGTACCGGAGGCCGTCGCAGACCGCAAAGACCGAGACCTCGGTGCCGCTCAGCCGCTCCTCGATGACGACCGCGTTGCCGGCGTCCCCGAAGCGCCGCTCGTTGAGGCAGGCGGCCAGTGCGGCGAAGGCGTCCTCGCGGGTGTCGCAGACCGCCACCCCCTTGCCCGCGGCGAGCCCGTCCGCCTTGACCACGCAGCGCCCGCCCAGCTCGAGGACGAAATCGAAGAGATCGCTTCTGCTCTCGCGGGTCCCGGACCTCCAGGCAGCGGTGGGGACGCCCGCCCGGTCCATCACCCGCTTGGCGTGGGTCTTGCTCCACTCGATCTTGGCGGCCGCCGCCGAGGGGCCGAACACGGTGACCCCGGCATCGCGGCAGGCGTCGGAGACGCCCGCGGCCAGGGCCGCATCGGGGCCGACCACGACCAGGTCCACCTCGGCCTCCCGGGCCAGGCGGGCCACGCCGGGCGCGTCGGTGACGGAGAGGGGGACGTTGGTCGCGATCCTGCCCGTCCCGCCGTTGCCCGGCGCGCAGATGATCTCCGGGCCCGACTCGTGCCGCGCGCAGGCCCAGGCGAGAGCGTGCTCACGACCCCCGGACCCGATCACCAGAACCCGCATCGACTGGGATTGTCGCGGATCGGGGGACGGTCGGGCCGCGCTGGGAGGGCCGACCAGTGCATCTGCCCCAGGAGTTTTGGGTGCACCTGAGTCTGGCGGCCCGGTCTCCCGCCACCTACGCTGATCCGTGTTGATCAGTACACCCCGAGGAGGACCGACCGTGAGGTCTCTGCAGAGTCGCTGGCTCACCGCACTGGCAACCGTCCCCTCGGTCCTCGTCACCCTTGCCCTGGTCGGACCGACGTCGGTGCAGGCTGCGGCTGCCGGCACGGGGTCGGTCTCCACGAGCGGCCTCGACTCGTCGGAGAGGTTCGAGCTGGGCGTCGCCCTGGTCGCCCTCGGGATCCTCATCCTCGCCGTCACCATCGTGCGCGTGCGCATCCAGAACCGTCAGCGGCGGACACCGGCGCTCGTGGGGTCCTCGTGGCGCAAGGTCACCGACACCTGGGGCTATGCGGCAGCACCGTCCTCCCGGACCCCGGTCCAGCGCACCTCCGTCCGCTCCAACTGGTAGGGAGCGGGCTACTCCCACTCGATGGTGGAGGGTGGCTTGCTGCTGATGTCGTAGACCACCCGGTTGACCCCGGCGACCTCGTTGACGATGCGCCGGCTCATCAGTCCCAGCACCTCATAGGGGACCCGAGCCCAGTCGGCGGTCATGGCGTCGTCGGACTCGACGATGCGGATGGCGACGACGTTGGCATAGGTCCGCCCGTCTCCCATCACCCCCACCGAGGAGATCGGGGTGAGGATGGCGAAGGACTGCCACACCTTCCGGTAGAGCCCGCTGCGCTTGATCTCGTCGATGACGATCCAATCAGCCGCCCGCAGCACCTCCAGCCGCTCCCGCGTCACCTCTCCGATCACTCTGATCGCCAGGCCAGGCCCCGGGAAGGGCTGGCGCCAGACCATGTCCTCAGGGAGCCCCAGCTCGAGGCCGACCCGGCGGACCTCGTCCTTGAAGAGGTATCGGAGTGGCTCGACCAGCTGGAACCGGAGGTCGGCCGGCAGGCCGCCCACGTTGTGGTGGGTCTTGATGGTGCGAGCGTTGGGGGTGTCATGGGAGGTGGACTCGATCACGTCCGGATAGAGGGTGCCCTGGGCGAGGAAGTCGATGTCGCCCAGCCGCCGAGCCTCGGTCTCGAACACCTCGATGAAGGTGCGCCCGATGCGACGTCGCTTCTCCTCCGGGTCGGTGACCCCCGCGAGGGCGGCGAGAAAGCGGTCGGTGGCGTCCACGTGGACGAGGTTGATGTGGCGCTGGTGGGACATCACCTCGACCACCCGCCGGCCCTCGTCCCGCCGGAGCAGGCCGTTGTCCACGAAGACACAGGTGAGCTGGTCGCCGACGGCCCGGTGCACCAGCGTGGCCGCCACCGCCGAGTCGACCCCACCGGAGAGCGCGCAGAGGATGCGGCCGCCGCCCACCCGGGAGCGGATGTCGGCGATCGCCCTCTGGACGAAGGCGGCGGGCTCCCAGGTCAGCGAGCAGGCGCAGACGCGGGTCAGGAAGTTGGCCAGGAGCTGCTTGCCCGCCGGGGTGTGGACGACCTCGGGGTGGAACTGGATGCCGAACCGACCGAGCGGGCCGGCGAATGCCGCGTAGGGAGAGTTCAGCGAGTGGGCTATGGGCCGGAAACCATCGGGGAGCCCGGTGATGATGTCGCCGTGGGACATCCACACCGCCGTCTCTGAGGGGATGCCCTCGAAGATCCCCGCTGGATCGTCGATGTCGAGCTGGGCCGCACCGTACTCGCGGCGGCTGGTCGGCTCCACCGCGCCCCCCAGGTCGTGGGCGAGGAGCTGCATCCCGTAGCAGATGCCGAGGATGGGGAGCCCGAGGTCGTAGATCGCCGGGTCGGGATGGGGGGCACCCTCCTCGTACACCGAGGCCGGGCCGCCGCTGAAGATGAGCCCTCGGGGGGCGCGGCGCCGGATCTCCTCGGCGCTGATGTTCCCGGGCACCAGCTCGGAGTAGACGCGGGCCTCGCGCACCCGCCGGGCGATGAGCTGCGCGTACTGGCTCCCGAAGTCGAGGACGAGGACGCCATCCTGCGCGGCCGGCTCCGGAGGCGTGGCGCCGGCCGCCGGCCTCAGGTCCGGGCTCGACGCCGGGCTCTGGGCCACGCCGGTGCCCATGCTCAGACCCCCATGCCGACGCGCTGCTCGCGCTGCTGCACCTTCCCCTCGGTCTTGATGGCGGGGGCCACCACCATCTCGGTCTCCTGGAAGTCCGCGATGGTGCGCGCGCCGCAGACGCCCATGGCGCTCTTCAGAGCCCCCACCAGGTTCATCGACCCGTCATCCACGTGAGCCGGTCCGAAGAGGATCTCTTCCAGCGAGCCCTTGACCCCGGTGCGGATGCGCGTCCCCCGGGGGAGGTTGGGGTCGGGGGTGGCCATCCCCCAGTGATTGCCCCGACCCGCGGCCTCCCGCGCCGAGGCGAACACCGAGCCGATCATCACAGCGTCCGCGCCCGATGCGAAGGCCTTGGTGACGTCCCCTCCCAGGCGCATCCCCCCGTCGGTGATGACCGCAACCCGCTCGCCGCTGCGACGGAGATGGTCGTCGCGTGCCGCCGCGCAATCGCTGGTCGCGGTGACCTGGGGCACCCCCACGCCGAGCACGGCGCGGGTGGTGCAGGCGGCGCCCGGACCGACGCCGACGAGCAGGCCCTTGATGCCGGTGTCCATCAGCTCGAGCGCCGTTGCGTAGTCGACACAGTTGCCGACCACGACCGGGATGCTGAGCTGAGAGGTCAGCTCGCGGAAGGAGAGCTGCTTGTGGCCACGGCTGATGTGGCGGGCGGTGAGCACCGTGCCCTGGACCACCACGCAATCGGCGCCGGCCTCCTGGACGATCCCGGCCCGGCGGGCTGCGTGGGCAGGGATGGTGGAGACGGCACAGGGGCCTCCCCCCTTCTTGATGTCCTCGATCCGCTGGCCGATCAGGCCGTCCTGGATCGGGGCCTGGTAGATCTTCTGGAGCAGGACGTTGACCTCGGCCGGAGCGGCGGCGGCGATCGCCGCGAGCACCTCCGACGGGTCCTCGTACCGGCACTGGACGCCGTCCAGGTTGAGGACGGCCAGCCCTCCGAGGCGGCCCATCTCGACGGCGAAGCCGACGTCCACCACCCCGTCCATCGCGGCCGCCAGGAAGGGGATGGCCAGCGCCATCCCATCGAGGCTGAGACCGACCTCGATCTCGTCGGGGTCGATGGTCACCCGTCCGGGGACGAGGGCCACCTCATCGAATCCGTAGGCTCGGCGGGCGCGCTTGGAGCGCCCCAGCTCAACCTCCATCTCGCCTCCCTCCGACCCCCCTTCCGGCCGGCCGCACGAGGTGCTCTCCCATCGCCGAATGGTACCAGAGGCCTCTCGACCCCCGCCCCCCATCTGGTGTCTTACCGCCGTGCATAGCACTACATCTGGTGCCGTGGTCACGCGGGGCCGGCACGCGGAGGGATCCGTGCCGGGACGGGGAGAGGCCGGCCTGGTCCGGTCGGGGGGTCAGGTGAGCAGAGCTCGGAGGATGGCGCTCGCCTCTGCGGTGCTCCGCGCCTTCTGCCGGAGCGACGCCGCCAGCACCCGCATCCAGGCCTCGAAGGTGACCTCCTCGGTCAGCCCGTTGAGGACCTGGACCTCGCGGCAGACCAGCCCCTCCCTGGTCATCTCGGCCTCGAGGATGTCGTCACCGACGCGCATGGTGATCCTCCGGATCGGCCGCCTGCGCGTGAAGAGGGACCCGTCACGCTCGATCTCGACGGCATCCGGAAGGGCCGAGGACAGCTTCCCGGCAAAGACCTGGAAGAACACTCGGATGTCGCGCGACTCCGCCCGCAGACTCGCCATGAGAGTGTCGATCTCATCGTTCAGCGGGGCCAGGTCAGACACGGCGCTTCGAGTATAGGGGGCGGTCGGGGGGCATCTGGACGCCCTCGCCCGCGGCGGAAGGGCAGATGTCAGGCGGCCGCGCCCGTCTCCGCGCGTGGGGGCTCCAGAGCGACGGAGAGCACGTCGTCCACCCGGCTCGCCAGGTGGAATTTCATCGCCGTGCGGACGCTCTCGGGCACGTCGTCGAGGTCCTTCTCATTGCGCCGGGGCAGGATCACCTCGGTGAGGCCCATGCGGTGAGCGGCCAGCACCTTCTGCTTGACCCCCCCGATGGGCAGCACCAGCCCCTGCAGGGTCACCTCGCCGGTCATCCCGACTGTGCTCCGCACCGGGCGTCCGGTGAGGAGGCTGACCATCGCAGTGGTCATGGTCACCCCGGCCGAGGGCCCGTCCTTGGGGACGGCTCCCTCAGGGACGTGGATGTGGAAGCCCTTGGCGGCAGCCTCGGCGCTGATCCCCAGCCGCTCGGCGTGGGAGCGGACATAGGAGAGCGCGATCTGCGCGGACTCCTTCATCACGTCCCCGAGCTGCCCGGTCAGGGTGAGGTTGCCATCCGAGCCGCTGGTGGCCGCCTCGACGAAGAGGACGTCGCCGCCCGCCCCGGTGACCGCCAGCCCGGTGGCCACCCCCGGCACCGCGGTCCGCTCCTCCACCTCGTTGTCGAACTTCGGCTTGCCCAGGTAATCCCTGATCTGGTCAGATCCGACCTTAACCGGCGTCTCCACGGCGCCGGTGGCGATCCGGGTGGCCAGCTTGCGGGTGATCCGCCCCAGCTCGCGCTCCAGGTTGCGGACGCCGGCCTCGCGGGTGTGATCGGTGACCACCTTGAGGATGGCATCGTCGCCGACCTCGATCTCCTCCGGCTTCAGCCCCGCCTGGGCGACCTGACGCGGGAGCAGGTGGTCGCGGGCGATCGCCAGCTTCTCCTGCTCGGTGTAGCCGTCGAGCCGGATCAGCTCCATCCGGTCGAGCAGCGGCGGGGGGATGGTCTCCGAGACGTTGGCGGTCGGGATGAAGAGCACCTCGGAGAGATCGAGGTCCACCTCCAGGTAGTGATCGCGGAAGGTGTTGTTCTGCGCGGGGTCGAGCACCTCGAGGAGCGCGGCCGAGGGGTCGCCGCGCCAGTCGGCGCCGACCTTGTCGATCTCGTCCAGCATGATCACCGGGTTCTTGGTGCCGGCCTCCTTGAGGGCGCGCACGATGCGGCCCGGCTGAGCACCCACGTAGGTGCGGCGGAAGCCGCGCACGTCGGCCTCGTCGCGGATGCCACCGAGGGACACCCGGGCGAACTTCCGCCCCAGGGCGCGCGCCACCGACTCCCCCAGCGAGGTCTTGCCCACGCCTGGAGGGCCGACCAGGGTGATGATCGCCCCCGAGCCCCGGCCCCCGATGACCTCCAGGCCGCGCTCCTTGCGCAGCTTGCGGACCGCGAGGAACTCGATGATCCGGTCCTTCACGTCCTCCAGCCCGGTGTGGTCGGCATCCAGCACCTCGCGAGCCGCCCCGAGGTCGAAGTTGTCGTCGGAGCGCACGTTCCAGGGGAGATCGAGCATCCAGTCCAGGTAGGTGCGGATCCAGCCGTGCTCGGGGCTCTGCGCACTGGTGCGCTCCAGCCGGTCGATCTCACGTTCGACCTCGGCCGCGACCTTCTCCGGCATCCCGGCGTCGGCGAGCCGCTTGCGATAGGTGGGGACCACGTCGTCGCCGCCCTCGCCGAGCTCCTTCTTGATGGCCTCGAGCTGCTGGCGGAGGATGAACTCGCGCTGGTTCTTCTGCATCCCCTCGGCCACCTCGGTGCGGATCCGGTCCTTGAGGTCGGCCTCACCGAGCGCCTCCTTGGTCCAGGCGATGACGAGCGTCAGCCGCTTCTCGACATCGAGCGTCTCCAGGATCTCGAGCTTCTGGGCCAGGGTGAAGTCGGGCGAGTACCCGGAGAGATCGGCCAGGTGCCCGGGGGCGCGGGCTTCGCGGAGGAACTGGATGGCACCGCTGGCTCCGCGGATCTCGAGCAGGCTCTCGACCAGCGCGCGATACTCGCGCGCCAGCTCGACCACTGCCTCGGAGGGATTCTCGTCGTCCGGAGCGGGATCGACCTGGACCCAGAGCGCTCCGCCGACGTCCGCCTGCCCGGCGCCGAGACGCGCGCGGTACTGCCCGGTGAGGATCGAGACCTCGGCTCCGGTGGGCAGCTTGCCCGATTCCTGCACGCGCGCGACCGTGCCGATGCTGCCGAACTTCCCCTCAATGCGCGGGACCAGCAGGACGAGGCGGTTGCCCTGGTTGGCCGCCTCGATCGCGGCACGCTGGGGCTCCCCCTGAACCGCGACGGTCACGGTCATGTGGGGCAGGACGACGACCTCGTCAAGAGGCAGGATGGGGAGAAGCTCGGCGCTGTGCTCGGTCATGGGGACATTTGTACCCGCCCACCGGGATTCCACACCTCCGCGACCGCGCCGCGGCCGATCGATGGCCCGGTCGCCCGCGCTCCCCTCATCAGGCGGTCCCTCAGTCCGGAACCAGGACGGCGGTCCCCCGGACCAGGCCGGTGCGGAGCAGCTCCAGCGCCCGGTCCGCCTGCGCCAGGGGGAGCACCTCGGTCTGCACCTCGATCCGTGCCTCTCCCGCCAGCGCCATGAACTCGGCGCCGTCCTCCCGCGTGAGATTGGCCACGGACCGCAGCGAGCGCTCCCCCCAGAGCAGCGAGTAAGGGAGTCGGGGGATGTCGCTCATATGGATGCCGGCGCAGACCACCGTGCCCCCGGGACGAACCGCCCGCAGCGCGAGGGGCACCAGCTCGCCGGCCGGCGCGAAGATGATCGCGGCGTCGAGGGGATCTGGAGCCGGGCCCGTGCTGTCCCCGGCCCACGTCGCCCCCACGCTGCGCGCGAACTCCTGGCCGCCGAGATCGCCGGCCCGGGTGAAGGCGTACACAGCGGTTCCGCGGTGGCGTGCCACCTGGGCGATGAGGTGCGCGGCGCTGCCGAAGCCGTACAGCCCGAGCCGCGACGCGTGGCCCGCCATCCGGAGCGCTCGGTAGCCGATGAGACCGCCGCAGAGGAGCGGCGCCGCCTCGACGTCCTCGTACAGGCCGGGCAGACGGAGGCAGAAGCGGGAGTCGGCGAGGGTGAGCTCGGCGAAACCGCCGTCGACGTCGCAGCCGGTGAAGCGCGCCGAGGGGCAGAGGTTCTCGCGGCCGGCGCGGCACATCTCACACGTCCCGCAGGCCGATGCCAGCCACGGCACGCCCACCCGCTCGCCCACCTGAAGCGCGGAGTCCGGGCCGGCCGACGCGACCCTGCCCACCACCTGGTGCCCGAGCACGATGGGGAGGTGGCCGCGATCCAGCTCACCGTCCACGACGTGGAGATCCGTGCGGCAGACTGCGCAGGCCGCGACGCGCAGGAGCACCTGGTGGCCGCGGGGCTCGGGCACCAGACGCAGCTCCTGGGCCAGGGGCGCGCCGCGCTGACGGAGAACCATCGCCCGGTAGGTGGAGGCGCGAACTTCCGGCATCGCCGTCGATGATGCACCCGCGCATCCGGCATGTAACCTTCTGCCGTGACCGCAGTGCCCGAGCCCGCCGCCGGGCGCCGGCCCGAGGTGGTCATCCGCCGCCTCGACGCCCTCTCCGCCCGCCGTCACCTCGACGACCTCGCCGACCT
>Ga0181520_10005225_pt1 | contig 20896 bp, 19 predicted proteins | sample PEATcosm2014_Bin_29_FD_132451 | JGI IMG/M metagenome (GOLD analysis project Ga0181520, IMG submission 132451) | Peatland microbial communities from MTU Mesocosm Facility, Houghton, MI, USA - PEATcosm2014_Bin02_30_metaG | ecosystem: Environmental > Terrestrial > Soil > Wetlands > Peat | place... | reverse complement strand
CTTGGCGGCAATTTCAGCGGGCGTTAACTCAACGCCGGAAAATATAAAAACCTTTCCGATGATTACGCCGGTAATTGCGCCCAGCGGATTGAAAGCCTGGGAGAAGTTCAGGCGCTGCTCGGATGTCTCAGGAGAGCCCATCTGCGCGATGAAGGGATTGGAGGCGGTTTCAAGGAACGATAGCCCGGTGGCAATGACAAACAGGGCGGTGAGGAAAAACCAGTATTGGCCCACAAGCGCCGCCGGCAAAAAGAGAATCGTGCCCGTGCAATACAAAAGCAAGCCAACGATGAAGCCAAACTTGTAGCCATATTTGCGCATCAACAACGCGGCGGGCATGGCCAAAAGGAAGTAGCCCATATAAAACGCCGACTGCACAAAGCCCGCCTGAAGGCGCGAAATCGCAAAGGACTTCATGAACTGGCGGATCAGCACATCATTGAGGTTATTGGGGATGGCCCAGAGAAAGAAGAGAGCGGTAATCAGAACGAAAAGACCAATCTGCCCGGCAGGAAAGATTCCGCCTTTGACTTGCGTTTTGGCCGTGGAAGCAGCGTTCACAACAAACATGAGTTTATCCTTTTACCGGTCGAGGCAGCGCAGCCGGAATTTGATTCAACAAACCTTAATCTTCGAAGATGCAGCAAACGTTACAGTAAACGATGCACTTGCCTGTTTGCAAGTGCATCAAATCCCTTTGCAAGGAAAGTCGATAGAGGTAGTAAACCATTCCGCAAGGTCGAATGCAAAACATCTATGATCAGCGATTTGCAGCACAACTGAACTGGCTGCGAAAAGGTTGGGATCAGAGAGAAATCCGCAAAGGACACCCTGCATGGGCTAAAGCCTTGTTGATTCCATGAACTTTGCCGGCACGACTGAAGTTTTGCCCTGACTCTTATGAGCCATGATTGAGTTCTTTCGCAGGTTGTAATGTCACGCTTTGTACCAGAGCCTTGGTTCAGTTGCTTGCCCCTATTTGCAGAGCCGCTTCTTTTTCCATCGACGGCAGGATAGCGCGCAGCCGTTCGAACTCTGTGTTGCCGCGAAGAGGTTGCAGGCGGGGATCTTCCAGCATCTGGAAGAACCATGGGCAACGAGATTCATTAGCTGCATGAAGTTCCTCGACGGCGGCATCAAGGTCGCCGAGAGCCACATGGACAGCCGGAGTGAAGGAGCGTATCAGGAAGCGCTCGCGACTGAGCCACTGCAACCGTTCCAGGACGGAGCGCGCCTCAGCGGTGCGTCCCGCGCAGGCAAGCGCATAGGCATGGGCAGCAATGGCTGGATCGAAGAAGGGAACGCGCTGCAACAGCTCCTTGGCAATCTGGTGGGCGCGTTCGGCTTCGCCGTTATGAGCAAGAATCAAGGCTCCGTAAAGGCTGGTAAATTCATGTTCGGGAAAGAGGCCGAGCGTAACTTGAATTTGCTTCAAGCTCTCGCTCGCTTGACCATCCATATGGAGCGCCCATGCCAAGCGGCATTGCAGCCATGGCGCATAGGGATCCTGCTGAATGGCATCTTGCAACAGATCAATTGCACCTTGATAGTGACCACGACTGATCAGGAACATGGCGCGAATGCGCGTGGTCCATGGACCGTGAGACATATGGGCGCAGCGCGAAAATATCTCAAGTGCTGCGGCAAGATCGCGATCAAAGTGAAACTTTATCCAACCCAGCGCGGGCAGAATTCCCTCCGCCTGACGGGAAAAATCGAGAATGCTTTTTGAAGTGCGATGAATATGGTCGGCCGCGACCGAAGCAGGCATAAAGCCGAAAAAGCTCTGTGCCACGCAAAGATGAACCAGGTCAACTTTGGCAGAGATCAGAGCGGGATCTACTTCAATGGCCCTTAAGAGTTGCTGCAGGCCATCCTGCATTCGATGGCGGTTCAACGTCTGCCACTCATGGCGACCACGCAAGTAAGATTCATATGCCTCGCGGCGCCGCGGAGCCGTCGTCTCGTCGTGGCCTGTGCCGGAAGCCGAAATGGAGAGATCTCCTTGCGTCGATTCCAGCTTCGCCGCTCCTCTGGCGTAAGATGCATCTTCCCAATTGGGTGCGGATGCGCTTTCAAGGGGGATGCGAACACCCAGCCTCCAGGCGAGCCGCTGCACCAGTTCCGACTCCAATCCGGCGACCCGGTTCTGGTCAACAAGAATATCTTCGACCCAGATTTGGGTCCCATCTTCAATGCGAATCATTTCGGCGCGCAGCCGAAACTGGGATGAGAATGCACGCAGACTGCCGGTCAGAACAAAGTCCGCTTTAAGCGCCTCGCCAATCTGCTGGGCCGTGAATCCGCGGCTGGCCAGGGTAAAGACCGAATCCCGAGCCAAAACGGAGAGGACCGGGGAGCGCACGTTGGTCATGCGGACAATGGTCTCTTCCGCAATGGCCTGTCCCAGATGTTTAGCAACAAAGTGCATCGTGCTAAATGGAAGGACGGCCAGCCGGGGAAGCGACTCAACAGGGGCCGAGTTCTGGCGGATAACCTCGGCAGTAAAGCGATATCCGCGTTTATATACCGTTTGAATGCATGCTTCCGGCTCCAGTCTGGAGCGCAGCGAAGAGAGGCATTTGGGAACGCTGTCACCGGTCACATGCACATCGCCCCAGAGAGTCTGTCTCAGTTGCAGAGGAGAGATAATCTGTCCTGCGTGGGCAAGCAGTAATCGAAGCGCAGCAAGTTCCTTGGGCGGCAGATGGATCACATCCTCGCCGCGCCAGAGCGTGCCATCCGACTCCAGGCGGAAGCCTGCAAAAGAGCAGGCAAAAACCCTGCCGCGGCGTCCTAATCCGGAGTTGGAGTTGCCAACATCTCCGCGGCGGCGGCCTGGGGTTGCTTCGGGAGATCCCAAATCTCCGCGGCGGCGGTTGTACCCCATCGTGGCGAGCGATTCTTCATCGGGAGTGCGTGAACCAGAGCCGGACTTTGTTGTCGCAACCAATGGGATTCCTCGCATCCTGGGCAAAAAAAGAGGCTTCTTTCCGCCGATCAGGCAAGCAGAAAGGCAACGGCCAACAGTGGTCGCGGGATAATCTTCTGATGACCCGGGGGAAAGAGTTGCAGAACACCCTGCGATTCTCTGTGCTTCTTTGACCCAATATATCTGTTATCCCTAGATTATCTGGTTTTGGTGAAATGGGGAAAGAAAATTAAGTTATTCCATTTATTTTCTAATGCATGAAGTAACCAATGCGCGTTACCAAATTGTAATGACTTCAGAAAAGCTTCAGAATAATCTCAGAACTTTAAATCTCTTTAAACTGGCAAACTTAGAGAAAGGGGTTTGCCATGGCCAAAACCGTATCGTATGCACAGTGGTCTCTTGAGCCGTATTGCATAGGAATGAAGCTGCGCTCGTTGCGCACGCAGAAGCGGCTCACGCTGGCGCGGCTGGCGGCGGAGACCAAGCTTTCAACGGCGCTGCTTTCCAAGCTGGAGACGGACCGAATGATTCCCACGCTTCCGACGCTGGCCACTATCGGCAGGGTTTACGGAGTGGGAATGAGCTATTTTTTCTCGGAGCCGGGCAAGCACACGCTCTCCATCACGCGCAAGTCTCATCTGCAAGGCAATAATCGGGGTCTGGAATCGGTCAGGATTACGCCCTTGAATGTGCTGGCAGAGGGAACCCGGATGGTGGCGCAGATGATCGAGTTTCCGGTCGGCGGCAGCTCCGGCACTGCAGATAACCGGCGCGCGGCAAGCAGTTTGATTTACGTGCTGGAAGGCAAACTGCAGTTGGATGTGGGAGGGCTGCATGAAGTGCTCGATGTGGGCGATTGCGCCTATATGGAGAGCGAGATGGCGCTGTCCTGGAGCGCGGCCGGCAAGCACCGGTGCCGGATTTTGGTGGTGACGCCGGCCACTGGCACGCGTATTGAAGATTGAGACGTGTGGCACAATTAAATGGCCATTTTGATTCATGGATGGGCTATGCGATCAAGTTGCGATTGTTGCGCGTTTCGCAACCGGATTGCCCGCGTCATGGCGAACCTGTAGGATGGTCAGCAATCACGGAGTTTGCCACATGCGTCCGAACCTCAATTTGATGAAGGCCACACTGACCGGCGCGCTGGGCGGTTTGCTCTTCGGTTTCGATACAATCGTCATCTCCGGCGCCATTGATACTCTGGTCCGGCTCTACAGTTTGACTCCACAGGGCAAAGGTGTCACGGTTGCCATTGGACTGATAGGGACGGTGGCGGGAGCCTTGGGAGCGGGCCATGTGGGGCAAAAGCTGGGTGGGCGAGAGACGCTGCGCATCACCGCTGTTCTCTATGTGGTAGCGGCGGTAGGATGCGGTCTGGCCTGGGGCTGGCACTCTTTCCTATTCTTTCGATTTGTGGGCGGTCTGGGCATTGGCGCATCGTCGGTGTTGGGACCGGTTTACATTGCCGAGCTGGCGCCGGCTGAGAGACGCGGAAGGTTGGTCGGGGCATTTCAGTTCAACGTGGTATTTGGCATTCTGGTGGCATACACCTCAAACTATTTCATTCGTACGCTTCAACTGGGGCCGCTGGAATGGCGCTGTCAGGTGGGCGTAGCCGCACTGCCCGCTTTCGGATTTCTGGCGCTGCTGTTTGGCATTCCCCGCAGTCCGCGCTGGCTGGCCTCGAAGAACCGCGACGAAGAAGCTTTGCAAGTGCTTCGCCGGATGGGTGAGCCAAACCCCGAAGACGAACTGGCGGAGATTCGATCCGCGCTGACTGAAGAGCACGCCACGGCCCACGAGCCAGTCTTTCAAAGGAAGTATTTTTACCCGCTTTTTCTGGCCATCAGCATCGGCGCATTCAACCAACTGGCCGGCATCAATGCCATCCTTTATTACCTGAACAGCATCTTTGTCGCGGCAGGCTTCAGCCAGGTCTCCGGCGATCAGCAGGCCATCGCCATCGGATTCACCAATCTTGTCTTTACCCTAGTGGGCATGAGCTTGATCGACAGGCTGGGGCGCAAGATTCTTTTGCTGATCGGCGCGGCCGGCACGGCTTGCTGCCTGACGGCGGTCTCCTGGCTCTTCACCACCAATTCTCATCCCGGCGCGCTGGTCTGGCTGCTGATTATTTACATCGCATTCTTCGCTCTCTCACAAGGGGCGGTCATTTGGGTCTACATCGGCGAAGTCTTTCCCAACGCCGTCCGCTCCAAGGGCCAAGGCGTGGGCAACGCCAGCCATTGGATCATGAACTCCCTCATCGCGCTTGAATTTCCGGTGCTGGTTGAGCACATCGGCCGCAGCGCGCCCTTTGTCTTCTTCGCCATGATGACTGTGGTGCAATTCCTGGTGGTGCTATTGGTTTATCCGGAGACGAAGGGACAGTCGCTCGAGGAGTTGCAGCGCAGACTGTTGCGGGTTAAATAAGCGCGCAGCGCACTCATCGAAACGCGAAGATAAATCCCTTAGCAAACCATTTCAGGAAGAGCGCGAATCCATTCCATTCCGAGGGAATCAAACGGATAACACGGAATTACAAGGTGGGACGCGTACCCACTGGTGTGATTATAATCACACATGGGAGAGGCACAGATACTCTCCAGAAGTTTCGGAAGGGAAGACGCCACATGGCGACAGCGGACTTGGCTCTCGGTCAACTTGAGGGCGAACACGGCGCAAAGAAGCGCATAGTCAACGATTTCAGCATCAACGTGGCAACGGTGAACGGCTCCGGCTCGCAATCGGCCAATAGTGTACTGCTGAAGAGCATCTTCGGAATGGGCGTTCCAGTGAGCGGGAAGAATCTATTTCCCTCGAACATAGCCGGACAGCCCACCTGGTTCCTAATCCGCGCGAGCAAGGACGGTTACGTGGCCCGCAAGCACCAAGCCGAGGTGCTGATCGCGTTGAATCCAGAGACCGCGCAGGCAGACGTACTGGCGCTGCCTTCGGGTGGCGTGGCCATCTGCGAAGAGAGTTTGAAGCTCAATCAGTTGCGCCGGGACATTGTTTTTTATGATGTTCCCTTCGACAAGATCACGGCTTCGATCTGCCCGGAGGCCAAGCTGCGCAAGCTGGTCAAGAACATGATTTACGTGGGTGTGGCGGCGCAGTTGCTTGCCATTGACCTGGGCGTGGTGGAGGCCGGCCTGCGTCGGCAGTTCGCCAAAAAGCAGAAAGTCTTCGATTTGAACTTCGGCGCGGTCAAAGCGGGCTACGACTATGCCCGCGCAAATCTATTCAAAAGCGATCCTTACTTTATCGAACCGATGGATAAGACGGCGGGCAAGATCATTATCGACGGCAATGCGGCATGCGGCATGGGCGCGGTCTTTGCCGGGGTTACGGTGGTGGCCTGGTATCCGATTACGCCCTCGACCTCGGTGGTGGAGGCGACGACCGATCTGTTGAAGAATCTGCGCGTGACTCCAGAGGGCAAGGCGACCTTTGCCGTGATCCAGGCCGAGGATGAACTGGCTGCCATCGGCATGGTGCTGGGAGCGGGCTGGGCGGGGGCGCGCTCGATGACCGCGACCTCTGGACCGGGCATTTCGCTGATGGCCGAGTTCAGCGGGTTGGGCTACTTTGCCGAAATTCCCGGCGTGATCTTTGACGTACAGCGGACTGGCCCCTCGACGGGAATGCCGACGCGCACGCAGCAATCGGACTTGCTCTCGGTGGCCTTCCTCTCGCACGGCGACACCAAGCACATTGTTCTGCTGCCGGGTTCGGTGAAGGAGTGCTTCGAACTGAGCATGGCGGCCTTCGACCTGGCCGAGCGGATGCAGACCCCGGTCTTTGTCCTGACCGATCTCGATCTGGGCATGAATAACTGGATGAGCGAGCCCTTCGGGTACCCCGAAAAGCCGCTGGACCGTGGCAAGGTGCTGACCGCCGAGGATTTGGAGCGGCTGGGCGGCTTTGCACGTTATCGCGACGTGGATGGTGACGCCATCGGCTGGCGCACGCTACCTGGCACGCGCCACCCGAAAGCCGCTTATTTTACCCGTGGCACCGGTCACACCGATACTGCCGCCTACACCGAAAAGCCGGAGGAGTATCAGGCTCTGATGGAGCGGCTGGCGCTGAAGTTCGAGAAGGCGCGGGAGCTGGTTCCGGCACCGGTTGTGGTTCGGGATACGGGTGCGCAGATTGGCTTTCTAGCCTTTGGTTCCACCGATTGCGCACTCACTGAAAGCTTGGATCAGATCAGCAAGCGCTACAACGTGCAGACGGATTATCTGCGCATTCGCGCTTATCCTTTCGCGCAGGCGATTCGTGAGTTTGTGGCCCGCCATGAGCGCGTCTACGTGGTGGAGCAGAACCGCGACGCGCAGTTGGCCAGCTTGCTCAAATTGGACTTGCCTGCCGATCAGGTGGTCAAGTTGCGCAGCATCCTCCACTACAATGGTTTACCGGTGGACGCCGAATCGATCACAGAACAATTTGCAGTCAAGGAATTCTCACATCAGGAGAGCCTCTAAATGGCAACCGCTGTTGTATCCCCTAAAGTGAACCACATTGGCCTTCCCATCCTGGAGTATCGCGGCGGCAAGAGTACGCTTTGCGCCGGCTGCGGTCACAACGCCATCAGCGAGCGCATTGTTGACGCGCTCTATGAGATGGGCGTTGAACCGGAGCGGGTGATGAAGATGAGCGGCATCGGCTGCTCGTCCAAGAGCCCGGCCTACTTTTTGAACCGCGCACACAGCTTCAACAGCGTGCATGGACGCATGCCGGCAGTCTCAACCGGCGCCATCCTGGCCAATCATACGATGACCACCATCGGCGTCTCCGGAGACGGCGACACGGCTTCGATCGGCATGGGGCAGTTTGTCCACTTGCTGCGGCGCAATCTGCCGATGATTTACATCATCGAGAACAACGGCGTCTACGGACTGACCAAGGGCCAGTTCTCGGCCACCGCCGACCTCGGTTCCAAACTCAAGACCGGCGTGGTCAACGAGTTGCCACCGATTGACACCTGCGCCATGGCGATTCAGTTGGGCGCAACCTTTGTGGCACGCTCGTTTTCCGGCGACAAGAAGCAGTTGCTCAGTGTACTCAAGGCGGCCATCGCCCATAAGGGCACGGTGCTGCTGGACGTGATCAGCCCCTGCGTTACTTTCAACGATCATGAAGGCTCGACCAAAAGCTACAAGTTCATGCAGGAGAATGACGAGCCGATCAACGAGATTGGCTTTGTGGCCAGCTTTGATGAGATCGAGGTCGATTACAGCTCGGGCGAGGTCTACGAGGTGGAGATGCATGACGGCTCCAACCTGCGTCTGCGAAAGCTGCTGGAGGATTACGACCCCACCGACAAGCCCAACGCCGTGCGCACGCTGATGGAAGCGCACGACAAAGACGAGATCCTTACGGGCGTTTTCTATATCAACACGGAGAAGCCCACCTTTATCGATCAGCTCGGTCTGGTGGATGAGCCGCTGGGCACGCTGCCGGAGTCGCTGACGCGGCCGCCGAAAGAGGCGCTCGAAGCGCTGATGGCTGCGCTGAAATGATTGGTTAGAACTGAACATTCCAAAGTTGAAACTGCCGGGCGTCTTTTCTCAAAATAAGAGCCGCTCTTCGCCGCCTCTCCGTCGAAAGGTGTACCATTGGACCATGGCAAACTACCGCGTCGTTCTCCGCCAATCCGAGGAAGGTTACAGCGTCCACTGCCCCGGTCTGCCCGGCTGCTGGTCGCAGGGAGCAACCGAGGAAGAAGCTCTTGCGAATATACAGATCGCAATTCAGGAGTATGTGGAAGCAGCTGAGGAATTGGCACGTGAGGATGACAGTCGTCTTGTAGAAGTAGGAATCGGGTAGACAACGGAATCAAAGTCCGACAGGTTGACCATTAAGATACGATTCTCGAATATTTTTTTGCATAGCTATTCCTGTATTTTTGTATCCCAAAATCACGATCAAGTACGATAATATACGATAGTCTGCGATACTATTGCAGACAAATAAACCTTTTTATAGCAGTGATTTAGAAGATATGCAGCCTTGACACTTGTACCCAGGCAGCTGATGATTAATTCAGCACTGTTGAGGTAACTCGTGTCCAAGCTTCCTGGCATCAACCATCTTCGAGCCGTTGCCGCTTTGGAAAAAGCTGGCTTCCGCATTCTGCGTCAAGGCGCGCACATCGTCATGACGGATGGGACGCGAATTCTGACGATTCCCCGCCACAACCCAATCAATGCCTTCACCATGGGCGGTATCGTCCGCGATGCCGGATTGAGTTTGGAACAATTTCGGGATTTGCTGTAGCCTCTGTTCCTCGAAAATGCGGAGTGTTTCCCATGCAGACCGGGCTCGAATGGGTATAATTGCTCGGTATTGGGTCTGTTTGAACGGACTGTGCCGTGTGACAAACTTTCTATTTGATTCACTGAAGAGAGGATTATTTTGCCCGGTTTGCAGCAAGATGTGCGGAAGTCCGTTGCGGTGATTGGTGGCGGCGTGGCTGGGATGAGTGCGGCCTGCGCTTTGGCCGAGGCTGGTTTCCTGGTGCAACTGGTTGAACGGCGCCCTTATCTGGGCGGGCGAGCTTCCTCGTACTGGCATCCGGGCGTGAATGAAGCGATCGACAACTGCCAGCACGCTCTGATTGGCGCTTACACCAATCTGCAAGGATTCTATCGCCGCATCGGTGTTACGGGTCTTATCCACTGGACCAACGAGTTTACGATGATTGAGCCGGGCGGACGTCGGTCGCGGCTAGGGCCGTTTGAGCTGGGGCCGCTGCGGTTGCCTGCGCCGCTGCATAGCGCTCCGAGCTTTCTGAAGGCAAGCGCTTTTACGCTGGCCGACAAACTCGCGCTGGGCCGCGCCATGCGGGCGATGATGAAGCCGGAAGCGATGGAGCATAGCCGGGAGTCGCTGGGCGATTGGCTGCGCCGGCACAAGCAGACCGAAGGCGCGCTCAACCGCTTTTGGCGACTGGTGATTGCCAGCGCGCTGAATGCGGAGATCGATTCGATTGCAGTACATTACGCGGCCAGGGTGATCCGCGAGCTGTTCTTGAACTCGGCTGAGGCGGGCAGCATGGGAATGAGCACCGTTCCGCTTAGTGAGTTGTATGCGCCTGTTACTCCATTTATCACCGAGCGCGGCGGCCGCGTGCTGCTGAACACTTTCGTTGAAGGCGCGGCATGGGACGAAGCTTCAGCCAAGTGGTTGATCTGCACGCGATCCGGCGAGCTGGTCTCCGACTATATGATTTTGGCGCTTCCCTTTGAGGCGATGCAGAAGCTGTTGCCGCATCTGCCCGCAGAAGAAGGCACGGAAAATCTGGCGCGGCAACTGGAGCGCCAAGTGCATTGGCCGATTTGCAGCGTGCATCTGTGGTTCGACCGGGAGATTACTGAACTGGAACACGCCGTGCTGCTGGACCGCGAGATTCACTGGATGTATAACCAGTCGAAGCTGCAAGGGCGTGGCGGGCATTACATTGAGCTGGTGATCAGCGCAACGCGAGCCTTTGCGGCGCTGCCGCGCGAGGCGGCGATTGAGCAGGCAGTGCGTGAGCTGACGGAGTTCTTTCCGCTGGTGAAGGAAGCCAAGCTGGAGAAAGTTGCGCTCATCAAAGAGATGCATGCCACTTTCGGTGTTCATCCGGGAATCGATTGGGCGCGTCCGCACGGCGCTTCTCCCTGGCCCAAATGCTTTCTTGCTGGCGATTGGGTGCAGACCGGTTGGCCATCGACAATGGAGAGCGCGGCGCGTTCCGGGCATCTGGCGGCGGAGGAGCTGAGCTTCGATGCGGAGGAACCGCTCAATTGCTTTGAGGCGGATCTTAAGCCGCAAGGGCTTATGAAGTGGATCATCCGTTAAGGATTTTCGATTTGCTGAAAGCTGATAGCTGCTCTTCAATGCGCCAGGAAATAGACGCCGATGCAGACCAGCACAGCGGCGCTCCAGCGGCGGCGATCCACATTCTCATGCAAGAAAAACTTGGCGGCGATGGCGTTGGTGACTAGCGTCAATGAAGCCGAGGCAGGCGCGACGAAGCTTACCGGCATATGGTTCACAGAGAAGAGCAGCGAGAAGAAGGCTAGCGCCAGGAAGAAGACTCCAAGAAAAAAAAATGGGCAGGTGACGACGGCGCGGATGGCGCCTTTGAGGCCCAAGCGGGCGCGAATCTCGTCGATGTCACCGATCGATTTCATCGCTGCGGCGGTAAGAACTTCACCGGCAGTTGAACACAATACGATGGCGGCGATCATTGCCGCGGCGGCCCAGAAGCCGGGTTGCAGGGCAGAGAAGGGAAGGGTCATTGCGGCGCTACCTCATCTTGGATGGAAGCGGCAACGGGCGCGGGCTTTTCGGTGAGCGATGGCCCCTGCGCCACAAAACCTACACCAATGGTGATGAGAACAATGCCGGCCCAGCGCTCCAGCGAGATTGTCTCATGAAGCCAAAAGTGCGAGAGCAGCGCAATGACGACGTTACCGAAGCCGGCGGCGGGCATCACAAAGGAGAGATCGGCCCAAGAGAGCGCGGTCAGATAGCTGGCAAAGTAGCCTATAAGCAACGCGATGCCGAGAATGATCCAAGGCGTGAAGACAGCCGCGATCAGCGGAAAGGGATGGGCAAGTGTGATCGGAGGCAAATGAGCCATGCCGCGCGAGAGGCAACTGTCACCCAGTGGAGTGCAGACGGAAACCAATCCCAGAATCAGGTATTGCCGCGGCGAAAGTCTTGCATGAGCCATCAGGATTTCCCAGGAATCAGGAGTCAGGGATCAGGGCCAGTTTGCCGGCTGAGGTTCGTTGTCTCCCAGATATAAAAATCCAAATCTGAGAATCCGATGCCCTGACTCGAAGTATCCCACTCTCTTCACAAGGAATGCGTAAAGAGAGTGGGATACGAAATAGACTGCACAACGAAACCTATGCGCTCGCTGTGGCGGCTGGCTTGCTGCGTGCTGCCTTCACCATCTTGTTGCGCTGCGCGCGGAGCTTGAGGAAAGACTTGGCCTCAACATAGAGCCGTGGCAGATCGCGATTGACGAAGGCCTTCCAGACAACCCGGAAGGCAGCCTTGGGGCGGAAGTAATACTCGTCGTAGAAGCGGTGGACCATCTCCAGCACGTAATCGACGGGCAGACCGGGATACTCGATGTGCGCCATTTGATGGCCGCCTTCGTCCATGATCGCCGTCGAGTTGAGGATGAAGCCATTCTGCTTGGCGTAGTCAAAGAACTCAGTGCCGGGATAGGCGTGGGCGATGGAAACCTGAATCGTCTCGCAATCGAGCTTCTTGGCGAAGTTGATCGTGTTACGGATAGACTCCTTGGTCTCGCCCGGCAAGCCGAGAATGAAGTCGGCATGTATACAGAGGCCGATGTCATGGCAATCCTTGGCGAAGGCGCGCGCACGCTCGACAGTGGCGCCCTTCTTGACGTTCTTGAGGATCTGTGGATCGCCGGACTCAAAGCCCACAATCAGCAGCCGGCAGCCGGCATCTTTCATCGCTTGTAAAGTCTTGCGGTCGGTGGTCACGCGCGAGGTGCAACTCCAGGTGATGCCCAGCGGCTTGATCTTTTCGCAGAGTTCAATCGTCCGCGGCCCTTGAATGTTGAAGGTGTCGTCGTCAAAGAAGAACTCCTTCACCTCGGGGAAGTTCTCTTTGGCCCAGGCCAGTTCGGCGGCAACGTCATCTGTGGAACGCGTGCGCCAGCGATGACCGCTGAGCGTCTGCGGCCACAGGCAGAAGGTGCACTGCGCCGGGCAGCCGCGCGAGGAGTAAAGAGCAATGAACGGATGCATCAGGAAGGGCACGTTGTAGCGCGTTACGTCCAAATCGCGCTTGTAAATTTTAGTGGCCCAGGGCATCGCGTCCAGGTCTTCGATCTGCGGCCGGTCGGGGTTGTGGACGATCTCGCCGCTCGGCTTTTTGTAACTGATGCCGAGAATCTCATTGAGCGGCTTGCCTTGGGCATACTCGACGACCGAATAATCGAACTCGCGGCGGCAAATGAAGTCCAGCGCCGAGCACTCATTAAGCGCCTTCTCCGTATCAGTGGTTACCGGCGGGCCGACAAAGGTGATGCGGATCGAGGGATTGGCTTTCTTGATAGCCTCGGCCAGGCGCTGATCGCCATCCCAGCCCATGGTCGAAGTGAAGAGGACCAGGAACTCGTAGCTTTTGCAAATCTCGATGGTTTCGGCGGCGGTGACGTGATGCGGGGAGGCATCCAGCACGCGCGAGCCTTCGAGCAGTCCGGCGGGGTAGGTGAGCCAGACGGGGTACCAGTAGGATTCAATCTCGCGCGTCGCCGGCCAGCGCGAACTCGCGCCGCCGTCGAAGTTCTCGAAGGAGGGCGGATTCAGAAAAAGCGTCTTCAGGGGCATAGTCATCCCTTTCATTCTAACATTTTGAGATTTCTTACGGTTTTCGATCTACTTTCCGTGCAGTTCGTCCAGCCAATCCTGCATATGCCCTAGGGCGCGCAGCAGGCCCAGGCGCGCCTTGCTCAGTTCGAGTCCCGCATCCAGCGACTCCTGAAACTTCTGCCGTTCGTCGATCCGGGCAAGTTGCTCCGCTTTTGGGGAAAGCTGCGCAGTGCCGGAGCCACTGGCCGCGCCGCCGCCGAGTTCCAGTTGCGCCAACACGGAGTGCAACTGCTCACTGGCGATCTGCTGTTTAAGACTCGCTATCTCAGCCAAAGTATCCAACTCGCGGAGGCTTCCCGTCAACTCGGAGATTTGCGCGTCGTTCTGGTGCTGAGCCTGTTCAGCTTCAACTTTGGCGCGCAGGGCTTCGGCGGCGGACTCTTTGGCCTTGGCGCGCAAGGAAAAGTCAAAGAAAGGGACCGTGACCTGCAAGCCGAAACTGACGTTGCTGGGGGTAAAGTTCTTATAGTACGTGCTATAGCTGTTCAGCTCGTCTGAATCGTAGTTGTAGATGGCGCCAAAACCGATCTGCGGACGCCGCCACAAAAGGTCGTCTCCCTTGGCTTGATTCAGTTTTGAAAGAGCAAGGGCAGCGGCAGCGTCAATTCCGGGCAAACTGCGTGGTGCTTCTGTCGCTGAGATCGTAGGTATCTCTGGAATGGAAGCGTGATCGGGCGTGATGGATCCGGTCGGCAGTCCGGTGAGCGCGGCAAGTTGCTGGTCGAGAACTCCGGCGCGGGTCTCAAGATGCAGACGCTTGAGCTTCAATTGCGCAGCCGTCAAATCTGCTTGCAGCAGATCGCTGTGCGGATCCACACCCGCTTCGACACGCTCCGTTTCAATGGCCGTCAAGCGGCTGGCGAAGGCCACCTGCTGCCGTGTGGATTCCAGCTCGCGGTTGACGTCATCCAGCTCGATATAAGCGGTGGAGGCGTCCAGCGCCACCTGTTCGCGGGCATCCTTGAGGCTGAGGTTGGCGGCGTCGATCCCGGCGCGAGCAGCTTTGACATATTGGCGCTGGGAAAAGCTGAGTACCAGCGATTGCATGGATGCACTCCCCACCGAAGGCTGACCGGTTGGGAACCCATGGCTGTAACCAATTGTCGAGCCAATCCCAAAGTTGGGGATATAAGCATCCTGGGTCTGCGCCAAAGAAGCAACCGCCTTTTGCAGATCTGCTTGGGCTAGCCTGACGGCGCTCGAATTGCGTTGCGCCAGATCCACTACCGTTGACAGCGAGATCTGCGCCGGCAACAGTGCCGGCGTTATCACCATTCCCAGGAAGATGACTGCCCAAGATTGCAACGAATTGTTCCGCTTTTCCACGCTGCCGCTCACCATTCAATTCAAATCCAGGGCCGGCTTGTAATCATGGGCCAAAGCCAGCGCCGCCGCACGCTCCCGGCTGGCCGCAGCCCAATCGCCGGAAAGCTTCATCAAGCGAGCCAGCCAAGTATGCGCAACAAATGCGGGAGCCATCTCGCATTTGACGCTGCTGGCAAGATATTTTTCCAGCATTTTGGCGGCTCGCACCGGGTCGCGATGGGTGTCAATCAACAACTCCGCTCCGTCGTAGAGAGCAACGCTGGAGTGCTTGTCTCGCTCCGCGGCGCTCTGTCCGCTGCGGACGGCCGCTTCCATCTCCGTCCAGCGCTCACGACCTTGATAAAAGCGGGCCAGCGTAATCCACTGGTTGGCCATATGAGGCGAGGTTGAGATGGCCAGCTTGTACTCTCGCTCGGCCGTCGCATAATCCTTCTGATGCTCGGCAATGCGGGCGCGCAATTCGTGGGCGCGGACTTGATCGATTTTCTCCAGTTGCGCGGCCACTCCCACTGCCTTGTCAATGCCTCCGCCCACAACAGAGGGCGCGGTGTAATCAAACTCGCCCAGATCTTCGAGCGCCTCCGCGCTGCGGGGATTCAAACGGACGGCCTCCTCGAACTCAACGCGTACCTGTTTGGCCAGCTTGAATGCGCTCAAAAAGGATGCGCGGCTGGCCTTCGCGCCCAAGGCGCGGCCTAGCCACAGATGATCGTCCGAGTTCTGCCCATCCATCTTGACCGCCTGTTGGCAGTCCTCGGCGGCTTGATCCCAATGCTCTATGGAATACTCCACACGGCATTTGAGGTTGTACGCTTCGGCTGTGCCGCTCGGTTGAGCAAGCGGAAGCAACAGCGCCAGCGCCTTGTCTGCCTCGCTAGCCTGCAACTCCGCATTGGCCTGGGCAAGTGGCGTGATCGTGGGATTCGCGCTCGCAGCCGCAGTGGCCAGCAGAAGGATTGCCATCATCATCTTCATGGCACAACCTTGACTGGTACGCCCTCGTGCAAGGGCTGCCCATTGACCGTCCCGGTGGCCACGATATCCCCCTCGGCAAGTCCGGTCAGGATGGCCACTTGAGTCAGATTAAGAGCCCCAATGGTTACCGGCGTTCTACGCAATTCCCCACCCGCCACCTTGAAAACATAGTCTTTGCCGTTCTCCGAGCGCAGCGCTTCGCGGGGAATCGTCAAGGCATTGGCCTGAGTGGAGGTCGTCGCGGTCACATTCACATTGGTATCCGGCAACAGTTCATCGTCCGGGTCGTCAATCTTGACCAGCACTTCACCCACGCTGCGAGTACCCAGGTTAATGACAGTGACTGGCGTGCGCTCGATATGCCCATTCCAGATGCGCCCTTCTTTGGCGTTCCATCTGATCTGAATCTTCTGGTTGAGGGCGAGCTTCCCAATCTCCGGCTCGTCAAAGTAGGCCCTGATCCGCTCATGGTGCAGGTCGGCCATCTGCATTAGCAGCTTGCCCTCTTCCACAAAATCCGTTGGATACGCATCAAGACTATAGACGGTACCCGTCACTGGAGCATGAACCTCAGTCTGCTCGAGCACCTGGCGCGCCTCTGCCAAACTGGCTTCCGCATCGGACAGCGCGGCCCGCGCACGATCGATTTCCGCCGGGGAATACCGATCACTCGCGCCTAGCTTCGAGGCGCTCAGGCTGGCTTGCGCCGCGTCCAGCCGTTCCTGTGCCGCAGCCACCTCGCTGGCTGAGGCTGCTCCCGTGGCCTTAAGCTTGGTCAGCAACTCAAGATTGCGCTGCGCCTCATCCCGTTCCAGTCGGGCGCGCGCCTGGTCGGCGGCAGCCATTTGGCGCTCCTGCTGGCTGCCGTTGTGAGTCGCAGCCTCCAGCGCCGCTTGCGCCGCCTTTACGCCGCTAGCAGCCGAGGCCAGACGCGCACGCGCCAGAGTATCGTCCAGCACCATCAGCAACTTGCCTGCCGCAACCACATCGCCCGGCTGAACATAGACAGCTTTGACCGTTGTGGCAATCGGGCTGTGCAGTTCGTAATTCTCTTCCGGCTCTACGCGTCCGTTGGTGGCGATGGTGCTCATCAGCGGCTGATGCCCTGCCGGAAAGGCATGGATCTCCAGCCGGTCCCGCGTAAAGGACCGCACCACGAAAAACACGATAACCAAGATGACAGCCGAGACCCTCCAAAACCAAAGCCTGGCTGATTGCTTTCTTTCTAGTGTCATTCAGGCAACCATTGCCAGTATATAGGACGCGCGAACCGGGACATGGGAGCAAAAATCCTTATTGGAAGAAGTTTTCAACTGAACTTGCTTCTGCCCGTAGAATAAAAACATGGCTTCCGAAGCGCGCTACACCGACACCCACGCAAAGGCCGGCCTCGATTTTGCCTTTCCGGCTATCGAAACCTGGCAGAATCAATTTCCCGGCTACGAAATCCTGATCGACGATCCGGAGCTGACCAGCGTCTGCCCCAAGACCGGCCTGCCCGACTTCGGCGTAATGACCATTCGCTACATGCCCCGCGAGCGCTGCCTCGAACTGAAGTCGCTCAAGGAGTATCTCTTCTGCTACCGCAATCTGGGCATCTTCCAGGAAAACATCGTCAACCAGGTGCTGGAGGATGTGGTCAAGGCCACCGATCCGGTCTGGGCCGTGGTGCGCGGCGTCTTCCGTCCCCGCGGCGGCATCGGAACGACAGTGGAAGCGCGCTGGCCTCGACCATTGGCATAGTCTTTAGCCAGACGAACGACCCAAGTTCGGAGCCCCACCCTCGCCGGGTTCTTGTTTTTAGCGCTAGGGCGGGAGAACAGGAAGCTTCCCGCTTGTACTGAAAGTCAGGTTTTGAAGTTAAACGTTGAAAGTGCACGGCTTTAGTTCTGCCGCAAATGCCCCCAACGAAGGTTGGGCTTTGGCTCTTGAGGAAAGTATTTAGGCTTTTTTGATTTTCCACACGGATGTTAAGTAGGAGCTGCATGGAAGATTCTGACCATCTTTTCGTGGGAAAAGAGACGAAACTCTTCGATCCTCAAAATGCACCCTACGGCAAGGGCACCGAGGTACTTGATGCGACTGTGATTCGGAGAGGCGGCCAATGGTGGATGTATCTTGCCGGGCAAGCGGGCGGATATGGAGCTACGCAACTCTTCAGCGCATCACTCGACCCCGGAGCACCCCTCTCTGCGCACGGCTGGAAACTAACTCTGGATGAAGCCGGGGAACTGAAGCCTCTCGCCGGGCAGAGTTTGAGCCGAGCGTGGGATGGCAGCGGGGGGCGGCACTGTCCATCGTATGTGCGAGGATGGAACCCGCTGAAGCAAGAATGGGTGGAACGAATCTATTACGCAGGAGCTGCGGAAAACCTGTGGGGGCCTTACACCATTGGTTTTTTGGAATGGAATGGGGAGGCTTGGATCGATCAGCCCGCGCCCGTGTTTGTGGCCAACCAGGATTGGGAGCAGGGAAGCGTGTACGAACCAAATCTCATCTTCCACGACGGCAAATGGAAGATGTGGTATGTGGCAGGATCGAACAGCGAAAACTACCTGGTGCAAGGTTACGCTGAGAGCGATGATGGGGTGACCGGTTGGAGCGAACACACAGTCTTTGCCTTACCGGAGATGAACGTCTTCGATTTCTGCGTCAGGGAGCGAGCCGGTTCGTTCGACGCGATCTTTGCGCGCGTTTGGTTGGGTGAAGGCAGCGCTCCGCTTGAGACCGGGTTGTGGTGGTGCCGAGCGGAAGAGCCGTCGAAAATTCTTTCCGGTTGGAGCCGGCCGGTCCAGATCATGACCGCGGAAGATCGCGGATGGCACAGTGGTCCTTGGAAGCCCTCGCTGCAGTTCGACGAAAATGATGTAAACCACGCATTCGTATTCTTCGATGGGCTTTACCGGACCAGCGACCCGGGTCCATTTCCGTTCGCTTTTACCCTTGGGTGCCTTGAGGTTGAACTGCCCATCACAAATGAGAAATTGTAACTTCCAAACGGTTATCACCTTATTGCTTCTGGGTGGTGAATGATATTCATTGATTCACTGGAAAGGATGAATTCATCTGACCACCGCGCCTCCGCCTCGCCCCCGCCTCACCCCCGCCCAGGGGACGCTGCTACTGCTCATCGCGCTGAATCTGCTCAATTACATTGACCGCTATATCTTTCCCGGCGAGCTATCGCTGATCCAGAAGGAGTTTCACTCGACCGATCAGCAGATGGGCGCGCTGACTACGGCGTTGTTCATCTTTTATATGATTGCCGCGCCCGCAACTGGCTGGCTGGGCGACCGCTTCCGGCGCAAGCCGATGATTATCTGCGGTGCGGTTCTCTGGAGTCTGGCCACGCTGGCCACCGTTTGGGTTCACGGCTACTGGACCTTCTACATCCGACAGGCCTTTGTGGGCATAGGCGAAGCCACCTTTGGCATCTTTGCCCCAGCCGTCTTGGCCGACTTCTACCCCGAGCGCGACCGCAACCGCATCCTATCGGTCTTTTATCTGGCCATCCCCGTCGGCGCGGCGCTTGGCTACCTGGCCGGTGGTCAGATCGGCTCAGTTTGGGGCTGGCGCGCGCCCTTCTTCGTCTGCGCGCTGCCCGGCCTGGTCATTGCATTGTTTTATGGCCTCTGGGCCAGCGAACCGGTGCGCGGCTCCAGCGATCAGGTGCGCCCCACACTCAGCCGCTCCACTTTTTTAGGACTCTTCACCAATCCAGCCTATCTGACTGCATCTTTCGGCTTGGCTGCACTCACTTTTGCCATGGGCGGAATCTCCAACTGGGTTCCGGAATTCCTGCATCGCAACGCGGGTTTCTCGGTCGGCAACGCCAGTCTGATCGTCGGCGCATCTACGGTCATCAATGGCATTGCGGGAACGCTCATCGGCGGCTGGATCGCCCAGCGCTGGCTGCGCTCGAATCACCGCGCGCTTTGTTTGCTCTCGTTCTGGAGCGTCGCACTCACGCTGCCTTGCGGCCTGATGCTCTTCTTTGGCCCCGCCGCCTGGGCTGTGCCGTCGCTCTTTGCCGCTGAGTTCTTCCTCTTCCTCAACACCGGCCCGCTGAACGCCGCCATTGTCAACGCGGTCAACGGACCGATCCGCGCCACGGCCATCGCCATAAACCTCTTCATCATCCACTGCTTCGGAGACACCTTCTCGCCGCAGATAATCGGCTACTTCTCCGACCGGTTGCACAGCCTTCCCCTGGCCCTCGGCGCAACTCTCATCGCGCTGGTCATCTCTGGCATCATCCTCCGCTTCGGCTCACGCTTTGCTCCGCCGCTCGAAGAAAACGCGTGAACCCGCACCATCTGCCGCAACAATACAATCCTTGGGGTGGAGTGCCGTTACTGGCCCCATGGATGGTATTTCCAACCGGATTGTATCGGAAATATTCCGTTCTAAGTGGGAATCAGACACGGTTAAATTCCTGTAACTCTCGGAAAACCCTTGAAATGCCGGGTGAATCCGCGCTATATACAAGAGTACCGGCAGGAATGCCGGAATCATATCTGAGGCTATTTCCGCTTCAGGAGGCAACTATGCGCAGCAACGCCGTTCGATCCAACCTGCTGGTCCCCGAAGTGCGCGAGGTCCTGGACATTCGCCAGGCTTCGGATTATCTGGGCATCTCCAGCGATACGCTTTACAAGTACGCCTCAGAGGGCTTTGTGCCCGCCTTCAAGCTGGGCAACCGTTGGCGCTTCAAACGCTCCCGCTTGGACGAGTGGATGGACCAGCAAAGTGACCAGCACGCCGCCGCCGTCGATCCCGAGCAGAAGAAGCCCGTACGGCCAGCCTTCTGATGGAAGAGTGAACTCAAGAGAAGAGAGAAAGGAAACCCAAGATGAGATTGAAGTACAAAAGAAGGACAATCTTCGTGCATAAGGATGAGTCGGTTTCTCATTTCATTGATTTACTCAATCGAATGGGATCGGATGGCTGGGAGACCATCTCCATCTGGGCGGACGAACTGGGCAATCATGTGCTGCTGAAGAAGCCGCAGACGGTTTAATCCGCCTCGTAGGGATTTCGCAAAACTGCTAAGATGGATGGAGGGGGGACTATGACCGCAGCAACCGCACCCGTCATCACCCTTACTCCAGTGGAGCTGGAGGACCGCCGTCTGTCCGTTGAAAGTGCGATTGGCACAATGCGGATCGAAGATCTCGAACCCGACGAGACAACCAAGAGAATCCTCGACCGCTATGCAGATGGTGAGATTGAGCTTCCT
>Ga0181520_10005224_pt1 | contig 20898 bp, 18 predicted proteins | sample PEATcosm2014_Bin_29_FD_132451 | JGI IMG/M metagenome (GOLD analysis project Ga0181520, IMG submission 132451) | Peatland microbial communities from MTU Mesocosm Facility, Houghton, MI, USA - PEATcosm2014_Bin02_30_metaG | ecosystem: Environmental > Terrestrial > Soil > Wetlands > Peat | place... | reverse complement strand
TAGATTATGCTGCTTGGCTCTGCCTTATTAATACTTTGAGTAAGGACTTGTCAACACTTGAAAATATCCCAACTACCCCTAAAACATTAATGACCAGAAGCGAACTGGAAAAATTGCGGAGTCTACATGATAAGAACAAAGATTTATTCATGCTTATAGCTTTTTGCAAAAAAGTAGCAGAAAAAGAAGGAATAGAAGGTCTTTCTATTTTACTTAAGGACATATCTCAAACACCAGAAGGGCTTGAGTTTAAAAAAAACTTGATTGTCCTCCTACCATCCGACTTACAGGCCAGGCTTTCCTCTTCTAGTCCTTCATCTAGTCCTATTGCAGCAGCTGGAGCGGCTGCAAGCACTAGCAGCTCTTTAGTTTCATCGCTTGCTAGTGTATCTGGAGCTTATTCAAGTAGCTCTAGTAGCTTTTCCAGCTCAAGCCCAAGTAAATAGTAGCTCATCTTCAGTTATATCTACTTCTAGCACTTCTCCCTTTATGAGATTTTCTGATTCTAGTAGTTCTTCCTTATCTTTATCTGATTCTTCTTCCAGTTCCAGCGTATTAGTAAGCCCATCATCAAGTCCTGCTAGTAGTAGCTCACCTGGGACGAGTACGCCAGCTACATCAACCACATCTATTAAACCTACTACTAATACTTAAACCAGTTCGCCCTCCGCTAGGCATTGCGAACCTTAATGATTTATCCAGCACAACCAACTTAAGTCTAAAAATAGAAAAATCGCTATTTTTCTAGCTGTTTTTGCTATATTATAGAAAAATTGGGCACGCCATATTTTGCGAACTTATTCGTTTTATTTTACTATTTACGAACTGGTTTTTACTAAAAATCAGAACGAAGCTCTGATTGTTGTAATTGTTTAATAGGAAAAATTTGTTTTACTAATTTTGATTTATATTTTTCAACCTGCCATAAGTCATAAGTATCTTGCATACTTAGCCACATCTTACTGCTAGTATTTAATGCGATAGAAAGTCTAACCGCCATTTCTGGTGAAATTCCAGAATGGCCATTAATTATTTTAGATAATGAAACCCTTCCAACCCCTAATAATTTGGCCGCCTCGGTTACATTTAAATTTGCCCCATCTATAAGAGTTTTTTTTACAATTACGCCTGGGTGTGGTGGATTGTGCATCATAATTTTTCTCCCTGCTAATGGTAATCTAAATAATCAACTAAAATTACATCTTCGCCATCAAAAGCGAAAACTACTCTCCAATTGCCACTGACAGACACAGAATATTGCTCTTTTCGTTTTCCAATTAATTTATGGAAATCATTCCCTGGGGTATTCATATCTTTAGGACACGCAGCGTGATCTAGTTGAAACAATATTTCCCTCAACGCTTGCTTATGTTTTTGCTGTATTTTAGCTGCATGCCCAGTTTCAAAAAATACTTTTAATCCTTTATGCTTCCAAGTTCTAATCATAACCACCCTGTATACTGTATATATTCAGTATACAATAGATTCATAAAGAATTCAATGCTATGGTTCCTTGGTATGTGTTGTCCTGCTTGTATCTTTAGCTACGACACCGTGGAACACTAGAATTTCTTAATTCGGCCACCAGCTCGTATCGCTGCTGGGTTCGTGTACTAGTCAAAGAAGCGAGGGCAACTCGATCGGACAATACGTCCTTAAGTCGACCACCAGTCTCACTAATATGATACATCGGTTCCTCGCCACTACTTTCATACCACTCTAGCAAACTACTGCGTTTAAATGCGATGTCTTTACTAAAATCAGGACATATGATAAAGCCTTTATTGTAGAATGGCCGGTCGTGGAATTCTTGTAGTACATGCGTTGGAGCTAAGCGCTGGGCTCTACCTAGTTGTTGGTACCAAGCCTTACGTTTATTATCATCCCAGCTGTTGTAGTTATCGAGGAAAGTTTGATAGGTATCTAGGAGTGTTTGTAAATTAGCACATTCACCATACTCTCTAACCCATAAGCCTTCTGTAAAGCCAACGGCTTGCTTTTTGGCTGCTTCTGGGGGTAGGTATTTTTTAATCATTGTCCACATGTGCCAGTCTAAAGCCCAAACTGCGTATTGGAATCCTGTTATATTGTGAAATCTTCTATAGGCATGGTCGGTTACATTTCCTACAGCAAGAGCTAAGGCTGGGTTTATTTTGAGCATTGCCTCGGCTTCGTCTTGTTGGCCAGCTATTACATGATTTAGGAAGGTGCTTAGTTCAACTGGGTTTACTTTGATAGCTGCTTGATATTGATTGTCGTCTCTTTTTTCCTCACGAGGAACAGCGGCCGCGCTAGCTGCTTGTGGTATCCCAGCCATCGGGAGAATTGGCGGTTGCGGCTCTTGTAACAAATTATCTAAAATTCCTTTGGCAGTATACCCTGCTTGCAAAACCATCCCATCATAATGAGCAACGTTATCGTAATAAACGAATATCGGCTCTCCATTAGATTGTTCCAAAATTTGTCTATTAATTATCTTTCCATTTGAACCTACGCTAATAATTGGTCTATCTAATAATCTAATTAATATGTTTATCTCTAAATCTCCAGCCCACTCATTTGTGCTTCTAACGGCTTCAATATAATCTTCAACAGTTCTTCCTATAGACAAAAAAAACGGTCTATATTTATCAATATTATGCTCGAGATTTGTAGCTACCATTTGTCTTAATTCCCTAACATCTTGTTTAAGGTATAGTGCAACTGCGTTATAGAAACAGTGACCATCGATAGGTACAGATACACGAGATAATCCCACTACATTAACGCTTTGTTGCGGCTCTTGAGGCTTGGATGGAATTGCTGCGCTTGGAATCGCGGATTGAGACCCTTTGCGATGAATTTCTTCCTTGCTCTTTTTATATCTTTCTATTGCCTCCTTTAATCTTCTATTTGTAATTAAGTTAAAGTTAGGAGGTAAAGGAATATTAGTTAATGGGGTTGTGTTATTGTTTTTTAACCATGCCTCTATTGCTGTTCTTTCATAACTATTGCCATCAGGAAGAAATACAGGGTCTTCCATTATTTGCAAAGTGATTGGACATATAAATTCAACTGGAATTTTTTCTTCTAATTCTTCACTTACTCTGTCTGCTGCTGCTGCCATAATTTTCCCCTGATTATTATAAAAAAGGCGAGACTTAATTGTCAGCAATCTTACTATGTGGTGAATTGTATTGTCAAGTTTAGTAGGGGTTGGTTTATTCAATTGCGACCACTATTAGTTAGTAGTTAGGCATTTTTGGGTAGATCTGCTGATCGACACCTCTTAAGCGGAGGAATTTAGTAGTAAATGGTAGGTGAAGGATTGTTCTAAATGACTACTTTACTTATATAATCATATATTAATTGCTGACTGGTCACATAATTTTTACACTAAATGTTTGTATTTAAGACAAGAAAGATTGCAAATTCAAAAAAACAAGTATAGATTAAAAGATAATTTTACCCGCCATTGTATACCAGGAGCAAATATGAATCCAAAAATGACTGTTACAGATGCAGCTCAAATTCTTAAATTAGAAAATCAGTCTGTTGTAAAAAGATTAAAATCAAAAAATTTAGAATTTTATAAAAGCAAAAATAGAGTTTATTTTGGCCACAAGACAGCAAGAGAATTATTTAATACAACTTCCAATGGATGTACGGTTATAGCAACACAGATTGTAAAAGGAGGTACAGGGAAAACAGCCTTAACTTTAAATCTGGCAACTAGGTTCTGCCTTCTTGGAAAAAGAGTTGCAATGATTGATTTAGATCAACAGTCAAATTTGACAACCCATTGCAATATAGATGCAGAAAACCTTCCAATCATGATAGATATCATTGAAGGAGAGGCAAAGATCACCAAATGTATGGTTGAGGTTTGTGATGGATTGCACCTGCTTCCTAGCAGGATTGATAATGCCGTTTTAGATGATACTCTTCTGTTTAAAAGCTTGCCTTTAGACAAAGTCTATAAAAAACAAATAGAATTATTAAAGCCTCATTATGACATCATTTTTATAGATTGTCCGCCTGCTTTAGGTAGATCTGTGGGTGCTGTAGCTCTTTCATCGGATTTAATATTATGTCCAGTTTCTCCAGACAAACAATGCTTAACTGGATTAAAACTACTTGATAATGGTTTAGAAGAATTAGAAAAAAGAAACCTTGGACCAAAAACTGATTATAAAATAGTTTTTAATAAACATGACGGAAGAACTAACGCATCAAGGAAACTTTTATCAATTTTATTTGAAACTCCATTTTATAGGGAACATATGTTAAAAACTTACATAAGACTAAGCCAAGAGTTTGTAAATTTTTGCATAAAATCAACTTCTATATATGATTCAATTCAACCTTCACCAGCCAAAGATGATATTGATTGTCTTGCACAAGAACTCATTGATATTTTACCAAACCTACAACCAGATAAAAATTTAGAAAAAGAGGAAATAGCGGCATAGAAATCACCTATAAGATAAGGATCCCTTGCCATGCCAAGAATTGAAAAGAGCCCCAGTAATTCAAAAAATTTTTCCCCAAAAAAGCGTACCCCTTGGGACGCTCTTGAAGAATTTGCTAACAATAATATTCCAAATATAAAAAAGGAATTGCAACAACATAAAATAAAACATGTTCAATTGGAAGAAGATAGCCTAGATGAAAATAATATAGACGGTATACAAAACGGTATACAAAACGGTATACAAAACGGTATACAAAACGGTATACAAAACGGTATACAAAATATAGACGGTATACAAAACGGTATACAAAACGGTATACAAAACGGTATACAAAACGGTATACAAAACGGTATACAAACTGGCATTATTCATAACATTAGCAATGAGAAGAGTGAAGAGCTGAAAACTATAATACACTCTTTGGGAGGGATAAAGAAAAAAGCCTTATATTTTATTATTAATTTATGTCTTGATAATGACTCTCTTTCAACTCCACCAATAAATTGTCGAGAATTATCCTCCATATTAAATGAAAAATATAATAGCACTAAGCAAGCCATAAGTCGCTTGAAAAAGGTTGGATTAATAAAATCTATAAAAAACAAAGATGGTCGAGGTGGTTTTGCTTGCTTTGAAATAGCCGAGCGTGTGAAATTTTTTATACGAGAACATCAAAAAACACATTTTAGTAAAGATATTTTTTTTGAAGAAACGGTATACAAAAAGGATACAGAACGGTATACAGAACAGGGTACAGAACGGTATACATCAGCCCCGTTAGTTAGTAGTTATATAAATACTAACTACAGAAGTCTAGATATTCCAGAAGGATGGGAAGGTATAGATCTAACCTCGCTAGAACACATCGGCTTCGATTTTTCACATTTGGTTCAAATCAACCGAGCATATGAAAAAACTCCAAGTACAGCATTATCTCCGGAATTAATACAAACATCGATTGACGCGTTTGCTTATGACTTAAAAAATAACAGCATTGAAAAAATGTTTAAAAAACCGGCGGCAACCGTTTTGCTTTCGTTGTTAAAGAAAGGCCAACCCTACAACAGCGTAACCCCAGATAAATGCGTTTCACCTCAACAAGATGCGCTAAGCAAGCACAACCAAATGCTACAAATGCAACACGCTAAAGAACTAGAGCTAACGCAACAAATCAAAGACACTGAATTCTTGCTCTGGCTAGAAACCTTGCCAGAAGAAGAGCTTTTATCATTATGCCCAGAAAAAGAAGTTCCAATTGGCTCTTCTGAAAAACTTTTCAAAACTGTACGCAAAAGAATGGCGAAAGAAAAAGCCAAAGAATATTTTGATACAGAAATTTGGCCAAACAAAAAACAGGTAATACTTGCATCAGCAAGAGGAAAAACAGTATTAGACTCAAAAATAGAAACAGATTTAACAACAAACCAAGAGGTTAAGGCACGAGGGAACACAAGGAGCGGTTAGAGGGAGAGCTATTATTTGAAAAATTTTTAGTTTGGTTCGGAAGTTTGTTGAAAGATGAGCGATTAACTTTTGGTCTACAGCAAGTTAGTGGAAGATTTTTTGGGCTAGGGTCATTTTAAGAAGTTAAGCACACAGTAAAGGTAGCAAATATGATAGAAAAAACATGGCTAGAAGTCATAAAAGCCATTTTAAAAAAACACGGGGTCGTGGTACCTTTAGTAGGAGTAAGTCTTGCTGCACTATTTCTCTTATTTTTACCAGCGCGTTTGTTAGAAACTCTATTTGGAGTGCCTAAATTTATTGAGGTTATTGGAATAACAAGAAAATTAATTGTTTTTTGTTTAATCATTTCTGTATCAATGCTTTGTGCAATTTGTTTGTGTTCGTTTAGAGTTCAAAAAGTATTGGACAGATTTTTACTGAGGCGTGAACGAAACAAATTTAAAGCCCGTAAAAAGCAGCATCTTAAATGTTTGCCACCAGATGAACAAGCAATAATTGACCAATACTTTACAAATAAAACTGAATCAGAGCTTTTACCTTTGACCCCGCCTGTTATTCGTTTGGAAAAGAAAGAAATAATATACAGGCAACATGGTTTAATGCATTCGCGTGATAATAAAGTTCCATTTGGCCTAAATGATGTGGTAAGAGAGATTATTTTTACAGAATAGCTGAATCAACAACTAACAATAAAAAAATTAATGGTGATAATGATGCAGACAATAAGTTGAAAAACAAGTTTTAACGTTAAAAAATTTAAGGAAATTAAATTGAAAGATTGGAAAAATATTTTTGCTACTGTTCCTCGCTTCAAGCATATTGTCTATCTATTAAAAGTTAAATTTCCATATGTACCATTTACGGCAATAGGGGAGATGAATTCTCATCCTGGCCAAAAATTGACGAGAGAAATAACCCTTAAAGTACAGGAATACACCACAGAATTAAAAGCAAAAACAGACCAAGAACTTAAAGAATTATATGACAAAGATAAAAAAAGAGCTGAAGATGAGTTTGAAGCCAATTTGTTTTTCAATCAGAAAGGGGCAGAAGCAAAATATGATCTTGTGGTTCCCTCGGAATGGGTGTCTATCGATAAAGCAGTAGCATTATGCTGTGGAAAGGATCCTTTTGAGGTATCACGTGAAAAAATAAGGAAATTAGGAATACCAAATCATCCTTTTGTAGTAAAATATGAAAAGTTAGTTGAAAATGCATTATATGCGTTTTGTAAATTTCCACTCTCCTCTTGGGGCATTTTTCCCCATCTTACGACGAAAGTTCAATTGATCGCCTTTGTTAAATGGGCTTTAAAGTTTAATAAAGACTGGGTTTCACCTAAATTTTTAACAGCAATAAAATTTGATGTAAAGAAACGGAATGAAAAGCTGAGCCCAGTTGAAGAAAATCAATCTAGTAATGAAATGCCCATAAAGGACGCACCAAAGAAAAAATCTGGCATGAAAATGATATGGTGTCTAATTATATTCTTTACGTCGTTAGTAGGATATAAAATAAGGGATAAGGTAAGTGACAAAATATCGGATAAAGTGATAGAATTAGCTCCTGCTTGTATGAATCTAGTGAAAAATTTTTTCCTAATTTAACTATGAGGGTTCCTTAATCTATTACTACACACGACAAAACCTAATACTATATGCTTAAATTAGATTATTACACTATAGACACGGCAAAACACATTTTGAAAAAACATTTAGCCATTGCAAAGGGAAAGCATAATGCAAAAATTGAACGAATTATTATAGCGAAACGATATACAAGCAAAACAGGAAGGAAACATATAAATAAAAATTCTGTTAAGACGTAATTGTACAACTTAACGAATACTCAAGGCTAAAACTTTGAGTTAAGCGTGTCGCCCAAGTGCTCGAAACACAAAGGGCGACACTAACCGCAACCACTCGAAAGAGGAGCGATTATGGCTAATTCCATACTAGACCAGAGCTGTTTAGAAATAAATGGGCAATTATCAACTCAAGACCAAGTGTTTGAATTACTGGCAAAACTCAAAGCCTTGTTGGCTCTTGGGTTAAACAGCGATCCAAAAATACATACCAGAGCAAGCTTGTATAGCTATCTTTGTGTATTGAGTGACTTGGTTGAACAGTTGGAAACGGTTATGGCATAAGCCTTAACCAACGGCACAATGGGCAGAGCAGGGATTAAATTACGGCAGTATTATTAAACCTGCTCTCCTTGGTTTTGCCTCTACGTGGTATCGAGAGGCATGTTTAAATTTTCCATGATTGGAAACCAACGTCAAGGTTTTATAATTTTAGTTACAAAACAAACCATTTTCAGGACACAATTTTTATTAGTTGCTAACCAAACGCTGACAAAATCAAATTTTATTGCCATAGAACGTCTTGTGACTACAAGACGCACAAAAGAACGTCTTACATCCAATCGATGCCTTGTATCCTCTTAAAATTCGTTTTAACGCTCTCGTTGGAATGGGCTTTGGAAAAATTTTGGTTGTACTGCAAATGCACATGGCTAATCACTGTTGCTTAGTTTTCTTACTATTTTCTCCTTTTGCCTCTTCCTCAGCTTTTTCCGTTGGAGGTAAATTAAACAAAACCCTGTCCGAGTTTCTTACCAAAAAACCATCCATTTTTTGATACAACTCATCAACCTTTCCTTCTTTCTTTGCCTCCTCCAAAATGAAAGCCCCAAGCAAAATTTTACGCCTCACGTCTTGCTTTCTCTCTTGCGTTTTAGCCTTAGCTTCCATCTGCTCAATTCTTGCTTTTAACACCGCCTGTTTCTTCTTTAGCTCATCTAACTTTTCTGTGCCTTTAACCTTCTTTACTTTATTTCCCATCTCTCACCCCATTCAAATCGCCAAACCTAAATCCACCCAACCCAAACCTCACCAAAATAACCACCACAATACCACACCTAACCAAAAAAACAAAACCAAAGAAATCTAAAATACCAAGCTAGCAGCACAACCAAACGCCCAAACAAAAAAACCGAAGAGCGCGCTTATACGTTGCAAAGCAACGTGCGCTTCGCTATGATGCTCAAGGAATTTAAGATAGAGAAACCACCTAACGTCAAAATCAACAATGCCAAAAACAGGAAACCTAAAACGCTCATGGCAATTTATCACCTCTCAGCACAAGTAATATCGCGAAGCCAAGGTCACTCTTCTGTTGCGGCTGCGGCTTATCGTTCAGCTGAGAAATTGACAGATGAGAGAGTAGGTAGGACTTTTGACTTTACTAAGAAAAATGACGTTCTGGCCAAAGAAATTTTGCTACCAGAGAAGGCCCAAGAATGTATGCAGGAAAGGGAGCAACTTTGGAATCTGGTAGAGCAAAAAGAGAACCGCAAAGACGCCCAGGTTGCTCGCGAAATCAACATTGCTTTACCTCGTGAGTTAAATAATGAGCAAAACTGGGAATTAGCCAAAGACTTTGTTAGACAAGAGTTTGTTTCTAAAGGGATGGTGGCAGATCTGAGTTTCCATAGCGGGCATTTTAGGGATAGAGTCAAGGAGATAGATAGCGTCAATGAGAGCTCTAATTCTGCTTCTAACTCTCAAGACCAAGCCAAGAAAACAAACCAAGAAACTAAACTAGAAAACCAGCCTCACATTCATATCATGCTTACCATGAGAGAGCTTACCGAAGAGGGCTTTGGGCAAAAGGTAAGGGAATGGAATAGCAAGGAAGAGCTACAAGCCTGGCGAGAGCATTGGGCGGAGCGCTGTAATCTAGAATTGGCCCGCCTGGGGTTAGATGTAAAAATAGACCACCGTAGCCTTGATGCCCAACAAATAAATCTAGAGCCACAATCAAAAATTGGGCCTAGAGATGCTTACCAAAGCATGGTGCGCTTTAATGAGCACCAGGAGCTAGCATACCGCAATGGCGAGCGCATTAAAGATAACCCAGAAATTGCGTTAGACGCTATTACTAGGCAGCAATCAACATTCACCTATCAAGATGTCGCTAGATTTGTAAACCGCCACACTAAAACAGCTGAGCAATTTACCGAGGTCTATGAAAAAGTTCTTGATTCCAATGAATTAGTTCATCTTGGCAGAGATGACAGAAATATTGATAGGTACACTACAAAATCTATGTTTGCTTTAGAGAAAAACATGTTAGAGACAGCTAATGCTATCTCTCAAAAGAAAGAACATAGTTTAAAGAGCCTAGAGAATATTAAGGACAAGACTGCCCATGATAAACTAAATGCTCTAAGTCCTGAACAACGCCAAGCTTTAAACCATATAACGTTAGAAAGAGATCTATCTTGTGTAATAGGTTTTGCTGGAACTGGAAAAAGCCATATGCTTGGGGTCGCTCGTGACGCTTGGGAAAGTCAAGGTTATAACGTAACGGGCGCTACTTTATCAGGGATCGCCGCAGAAAATCTAGAAGCAGGTTCTAATATTAAAAGCTACACAATAGCCAATAGACTTTGGCATTGGGAAAGAGATAGAGAAACTTTAACCGCAAAAGATGTCTTAGTAATAGATGAAGCTGGAATGTTAGGGTCAAGACAGATGGCGACTATCTTAGAAGCGGTCCAGGAAACCAATGCAAAAGCGGTATTAATAGGGGACCCTGAACAACTACAAGCAATAGAGGCAGGAGCGGCTTTTCGCGCAATAGCAGAAGATGTTGGTTATGTATCTTTAACTGATATTAGAAGGCAATTAGAGTCATGGCAAAGAGAAGCAACTAAAGACTTTGCCGAAAACCGTACTAAAGAAGGATTACTTGCATACGAAGAGCACGATAACATCCATAAATTTATAACTAAAGCTGAAGCTATAAAAAACATGGTAGAAGAGTGGGACGAGGTTCGTAGCCAATCGCCAGAGAAATCACAAATAATGCTAGCTTACACTAAAGCTGAAGTGAAAGAGTTAAACGAATATGCTAGAAGCCTTTGCCGCGGTCACGGTGAATTAGGAGAAGACTTTGGGGTAAAAACCTCACGTGGCATTAGAGATTTTGCGACAGGCGATAGGGTATACTTCTTACGTAATGAAAATTATAACCTACATGTTAAAAATGGAACCCTAGGAACAGTCAAAGAACTAGATGGCACTAATTTTACTATTAAGCTAGACTCACAAAGCTCTAAAGGACAAGATGAGGTAAAATTTAAAATTCAAGATTACCGTGATATCGAGCATGGTTATGCGGCAACTATCCATAAAGCGCAAGGGATCACTGTAGATAGATCTCACGTATTAGCTTCTAAATATTTTGATAAGCATACTGCTTATGTTGCCATGAGCAGGCACAGAGAAGGAGCTGATTTGTATTATGCTAAGGAAGAATTTGCTGGGTTTAATGCTTTGGCTCGCGTTTTAGGGCGAGAGAGAGCCAAAGATGTAACGCTTGATTATAATAAAGCCCATAATATTGAAACTAAGGAGGATAAGTTATTAGAAGCGAACAAAGCCGAACAAGAAAGTAAATATAATTTTATTTTAACTCAAGAAAGGGAGAGACAAGCAGAATTAAGATTAACTTGGCGAGCCGAGCATAAAATAGCTTGCCAAGGCCTTAACGAACTAGCAAACGCCACTGGTTTAGAATTAACGACCAAATTGAAAGAAGGAGATCGTGGAGTTTTAATAGGGCAAGCCAAAATAAATGGTTCTAATTACGCGGTAGTTGAACAAGAAAGAGGTCAGGGCTTGGTAATTTCCCATGATCGCTTAGGAATAACGCGCGTTAGGGAGGAAGTTGTTATCGAAAGATATAAAGATCAAGAAGGGCATGACAGGTTAAGAGGATGTAATCCAATACGGCAAAAAGAATATGAGATCTATCAGGCAGAAAAGCAACATGCCCAAGAACAACGACAACAACAGGATCTGTTAAAACAACAAAGGGAACAAGAGAAAATTCAGGAACAGCAACAACTACAACAGCAACGAGAATTAGATAGAGGTGGTTTTGAGAGGTAACTATGGCAAAAAATAATGATCATCCGTTACAAGAGCAAATAGATGAATTACTGTTAATGGAAAAACGAATAGAAAGGAAAGCTGAACAATTAACGGAATATAATGATCAATTGCAAAAAAGGGTTGATAGTACGATTAATAATGTAGATTTGGCAGTTAATAAATTTGAGACGAGAGTAGAGCATAAATTAGAGAGGCTGCAAAAATTAAATGCTATTACTTATGATGGTGCCATAAATTTAGCCAAGCATAGCAAGAGATGGATGGTAATATTTTTTGGATTTGCTGTAATTATAGCTATGTTGGCTGGCATTGCTAGTTGGAAATTACATGGCTTGTTGATGCAACTTGCCATTGGGGAAAACATGTTGAAAGAACTTGATGTAAAATTAAGCCAAACACCAGAAATTATTAAATATAGAGGCCGAGATTATATTAAAATAATACCATTTTCAGAAACGAAATTTAATGAAGCCAAAACTAAAGGGAAAAAAAACAAATGGGGAAACTATGCAGCTGTTTGGTATCCTAGTAGAAAGTAGAGATTAATTTTGTGGACAATCCTACGGAATGTATATGTGGAGGAAGAGGAACAACATAATTTTTTATAACCAACCATTGTCTACAGGTTTTATTAGGAAGTTATTTAGAATTTGATTTGAGCTCCTTTCGCTAGGATAACGATTGATTCTCATTATGATGAAGGCCCTGATGGTCGTGAAGCAGAAGATATTGAATTGGGTGATGGTTTTTCTTCTTGCGATTGTTCCAACTTTAATTTTTTTCGAGGGGGCAAATTAGGCGGATCGGGTGAAGATAGTGGGTCCGATGATAGTAAAGTTGAAATAGACGTAGACGACGAAAATGATGGCAATGAAGCTAAAGCAGATACAGATAATGAAGCCGAGGCCATTGGTAAAAATGTAGATGAAGAAGATGAACTTGATCCAGTGGTCCAAGAAGCAGCTAGAGATCCAGTAGTATCACTAATTCTACTAAAAGCCTCGGTAAATGAAGAACTGCTGCTTGCTCCAGGACCAGGGATACTTGTACTTGGTGGAGATAGTAATGGAACTGAAGAGCTTGTAGAATTGGATGACAAGGAACTACTTGAAAATGATGAGCTACTTGTACCTGATAAGCTACTACTAGTAGACAAGATTGAAGCCGACGAACTAAATAAAGGAGGAAAAGAAGAGGAAGTGGTAGAAGATAAAGACGAGCTACTAGCTCCCACTGCGGCGGAAGATAAACTTGCTTTTTCTTGAAGTTTTCCTAGCAGTAGACCATTCACGGCCGTTAATTTTGCTTTTGCTTCAGATACTTCAGATTGTTCTGCAGTGATGAAATGGGCCATTAAATTTCTTGTTCTATTTCCGTTTTTATTTTTAAATAAAAAGACTATTTGTTCGGGAATTATCTGCCTAGGATATAAAACATTTTTTATAAAGAAACTTATAATTTTTTTTTCCTCAATCTCTTCAACGAAAAAATTAGCCAACTTCATTAAGGCGCCATTTAATGCTTTCTGTCTTAGGTATTCCCTTATTTCATCGGGCATACTAGGGGCGACGGGGTTAACATCTGGCATAATAGCTTCTACATTACCTGGCAGAAGAGAAGCCACGGAAGAAGGCATATGCATTGCCTTTACTGCTGCCCCAGATATCGAGGTGGGTTCTGTTGCTTGGAGCAGGAGGGAGTCAACATCTCTTATTACTTCTTGGAACGCACATATGCAATCATTTTCTGACATTTTTGGTTGAGTTTGCCTCAAGCTCACCAATTTTTTAGGATCTGGCAATTGATGCTGCAATCTTTTGCTAGATTGATGAGACGCTGATGAGCTTGATCCCTCAGCATCAACAATACTAATAAAATAAGCAAAGCAATCAGCACAGGCCTCATATATTTCAACAGGATCAATAGAAAGCCAGGATTGTTCAGATTGTTCATCTTTGTGCCCATGAGTTAATGCATTACGTAACCAAGTAAAAGCTTCTATAGGATATTGGCCTGCACGCGAAACGCCATTTAAGCATGGGCCAAAATTCACTTGTTGATCTAAATTAATGCTTAGTAACAGTGACGACGAACATTCATTTTGATGTTTTTTTATTAATGATATGATTTCACCCAATGTAATTAGAACATAATATTTACTATAATATTTTTCTATAATTGCAGAAGAGGTGGACGGAACAGCTGAAGAAGAAGCAGCTCCAGCAGCTAAGGAAGGGGTGGCTGTAACCGCTGAAGAAAAGGAAGATAACGTATTTATTTGTTTTATAACGCCTATAACATCAATTAACTCTCCACACAAGCGTTCTTCATCGACTTCTACTGATTTCTTTCTTTTCTTCCTGGGATTGCTATAATCCATTTGTATTTCCTTAAGGCAATTGGTTCTACCTTCTTTTAACTTTATTATGTTGATAATTATAGTTGCTATGTTATTAATTTAAATAATATTGTAAACTTTGAAATATTGCTACAGGTATTGAGGTAAGGGGTATGCTTATTAGCATATAATTATAACACTAACTACTAAATTTAATTTACCATTAATTCTGTGGAATACAGTTATTGCATGAAGTTATATATGTGATTATAATAAAATTGATTAATGTAAGATCTATAAGTAAGAGAGGGGAGAATGAACTTATTAGATTTAACTAGAAACATAGGAAAAATAAAACAGATAGCCAGCGGTTTTGGCTTTAAAAAAGTTATTTTACATAATCTTGCCGACGAAGATGAAGAGGAAAACGATAACCCTGTCCGCTTAATGATTGTACCAAAAGTTTCAGAGAGACAGTTAGATTATTTTTCTTTTCTTTTGTCTCAAGGCTATAAGACATCATTTGAGATATATAGCATAAATGAAGAAAATAAAAATTTTCCTCAGTTTGTTAATCCAAACAATGGTATAGACATACTAACCGAAGAAAGCATCTCACAAGAAACGTTTTCAAGAATTTTTAACACCAGCGCAGATCAGTTTCAATCAATTGAATTTAATAGCCAAGAATTATTAGAATGGTGCCATATTCCTGAAGAATTGAAAGAGATTATGCAAAGATATTTTTCAGAAAAAGAACTGCGTGCTATTCATAGAGGAGACGATACATTTACTCTAAGAGATACTATCGACAGCCATGTAGAACGAGACGATAAACAACAGGGTTTGCTATTTAAAGGACCACAAATGCAACCGTCTCCTGTTGTCCCTTCAACAGGACAACTCGATGCAAAAAAAACATCACTTAAACAAGCTCTTAGCTTACTTTTCCAGCAGCAATTTAGTGATGTACCATCAATAAGCGATAAGCAGTATTTACTTGGTTCATTCGAAAGTGAAATATATCCTGAAGTAAAAAGAGAGGTACTAGGTTGTTCATTAGATAGCATGCCAAGAAGAGGCATGTAAATTTGAGATTAAACCTTTTTTACTTATCTTTTGTTATTTTACCTATCTTTTGTTAATCAATCTCCTCCAAAAACAGTTCGCAAAAAGGTGGGAAAAGCGAACTTTGTTCGCAAAATCCGTTTTGCTCAATTTTTCTATTATATTGCAAAAAGAACTATAAAAACAGGAATTATTTTCATTTTTCTGGTTTTATTAGTTTTAGCAACAAACAGAAAAATTCGCAATCCCTCGCGAAAGACGAATTGAAAGTCTAGCTTTTCCTAGGCTGGTCTAGGTTGAACTGGAACCGCTGAAACTACAGACATAGCGCTAACAGCTGCAATGGCAACAGTATTTTGAGATCCCATATAAGAACTTGAAGCAGACATAGCAGACCATATAATTGGGCTTCCTGCAACTGTTTCTCTTCCGGTAGGACTATTGCTTAGTTGAGCCAGCAATTCTCTGCGTTGTTGGATTCTTGCTTGAAATAATTCATTAAGAGCTATTAAATCAGTTTCAACTAATACTTTAAATACCTTTGGTGGGGCATATCCCCAAACCCTTGCTTCTTCAGGACCAGCCCATTCTCTCCCTCTCCATGGTACTTCGCACTTCGACCATATGCCTTTTACAATAGCATGTTCTTTTCCCAAAAGTTCTAATTTATCAGGTAATTTTCTAGCAAAGGTAATCTCTTGATTAAAATTTGGACATGGTTTAAATGGTCTCTCTGGCTGACAATACTCTTGAAGTACATGCATTGGTAACATTAACTGTGCTCCGCCTACTTTGTTTGTCCAAAAGCCTTCGCATTGCTCAGCAGTCCACGAGCCATAGTCATCTACGTAAGTTTGTAAAGTGTTTAGGAGGGGTTGCATATCAAAGTATTCTCCGTGTTCTCTTACCCATGAGCCTGTAGTTACCATTTGGCCTTGAGCTTTGGCTGCTTCCGAGGGGATATATTTAAGAAGCATCTTCCACATATGCCAGTCTAGATTCCAAAGAGCGCATTGAAACGCGGTAATACCTTTAAAGGTTCTATTGGCATGGTCGGTTACATCTCCTGACGCGGTGGCTAGTGCTGGGGTTCTCTGTAGGGAGGCTTCGGCTTCGTTTTGTTGGCCATTGGCAACTTGTTTTAGAAAAATGGCTAGTTCAGCTTGATCTATTTTATTTGATAATGAAGATGAGGATGATGAAGAAGTACTTGAAGGTGAGAAAGCAGAAGAAGAAGCAGCTGCTGAAGCTAAGTGCTGTTGGCTAAATACTGCTGCCCCTTGTGGCCCATGTAATAAAGTATTAATAATGTTTTGTGCAGTATAACCAGCTTGCAGAATTGCGCCATCATAATGAGCAACATTATCATAATAAACAAATATTGGTTCACCAGGATTTTCAAGTTGTTGTTCCAAGACTTGCCTATTAACTATTCTGCCATAAGGGCTTATACTAATAATCCGCCTATTTAATAGCTTAATTAATATAGTTATCTCCAAATCCCCAGCCCATGCATTTGTATTTCGAACGTCTGAAATATAGTCTTGAATAGTTTTTCCTTGTGGTAGTGTAATAAATTGTTCATATTGGGTAATATTATGTTCAAGATTTGCCGCAACTACTTGTCGCAAAGTTATAACATCTTGACCAAGATACAATGCAACAGCATTATACAGACAATGACCATCTTTAGGTACTGAAATATGAGTTAATCCATCTACATCTACACTATATTGTTGTTGGTTTTTTCTTGATGAAATTAAGGGGATACCTGAGCTATCTTCATCAGAACTATCGGATAAATATATTAAAGAAAGATCACTATCACCTTCGTCAATAATGTTATCACCATCGCTTTTAAGTCTTAATTTTCCCAAGTAACGCCGTGTTATTTGCTGTCCAATTTTTTTTCTTGTTGGCAAGAAATTACCATTTTCAGAACTAAATTCTTTTAGGAAACTAGATTTTCTCATAGCTATTAAACTTAAACATGAACGAGTCCATTTATCAATTCCCGGGATCCTTATTATTTGTGGTTCTACAAAATGTGTCAAAACAATTAAAGTTTTCATGCTTTTAATGGTATCTTCGCTATAACCCCTGTTTTCTGGTATAGATGCTCCATTAAAAATAAAATTTAAACAATCTAAGGCTATTAGGCTTTGCTTTTTATCATTATTATTTTCCAGAATTTTTACAATATGGTCATATGTTGTTTTTTCACTAGTAATTTCCATGCTATGATCGGGGATCATCTTCCCATAGATATCAAGAATAAACTTATAGAACTCTCTTTTATCTTTGTCATAGATAGTGCAAGGCAATTGTTGAGTGTATTTAAAACTTTTTCCATATTGTTGAAGGTCTTGAGAGTTCTCAAGTGATTTTCTTGCTCGTTCTGCTCGGTTTTCAAAAGTAAACTGATGAAATTTTTGCTGCTGTTCATAAAGAAATCTTGATTCATGAGGTTTTGCCATTTTACCAGAGGCATTTCTTCCTTTTATTTGTTCATCTCCTATGTTCCCCCCTGTAGATTTTACTAATCTTTTTCTAATTGAAAATTTTCTGATTCTGTCTTTTATTTTATCTAATAAATCAGCGTCCGTGGGTGATAGTAATGAAGCCATTTTCTCTTCAAGAAGAGGAAGATTTTCCTTTTTTTCTTCTTCTGATGGATCTGCTTCTTCTTCAGACTCAATAGGAATAGATGATGCCATTGTTGCAGCTCTGGCAGTGGCTTTTTTTACCCTTTCACTAGCGGATTTTTTACTGGCCGCCATGTTTTTCTCCTTGTTTCACTTAATTTCTTATAATCAACCTAAAAATTTCTTTAGGCTTCTTTTAAATATCTTGCTTTTTAAAAGACCTCTTTACTTGCTGACTATTTTTATTAACTAAGTTCAGTCTATCTAATTTCGTTAATGTCTGTAAACGTTAAAAAAAATTAAAAACTATTTTTAAGCTCAATATGACTTGAAACCTGCCTTAAATTTTAAAAAGAGAAAACATAATTAATAATTTAGTAAAACTAAATAACTTGTTATAATGTCATACACTTAGCTCAGTTGCCTATTGCCTAGGATTACGAACTCTTTAATACCTCGATATAAACTATATGCTGTAAAAATAGACTTAAAGTTTCACAGAGGTTACTAAAGAGCCATAAAGTTTACTATAAATATAAATTTTATAACCTTTGCCCTGGCCTAGGTGGTTCAGACATTTTTATTAATTTTTTTTCAATTTGTTTTAGTTCTTCATTGAGCTTATGATGAAGTTTATTTCTTTCTGCTTCATTTCGCGGAACTGCTTTACCACTTCCATTCAATGAAGCTTCTATTTCTTCTTTTCTTTTTCTAAGATTTTCTATAGTTTCTGGCCTCCCACCTGTTAAAGTCCTCTCTGCGGAAGTATTTATTGGCATTAAAGGAGAACTCCTAGAGCTAGAGTCAGTAAATCTTACAGGAGGACCTCTGGCCGGAATCCTGGTAAAAACTGCTCAAATCTCAAATTCTAAGAAGCTAAACTCATTTGTATTCAATTAATCTTTCCAAAAATTTTTAAATCGCACAGGTGATATTTCGGTATAACGTACAGTGTGCTGAATATTTTTATGCCCTAAATAATGCTGAATGCTACGAGTATCTTGACCATCATTAGCAAGTTTAAAACCAGTTGAATGGCGTAGCATATGTGGATGAATTGGCATACTAAGTTTAGCTTCTCTGCCTGCTCTTGCTACTATTTTTCTAAACGTTGAGTCTGTTATTGGTGATTTACGTTCAGTCATAAAAACATATTCACTACCTGGATAATCACGTTTTACTATACGTAGAGCCCTTAATTCAGGCCCAAACAGAGGATGAGTACTAGTAATTCCATTTTTCATGCGATTAACATGTAATAATCCTTGCTTCAAATCTATTTGTGACCATTTTAGTGCAATTAGTTCAGATACTCTAAGACCATGACGGTATGCCATCAAAATCATAGCAGCATCACGCGAACCATATCTTCCAATCTGCTTAGAAGCATTCAATAATTTTTCTATTTCATTAGGTGTTAAATATTCGCGAGGGCGACGCTTGCTATTTTTAATTCTTTTTGGTGGTTTCAGTGTTTTCTTTCTTAACTTTCCCATAAATGATGTTTGGCTATGAAAAAATTATGTTAATTACACCCTTATTTTATAAGGACATCCTAAGTTAACTTTCCCAACAACGTGTTCTCTAGGGAAAGTCTTAGTGTACAATATGACTTTTAACCTGTCCATATATTATAACAATTAATTGGAGTCACAATGGCCGCAATACATGAAACAGCTTATCCTAGAATTAAGCCAATTTTTACCCAGAAAGAATTAATCGAAATATTTAAACCAAATGACACAGAACTATTATTGCTGGATGCTAAAACAAAGAAAACAAGTAATGTATCCAGGCTTGGGTTTATGTTATTTTTAAAATACTATCAATATTTGGGACAACCAGTAAAAATAAAACATATTGATGATTCTATCAAACAATATGTTGCAGAACAACTAAATATTTCATCTCAAATCAATTTAAAAAAATATTCACAAGCAACACGTACGAGACATATGAAAATAATTCGGGAATATTTAAATATTAATTCTGATAAACAAGCTCGACGACGACTCATGAAGGCTACTGCATTACAAGCGGCTACAATAAAAGAAAATCTTGCTGATATTATTAATCGTATTATAGAGGAACTATTTAGAGAACGATATGAATTGCCAGCGTACAAATCCTTAGTTAGACTATCCAGAGCAGCCAGAACTGTTACGAATCGCAATTATTATAGCACTATAGCTAATGCGTTAACAAAAGAACAGAAACAATTAATAGATTCAATACTTGGAATTGAAATGGATCCAGCAATTAACAAAGATGAAAATTTATCTTGGTTAATGTTAAAACAAGAATCTAAAGCTCCAACATCTAATAATGTTAAAGATTTCATTAATTATGTGAATCAATTAAAAAGCCTACGCCAAAAAATAAATATTGACTTAAGTTTTATTCCACCTGCTAGGCTTGAACATCTTCGAGATGAAGCAATGGTAACAGACCGCTCCGATATGCAGAAAATAGCTCCTTTAAAGCGTTATGCTTTAGTGGTCATTTTGGTTTATATGAAAGCTGCATCTGGCATTGATGACTTGGTGCAAATCTTTATTTTATGGATGAGAAAAATAGAAACAAAATCCAAGAACAGTTTGGAAGAGTATCGTTTAAAACAAGCAGAAAAAACTGATGAATATATTTTGCTGCTTTATAATATGTTGCTTGCTGTAAAAAATAATACTAGTGCGGTATTGCCTGCAGCACATCAATCTTGGAAGGAGAAGAAATCAGCAATAGTAGAACCAACAACCGCCCTAACACCAGGGCAAGAAAAGAAGAAAAGAATACAAGAGGCCGTAATATATGTTTATTTTGAATCAATACGTGTAAAGGTAGATTATGCTGCTTGGCTCTGCCTTATTAATACTTTGAGTAAGGACTTGTCAACACTTGAAAATATCCCAACTACCCCTAAAACATTAATGACCAGAAGCGAACTGGAAAAATTGCGGAGTC